>ERZ778022.3791-NODE-3791-length-13748-cov-5.945520_pt1 | contig 13748 bp, 16 predicted proteins | sample MGYA00375752_ERZ778022 | MGnify/ENA primary metagenome ERZ778022 (study PRJEB29350, sample SAMN05389826) | bioreactor metagenome | isolation source: Thiocyanate bioreactor | place: South Africa: University of Cape Town | collected 2014-04-04 ... | reverse complement strand
GTTTGAGTGCGGTAGGATTGAACGACGTGGCCACTGGTGACTGGAGGCGCTCTCGGCCGCGAGCGAGCGGAAGATTTTTCATCAGGCTGTCAAACGACCGCCGCTCGATTCGCCCTGGTGGCACCGTGCCAAGGCTGGTAGGAGGCTGGACGTGGGACTGGGAGGTGTACTTCGGTGGCACGTCACACCATCGCTACTGCTGCTGCTGCAACTGGATCAAGTGACCTCGCAGCTGCTGAAGCAGCTGCCCTGTGTGTGTGTGTGCTGGCAACAAGTAGCAGCGGCAGCAGCACTGCAGCAGCAGCGCAGCAGCAGCGGCGGCAGCGTGTCCGCGAAGACTGGTCACAACAGTGCGACAGCTTTCGAGGTACCACTCCTCGTGTCACACCCGCTACACCTCCTGCTGGCGACACACCACCACGCCTACCACTGCAGCTGATCACCCACCTTGTGCCGTGGCCAGTAATGCGCCCCGGGGGTGTGAGCGGTGCCCGGAATACCCCTGACACACCCACCACAGCACCATGTAAGCTGGACACTGACACCGATGACCCGCCAAGCGCCGACCGGCGGTACAGACCGGTGCGAACACCACGCATGGCCACCACCGCGGCGGCGACAGCTACGGAAGCAGGCGGCGGGGACAGCCCGCGCGGAGAAAGTGGCAGACATATGCAACGCCGGGTGCCGGCGTGGCGCGGGTGTTGGGGCTGGCAGCGGTGGCGATTGTGGAGCGGACGGTGGCGTATGATACGGTCGTCGGTGGTACGAGACGGGCAACCAGCCTGACGGCGGCCAACAACAACGACGATCGACTCTCTAACTGGAACAACGTGCGGCTGTGACGCGGCCGTCGCATGGTGTGTTGTGTACCGTAGCGAGGAAAGTACCTTGTTTTCAATCCAGTGGCGGCTGCAGCGGCGGCGGCGGCGGTAGTTGGCATGGTGTCCACTGTCCGGCACGGCATGCGTGACGACGACGACGACGACGACGAGGTCGCACGTGGTGGCGGTCACAAATCACGGCGCACACCTCACACCGCACCACAAACGCAGCGAATGCACACGATTTGTACACTGGTGTGTTGTAGGACGTTGGTACTCGCACATGTGCAACACGCTTGTCCCTCCGTCACCGCGCAGCCGGCTGCCGCATGCGTGATGGCGTCACGCACCAAAGGCTGGTGCACCGCGGCCGGCACCTCCACACACCAGCTCCTACCCACGCAAATGGGCACCCTCGTGTCGGGACGCGGCGCGCGTACGCAGTCTATGTCCAGGTACTGTGAATAATTGCACCGCCGGCGGCGCGGCGTCACGCGCGAGGAGTCACACGCACAAAAGTGCAGTGTATGGCCGTACTGCTGGGTGGCGCAGCGTCTCATGATCTTGAAGTTGATGTCTTGGTGCCACGTCAGTTGCGACGCTGCGCGCTGCAGCGCGCGTCGAACTCCCAAACAGAGTATCAAAGCGGCTGCATGACTTGGTATTGGTTGTATGTGCCCATTCGGTTGGTGTGTGCTGTAGCGGCCGCGGGATACCAGCGCCGTGACGTCGATGGCGGCCGGGACAGTTGATGCCAACTTGATGTCCGCGGCGGCACGACTGACGCACACCGGCGGCGCAATGGTGGAGGGAGCCGCTTGCCGTGCACTGCGCGGTGTGAATGAACAAGTGCCACCCGTATGACACGGTGTGGTTTGGAGCGGCCCCGCTTGCTGCGGCGTCATTTTGTGTGCACATGTGACGCGGCGGCGCGCTGCCAGCGCTTTCAACTTTGGCCGATACCACAGACAGGCAGGAGCAAGTAGCAAAGGCTAGCACGCGGCAGGTGGCGGGACCTCCAACAGGTACACGTGCCTCGCGTAGTACTCATGGACAGATACATAATTGCAACACGCACAAGCAAGGCGGCCATCCTGCAGCGGTACCAACTTGCGGATGCTCCGAAAGTACTGTCCCAGCTCCAGCACATGCATGGTGGCAGCCGCTGCTGCCGGGCGCGTGTCCCACAGCCGGATGGTGGCGCTGTTCCAAGAGCTGATGGCAAGCCGGCCGTCTGGCAGCGCTGCAAGAACTGCCACGCCGCCTTGGTGCCCGTCAAGCACGCCCACGCAGGTGGCGGCCCCGACATCCCACAACCGTACCGTGCCGTTGCGTGCGCCGCTCGCCAGCCGGCCGTCGGCCAGCACCGCCAAAGTCTCTACCACGTCAGTGTGGCCTGCCAGCGTCGCCACACACGCGCGCGCGCCCACTTCCCATATCCGCACTGTCTTGTCCCTTGACCCGCTGGCGAGGCGGCCGTCGGGTAGGGCCGCCAGCGTCGTTATGTGGTCGGTGTGCCCCTCGAATACTGCCGCCACGGAGCCGGCATCCACATCAACAATCCACACATTGTCAAACCGCTCGCACGCGGCGGCAACGCGGCCGTCAGCTTGCACCGCAAGTACATCCATGTCGGCTTTACCGCCGCAATCGATCGTGGAGCAGCGCACAGGCGGCGAGGACTGCACATCCCACACATCAATACTGGCATCCCAGGGCCCGGAAGCAGTTCCAACGGCCAGGCGACGGCCGTCGGGCAGCGGCGCCAGCGTATAGAAAATCCCTTTATCTGCCGCTACCACCTCCATCGCTGCTGTCTCAACTGCGCGTGCCACATCCCACACTTGCACCTTAGTGCCACATGCGCATGCCAGCCGCCCATCCGCCAGCACAGACAATGTCAACTCGTTAAAGGGGGGCCCAAACAACAACTGTATGGCTGGTGGCACGGTAGTGCCACGCGCGCGGCAGGCGGCAAGCACAGTGTGATCAAGCCGCGTGTCCATGCCATGCAGCAGACGTAATGCTGGCAGGTGGTCGAACGTGGCGGCGCACGTCACGTAGTGGCACGAGGTTAGCCGCAGCTCCAGCAGCCCCACCGGCAGGCTTGCCACCAGCGCGTCTCCAATGGCACTGCCGCCTGCGTCCAATGTTTTCAGTGCAGGCAGACGCGGCAGCACAGCGGCAGGCGAGCAGCACTTTCTTATGTCCAGGCGCACCAGCGACGGCGGCAGGCTGGCCAACGACGCGTAACCAATGGGACATTTGGACACGTCCAGCACGCGCAGCGCGGGGAGGTGCGCAAACGACGCTGCCTTCGAGAGAGACACACATTGTGATGCATGCAGCTCCACAAGACTTGGCGGCAGCGACGCCAGCGTTGCGTCACCCAGCGCGCTGCCTGTGGCGCGCAACACCTGCAGTGCGCGTAGGTGGACCAGCGACACGCTGTGCCACATGCCGATTGCGCAGCTGATGTCAAGCTCCCGCAGCCAAGACGGCAGGCCACCGGCCCAGTCATCGATCACTTTTGTCCGGCTGCAGTTCAGCGCCACCAGCGCCTTGAAGCGCGTGAAACTGGTGTTGGCAGCCAGGTTGCAGCAGCTGCTGACATTCAGTACACGCACTGACGATGCTGGCAGCCGGCGCAGCAGCTTCGCGCGGACAAACGCGCCTCCCTGCTGGTCCACGTGCGTCACGCCCGCTAGCGCTGCAACAGCACGTGCCGGATCACCCACAGCGCGCCGTGTGAACCGCGCGCCCGCTGCGACCGGCAGCACCTTCCGCCACCGCACCACGTTCACGACGGCGGCATCCGTGTCTGCCCACGGCACGGCCGCCACAGCTGCTGGCAGCGCCGGGTGCAGCCGTCGGAGGCTGTTGACGTCGGCGGTGGAGAGGCAGGCAAGCACGTTAATTGCTGTCACTGGGTTTCCCGCCAGCACCGTCACCAGCAGCGGCACGGGTGCAGGGGCGACCAGTGGGCTGCCTCTTGTTGTACTGACAGTGGCACCAGTGTCGCCGGCGCTGCCGCCGCCGCAACTAGCAGCCGCCATGCCACTGGCGTCGTCGGTACCGGTACCGGTAGTGGAGGCAGCAGCAGCAGCAGCAGCTGCCGCGCCACTCGCAATTGAGACCACACCCGCGCGAGTGCAACAACATGTGAAACGCATGTTGTGCGCAACAACAACTTGACGCATTGTTCATCAATTGGCGCCCACGAGCGTGTTGCTTCGTGTGTGCAGGCGCACCACTGCGGTACCAGGTACCTGCGCCCGATGGGCCCCGGCCCGAGTCACCAACCCAACGCCACGCAACGGTCGCACCACCCAAGTGACCCAACCCAACGACATCCCTACGCGCGTACAATTATTGACGACATTTATTGTGGTACTGCGAGGCATTGCTTAATGGGTATCGGTGTTGCTTGTGCACTTGTTTTGTATAGCGCACAGATCACGACGCAGCTTATACTAGTACCGGTAATACCGGTCCGGTACCGGTACCGGTAAGAGTAGGTGCCCGCCATGTCGCACTACTCCGTGCCGCTGCTGGTGCAGGTAGTGGGCGGCAACCCGGCGACATTAGTAGCCGTGCTGCAGTGTTTGAACACCCGCGATGTTACCATCCTGCGGCAGCTTCACCCTGTGCTGCTGCGCGCGGTGACGGACGTGCCGTGGTGCGACATGGTAACTGCCATCCATGACGTGCGCCGGTGGCGCGCCGCGTTGCCTGCCGCGGTGGGCGCGCGGTTGACGCCGCGGCTGCGCTCCCTCGACGACCCCGTCCTGCTGGTGGGGTTGACATCATTAAATGCCCAGAATTGCAACGCCATTACTGACGCAGTTGTTCAACGCCTGCCGCTCACGCTGCGCCACCTGAATGTGTCAGAGTGTCGCAACTTGACGCGCGCCGCCAGCTTCACTCACCTGACGGTGCTGATGTCGTTTAACGGGAGCATTACGGCAGCGCTGGATGCGGGACTGGAGGCCCTGCCGCCGTCACTGCAGGCGTTGCGTATGGATGCGTGTGTGCTGGAGTTGGAACCAGGAGCAAGATTCCACTGCCTGCCGGCGTTGTGCGTATTACTATGGAGGATGGGAAACGCAAGCGCCACCAGCATCGAAACCCTGCCGCCGACGCTGGAGGTGCTAGACGTCTCCTACAGCCCGAATGTCGAGGCCGTGTCGTTAGCGCATTTACCGCGGCTGAGTGTGTTCCGCGGTGTACTCACCTCGGTTACCAATGCCACGGTGGCGACGCTACCGGCGACACTAGTTGAGCTAAATCTTGGGCGGGTTGACAAGCTCACGCCGGCTGTGTCCTTTGCCCACCTGCGCGCGCTGCGCACACTGGACTTGCGTGACACTGGCATTGGCGTCGACGTACCGATTCGCCCTGAAAGCATGCCGCCGTCGTTGGTGCCGCGGTTGGGAACGTCAGATTACTCCTGCGTCATTGCTTGAAGTTGCCAGCAGCGCGGGTAGTAGCAGCGTGCCACGTTGTCAACAACAAGCAATTACCTTAGCAGCATCCGCTCAGCTAGATCATGGGTGCCATGGTGGCAGTGTGGCGCCAGTGACCGCAGCCAGTGAGGCCCAGTGACGTGACGAGTGCCACTAGCCTGCGCTGCACAGCCAGTGACAGCGGCAGACAGCCTGCACGACTGCAATTGGACCAAGCGGTTGCGCCGCGGCCGCGCTGCCTGGGTGCAGAATTCAGTGGGTGTCTCGCGCCGACTGTTCCAAGCTTCGACATGCAACTAACCCAATAAAATACAATGGAAACGGGCTGCTTGTTGCAATACTGCACAATACATGCGACGCGGTTGGTTGGTGCACTATAATATCCTATTGAGACGCCGAAGGCTGCTAGTACCTGTGAAGCCTGTTGCCCCCCGACCCACACCCAGCTGCAGCCACCATGGCGGACGACAAGGAGGTGGAGGCGGGGGAGGGGTTGGAGGAGGAGGAACCCTACCCCGACCTTGACGATGACTCGCCATACCCGGACACCTTTGAGGGCGGCGGGAAGGCAACTGCCGGTACCGGTACCGGCATGGCGGCGCCCCCAGCGTCGTCCAGCTCAACGGAGTACACACGTGCGGCGGCAGGCGGGAAAGCAGTCGTCATCCCGGCGGCGGACCTGCACGGCGAGGTGGAGGCACGCATGGTGCACCTCATGAGCAGCTACGGCATGACGGCCGACGAGGCGCTGGTGCTGCTGCATGGCATGAAGTGGCGCATGGAGGCCATCGACAAGGCGTGGACGGAGGACACCGACCGCGTGCGCGCAGAGGTGGGCATGGCGGCGGGCGGCGACCCGCCGCCGCTGCCGCCCGGCATGAAGCCCACCGACACATTCTTTGATGAGGGCAGCCTGGAGGTGTGCGCGTACGCCGACGCGGACGCGTGCGCGTGCGGGCACTGGGCGCCCAAGGAGGTGTGGCGGTCGGTGGTGCAGGCCGCCATGGGGAACCCCACGACCGCGTTGGGCACGCGCGTACGTCCCACCTGCTGGCACACGTGCATGCACCTCGCGTTTGGTAACCTGAGAGTCACTTTACACCCCTCTCTCCCCACTGCAGTGCATTATGGCACCGGCGTGCAAGGAGGTGGCACGGCCCCGCATGTTCCAGGAGTACCTGTCGCCCGGGGGCTACGCCCGGTTCAAGGACTTTGTGACTCGCGGCATGGTGGTCACCGACACGACGCTGAGGTGGTGCCCAGAGCCGGGGTGCGAGTGAGTAGTACTCAGCCATTGGCGCCGCCGCTCACGTCACCTGCGTCACCGCCACCGCCCACTGTATGTCCACCCCACGCCCACCCCACCACACAGCAGTTGCGCAATCATGTACACGGGCGGCGGCGCGGAGGACGTGGTGTGCCGGTGCGGTCGCGCCATGTGCTTCCGCTGCGGCGACGAGGCACACAAGCCGGCGTCGTGCGCCGAGGTGGCGTCGTGGCGGGAGCGGGAGAAGGACGACAGCGTCACCGAACTGTGGCTGTCGTGGAACACGAAGAAGTGCCCCAAATGCCCTCTCCGCATCGACAGGGGTTTGGGTGACAATCACATGGTGTGCCGCTGTCGTCACGAATTCTGCTTCATTTGTCTGGAGCCGTGGGCTCCTGGCCACAGATACGGCTGCAGCAAAAGGAAGCCGGCGGTGAAGTCAGCAGACGATGAGGCGAAAGAGGCGGAGCTGAAGGTGTACCTGTTCTACAACGAGCGCTTCCATGCACAGCGCGATGCGGTACGCGCCATCCACCTCCTGGACGCGGAGGTGACGGCAGAGTGGGCAAAACTGCTGGCCGTGCGGCGCGGAGACGGTGCGACGCACGACGCGCTGACCACCACGCTGAGAGACGCGATGGAAGTGGTGAAGCGCGGCCGCCGCGTGGCGGGCTGGGCGTACGTGCATGCATTCTACATCCCGGCCGCCAGCGTGGCGTACCGCACCCTGTTTGAGGACAGCCAGACCATGCTGGAGCGCCACCTGGAGAACCTGCACGAGAGGTGCGTGCCGTCCGCACTGCGCCGGCTGACGGAGGGGCTGACGCGCGATCACGGGTCGGGCGTGGCGGCGGTGGAGGAATGGCGGCGCGCCGTGGCGCAGTACGCGGGCGCCACCGACAAGTTCCTGGGCAACCTGCTGCGGGGGGTAGACGACGGCTTTGGGATGCGCGAGGGCCCCGCCGAGGCGGCCGCGCGGGGCGGCGCCGGCGCGCCTTCGTAGGGTCCGCCTGTGGCACTGTGCGCAGTGCGCAGCTGTGAGCCTGTGCGCTTCAACTTCGCTTGTGGCCCAGTGTCCGCCTGTTGTAGGGCCTAGGGAGTGTTTCCTAGCCTGAAGAACCCCGTTCCCATTCTTGCATAGTCCCAAGCTACTCTCCCGGGCAGTGCGCCCGAAGAGGGGCAGTCCTGGGGCAGACTTGGATGTGTATCTCTTCAAGTCTCCGACCGACAAAGGGCGACATCATGCCGACATGTGTCCAGTATTAAAGTATACGGGCCATAATACGGCTCAACCATCAGCTCACAGCCTCACAGTGCCCTCACACGCACCGCGACGGGGCCCGGGCCACGGCGGCCGGGCGGCCCACCAGTGGCACCGCCGCCGGCGCCGCCCAGCGGCGCCCACGGTGCCGCCATCAAAATTGATGATCAAATGTAGTTGCCCGCGCAGCGTGGCTGACTCGGACAGACACCAACGGACATAAATGGTGCATGTGTCGCACATGCAAAATAAGCGGCGAGACGTGCGCATCAGTATTTTATCATTGCAATCCGCTGGATTTAACCTGAATATTTGTACCGTGCTCTTGGATTTGTCGCTGGTGCCGTATTTAAAAACCTCATTTTTTGACCACCTGTGATTATCGCTGGCCATCGCTCTCTCGCTCTCACACTCACTCTCTCTCTCACGCGCTCTACTGGCACCTCCCTCACACTCTACTCTCTCTCTCTCTCTCTCTCTCTCTCTCTCTCTCTCTCTCCTACCTGTCATTGCTCTACTCCTCGCGACTTGGCTCTCTCCCATCTCTATCTCTCTCCACCTCTGCTTCTCCCGCCTCTACTCTTCATTCCTACTCCTCCATCCCTCTGCTTCTCCGCACGTCCTCTCCCACTCCCACCACCGCCGCCTCCGCCATGGCCGCCGCCACCGCAGCACCACCGATGCCGGTACCGGCAGCGCCGCCCATGCTACCGACGCTGCCACCACACAGCACCAGCAGCAGCGCCAGTGCCGGCCACCATGGCGAGTCGGCCCGCCGTGCCTCCGACACCACCACCGCCGCCGCCACCGCGCGGCAACACGCACCGCCACTGTCCGGCGCCAGTGCCGTCATCGCTGCAGCCGCCGCCGCTGCCGCCGCCGCCGCTTCCACCACCACCGCCGCATCGTCAGAGGCAGAGCGGTGCCCCGCTGCCACCGCTGCCGCGGCAGCCACACGCGCTGCCACCACTGCCACCGCCGCAGCTGCGACTGCCGCCGCGTCTGCCACCGCCACCGCTGCCGCCGCGGTGGCACTAATGAGCCGTGGCCACTCCTCCTCGCGGCTGGTGCGATCCCACTCCGCGCCCCACCCGTCACCGCCGCCACCGCCGCCACATCCCTATGCGTGGCTGCTGGAGACAAATGACGCCGGCCTGCCGGTGGTGTCGGTGCGCGCTGGCCTACCCACCGCGCCGCCGCTGGCGCTGCAAGGGCTTGTACATGGCGTGGCGGCAGCAGCGGCGGCGCAGGGCGTGTCGTTGCGCCTCCTGATTGGCCGCCCACCACATTCCTTATCATCGACGGCGGCGCACAAATCTGACGGCACGGCGCCACTGCTGCCGTCGACAGCGCTGACGGGCAATGCGTGGCCGGCGCTGCACGCCTCGCCCGACGGCAAGTCGCACCTGTTTTGGGGCATAGAATCTGGCACGTCGTGCGCGGCGGCGGTGGGCGACGCCACCACACGGACGGCGCGCGTGGATGACATCCTGGCGAGTGCACTGGGGGCTGACGGCGCGGCGACAGTGCGCGCCAACCCCAACAATCGCGCCTTGCGACTGGCCATGATGGCTACCTCCGCTGCCGCCACACGCGTGCTGTCACACGCGCCACCACCAACTCCACTGACGCCCTTCATTCCTGCGCGTCTGGCGGCCTGCCTGACCTGGCTGATTACAGCCACCGCGGCGGGTGCGCGCGCCACGCATGCTGCCCTCCTGGCCGGCGATGCCGTGGTGGCCGCCTGCCCTGCCTGGTCCGCCCTGCCACCGGCCCTTACCGCCGCCCTGGCAGCGCGCGTGGCCGTCCTGGCTAGTGGTGCCGCTGCGCGTCATGTCAGCGGTGGCGGCGGTGGCGGCGGGGGTAGTGTTAGCGGGGGAAGTGCGGCGCCAGCACCACCACCCGCGGGCGCCGCTGCACCGGCGGCTGATGTCGGAGCGACGAGCGGGGGGCACATTCTGCCGCTGTGGCTACCTGCCGGCGGCGGTGGCAAGTGGGGCGTGCCTGCAACTGCCGTCTGCGTACCGATGGCTTTGTTAAGCGCCGGCACCGGGCGGGCAGCAGTCACGCTGGCGTGCGGCACGCCCGCCGCCGGCAGTCGCGTGTTCTTGGTGTTGGTGCGCCCCGCCGCACGTAGCGCGCGACCGGCTTCTGCTGCACCCACCACCGCGGCAGCAGGGCCGTTTGCGCCGGCGCGGGTGGAGGCGCAGATGCGCGCCGCCCTGGACGCCGCGCCCGCCGGCTACGTGGCTGGCGCTGTGGCGGCGCTGTCGCTGCTTGCTGCTGCCGCACCGCTGCTGCACCTGACATCTGCTGGCGTCGGCAGCGGCTGGCGGCTGCCGTCAGCAGAAGAGGCGTTGGCCATCGCGCTGCCGTCACGCTCCCTGCGCTCCGTGTACCTAACAGACGCTCCGCCGGCGGTAGTGGCAGCAGCAGCCGCAGCGGCGGCAGTTGTGCCAGGACGGCATGGTGGCGGTGCGCTTCCTGGCGTGCGCCATCGCTACCTCACCGCCGCCGCCGTGATTGGCAGCCGCAGCGGCGCAGCCGTTTTTAGCGTGCCACATCGCGCTTTCCTGCAACCTGACCACGCGCCTGCTGCCACCGCGTGGCTGCGTGCCGCCGCTGCCACTGCCACAGGTGTGCCCACACACGGCTGCGACGACGTCCCGACCGGCGCGATCCCCGTGCACATTGACCTGTGGCGGCCGGGCGTGCCGGGTGCGGCGACGCACGGCAGTGTAGATCGCGCCTCTTTCCTGGTGGCTTCGCGTGCACCGTCGCCGTCAGCGCCGCCGCTGCCCGTTACGAGCATCGTGGTGCTGCTCGAAGCGGAGCCGGTGACAGTGCACGCGCGCCAGGCCGAGCCGCCTGTAGCGGCGTCGTCGCTGGAGGCCTTTGCAACCACCCTGGTTGCGACGGTGGCTGACCAGCTGGCGCCCGGCGCTGCCGCCATTGACTTCTCCATCATGCCGTCCCCCGCCGGGTGGGCCGGCAGCGCCACCTCGTCGTGTGCTAGCATCATTCATTCGTGATGGCGATTGTATACTATTATCATTATTTGTAGCAGTTAATTGAAATCATTGTGCCGCGCCGCTGCTGCTGCCACGGCCCAAAGACACTGGTGGTGGCGGCATGTGGGCGGCGTTGATGGGTGGTAATCTGGGCGAGGCAGTCGAGTGCAATAGTGGCGACGGCACCGGCGGGCGGGCAGGTGTGGCAACACTGGCACCGCCGCCGCCGCCGTCAGCCGTGGTTGTGATGCGTGACGCTGCACGTGACGCCTTCCCAGGTCCAACACCCATCGCCGCCCCTCCGCCGCCGCCGCCGCTGCCGCTGCCGCCGCCGCTGCCGCTGCCGCCGCCGCTGCCGTGCCGCGGCTGGCGCAAGTCAAACAGCTCCGGCGTGGTGTGCACCGCCGTCAGCAGGTCGCGGTAGCAGTACCACAACAGCGCCAGCGCTGCCAGCAGCGTGAGTAGAATGCCCAGAAGCACGGCGGCCAGGCGCGCTTCATACTGCGTGGCGGGGCTGCTGGCATCCACCACTGCCGCCACGCCGTCTGCGCCACGCCGCAGCCACCAGGTGAGCGCGTCGATCCACGGCGGTGGTGGTAATGGTGAGACTGTTGGCGTGGTACTACTTGGCAGGCTGCCACTAGCACCGCTGCCGTTGGATCCCGATCCCAGAGCCGCCGAATCGCTGCTAGCAGCCGCCAGGGCACGCGCTGCGGTGGCAGTCGCTGCCATGGTCACCGCGGCAGCCAGCGGTGATGTAGAGGGCGGCTGCGGTGGCACCAACGTCGCTGCCGCTATTGTTGCGGCTGCTGCTGTCGTGGATGCAATGTCGCCGTCGGCACCCACCCGCATGGCGGCGTCCGCGCCCTCGCCCATGTTGAGCTCTGCTGGGGCAGAGCTATCGCGTACTCGCTGCCGTCCCGGTTGAGGGTGGTGGGTGCTGGGGTCCGTCAAAGGAGCAATTCCGGCATCGCTCGCTGCTGCCTTGGCTTGCTCAGATGCGACCCGCTCGCGCACCCACAACGCCGCCAGGCCGGCCGCAAACCCGCCTGCCTTGCTGCGCTCAACCTGCTGCCTCGTCCGATTCGGCCCACTTTCACGCCCTTCGCTCTCCTTCTACTCCTTCGACCTCCTCCTTGTTGCGCTCAGTCCGATTCCGCCCTCCCGCGCCTACCAGGTAAGTAGCCTAGTAGCCTAGGAATAGCACAGCAGACCACAATGGCAGTAACAGTCGCACAGCAGTTTCTGCAGCAGTCCAGTAGCAACCCAGTAGCTACAGCAGCAACCCAGAAGCAGAGCAGTTTCTGCAGCAGCCCAGCAGCAACCCAGTAGCAGCCCAGAAGCAACCCAGTCGCTGCAGCAGCCCAGTAGCACAGCAGTTCCTACTGCTCCTTCTGCTTACTGCTCCTCCTACTCGACGTCAGCGCGGCGCTGTGCGGGTGCGGCCCCCCTGGGTGTGACCCCGGGTGGTGCGACGGCGCAGCGGTGGGCGGCAGCGCGGAGCCAGCAGCAGCAGTGACGGCGGCGTGCCACTCCCGCGCGATGCGCACCGTGTTGGCGGCGTAGCGCGGGATGGAGTGGTCGACGGCGCCTGGTGGTAATGACGTAGGACAGAGTTGGGTTGGATGGTGGTACCTGGATGCTGCTGACAGAGCGGCGCGCGGCTGACCCGGTGGTACTGGCTCTGTTGGGGCCGTCGTGACCTGAATTCAGATTCTGGCGGCCAGATTCTGATTCGTGACGTGATTGTGTCGGCCCCCCACACGGAGCCAGAAACTGGGGCGTCGGCAGTCTCTGCGGTGAGCTCCTCTCCTTGCCTACTCGAAAGGGGGTGGAAATGGGTCCAATACGCACTAATTTTTGTGCAAAAAAAAAACGGGTGGGGCCGCATACAAATAATATTTGGAGCTCATTCCACCTGAAAATTGCGGGCGTAACCGCGTGGGTGGTGTTTACCACCATATGACGTGGCAGTGGGTTAAATAGTTAATGCAGGCAGTGGGTTAACTTTAATGCGAGGGGTGGGTTACAAGGTACTAACCCACTCAGTGGGTTAAAAATAAAGCGGAAGTGGGTTAAACATTAATGCACTCCCAAAACCCTCCCTCCGCCGTCGCATTTCTCCCACCACACACGCTCTCCCCCAAATTTTTCACGCGCTTCCCGCCCACCACCACCGTATTAGTGTCCCCTCCCCTCGGCGGCTTCCGAATCTGGCGGCATGGAACTGGCCTCCGACCTTAATCGGCCTGCACTGATAAGAGAAAACGTTTCAACCGGACCCTCCACTTCGCGCGTGAAATACACGTGCATCGCGGCCTCCGCCACCACGCTGGCGTGCGGGTACGTACATATAGTGGATGGTGTGTGGGTGGGGCGTGGGGGGGCGGATCGAAAGAGGGGGAGTGGGGAGAAATGAGACGGCAAAGTTGAGTAGGCGGCGAGAGAAAGTGGGCGGCACGCACACACGTTTGCCGCTGGTGACGCCGCCAGGCGGTGCTGATGGGGTAGCCAGTGGTGCAGCGTGGTAGACAATGACTGCATCTATGCTGCAGTGGCCACTGGGCCTCGCCGCCGTCCGTGGTTGCCGCGCAGCAGCAGTGGATGTGCTTCTGGCAGCGTGTTTTGAGGGTGAAATACCCTCTTCCCACTCAAAATACCTTGGTCAACCACATCGGTGGAGGGAACCAGGGTGCGGGACCGATAAATTGTTAAGGTGGGAGTGTGCCTGCGACTTTGTGGCGCTGGAGGGGGTCTACACGATGCGGTGGCGGAGCGCAAAGTCGCCTCTCGCCGCGCACTGGGGCGCCGTCACGCACACACTGCTGTGCTGGCATGACCATGCCACCTTGCCTCATACCTCGGTGACCACCTCCTATGCTTCTCCTCATACTTTCGATGATTCTACTTCATTCCATG
>ERZ778022.3786-NODE-3786-length-13771-cov-4.258968_pt1 | contig 13771 bp, 13 predicted proteins | sample MGYA00375752_ERZ778022 | MGnify/ENA primary metagenome ERZ778022 (study PRJEB29350, sample SAMN05389826) | bioreactor metagenome | isolation source: Thiocyanate bioreactor | place: South Africa: University of Cape Town | collected 2014-04-04 ... | reverse complement strand
TCGGACTCGCCACCGTCGGGCTGCTGCTCGTCGTCGCTCTCGCCCTCCTCCTTCTCACCGTCGGCAAGTTCCTCGGAGAGCTCCAGGTCGCGCAGCATGTCACGCATCAGCCGGCCGAACTTGGACTGGCTGATTGCCGCATCGCCCATGCGCTCGAGCGTGGTTGCAGCGCGCTCCTCGATCCAGGGGCGCCAGATATCGACCAGAGCCTGCGCAGAGGCCGGTGGCTTCAGTCCGGTGAGGCGCTCGCGCACGATGAGCGAGAGGGCGTCCTCGATCGGCGCCTCGGCGCGCTCGGTCACGTGAGCAAAGCGGCCATGGGCGTACTGGTCCTCGACCTTCGCGGTGAGGTTCGACGCCATGCCCTGCATACGATTGCAGCCGATGGCCTCGACGCGGGCGCGCTCGACGGCCTCGAAGACGGAGCGCGCGGGACCGGCTCCCGGCACGAGGCGCTTGTGCAATTTTTCGTCGTGCATGGCGGCCGTCAGCGCGAGGCTGTCGGCCCAGCCACGGATGACCGCGATCTCCTTCTTCGAAGGAGCGCGCGACGGCTCGGGGAGCTGCATGGCCTTGCCGTCGAGCTCGGGCTTGCCCGGCGCGTAGGTGACCTGCATCTCGTCGTCGCCGGCGATGGCGCGCGCGGCAAGACCGAGCACCCGCTTGAAGGGCTCGGTCGGGGCTTCTTTCTTCTTCGGAGGAGTAGCCACCCGTTAAGCTCCATCGCGCGGCACCGCCCGGGACCCGTCCGATCCGGCGGGCGTTGCCGTGGATTTATCCGCGCCTCAGCTCAGCGCGACGTTGGCTGCGCTCTCGGGGAGTTCCTCGCCGAAGCAGCGCTGGAAGAACTCCGCGACCAGCGGCCGCTCGAGCTCATCGCACTTGTTGAGGAACGTCATGCGGAACGCGAAGCCGATGTTGCCGAAGATCTCGGCGTTCTCGGCCCACGTCAGCACGGTACGCGGGCTCATCACCGTCGAGAGATCGCCGTTGATGAAAGCCTGCCGCGTGAGATCCGCGACCCGCACCATGTTGTTGACCGTCTTCTTCTTGGCCTCGGTCTTCTGATAGGCCTTCGCCTTCGAGAGGACGATACCGACCTCGTCGTCGTGCGGCAGGTAGTTGAGCGTGGTGACGATCGACCAGCGGTCCATCTGGCCCTGGTTGATCTGCTGCGTGCCGTGATAGAGGCCCGAGGTATCGCCGAGGCCGATCGTGTTCGTCGTCGAGAAGAGACGGAACGCCGGATGCGGCCGGATGACCTTCGACTGGTCGAGCAGCGTCAGCTTGCCCGAGACCTCGAGGATGCGCTGGATCACGAACATGACGTCCGGGCGGCCGGCATCGTACTCGTCGAAAACGAGCGCGACGTTGTTCTGCAGCGCCCAGGGCAGGATGCCGTCGCGGAACTCGGTGACCTGCTTGCCCTCCTTCAGCACGATCGCGTCCTTGCCGACGAGGTCGATACGCGAGACGTGGCTGTCGAGGTTGACGCGCACGCACGGCCAGTTGAGGCGCGCGGCGATCTGCTCGATATGGGTCGACTTGCCGGTGCCGTGATAGCCCTGGATCATCACGCGGCGGTTGTGCTTGAAGCCGGCGAGGATCGCGAGCGTCACTTCCCGGTTGAACAGGTAGTCGGGATCGAGGTCCGGTACATGCGAGTCAGCTTTCGAGTACGCCGGCACCTCCATGTCGGAATCGATGCCGAACGTCTCGCGGACCGAGACGGTCTTGTCCGGAAGGCCGGGCATACCGGCGTTAGCTGAAGCGCGCATAGCTGTGCTGTTCCGCAGGTCCATGGAATCGCCCCCACGTGCTGTCCCGCGACGGATCGCTGATGTCTGGGGGACGATCGAGTTTGGCTGATCGGCCGGTCAAACGAGACCGGCCTGTTTCAGGTAATTATAGGCTTGAATGATCTCGCGCAACTTGTCTTCGGCGCCGCGGTCCCCCCCATTGGCGTCAGGATGGTGCCGTTTTACGAGCTCCTTGAACCGCGACTTGATCTCCGGGCCCAGCGCCGTTTCGGCCAAATGCAGTGTCTCGAAGGCTTTGCGCTCGAGTGGCTTCAGCGCCCGGCGGGGGGTTTGGCGCCCCGTGCCATGCGTTACGGCATCGCTGTCATCCAGTACGTGATGAGGATCCTGCGTGCCATGACGGGCGAATTGGGCGTACCGGCGGGCCCTGGCGTTGCCGACATTGGCCTCCGAGAGGTTGTCCGTACCCCCCTTATCGGCACCGAGCTTCCATGTCGGCCGATGGCCGGTGACGGCCCCTTTGCGGAAGTCCTCGACCTCGGCGTCGCTCATACCCGCGAAGTAGTTGTATGAGGCGTTGAACTGCCGCACGTGGTCGAGACAGAAGCGATAATACTCGTTCTCCCGGCCTCGTCCCATCGGCGCCTTGTGCTCGCCTGGCGCCCGGCAGCCCTTCCACTGGCAAACAGGGGTGTGCTCCTCGGCCTGGCGGGGCTCGGACGGGCTGACCCTGATCTGGTCGAAGTATTTCGATTCGAGCTTCATTCGGTTCGCATTATGATCCAGCGTGACCGCAGCGCACAAGCGGTCACCCGGACACCACGGGGAAGCGTTGCTGCGATGCCACCGGAAATTTGCGCCTTGCCGCCTACCGCGGCTCCCGCATCATGCTGAGATACGTCGGATCGAACTCCGCGACCTCCTGAAGGCGCACCCAATCGAGTATAGAAATCGTGTGGTGCGTCCAACTTATCAAGCCTTCCCGGCGCAGACTTTGAATGACGCGATTCATGTGAACGACCGATAAACCGAGCACATCCGCCATTTCTGCTTGAGAGAGCGGGAAATGAAAGCTCCAGTCCGTCGTGCGCTGGACGCCGCGGAGACGCACATAGAGCTCGCAGATCAGGTGCGCGAGCTGGGATTTTCGAGATCGCCGGCCCATGGCGACGATCCATTCGCGGTGGATGGCTCCGTCCACGAGCGTATCGAGCCACAACAGGCGCGCGAGATGCGGCGCTTTCTCGGTGATCATCTTCAGATCGCCGTGCTCGGCGAAGGCCACATGGCAGGGCGAAAGCGCGACGATGCCGTGGTCCATCGTCTTGAGAAGAAAGGCGTGGAGATCGACGAAATCGCCTGCGACGTGGAGGGCGGTGATCTGCCGTCCCCCATCGGCAAGCATTTTGTAGCGAGCCGCGAAACCATCGACCAGCAGGCTGCTGTAGATCGGCCGGGAGCCAATGGCCACGATGTCGTCGCCGGTCGAGAACAAGGCTTCCTTGGTGATCACCGACGAGAGGAGGCGCGCCTCCTCCTCGGATACGGAGTCGTGCTGACCGAGATTGAGCAGCAGGGGTTTCAGGAGTGACATGAGTCGAAGGGTCGGGAAATGGGCATGGCGGATGTCCAGCCTTCTCGGACCATTACTATAGTCGGATCAGACTGTCTTTTACGGTCGCGGCGTTTAGTAGTCTCGCTTATTGTCCGTATCCCGTATATTTGAGGTGCGCCTTAACATTTGTTCTCGCAGGTTAGGTTCGGCTTGATGCATTCTAGCGAGAGAGCCGATCCATCCCGTTGAAACCAGGGCGACCATCAACCAAATGTCTGCCGACCAGAGAATTCGCGAGAAACTCATGATCGCGTTCGAGCCAACGAGGCTGGACGTCATCAATGAATCGCACCTCCACTCCGGACACCGCAGCTCGCCGGGCACCGGCGAAAGCCACTATCGCGTGCTGATCGTATCCCCGGCCTTCTCCGGGAAGACGCGCGTCGCCCGCCACCGCATGGTGAACGAGGCGCTGGCAGACGAGCTCAATGGCCGGGTTCACGCGCTCGCGCTCGCGACATATGCGCCCGGCGAAGCCATCCGCTGAAGCAGGACATGCCCCTATGAGCCTCGATCTCCTAAAAGAGCGGATATCGCGCGAGTTCGGCACGCCGGCCGTGGTCATCGACCTCGACCGCGTCGACAAGAACATCAGCCGCATACAGGAGCTTTGCGACGCGGCCGGCGTCGCGAACCGCCCGCATATCAAGACCCACAAGAGCCCGGTGCTCGCCAAGTTGCAGATTGCGGCGGGCGCGCGCGGCATCACCTGCCAGAAGCTCGGCGAGGCCGAAGTCATGGCCAATGCCGGCATCGAGAACATCCTCGTCAGCTACAATCTCATCGGCGCGGCGCGCTCGGGCCGGCTTGCGGCGCTCAGAAAGCGGGCCGATGTGACGATCTGCGCCGACAACCCGGTCACGCTCGCGGCCTATGCCGAAGCGGCAGCATCAGCACAGGCGCCGATCGGCGTGATGATCGAGTGCGACACGGGCCGCAAGCGCGCCGGCGTCGAGACGCCGAGGGAAGCGATCGACCTCGCAAAGACCGTGCGTGACACCGAAGGCCTCGAGTTCCGGGGCCTGCTGTTCTATCCGACCGAAACCGGGTGGGATGCCGCCCAGCGCTTCCACGACGAGGCCGTTGCCGGCATCAGGTCACTCGGCCTCGAGCCCGGCATCATCTCGACCGGCGGCACGCCGAACCTTCCGAATATCGGCAAGCTCGTCGGTGCCACCGAGCATCGCGCGGGCACGTACATCTTCAATGATCGCATGACGGTCGCGTGCGGCAGGGCGACCGAGGACGACTGCGCGCTCCACGTCTATGCGACGGTCGTGAGCCGGGCCGGACCGGAGCGCGGCATCCTCGACTCGGGCTCGAAGACGCTGACCGCCGATCCCGGCGGTGGGCTCGACGGCTTCGGCCACATTCTCGAGTACCCCCAGGCGCGGATCGGCGCCTTTGCCGAGGAGCACGGCTTCCTCGATCTCTCGCGCACCAACGAGCGGCCGAACGTCGGCGAGGTCGTGCGCATCATCCCGAACCACGTGTGCGTGGTCGTGAACATGGTCGACCAGCTCATTGCCGTGCGCGGCGACGACATCGTCGACGTGCTGCCCGTGGCGGCGCGCGGAAAGCTCGTCTGAGCCTCACTCCGCCGCCGCGATCACCGTATCCGCGCCCGTTGTGACGGTGTCGGCGAGGCCCGGCGCCGCAGTCGCGAGGTTCTCCGCAAAGAAGCGCGCGATCGCGATCCGGTTCGCACTATCGCTCGCGCCATCGCGGACGACAGCCAGCGCTCCGCGCGCCAGATAAACGCCGCCGGCAGCGAGCCCGAAGAGCCTCAGATACGGCTGCGCGCCGGCAAGCGCGGCTTCGGGGTTCTTCTGCAGCGCGCCGCCAAGCCAGCGCGAAGCGATTGCAAGAGCCTCGACGGCCGCGCCGAGCCGCTCGCCCATGCGGCCGAACTCCGGGCGATTGGAGGCCTTCACCTCGGCGACGGTCTGCGCGAGCTCGCCGATATAGGCCTCGGCGACCTTGCCGCCTTCGAGCGGCAGCTTGCGCGTCAGCAGATCGATGGCCTGGATGCCGTTCGTGCCTTCGTAGATCGGCAGAATGCGCGCGTCGCGATAGTGCTGCGCGGCGCCCGTCTCCTCGATGAAGCCCATGCCGCCGTGGATCTGCACGCCGATCGAGGCGACCTCCATGCCGATGTCCGTCGAGAAGGCCTTGGCGATGGGCGTCAGCAGCGCGGCGCGGGCAGCGGCCTTGGCGCGCGTGTCGGCATCCTTCGCGCCGTGGGCGACGTCCGCCTCGCGGGCCGTGACAAGGCAAATCGCGCGGGCGGCCTGCGTCAGCGCCCGCATGGTGAGCAGGTTCCGCTTGATGTCCGGGTGGACGATGATCGGGCTCATGACGCTTGCCGGCGTGCCGGGCCCGCGGCCTTGCTTGCGCTCGTTGGCGTAGTCATGGGCGCGCTGGGTGGCCCGCTCCGCGACGGCAACACCTTGCACGCCAACCGCCAAGCGCGCCGCGTTCATCATGATGAACATGGTGTTGAGGCCGCGGTTCTCCTCGCCGACGAGATAGCCGATCGCGCCTTCGCCCTTCTCACCGTACTTCATGACGGCGGTCGGGCTCGCGTGAATGCCAAGCTTGTGCTCGAGGCTTGCGGCGATGAGGTCATTGCGCGCGCCGAGCGAGCCGTCCGCGTTCACGAGATACTTCGGCACCAGGAACAGCGAGATCCCGCGCGTCCCTGGCGGCGCATCGGGGAGCCGCGCGAGCACCATGTGGATGATGTTGTCGGTCAGCTCGTGATCGCCGTACGTGATGAAGATCTTCGTGCCGAAGATGCGGTACGTGCCGTCCGGCTGCTTGACGGCCTTGGTGGTGAGATGACCGAGGTCCGAGCCCACGTGCGGCTCGGTGAGGTTCATAGTTCCGGTCCATTCGCCCGAGACCATCTTCGGGAGGTACGTCTTCTTCAGCTCCTCCGAGCCGTGCAGCCAGAGGGCATCGATGGCGCCCTGGGTCAGCAGGGGGCAGAGACCGAAGGAGAGGTTCGCCGAGTTCCAGATCTCACAGGCCGCCATGGAGACCATCTCGGGCAGGCCCTGGCCGCCATACTCCGGCGGGCATGGCAGTGCCGACCAGCCCCCCTCGGAAAACGCCTCGTAGGCCTCTTTCCAGCCGGGCGGGGTCACGACCTTGCCTTCGACGAGACGCGAGCCCGTGCGGTCGCCGGGGACGTTCAAGGGATCGAGAACCTCGCTCGCGAAGCGGCCCGCTTCCTCAATGACCGCGCGCACGGTGTCTTCATCCACCTCCACGGTTCCGTTCGCCACGAGCTCGGGCAGGCCGGCGGCGGTCTTGAGCGCGAAGACGATGTCGTCTACTGGAGCGCGGTAGGTCATGGCGGTCAGTCCTCAGTGCTGGGACGAAGCTCTCTCTGCCCGCACAATAGGCATAAGACATCAAGCCGAGAAGACCGCTCGCGTCAGTTCCATTCACTCGACCCCACAACCTGAAGTCCGATGCCGATCCGCCCTGCCACCACCGATGCGATTGCCGACGCCGCCGCGGCGCTCAGGGATGGCCGGCTCGTCGCCTTTCCGACGGAGACGGTCTACGGGCTCGGCGCCGATGCAACGAACGCGCGGGCGGTGGCGGCCATTTTCGAGGCCAAGGGGCGGCCGCGGTTCAATCCGCTCATTGCTCATGTCGCAGATGCCGAGGACGCGGCACGCTTTGCCGTCATGGAACCGGCGGCTCGGGCGCTTGCTGAGGCTTTCTGGCCCGGTGCCCTCACGCTCGTTCTGAAGAAGCAGCCCGATTGCCCGATCGCGGACCTCGCGACGGCCAGCCTCGACACCGTGGCATTGCGCGTGCCGTCGCACCCGATCGCCCGTGCCCTCATTCGGGCAGCCGACAGGCCGATCGCGGCACCTTCCGCTAACCGTTCCGGCCATGTCAGCCCGACAACAGCAGCCCATGTCGAGGCCGATCTCGGCGACAAGGTTGTCATGATCCTCGACGATGGGCCTTGCGCGATCGGCGTTGAATCGACGGTTGTAGATGTTTCCGGGCCAGAGCCGATGCTGCTTCGCGCCGGCGGCGTGACGCGCGCAGCCATCGAGGCCGTTCTTCGGGCACCGCTCGCCGCGCACCTCGAAAACGATGACCGTCCGACTTCGCCCGGTCAGCTCGCGAGCCACTATGCACCGCGAGCAACGGTGCGGCTCAATGCTGCGACGGCCCGACCGGGGGAAGCATTTCTCGCATTTGGACCAAATGCGACAAAAAGCGATGGGCCCATGATCAACCTGAGCCCGTCCGGCGATCTGATCGAGGCGGCCGCCAATCTGTTTGCCGCACTCCGCGCGCTCGATGCTTCGGGCACTACCACAATCGCCGTGATGCCCATTCCGAAAACAGGGCTGGGCGAAGCGATCAACGACCGGCTACGCCGAGCGGCCGTCCGCTGATCCATGAGCACATTCCCGCACGCTGCCATCGTCTACGCGCTCGCCTCCGCGTTCCTGTTCGCGCTGACGAACCATTTCCAGAGCCTCGGCCTCATGGGCTCGGATGCGCGCACCGGCTCGTTGATCAATATCGCGACGGGAGCCGTGTTCTACTGGCTGCTCGCGCCATTCGTCGTCGAGAGCTGGTACTGGTTCACCTGGGGCACGGTGCTCTTCGCGATGGTCGGCATTATCCGGCCATCGCTGTCGTCGCTGCTGGCCATCCAGAGCATTCACGTCATGGGGCCGACCTTGACGAGCGCGCTGACGGCATCGGCTCCCATATTCGGGGCGCTCTTCGCCATCACCCTGCTCGGTGAAACACTCGACTTCAAGACCGCCATCGGCATTGCGGCAGTTATTGCGGGAGGGGTGGTCGCGAGCTACAGCCGCCAAGGTCTCGTCCGCGACTGGCCCCTTTGGGCCATCGTCCTGCCGGTCGGCGCCGCCTTTATCCGTGCCAGCGGCCACGCTGTGACGAAACTCGGCCTCGAGGACGTGCCCAGTGCCTCCTTCGCGGTGCTGGTCTCGAATACCGTCTCGCTGGCAATTGCAGGCGCGGCCTTCCGCATCGAAGGCCGGCCGATCAGCGGCACGCCCAAATCCTTCAAATGGTTTGTCGCCTCGGGCCTATCTGCAGCGGTCTCGCTGCATTTCCTGAATTCGGCCCTTCAAATCGGTGATCTCGTATCCGTAGTGCCGGTCGTATCGGCGACCCCGGTATTCACGATGCTGCTGGGATTGTTCGTGTTCCGCCGGGAGCGTTTCTCGTGGCGGATGTTGGCGACGATCGCCCTCGTCGTTCCGGGCGTGATGCTCGTCGCGATGAAATAAGCGCCCTAAAAAAGCAAGGACCGGAGGGCAGAAATCTGCAGCCTCCGGCCTCTAGAACTCGAACAGCGAAATCTTTCGAACGGGGCTGCCAAAGGCGCACCCCGCAGGCACTTCACTTCTTCTTGGCAGCCTTCTTGGCCGGCTTCTTCGCAGCGGCCTTCTTGGCCGGGGCCTTCTTCGCAGCAGCTTTCGCCATTTCAGTATCTCCGTGTGTCTGTCGAGTTCCACGCACGAATCACTCGCGCGCAAAAAAGCATTGCTGTTTTTCAAAGCGAATGTTGACAGGCAAATTGAAAACTCCCGTGAAAAGCTCACATGTTGCCCACGAGGTGTTGCGATAAATCCTCAACTTCAGCCGCTTGCGGCCTGGCACTTCAGGCGCCGACTAAATCTGGACGCGTATCGCGTGCACAGTTGCAACGGTTTGTCCTGGGGCCCAGAGTCATGCACAAGCCGCAGATGGCCCTTGCATCAAAGCCTCCGGAGGCGCCACAGCCTGCGCTTGCAGGTCCTCGGAGCCGTCTCTACAATAGTCCGGACATATGCGGGTATCGCGGCGGGCCACCGCCCATCAAGCGAGCCCAAATCCCAGGGAGGAACAGACGATGGAAGCCACGACAGAAGATCGCTGGCAGAAGGTGGTCTACGACACGCTCAAGAAGAACGGCGTCACGATTTTCAGCTATGTCCCGGACGCCGGCCACCGCATGGCCATCGACCTGTCACTGGCGGATCCGGACGTCCACTCGGTGGCCCTGACCACGGAGGAAGAGGGCGTGGCACTCGCGGCCGGCGCCCATCTGGGTGGCGCAAAGTCTGCCCTTCTCATGCAGAGCAGCGGCCTCGGCAACTGCATCAACTTCTTCTCGATGATCACGGGCGGCAAGTTCCCCTTCCTGACCATCCTCTCCATGCGCGGCGACTACGGCGAGGGCAATCCCTGGCAGATGGGCATGGGCAAGGCCGTCCGGCCGATCCTCGACGCCATGGGCTTCGTCACGGTCGAGATCACGCAGAAGGACGAGGTCGAGCGCGCGATCGACGCCGCCTGCACCATGGCTTTCCAGTCCGGCGAGGCCGTCGCGGTCCTGCTGACGCAGAAGCTCATCGGCGCCAAAAAGTTCTAAGGGGGAAATCATGGCCAACGCAGAAAAAGCAGCGCCGAAGTTCGAGCTCGACCGCAGCGTCGTGGTGCCTCAGCTCGTCGGCAAGCAGGAAGACTTCCTCTTTATCGGCGGCCTCGCGGGCACCGCGAAGGATCTCGCCGCGATCACCAATGACGGGGCGAACTACTACGGCATGGCCGGCGCCATGGGTGCCGCCGTAGCCATGGGCCTCGGCCTCGCGCTCGCCCGCCCCGACAAGAGAGTGTTCGTCGCGACCGGTGACGGCGAGCTGCTCATGAACGTCGGCGCGCTGGCGACGGCGAGCATCATGAACCCGCCGAACCTGCGCATTCTGTGCGTCGACAACGGCCACTATGGCGAGACCGGCTATCAGTTGAGCCACACGAGCCAGGGCGTCGACCTCGAGCAGATGGCGATCGGCGCCGGCATCAAGTCGACGATGACGGTCGAGACGCAGGACCAGATCGCGGCTGGCGCGCGGATGCTCCGTGAGAGCAACGGCACATGCTTCGTGCTGCTGCGCGTGAAGCCCGAGGACGGCCCGAAGTTCAAGCGCGACATGGACCCTGCGTCGACGCGCGTGCGCTTTCTTCAGGCCATGAAGGCAAAGGCCTGACGGATTGGCGTAGGAGGAGGGTTCCGCGATGGTTTCGCCGGCGGCTCTCAGATCCTACTACGCCCGTCTGATCGCTGGAAAAGCCGGCTCGAGCGACCCAAAGATCATCGAAGCGCTCGCGATCATCGAGCGCGAGCGCTTCGTCGGGCCAGGACCCTGGAAGATCAATGACTTCCTCGGCGGCTACATCGACACGCCGTCGAGCGATCCGGTGTACATCTACCAGGACGTCGTCGTAGCGCTCGTTCCCGAACGCCGGCTCAACAATGGCGAGCCGCAACTCCACGCACGGTGTCTTACTGCATTGCAGATCAAGGACGGCGAGACGGCCGTGCACATCGGTACTGGCACCGGCTACTACACGGCTATTCTTGCGCATCTCGTTGGTCCGACCGGAACGGTCATCGCTTATGAGATCGATTAGGACCTTGCTGCAAAAGCAGCAGCCAACCTCGCGCCGTGGCCCAATATCTCGGTCAACGCGCAATCCGCCACCGATGGCCGTCTTCCGGCCTGCGACATCGTCTATGTCAGCGCCGGTGCGACGCGGCCGCCCGATGCGTGGCTCGATGCTCTGAACCCCGGCGGGCGCCTTCTGTTTCCTCTGACGCCCAATGTCGGCTTGGGCGGCATGCTTCTCGTCACGCGCGCGACAGACAGCTCGTTCGACGCTCGTTTCGTGCAACCCGCAACGTTCATCTATTGCGAAGGCGCCCGTGACGACAGCGAAGGAGATGAGCTCGCCAAGGCCTTCGCGCTCGGCACCTGGCGCCAAGTCAAATCTCTGCGTAGAGACGCGCCGGATGGTTCGTGCTGGTACGCCGGCGAGGGATGGTGGCTATCGACCGAGGCCAATACACCGTAGGTACGGTTATTCCGGCCGGGCGTAGGACGAGAGCTCGGCAAGCGCGCGCGTGTAGACCTCGCGCTTGAAGGGTACGATCAAATCGACCAGTTCATCGACCCGCGCCCAGCGCCAGGCATCGAACTCCTGGGCATGATCGGCCTGCGGGATGATGTTGATCTCGTTCTCCTCACCGTGAAAACGCACGGCGAACCAGACCTGCTTCTGGCCGCGATACTTGCCGCCCCAGGTCACGGGTTGAAGCTCTTTCGGAAGATCGTAGGTCAGCCAGTCGTGCGTGCGGCCCAGCACCGAGCCCGAGCACATGCCGGTCTCCTCACACAGCTCGCGCAACGCCGCAGTCTCGGGTTCCTCACCCGCATCAATGCCGCCCTGGGGCATCTGCCACCATCGATCGAACGAGCCGCCGCTCTCCTTGCCGGCGCGACCGATGACGCGCCGGCCAACCCAGACGAGGCCGGCGCGGTTCACGGCCATGATGCCGACGCAGGGACGATAGGCGAGCTGGGAGCTGCTCATGTCTGATCCGATCGTGGCGCTTTGCTCTACACGATGCCGTCGGACTTGAGCTTCGCAATCTCCTCGGCGGACTTCCCGAGGGACTTGAGAACCTCGTCCGTGTGCTCGCCGAGCACGGGCGGGCCAATCTTGTGCTCGACGGGCGTCGCAGAAAAGCGCATCGGACCGCGGATCAGCGGAACCTTGCCGGCAGTCTTGTGCGGCATCTCGATCTTCATGCCGCGAGCCTGGACCTGCGGGTCCTCGAAGACTTCCTTGAGATTGTTGATCGGACCGCAGGGGACGCCAGCCACCTCCAGCGCCTTCACCCACTCGGCCGTCGTCCGCTTCATCATGATCGGCTCGAGCAGCTCATCGAGCGCATCGCGGTTCGTCACGCGGGCGGCGTTGGTCGCGAAGCGCGGATCCTTGGACAGATGCACGGCATCCGCTTCCTGGCAGAGCTTGTTGAAGAGGTTGTCGTTGCCGCACGCGAGGATGATGTTGCCGTCCTTGGTCTTCACAGACTGATAGGGGACGATGTTCGGGTGCGTGTTGCCAAGGCGGCCCGGGGGCTCGCCGGTCGCGAGAAAGTTTCCGCCTTGATTGGCGAGGATCGCGACCTGCGTGTCGAGGAGCGCCATGTCGATGTACTGCCCGAGGCCCGTCTCGGCGCGATGGGCGAGCGCCGCGCAAACGGCGATAGTCGAGTACATGCCCGTCATGATGTCGACGATCGGCACGCCGGCGCGCTGGGGGCCGCCGCCCGGCTTGTTGTCGCGCTCGCCCGTCACGCTCATGAAGCCGCCCATGCCCTGGACCATGAAGTCATAACCGGGCTTCTCGCGATAAGGGCCGGTCTGTCCAAAACCCGTGATCGAGCAGTAGATGATCTGGGGATTGATCTTCTTCAGATCCTCGTAGCCGAGGCCGTAGCGAGCCAAATCACCGGTCTTGTAGTTCTCGAGGAAGACGTCGGCATTCTTCGCGAGATCGCGCACGATAGCCTGGCCGGCGGGCTTCGACACGTCGATCGTGATCGACTTCTTGCCGCGGTTCGCGCACATGAAATAGGCGGACTCGGTCGTCTCCTTGCCGCTCTCGTCTTTCACCCAGGGCGGACCGAAGGCGCGGGAGTCGTCACCCTTCTTGGGACGCTCGACCTTGACGACGTCGGCGCCGAGATCGGCGAGATTCTGCGCGCACCACGGGCCGGCGAGGACACGCGTCAGATCCAGAACACGAATGTGCGAGAGGGGCCCCGGCATCGGCGATTCCTTATGTGTTTTGTGGGACGTGCCTGCCCAGAGTCTTAAGTGCGGGCCCCGGCGGGCGCAAGGGGCGCACCTATGCAGGCCGCGATGCGCTGGCCATGTAGTTCACGTCGAGGTCCTGGGAGAGGGACCAGGCATCCGTCAGGGGATTGTAGACGAGGCCTTCGCGCGCGGACATGGCGAGGCCAGCCGCTTCGGCATGGCGGGTAAGCTCGTCGGGCGTGACGAAGCGGTCCCACTGGTGGGTGCCGACCGGCAGCCAGCGCAGGATGTATTCGGCGCCGACGATAGCGAGCGCGTAGGATTTCAGCGTCCGGTTGATCGTGGAGAGGACCATCAGGCCGCCGGGACGCACGAGCTTGGCGCAGGTCGCGATGAAGGCGGCGACATCCGGGACGTGCTCGACCACTTCCAGACAGAGGACACAGTCAAAAGTCCGGCCCTCGGCCACCAGATCTTCGACTAGCGCGGAGCGGTAGTCGATCGTCAGCCCTTGGCCGTCGGCATGGCGGCGGGCGGCTTCGATATTTTCGGCGGCTGGGTCGATGCCCGTCACCGACGCGCCGAGACGAGCCACAGGCTCACTGACAAGGCCGCCGCCACAGCCGATATCGAGGACGGTCAGGCCCGCGAAGGGCCTGAGACCACCCGTGGCTTGCGGAAAATGCCGCACGATCTCCTGGCGGACGAAGGCGAGGCGCGCAGGACCGAGC
>ERZ778022.3777-NODE-3777-length-13797-cov-4.718527_pt1 | contig 13797 bp, 13 predicted proteins | sample MGYA00375752_ERZ778022 | MGnify/ENA primary metagenome ERZ778022 (study PRJEB29350, sample SAMN05389826) | bioreactor metagenome | isolation source: Thiocyanate bioreactor | place: South Africa: University of Cape Town | collected 2014-04-04 ... | reverse complement strand
TGCGCCAGCCGGTCATCGCCCAGGTCTTCGACCAGCCGTTGAGCACGATCAGCCGCTCGCGGATCTCGGGGAAGGCGAGCAGCGAGGTGTGCGTCTCGCCGTCATAGGTCATGACGTCGTAGATCTCGTCCGACAGGATGGCGACCTGCGGATGGGCTTCCAGCCCCTTGACCAGCTTCTCGATCTCGGCGCGCGGCGTCACGCCGCCGGTGGGGTTTGCCGGCGAGTTGAGGATCAGCAGCCGCGTCCGCGGCGTGATCAGCGCCAGCGTCTCCCCGGCCGAGAACGCGAAACCGTTTTCCTCGCGCATCGGCACCGGCACCGGCCGCGCGCCGGTGAACTCGATCATCGAGCGGTAGATCGGAAAGCCCGGGTCCGGATAGAGGATGTCGACGCCCGGCTCGCCGAACATGACGATCGCCGCATACATGGTCGGCTTGCCGCCCGGCATGATCATCACGCTCTCCGGCGAGACCTCGACGCCGGTGGTCGCCAGCGTGCGGCGGGCGACGGCCTCGCGCAGCGGCAAGATGCCGGTCGCCGGCGTGTAGCCGTGGTGGCCGTCGCGCAGCGCCTTGACCGCCGCCTCGACGATGTGGGCGGGCGTGCGGAAGTCCGGCTGGCCGATGCCGAGATTGATGACGTCCTTGCCGGCCTGCGCCAGGGCGGTGGCGCGCGCCAGCACGGCGAAGGCGTTCTCATCGCCGATGCGGTCGAAGGCTGGGACGGTGTGGAGCATTCCCGGTTTCCGTCTGGTCCTTTCCTGTCGGGAAGATTTCTTGTGAGCGTTGCGCGGTCGAGTCAACCTGGGAAGCAATCCATGCAAAGCGACCTCTCGGCCTGGACCCCGCGCGAGCGGCCCCGCCGCGCGCCTCTCGAAGGGCGCTACGTGCGGCTCGAGCCGCTGGAGGCGGCGCGGCACGGCGACGGGCTCTACGCGGCATCGTCGACGCCGGACGCGGATACGCGCTTCCTCTGGCTCGGCGAGCGCGGGCCAAGCAGCCGTGCCGATTTCCAGGCCTGGCTGGAGAAGGCGGAGGCGAGCGCCGACCCGCTCTATTTCGTCGTCATCGACAAGGCTTCGGGCCGGATCGCCGGGCGGCAGACCTTCATGCGCATCGACACGGCCAACGGCGTGGTCGAGATCGGCAACATATTATGGAACCCGCCGGTCGCCCGCACGCCGGCCGCGACCGAGGCGCTCTACCTGTTCGCGCGGCACGCCTTCGACGACCTCGGCTACCGGCGCTTCGAGTGGAAATGCAACAACCGCAACGGCCCTTCCAAGCTGGCTGCGCTGCGCTTCGGCTTCGTGTTTGAGGGGATTTTCCGGCAGCACATGATCGTCAAGGGCGAAAACCGCGACACGGCGTGGTATTCGATGATCGACCGCGAGTGGCCGGTGACCGGCAAGGCGCTCGCGGCGTGGCTCGACCCGGCCAATTTCGGCCCGGACGGGCAACAGAAGCGGCGGCTTTCCGACATCCGGCGGGAGCTTGCCGCAGGCGCATGAGACGCGGCCGAGCATCGGACCGAAAAGTGGAATCCGGTTTTCGGATTATTCCGATGCTCGATCAAAGTGCTGGATCGTCCTTTGTGCGTCCGGTAGGACGCACGGCGATCCAAGAGGCCGCCATAAGCGGAGCAGGGCGAGTTGAGCGAAAAGCGGCGCACCGTCATCGCGGCGGGACTGATCTTCATCGGCTTCGGCCTGTTCGCCTGGTTCCTGCCCGACATCATGCTGGCGGCGGGGAATCTCTCGCCATGGGCGGCCGGCGTGGTCGTGATCGTCTTCCTGCTCGGCTTCTTCGCGCTGTTCTGGGTGCGCAGCCGCTACAAGGACAGGGGCTGACATGCGCGTGCTGGTGACCGGCGCGGCCGGCATGATCGGCCGCAAGCTGACCGGGCGGCTGGCGGCAACGCCGCGCATCGGCGGCCGCGCTGTCATCGCGCTCGACCTCCACGACATCGTGCCGCCGGCCGCGCCGGAGATCGCCGGCGTCGCGGCGACGGCGCTGACCGGCGACCTCGCCGCGCCGGGCGCGGCGGCGGCTCTGGCCGCGCGCGGGCCGGACGTGGTGTTCCACCTCGCCGGCGTCGTGTCGGGCGAGGCGGAGGCCGATCTCGAGCTGGGCTACCGGGTCAATCTCGACGGCACGCGCGCGCTGTTCGACGCGCTGCGGCTCGCCGACGGCACGCCGCGCGTCGTCTATGCGTCCTCGATCGCCGTGTTCGGCGCGCCGTTCCCGGACGTCATCCCGGACGAGTTCCATGCGACGCCGCTCACCTCCTACGGCACGCAGAAGCTGATCGGCGAGGCTCTGCTGGCCGACTACACGCGGCGCGGCTTCATCGACGGGATCGGCATCCGGCTGCCGACGATCTGCGTGCGGCCGGGCAAGCCGAACAAGGCGGCCTCGGGTTTCTTCTCCGGCATCATCCGCGAGCCGCTGGCCGGCAGGGAAGCGCTGCTGCCGGTGCCACGCAGCGTGGTGCACACCCATGCCAGCCCGCGCTCGGCGGTCGGCTTCCTGCTGCACGCCGCCGCGCTCGACGGCGCCCGCGTCGGCCCGCGCCGCAACCTGACCATGCCCGGCGTCGCCGTCACGGTCGGCGAGCAGATCGAGGCGCTGCGGCAGGTGGCCGGCGAGGCGCCGGTGCGGCTGATCCGCGAGGCGCCCGACGAGACGATCTGGGCGATCGTGCGGAACTGGCCGACGCGCTTCGCCGCGACGCGGGCGCGGGAGCTCGGCTTCGCGGCCGAGACGAGCTTCGACGAGATCATCCGCGCCCATATCGAGGACGAGCTCGGCGGCGCGCCGGGGTAGGCGGACGTGCGGCGCGACACAGACGGGCGGCTGGCGCGGTTCACCGAAGACTGGGCCGGCGGGCTGCCGGCGCTGACGATCGCGGCTCTCGGCCTGATCTCCCTGTTCATGGTGCTTCAGACGCTGGAGCCGGCGGTGCTCGCCACACTTCGGCGCGACCCGGCGGCGCTCGCGGTGAGGCAATGGTGGCGGCTGGCGAGCCCCATCCTCGCGCAGGCGGATGGCTGGGCGCAGTTCGTGTTCAATTTCGCCGGGCTGGCCGTCGTCGGCGCGGCCGTCGAGCGGCGCTGCGGCTGGCTTACCTGGGTCCTCCTTGCGCTAGCCGGGATCGCGGCAGGCGAATGGGCGGGCTACTGGTGGGAGCCGCAGGGCGGCGGCAGCTCGGTTCTGGTGTGCGGCCTCGTCGGCGGGCTGCTCGCCTTCGCCTGGCGGCACGACCGGCGCGACGCCTGGCCGCTGGAGTTCTCGTTCTACTGGCTGACGGCGCTGGCGGGATATGCCCTGCTCGGGCCGTCGGGCGCGGCGGCCGCCTGTATCGGGCTCGCGCTGGCGATCGGCGGGGTGCGGGCGCGCGGGCTCGTCGGTCCGCGGATGGTCGCCGCGGCGATCGCGGTCATGCTGGCGGAGGCTGCGATGCTGTGCCTTCTCGCCGACGATCACGGCCCGCCGACGCTCGCCGGCATGGCCGTCGGCCTATTGCTGGTCAGGCCGAAAGGCTCGCGGCCAGCATGAGCGCGCCGAGCAGGAAGACGAGCGCGGCGCCGGCGATCTCGATCGCCGCGTGAAGCGCCCCGCCGCTGCCGCTGCCGGTCAGGGCGAGCGCCCAGTTCTTGGCGGTGACGGCCAGCGTGGCGAGGACCGAGACGGTGATCGCCGTGCCGATCGACATCGCCAGCACCGAGACGACGCCGCCGAAGATCAGCCCGTTGAGCAGGGCGAAGGAGAGCACGATCAGCGCGCCGGTGCAGGGCCTGATGCCGACCGCGACGATTGCCGTCCAGGCCGTGCGCCAGTCGAAATCGCGGCCCGAGAGCATTGAGGGGTCGGGCGCATGGGAATGGCCGCATTCCGCGCAGATTTCGCCGGGGCCGATGTCCGGATGCGTGCATTGCACGTTGAGCACGCGGCGGGGGGCGGAAGCTTTGGCGTCGCCGGCATCCGTCCGCGCGTCGCCGCCATGCGCCTCGAACAGGGCGGCGGTGACGCCCGGCATGCCCGCCGGCGCCAGCATCGGCGCCGGGCGCATCAGCGCGACCAGCCGACGCCCGGCCTTGCGCCACAGCAGCCACGCGCCGAAGCCGGTGACGAGCGCATAGCTGCCGATCTCGAGGAAGCGCGAGGCGTCCGTCATGGTCAGCGAGGTGCCGGCGAGCACGACGTAGACGAGGCCCATCAGCACGATCGCCGACACGCCCTGCAGCAGGGCCGAGACGAAGGAGAGCACGATGCCGCGCCGCAGCGCCACCTCGTTGGCGATCATGTAGGAGGAGATCACCGCCTTGCCGTGACCGGGGCCGGCGGCATGGAAGACGCCGTAGGCGAAGGACAGGCCGATGAGCAGCCACAGCCCGCCGCCGCCGTCGCGCATCGACTTCAGCGCGCCGGCCAGCGCGCGGTAGAAGCGCTGCTGCTCTACATTCACCCAGTTCAGCACATGCGCGAACAGGCCGGTCGACGGCAGCGTCGCCTCGTTGGTGCCGATGCCGAGCGAGCTCTGCGCGTGGGCGGCCGCGACCAGCCCCGCCATCGCCAGGGCGGCGAGAGCGACGGCAGCGGCTGCCTCGCGCACCCTCATTTCCCGCCCCCGCAATCCAGTTCGAGGCGCGTCGCGAAAAGCTTGGTGTAGTCGGTGCCGGTGGGATCGTTGAAGAAGGCGTCGGTCAGCGTCTTCTGGTTCTGGGCGATCGCCTCGTCGGGATCCGGGCGGATCACCTTGCGGCGGCAGTCGGCCGGCATGCCGTTGACCTTCATCATGTCGTCGCTGGTGAAGTCGATTGCCGTATAGAAGGTCGGGTCGTAGATGCCGAAGTCGATCTTGCCGGCGAGCTTCAGCGGCTTCTCGGGCGCGGATTCGAACATGATGATGAGCTGCTGCTTGTCGTAGGTCGCGATCAGCTCGGCCGGCGCCTTCATGGCGACGTCCTTGCCGTTCGCGGTCACCATCTGGAAATAGCCGAAATCGGCGAGCGAATCGTGGACTGTGCGGCCGACCTCGGCGAGCTCGGCGTCGTCGAGCTTGCGGTCCTTGTTCTTGTCGAATTCCATCAGAACGGTGGCAGAGAAGAGGTCGTCGAAGCGCCAGACATGGCCGAGCGAGTGGACGGTGTGGTCCGGCCCGACCTCGACCTCCAGCGTGGCTTCCGCGAAGACGTGCGGATGGGCGAGCGCGGCGCGGGGCGACAGGGCCGCCACGGCCGAAAGGCATGCCGCAATCGCGTACGGTCGAATCAATTGGCTACCATCCCCTCGGGCGAAGACGCCATGCTCGCGACGAAGCGGGCAAAAGTGCGACCGAAAGCGCTTCGCATCTTGTCGGAATCAGGCGACGCGCTTTCGGCTCCCGGTTTTCGCATGTCGTCATCCCGAAACCGGTTCCCACTTTCGGGCGACATGCTGGCGCTCATGTTCCCTCGCGCGCCTTGAACCAGCGGACCAGATAGTCGACCAGAACGCGGATCTTGGCCGGCAAATAGCGGCGATGCGGATAGACCGCGTAGACGCCGCCGCCATGCTGCGTCCAGCGGTCGAGGACCGATACGAGCCGGCCGCTTTCGAGCTCCGGCCGGGCGACGAAATCCGGCAGCATTGCGAAGCCCAGCCCGGCGACGGCCGCCGCGCGGGTGGTGAGTGGGCTGTTGACCTCCATGCGGCTCGGCACGGGGACCGTCATCGGCTCGCCCTTCTCGTTGCCGAAGGGCCTGCTCGCCCGCCAGCGGCCGTTTGTGTCGATCACGCAGGGCAGCCGCGACAGGTCCTGCGGGTGCTCGGGCCGGCCGACCTGCGCGATCAGGTCCGGCGAGGCGCAGACGACCATGCCGAGCGGCGCCAGCAGGCGGGCGATCAGCGAGGAATCCTCCAGCCGGGTGATGCGGATGGCGAGGTCGAAGCCTTCTTCCACCAGGTCGACGAAACGGTCGTCGAGATTGATCTCCAGCGTGATCTCCGGGTGCTCGACGGCGAAATCGACCAGCGACTGGCCGACGGGCGAGTCGGCGAAGGAGCGCGAGGCCGACAGCTTGATGCGGCCGCGCACGTCGGCCGAGCTCTCGCGCACCGCGTCGGCGAGGCTGTCGATCTCGCGCACGATCTCGGAGGCGCGCTTGTAGTAGACGTGGCCGGCCTCGGTCAGCGAGAACTGCCGCGTCGTGCGGTTGAGCAGCAGCGCCCCCAGCTCGTCCTCCAGCTCGCGCACATATTTCGACAGCAGCGCGTTGGAGCGGCCGATCTTGCGTGCGGCGGCGGAAAACCCCTCCGCCTCGACCACGTCGATGAAGGCGCGCATGCGGGTCAGCGTGTCCATGTCAGACCTTCTCCGTGGCGTCGAGGATGATCCGCGCAAGGCGGATGAGCTGCAGGTCGCTGCCGGCGGGGCCGAGGAGCGAGATGCCGAAGGGGGCGCCGGCGACGCGGCCGAGCGGGATCGTGATCTGCGGAAAGCCAGACGGGCCGGAGAGGCACAGGAGCCGGAGCGCGCGCTCGCGATAGGCCTGCTGGTCGTCGAAGCCGGCATCGCGCAGGGGTGCGGCGCCCGGCACGGTCGGCAGCACCAGCAGGCCGTCCTCGCCGAGGAGATCCGCGAGTCCGGCGCGAAAGGCGGCGCGGCGCTCGCTCTCGCGGGCGAAGGTCGCGGCATCGATGGTGCGGCCGAACTCGAAGCGCTCCCTCACGCCGGGGCCGAGACGGCGATCCTTCGCCGAGATGAACGGGCCGTGGACCTGCCAGGCCTCAAATGCCTGGATCCGGCGGAAGCACCAGTAGAGGTCGTCGAGGGAGCGGGCGAGCGGAGACGCTTCGCGTGAGGGTCCCAACGCCGCCTCGACCTTGCGCAGCATGCGCCGGTATTCGGCGGCTTCCGCCTCGCCGAGCGGGAGGGCGTCGAGCGCGGCGAGGCGGAGGAGGCGGAATTGCCCTTCATCCGGCGTGAGCGCCGGCTCCAGCTTTCCGCCGCCGGTGGGCCGCAACGTGGGCGACTCCCTCTCCCCGTCCTTCACGGGGAGAGGGTAAGGGTGAGGGGCGGCGCCGGCTTCTCCGAAGAAGATGCTTCCTACCCGCTCATAAATCTCCGCATCCCGCGCGAACCAGCCGAAGGTGTCGAGACTGGGCGCCAGCGGCATGGCGCCGTCGAGCGGGATCGCGCCGTGGGTGGTCCTGAGTCCGATCAGGCCGCAGAAGCTCGCCGGCGCGCGGATCGAGCCGCCGGTGTCGGAGCCGGCGGCAATATCGGCAAGGCCGCCGGCCACGGCCGCCGCCGAACCCGACGAGGAGCCGCCGGTGACGCGGCCGGGGGCGACCGGATTGACGGGCTGCGGATAGTGCGCGTTGTGGCCCATCAGCGAGAAGGTCAGCTCGTCGGTCTGGGTGCGGCCGACGAATCGCGCGCCCGCATCCAGCAAGGCGCGAATCGCCGGCGCCGTGGACGCGGCCGGCTGCGCTTCGGCGAGCATCTGCGGGTTGCCGCCGCCGGTCTTCTGGCCCCTGACGGCGAAGATGTCCTTCACGGCCAGCAACAGGCCCGCCAGCGGTCCGGATTTCTCTTCGATATCAGCGCCTTGCGTTCCGGCGACGAAGGCATTCAGGGGATCGGGGAAGGGCTGCACCGTTCAACTCGCGTGGACGACCGCCAGACGATTGTTCAATGCACGAAATTTTTCAACCTGCCTCGAAAATTTCGTTGATTGCGGGGGGACGAATCCATATATCCGCGCTTGCCCAAAGTCGCACGTGCCTGTGGGCGTCCCCCGACCTCGGAATGGCGAGGATATCGGGACGGTACCCGGGAAGTAACGAGCCCGGTCGGATCAGCGGCCAACCGCCGACCCGAGGACGCCTTGAAGCAACGACGGTGCGGGCCTTTCTGGTGTCTGCCGGTCGTCCATAGACCGGGGTTACTGAAGAGGCACACCTTCATTGCCGGCAGTGCGGAGGGATTTCCCATCCAAGCCAAGGCAGACAAAGCGAGCGGTCGCCGCGAGGCGGAAGCTCATCGCCGCGTGACACGTGTCCGCATGGTTCCGGGGTCTCCACAGGCCGGTCCCTGCGTCTCGTCGCACGCACTTTGTCCACCGCGGGTTCGTGGCCGTGCGCCGAAGACCCGCAGCCTGATGAAGCGGCTCACTCCGGTTTCCGGCGGCCGCGATGGGAGAGACCCGATGGCCACCCAGCGCATCCTCGACTTCCTCGCCACCCGACGACCCAACGGCCCCTGCCTCGTGGTCGATCTCGACGTCGTGCGCGACAATTTCCACGCCTTCCAGAAGGCGCTGCCGGACAGCCGGATCTACTACGCGGTGAAGGCCAATCCCGCGCCCGAGATCCTGCGCCTGCTCGCCGCGCTCGGCTCGTCCTTCGACACCGCCTCGGTCGCCGAGATCGAGATGGCGATGGATGCCGGCGCGCCGGCTGAGCGCATCTCCTTCGGCAACACGATCAAGAAGGAGCGCGACGTCGCGCGCGCCTTCGAGCTCGGCATCCGCCTGTTCGCCGTCGACTGCGTCGAGGAAGTGGAGAAGGTGGCGCGCGTCGCCCCGGGAGCCCGCGTATTCTGCCGCGTGCTCACCGACGGCGCGGGCGCCGAGTGGCCGCTGTCGCGCAAGTTCGGCTGCGTGCCGGCGATGGCGATCGACGTGCTGCGTCACGCGAAGAAGCTGGGGCTCGACGCCTACGGCGTGTCCTTCCACGTCGGCTCGCAGCAGACGGACCTCAACGCCTGGGACAAGGCGCTGGCGGACGCCAAGGGCGTGTTCGCCGCGCTTGCCGAGGAGGGCATCGTGCTCAAGATGGTCAATATGGGCGGCGGCTTCCCGACCCGCTACCTGAAGGACGTGCCGACCGCGCAGGCCTACGGCCAGGCGATCTTCGGCGCGCTCAGGAAGCATTTCGGCAACCGCATCCCCGAGACCATCATCGAGCCGGGCCGCGGCATGGTCGGCAATGCGGGCGTGATCAAGTCGGAAGTCGTGCTGATCTCCAAGAAGGCCGACAACGACAACGTCCGCTGGGTCTATCTCGACATCGGCAAGTTCGGCGGCCTCGCCGAGACGATGGACGAGGCGATCCGCTACCCGATCGTGACGGCGCATGACGGCAGCGAGACCGGCGCTTGCGTTCTCGCCGGCCCGACCTGCGATTCGGCCGACGTGATGTACGAGAAGACGCCTTACCCGCTGCCCCTGTCGCTGACCATCGGCGACGAGGTGCTGATCGAGGGGACGGGCGCGTACACCACGACCTACGCCTCGGTCGCGTTCAACGGCTTCGAGCCTCTCCGATCCTACGTGATCTGACGGGCTCGCCCGCCGGATCACCCCGCTGCCGCGAGTCTTCGTGGCGCATGATCCTACCTCGGCCTTCGGCCCCGGATACATGCGCGTGCGCGTCGCGGCGGCGGGTTCGCTTGTGGACATTCCTCTCCGCTCGTGAAGGACACTTGAATGAACGCTCTCGCGATCCCATCTGACGGCTTCCCGGCCACCCTCTCGCTCGGCGCGCCCCACCATGCTCCCGCAACGGACATGGGTTCGGCGGCGTCGCCTGCGCCCTGCCTCTCCCATGCGGAAGAGGTTGGCTCGCGCGGCGAGGGGGTGGCCCTTTCCGTTTCCATCCTGGGTGAGGCCCCCGCCGACGTCGCGGAGCGCGATGCGCTGCTCGACCGCGCCATGGGGCCGCGCTGGAGGAAGAAATCCTCGCACAAGCTGCGCCGCGGACGCTTCCCGTCCGCGGGGCTCGCCTTCGTCGCGAGGGATGCCGCAGGGTCCATGGTGGGGACCGTACGGCTGTGGGATGTGACGGCAGGCGAAGGCGGACCGGCTGCGCTCTTGCTCGGCCCGCTTGCCGTCGATCCCGCGCGCAAGTCGGCGGGCATAGGCTCGATGCTGATGCGTCACGCGATCGCGGAAGCGAAGCAGCGTGGCCACGGCGCGATCCTGCTCGTCGGCGACGCGCCCTATTACGCGCGGTTCGGTTTCACGGCCGACAGGACCGCAGGGCTCGCCATGCCCGGCCCCTACGAGCGCCACCGCTTCCTGGCGCTGGAGCTCGCGGAGGGCGCGCTCGACGGTGCCGCCGGCGTGCTGAAGGCGAGCGGCCGCAAGGCATAGAGCGCTTGCGAGGCTGCGCCTTCCAAGGGGGGAGCGACGGGCAGCAAAAAGGCCGGGGAACCGCCGCCCGGGTTCCCCGGCCAATGCACCCGACCCGGGCCGGGTGCAAGCGAAGCCGCTACTTGGCTGCGGCCAATTGGCCGAAAAGCTCGGCAAAGACGGTTTTCGCCTTGCCGGACTGCTTCACGGCCTGCGCGGCCTCGGCATTGACGGGATTGCCGACCTCGATGAGGGCGACCATTCCCATTCCGTAGTGGGGCGTGCACTTGACTCCGTAGACGCCCTCCTTGTCGAGCGTGACGGTCACCTGCTCGTTGACCTTGCCCTTGAAGGGCTCGGCGCCGTCCGGGATCATTCCCTTGATCGTCTCGACGTCATGCCCCTTGTCCACGGGCACGAAGGTGATCGTGTCGCCAGGCGCGGCGCGCACGAAATTCGGTTCAAATACCATGGCGGTGCCGTCGGTGCCCTTGTTGAGCATCTTGACCTCGATCTCGGCAGCTCCGGCCGGGCCTGCCAGAGCGATGGCGGCGCCCAGAGCGAGGATGACCATCGACCTTTTCATTGTCTTTTCCTTTCTTCAGTCCTAGCGGCCGCAGCCGCTGACCGTTTCCCTACGCGCATTCGCCCTTCGGCGGTTTGCGTTTTCTCAAACAGCGAGCGGAAAGCCTCGTTCCAAGGCGGGCGGAGGTGCCGCAGGCGCGGGCAGGATAGCAACAAGGCAGGCCGGATTGGAGCGCCGCACCGCCGCACCCGCGCCGCGGGAGCGCGGCTAATCGTCCATCGCGGCGATCCAGGCGCGCAGCAGCGCCACCGCGTCGGGGTCGGCGAGATGGCGGCCGAGCTCGGGCATCATCACGCCGGGCTCGACGCTGCGGACGCGGTAGACGAGGATGGAATCGTCCGGCTCGCCCGGCAGGATGTCGAACTCGTTGGCGCCGGCGCCCTTGCCTGCCGCGACCGGGCGCTTGCGCACGCCGTATCGCACCGGGTCCTTCTCGCCGAAGGTCAGGAACAGGCCGGAATTGCTGGCCGGTCCCTCGGCGCGGTGGCAGTGGGCGCAGTTGACGTCGAGCCAGGCGCGGGCGCGGGCGTCGAGCGGGGCGGTTTCGTCGCGCCAGTCGGGGACCGCGGGTGCCTCGGCCGGCGGCGGCGCGCCGGCGAGGATGCCGGCGGCGGCCCAGTGCGCGAGCTGGTTCTCCTCGCCGGAGGCATAGGGGAAGGGACCGTTGAGGTTGCGCGCCTTCGGCCCGAGCGGCACGATCGCGTTGTCCAGCGCGTGGCAGGCCTTGCACTGGTTCTTGTTGGGCACCGAATAGGCGAAGTCGAGCGGGGTCCCGCCGGCGGTCACGGTGGAGACGGGGACCGTCGCGCCGGCGATCTTCAGCGCCGCGTCGGTCTGCTCGGAGTTCCACAGATAGGCCCAGGCCTGCCAGCCGTCGGCATGGCGCAGCAGCACGCGCGTCTCGATGCGGCGTATGTCTTTGTCCGGCTCACGGTAGTCGGCCGGAAAGGAGAAAGTCTTTATCAGCGCGCTGCCGACCGGAAAGTCGAACGCCTCGGTGGCGTCGTGGGCGGCCGCCTTGCCGGCCGGCAGGTAGACGAAACGGTCCTTCAGCGCGCCGTCGGAAAAGAGCGGGGTGTTGAGGCGGAAGGGAATGACACCCTCGGCGGGCTTCTGCGCGGCGAGGTCGTCGAAGAAGCCGAATGCCGAAAGCTGCCGCGGCGGGGTGTCGGCGAGGATGACGTCGTCGGAGACGGCGTAGGCGGGGAGAGGGGCGAGAAGGAAGAGGGCGGCGAGGACCGGGATCGCCCGCCTCAGGCCTGCCGGCCATCTCCTCCTCGAGCGCGGCACTTGCGAGCTAGGCCCCGCTGTCCTGCGGCAGCTTGACCGGCGCCGGCTCGGGCAGGCTGCCGGCGTAGCCGGAAGCGTCGCGGTCGGGCCACCAGCCCCAGGGCAGCAGCATCTGCGAGATCATCTTCAGGTTGATGAAGGTCGCCTTGGGCTCGGAGACGTAGACGCGGTTTTCCGGCCGCACCCAGGAGAAATATTCGGGAATGCGGGTCACGCCGTCCCAGACGATGTCGGGCACGGGCGTGCCGGAAATGTCGCTGATGATCTTGCCGACCTCGCCGTCGGGCGCGTTGCCGCCTGCGCCGTACTCGTTGTCGTGCACGTAGACGCCGCGCGGCACGAACATGTAGTCGGCGTCCTCGTATTCGTTCGGGTAGGCGGCGATCAGGACGTGCGCGGTGCCGTTGCCCGACAGGCGGTTGCCGAAGACGTGCACGTTGCGGTTGGCCATCACCATGATGCCCATGCCCTTCGGCACCATGGCGACGGTGTTGCCCTTGGGCGCGAAATTGCCGGTGTCGTTGTCGACCACGTCGTTGTCGAAGACGCGGATGTCGTGGCCGCCCTGCACCGGCAGGTTGGGCAGGTCGAAGACGAGGATGCCGCCGGCATTGTGGGTGGCGACGTTGCGGTAGACGTCGGCGCGCGCCGAATTCTCGATCTCGATGCCGGCGACGTTGTATTCGGCGCGGCTGTTGCGCACCACGATGTCCTGGCTCTGGCCGACATAGATGCCGGCGTCGGAGGCGCCGCTGACGGTGACGCCGTCGATCAGCACGTGCTGCGAGGAGACCGGGTAGACGCCGTAAGCGCCGTTGCTCTCCTTCGGGCCGCCGGTCCACACCACGCGCAGATTGCGGAAGGTGATCTGGTCGGAGCCCTTCGACTTGATGCCGTCGCCCTTGGGGTCCTCGACGGCGAAGTCCTCCAGCACGACGCGGTTCGACGTGACCAGGAGGCCTTCGCCGGAGCCGGTCTGACCGGCGAAGGAGAGCACCGTCGCGTCCGGCCCGGCGCCCTTCACCCTGACGTCGTCGACCTGCAGCGACAGCCCCTCCTTCAGCTCGAAGCGGCCGGCGCCGATAGCGATCGTGTCGCCGGGCTTCGCCATGATGAGGGCCTCGACCAGCCGCTCGGTGGCGCCGTCGCCGGCCTCGACGGCCACTTCGGCGGCGAGCGCGGAAGCCGCAGACAGGAGCAGGGCCGGGAGCAGAAGATGGCGCAGGCGCAGGTGCATGAGGGCCTCTCGTGAACGGGTCGGGCAGACGATGCCGTTCGCGCTGCGACCTGTCAAACGGGCCGGATGCGCCTTTCATTTGGTCCCTTGACCTTCCAGTGACTGGAAGCCCTATCTCCGGCGCACTATGTCAGCAGCCGGGAGCCGGACCATGCCTCACGATCCACACGCCGCTCATGCGGGACACCATGCAGGGCACGCGCATGCGCATGCGGCGCACGCCGCAGGCGAGGGCGCGGTCGTGCGCGATCCGGTGTGCGGCATGACGGTCGATCCGGCCGCCGGCAAGCCGACCGCCGAGCATGGCGGCCGCCTGTTCCACTTCTGCTCCGCCGGCTGCCGGACGAAGTTCGTGGCCGACCCCGAAAGCTATCTGGAGGCGACGGATCCCGTCTGCGGCATGAAGGTCGACCGCGCCAGCGCGAAGCACTTCCTGCGCCACGAGGGCGAGAAGCACTATTTCTGCTCGGCCGGCTGCAAGGGGAAGTTCGAGGCGGAGCCGGCGAAGTATCTCGGCGACCGGCCGGCGGAAAAGCCCGCACCTGCCGGAACGAAATACAC
>ERZ778022.3774-NODE-3774-length-13803-cov-4.529895_pt1 | contig 13803 bp, 6 predicted proteins | sample MGYA00375752_ERZ778022 | MGnify/ENA primary metagenome ERZ778022 (study PRJEB29350, sample SAMN05389826) | bioreactor metagenome | isolation source: Thiocyanate bioreactor | place: South Africa: University of Cape Town | collected 2014-04-04 ... | reverse complement strand
GGGGTGGGCTACAATAGGGGGGTGTAGTTTGTCATGGCGCCGCCGCTGGGTGACAATTATTTGTGATGGAGTGGGGTTGACGTGTTGGTTGTGTGTCTACCCTGCCCTTTATTTGACTGTTTGTGATACTTTTTGTTGTTTACCACCTGCTACCTCTCACCACACCAGTAGCAGCCATGGCGGCGGCGGTGGAGGAGGCGGCGCGGCTGGCGGCGTTTGGCGCGGTGGCGGTGGATGAGGCAGAGGCAGCGGCGGCGGTGGTGGAGGCGGCACGCGTGCGGCGTGCCACCGCTGCTGCCACCGGTGTGGCTCCAGATGCGGGGCTGGGAGCCATGCGCACCGTGCGCATGGCACTGGAAGCTGCCATTCTCGCAGACGCCGCAACGGGTAGTGGCAGTGGGGCTGGCTTCTTGGGTGCCGCCGCCGTGCCGACGCCGCCGCCGTCAGTTCCGACAGCTACCAGTGGCGGCGGCGGGATTAGTGACTACGACCGCGCTCGGTACAAGCTGCAGCTGCTTCTCCGGTTGATTGCATTCCGTGAGGCGCCACCGCCGCCAGCATCGAATGCGGCGGCGCCGTCAAAGTCGGGGCGGTCGGGCGGAGGAGCAGGTGATGAGGCAGCTGCGCGGCGGAGTGCTGCCGCGGCGCGTGTGAGCGCCGTGTTTGAGTCGTTTGGGCGTGGCGACGCCGCTGGTGCGACAGGGTCTGATGATGTGCTGGAGCCGGGTGAAATTGCGCCGCCACGGCCGCCACCTCCGCCCCCTGCATCCTTGCCGCCACCGCCGAAGGCAGCGCTGCCAGCTACAGATAGTTTGGCACGCCGGCGAAAGGCAGGGCGGGGAACGATTGTTGACACGCCGCCGCTGACGCTGCCGCCCCAGTTACCGCCGCCACCGCCACCGGCCGCCGCAACCGCCACAGACGGCGCTGACGCCGCGCTGACGTGCCCGCTATGCAGTCGCGCCTTCCCGCCCGCCAGCTTGGCGGCGCTTGAAGTACATGTGGAGCGGTGCTTGCGACGCCCTGCAATACCTGCCTCCACCGCCGCTGCGTCGTCCAAAGCGGCGACTGACGAGGCTGCCGGCGACGAGCTGTTTGATGTGGAGCCAGATGACGGTGAGGTGGAGCGCGGCGTGCATGCGTCACCCAGCCCGTCACCACGGGTAACAGAGTCCGATGACGCGGCGGAGCGAGCAGCAGAGACGGAGCTGTATGGCGGCGACGTGGATTGGGATGATAACGGTGGTGGTGGCGGCGGCGGTGGAGGGGGCGACGGGGAGGAGAGCAGTAGCGATGACGGTGACGTGAGCGGGCGCAGGCGTGGACAGCGTGTGCGACTAACGCGGCTGGAGCGGCTGGCGTTGAGCGTGGATGACGACTGGGATGATGGCCTGTATGAGGCGCGGCAGGCGGCGGTGGCGGAGGAGGCGGCGGCGGCGGCGCCACGGAGTACGGCACCCGTCCTGCTGCCGGGCGGCGTCACGGTGCCGGCGCGCATTGCTGACGCCCTGTTCCCGTACCAGCTGGCGGGCTTGAAGTGGATGTGGGGTCTGTACCGGCAGGGTGTGGGCGGCATCCTGGGCGACGAGATGGGATTGGGTAAGACGGCGCAAGCGGCGGCGTTGCTGGGCACGCTGCATGCCGCCCGCCTACTGCGCCCGTCCCTCGTGGTGTGCCCCGCCACCGTGATTGCGCACTGGGTGCGCGAGCTCACAACGTGGCACCCCGCGCTGCGCGTGTGCGTGCTGCACGACTCGTCAGCAGCGATTCGCACTGGGCGCGCCAGCCGCAGCGATGTGGTGCGCCTGGTGGTGACGCGTGGCGACGTGCTGGTGACGACGTATGAGGCCATGCGGAGTGGCGGCGAGCTGCTGGGCAGCGTGCGGTGGGGCGTGGTGGTGCTGGATGAGGGCCACCGCATCCGGAACCCAGATGCGGGCGTGACGGTGGCAGCCAAGGCGCTGCACAGCCCACACCGCTACATCCTGTCCGGCGCGCCCATCCAGAACCGCCTGCGCGAGCTGTGGTCCCTGTTTGACTTTGTGTGCCCTGGCCGCCTCGGCGCCCTCCCCCTCTTTGATTCGCAATTTGCAGCGCCCATCGCCGCCGGCGGGTGGGCGCACGCCAGCCTGCTGGCGGTCGAGACGGCGGTGCAGTGCGCGCTGGTGCTGCGCGACCTCATCGCGCCGTACCTACTGCGCCGCCTCAAGCGTGACGTCGCCACCGCGCTGCCGCCCAAGACGGAGCAGGTGCTGTTCTGCCGCCTTGCGCCGCTGCAGCGCGAGGCATACGAGCACTACCTGGCGGGCGGCGAGGTGCGCGACGTGTTGGAGGGCCGCACCTCCGCGTTCCGTGCCGTCGGCGTGCTGCGCAAGCTGTGCAACCACGCCGGCCTGGCGGGTGTGGCGGAGGGCGGCAGCGCGGCGGCAGAGGCTGCCGCCGCCCTCTCGGTTGGCGGCGGTTGTGGCAGCGGCGGTGTGGCGGGCCGCGTGGCAGCTGCCAGTGGCAAGGTGGCGGTGGCGGTGTCCATCCTGCGCATGTGGGAGGGTGAGAGTCACCGCGCGCTCCTCTTTTGCCAGGGCCGCCAGATGCTGGACGTGCTGGAGGGTGTGGTGCGCGCTGAGGGATACCGGTACCTGCGCATGGACGGCACCACGCCGGTGCGCGACCGGCAGGCGCTGGTGGATGCGTACAACGGCAACCCGCGCACCTTCCTGTTCCTCCTCACCACGCGTGTGGGCGGTGTGGGCATCAACCTGACGGGCGCGGACCGCGTGCTCATCTTTGACCCAGACTGGAACCCCGCCACCGATGTGCAAGCGCGCGAGCGCGCGTGGCGGCTGGGGCAGACGCGCCACGTCGTCATCTACCGGCTCATCACGGCGGGCACGGTGGGGGAAAAAATATACCACCGCCAGATCTTCAAGACGGTGCTGCAGCAGCGCGTGTTGGTTGACCCCGCCACCTCCCGCCTCTTCCCTTACCGCGACCTGCGGGAGCTGTTTACGTTGGGGGCAGCAGCGGGCGGTGGTGGCGGCAGCGGCGGTAAGCGTGCCAGCCGCACACCTGCCGCCGCATCCACTACCACCGACACCGAGCTGCTGCACCCGGACGCGGCGGTGCCGCTTGGTGGCGGCGGTGGCGGCAGTGGATCGTCTGGACTAGTGGGCTGCGAAGACTACCATGACCCCGACAGCGCGCCGGCAGGCGGCCGCCGTACTGTTGGTAGTGGCGGCGGTACCGGTGGCGGTGAAAATGATGATGACGGTGAGGAGGACATTGACTCCCTGCTGGCACGCAGCACGCGTGTGCGCGGCAAGGGCGGCGGCGGGTCAGAGACCACGGTGTTGCAGAGCATGTACGGGCAAGCGCCAGGCAGCAGCGGCGGGGGCGGCGGTGGGGGTGCCATAGCGGGAGCATTCTCGCATGACATTGTGGAGGGGCACGTGAGCGGCGCGGATGCTGCTGCACGGCGCCATGCGGCGCGCGTGGCAACGACGGCGCTGTCCGCCATTGTTGCAGGCGGTGCGGGCACGCCGCCACCAGTTGATGGCGAAGATGGTGGCGGCGATGATGAGGTGCGCGGCAGCCGGCACAAGTCCTCCCGCAGCGGTGATAAGCATCGTCGGCACTCGCGGCAGCGTCACCATGGCGTTGGTGAGAACACTAGTGACGGCGACGGCGGGGATAGCGGGAGCAGTGACGTGGTGGTAGTGGTGGACAGGCACCATAAGCGGCGGCGCGAGCATGCAGCAGGCAATGCGCCATCCGTGCCACGACCGCTGTTTGGGCGCGTTGCCGTGGCGCGCCTGTGTGAGCCCATTGTGTCGGATGCCTACGGCAGCGTCATTGCGGTGCCAAACCCGGCTGGCAGCTTGCCGTCCTCCATGTTCCGTCCTAGGAGCGTGCGTGGCGAGCTGGTGGCTGTGGGCAGCGCCCGTGCCTTCCTGCCGTGCACCATCTTGTGCTGGGAGCGGGGCATGCTGGCAGCAGCAGTAGATGCCGGCGCTGCCGCTGCTGGCGTCGCTGTCACCGCTGCCGGCGCGGACGGCGACCACGATGCCCAACTTGCCGCCATGTTTGGCGGCGGCGGCGACAAGGTGGCGCCGCTGCTGGATGCGCGTACTCGTCGCCGGCTGCACGTCACCCTGATGCCTACGCTACGCAATGCCGCGTCGCGCATGCGGTCGGCAACCACCGCCGCCGCGACTACTGCCGCCGCCGCCGCTGCCGCAGTGCTGGGCGCCGCCAGTTCCGGCGTCGGCGCCAATTCGCTGGCGCCGGCGCCAGACTCGGCGGCGGCAGAATGGGATACCGCGTCCGCCGGCCTGCCGCCGTCATCATGGATTCTGGCACGCATGCGCGAGCGCAGCCTGGCAGCCACGCACGCGCCAGGCATTGGTGCCCTGACGCCAGCCGACGTTGGGCGCCGCAAATCTCGACGCCGTTGATTCAACTTGATGGAGCGTGTGATGATGGCGCGACCGCGATGTTGAACGGAAGATACGGAGAGTGATGCTAACAACTCACTCCGACACGGCATTAAATTATTGTACACGCCACCGCAATTTTGCAACTTTTATGTCCCAACCCACTCGTTTCTACAATTGTGGTGCTGTGGCAGCCGCAGTAAGGAGTAGGAGCGCCAGAATCCACAAATACAGACACCATGTCGACGCCCCGCCACGGCCACCCGCATGCAGCGGGTGCTGCTGCTGCTGCTGCCCACCACGGCGGCGCGGCAATGGCGGCACCGGCGGCACCGGCAGCGCGTACCACGGCAGACATCGCGGCAGCGTCAAGCGATAGCCCAGCAGCAGCGGCGGTACCAGCAGCGGCAGGGCCGAGCAAGCCACGTGTGCTGGTGACGGGCGCGACCGGGCTGCTGGGGCGCGCTGTGGTGGCGGCGCTGACTGCCACCGGCGCGTACGAGGTGGTGGGCACCGCGTTCTCGCGGGCGCGCGACGGCGTCATCCGGCTGGACCTGCGGGATGGTGGTGAATCACAGCGCGCCGTCGTGGCGCTGAAGCCGGCGGTGGTGATCAATACGGCAGCGGAGCGGCGGCCGGATGTGGTGGAGGCGGATGACGCCGGCAGCGAGGCACTGAATGTGGAGAGCGTGTGGCACCTGGGCCGCGCCGCCGCGTATGTGGACGCTGCTTTTATCCACATCTCCACGGACTACATCTTTGACGGCACGGCGTCGCCGTACGCGGAGGACGCACCCACCGCGCCGCTGAACACGTACGGCCGGCAGAAGGTACGCGGCGAGCACGCGGCACTGGCGGCGCACCCCGCGCCCTTCATCCTGCGCGTGCCGGTGCTGTTTGGGCCCACGGCGGACCCGGCCGAATCCGCCATCACCGTGTTTGTGGCCGCCGTGCGTGACGCCGCCGCACCACGCGCGCTGGACGACTGGCAGGTGCGCGTGCCAACCTACACGCCCGACGTGGCACGTACGCTGACCAACGTGGTGGCAGCGCTGCTGGCACGCGGCAGCCCCTCCGCCGCTGCGTCCGCCGCGCCCCGCGGTCTGCCACCGCTGGCTGGCATCTACCACTACAGCAGCGCGGACTACACGACGCGCTACGCCGTGGCGCGCCTGATGGCGGAGGTGCTGCACTTGCCAGCAGACCACCTGACGCCCGACGCCGGCCCGCCGCCCGGCGCGCCGCGCCCACGTGACGTCCGCCTGAACACTGCCAAGCTGACCGCTACCGGCCTCGCGGCACCCTGCACGCCGCTCCGTGACGCCCTGGCGGCGGTGCTCCTGCCGCCCTCGTAACTTTATTAGTCTTACTGTATTTAACGGCGACGCGGCCGGCACGCGAACAACATCAACATCAACGAGGACGATGGCACAGGAGGTGAAGATAATATCACAAAGTAAATACCGGGACACACTCACCACGGGCGCGCGTGGTCCTCCAGGATGTCCATGGCGGCACCGAGGCTGGTGACGGCAGCAGCCAGTGTGGGCGAGTCGGCAGACCGCGTACGGCGGCCGTGATGCTCGCCGTGCGCTGTGGTGGCAGCGGCAGCGGCAGCAGCAGCGGCAGCGGCAGCAGCAGCGGCCGCGGCTGCAACGGCGGCGGGCGGCAGGCTGCACGATGCACCATCGAAGGGCACACCGACACTGCCACCCGAGCCGGTGGAGGAGGGCGAAACTGAGCGATGTAGCGGGCTGGCTGTCTTGCGCCCCATCGTCGGTGGCGTGCCGCCGCCGCCGCCTCCGCCGCCGCTGGTGGCCAGCCACGCTGCGGCACCCCACCGTGGCAGCCGCGGCGACGCCGTGGTTGCAGCGGCAGCAGCGCCGGTCGCTGCCGGCGTGGCGATCGGCGGTGACGGTGGCGTGGCAGGCCGGCTAACAGTGGCCGCCGGCGGTGCTGGGACGGGTAGGCGGGCAGCGCCCCAGAATGCGGGGTCGGGCAGTGCGCGGTACGCCGCAATGGGGTCTGCAACACATGCGTGCCACGCAACCACGGTGCGTGGCACCAGCACGCCCAGGTACGGGTTGCGCGTCAGCCTGCGGTCCAGCACACGGTCGGCACCCGCGCCGACGCCAAACGCGCCCCGCGGCGCCGCCGCTGCTGCTGCCGCTGCCGCCGCACCACCGCCCCCGCCACCCGCTAGTGGCGCCAGCGCCGCTACCGACCGCGCACTGGGCGGCGCATGCAGCAGCCCCACCAGCGGGTGCGCCCGCAGGTGCGCGCCGTCGATGAGCGGCATCTTGTTCGGGTGCTGGATGCAACGCCGCCGTAGAACCGCGTTCGCACGCTACTGGCCGTGCAGGCGCTTGCAACTGCTACATGCAGCAGATTCGCGCAGGTAGGAGGCGTCAGAAAGCAGCTGGCGGCGCAGCAGTCGATGCAGAGCAGTCAATGCAGAGTAGCAGGTGCAGCAGCAGCAGCAGTAGTGTGCAGCAGCGTCAGTGCAGTGGTGGGGGGGGGGGGGTGCGCGGATCAAAAAATATTCCGATACCACCGTTAAAATCGGCCAGACGCACCCCCACACGCGTCCAATAACCACCAGCAGGCGGGAACCGTGCCTCCGTATTTTGCGCACCACGGCGTTATGAAGATTCCATTGCCACGAATGACGCGAATCATTGCCCGCTGCGTCAGCAGCCTGACTACCCCTCCTCTCGCTTGCTCCTCGCGCTGCTCAACAGTTCCGTTACTGCTGCTGCGACTCCACAGTTGCAATAGCAACAAGCAAATCTACAACGGCACCGTGCAGCACATGCAAAAGAGCACGTATTCCACTGCCCTGTATGTATAAAGCGTAGCTGTGTTGCGTTGTGTCTCCAATAACGTACCGTCCTCATTTTGCATGTGAGAAACACCACCACCACCACCACCACCCACCACCACCACCATGGCTCATGCGTCACCCACCTTCGATGGGCGGGATGCCAGCGGCGGCAACCCGCTGGGGTTTGGGTTGGGGCATGAGTGGGGAGAGCGGACGACGCCTGCGCGGCGGGTGAGGAAGCCGGTGCTGGATGGCCCGCCGCCGCGGTCGGGCGACCTCGCCACGCTGCGGCGTGCCGGCAGCACAGCGATTGTGCCGCCGCCAGCGTTCGATGGTGGCGTGGCGGTGCCGTTTTCACCCATGCGCTCGTCGATGGTAGGGGCAGGTGGTAGTGCAGTGGGCGGCTCGCCGTCCGACGGGGGACTGGCAGCGGAGGTGGCGGCCATGCGGTCGCAACTGGCGGCGCTGCAAGGGGTGGTGGCGCGCACCACGATGGCGCTGGACGCCAGCCGGGCACGCGAGGATGCGTTGACGGCAGAGGTGGGGGAGCTGCGGTCGGGGCTGGCAGGCCAAGCAGCAGCACTGGCGCGGGCAGGCATCGCAGATCGCCGTGGTGACGGCACTGGCGGGGGAACCGCTGCCGGGGTCGCGGCGCTAAACGACGCGGTGGCGACGCCCAGCGCGCGGCTGGATGCCATGCATGCCTCTGTCGCCGCCGTGCAGCGTGACACGGCATCCATGCTGGAGGCGGAGGCGCGCGCCCGCAACATTGCAGAGGAGGCTTCCACCGCGCGGCTGAGTGCGCTGCAACGCCAGCTGGCTGACGTTGCGCTGGTTGCCGCTGCGGCGCGCGCCATCATTGACAGCGGTGGTGGTGGGGGTGGCGGCGGCGGCGGGGGCGGTGGGGGTGGCGGAGGTGATGCTGGGATGGGGAGTGCAGAAGGGTCGCCCGTCACGCGACCAAAGCGGCTGGGGGCACGGGCCGCCGGCGGCGCTAGCTCGTTGGACGCGTGGGGTGTGGTGGATGACGTGGTTGGCGCCCGGCTGTTGACACGCGCCGCATTTGAGACGGCCATGACGGCGGTGCGCGCCTCGTTTACTGCGGACGTGGAGGCGGCACGCGCTGCCGCTGCGTCCACCGCTGCCGAGGTGCGAGAGGCGGCGATGGCGGCGGCGGGGCGCGCGTTTGCAGACGCAGACGGTGCGTCGGCACGGCGCAGCGAGGCGGTGCTGGCGGCACTGACGGCGGCGGTGAGTGACCTGGCAGTCAAGCTGGCAGAGCAGCAGGAGGTGGTGGGCGCCGTGTCGTCCCGCGTGGCAGAGGTGGCGACGTACGCGCGGGACAACATTGTGGTGCAGGGCGAAGCCACCCGGCGGCGGCTGGAGGCGCTGGAGACCGCGGTGACGGCGGTGGCTGGCAGCAGCCGGAAGCGGGAGGCAGCGCTGGCTGACGCGTTGGTGCGGGGCCTGCAGCAAGAGTCGGCGGCGCGCGAGGCGTCATTGGCGTCGCTGGCGGCAGACACGCGGGCGCACGTGTCTGCCGCTGGCGGCACGTGGCAGGAGTTTAATGCCATCACGGACCGCCTGCGGCGGGAGGCGGGCGAGAGCGTGGCGCGGCTGGGCGCGCACCTGGCGTCACAACTCAGTGAGCGGCTGATGGAGGAGCGTGCCACCACGGTGTGGGAGGCGGTGGCAGCGGCGACCGCGGCGGCGGCAGCGGCAGCTGCGGCGAGTGCGCCAGCAGCGGGCGGCAGCGAGTCGGAGGACACCCGCACGGCAGCAGCAGCGGCAGCGGCGGCAGCAGAGGCGGCGCATGACGCAGCACGGCGTGCAGAAACGGCACAAGCCGCTGCGGTGGAGATGCACACAGCCTTTGCTGCCAACGTGGATGCAGCGCTGGCGACGCTGTCAGAGGGCGCCACCATCCTTGGTGCGCGCGCCACCGCGCTGGAGGCGACGCTGGCTGCGGCGCCTGCACCACCGCCGGTGGTGACCCCCACGGGGGGTGAGATTGCTGCACCGGTGGCGGCCCCCCGCAGCGAACCCTCCGAGATGGAGGCGCAGCTGGCGGCGCACGCCACCTACATCACGGTGCTGCGCGACCAGCTGACGCAGCACACGACGGCGCTGGATGCGCACAGCGAGTCGCTGCGGCTGCTGGGTGCCGGTGCACCACCGCCCGCCGGTGCCGCCACTGCCGCCACCGACGCGGGTCCCACCGACGGCGTAGCAGCGCTGCGCGTCCACGTGGATGCGCGGTTTGACCGGCAGACGGAGCTGCTGGCAGAGTCGGTGACGCAGAGCGAGTTTACGTCGGCGGTGACGGCGCTGGAGCGGCGGATTGAGGAGGTGGCGACGGCGGTGACGAAGGGCGGCAACGACCTGGCGGTGGCCATGGAGGGCGTGGCGGCGGTGGTGGACGACGCCAGCGCGCGGTTGGTGGGCGCGGTGGGCAAGGAGCTGGAGATGACGGCGCAGGCCATCAACGACCTGTCAGACTACACCGAGGTGGCGCGCTGCTGCCGCTTCCTGGTGGACACCGTGGCGGACGCCTTCCTGTCGGAGATGACACTGGATGTGGCGACGGACGTGGCGTTGCAGGCGGTGCAAGCTGCCACAGCGGCGTCTGCCGCTGCAGCGGTGGCGGTAGCCGGTGCCGCCGCCGCTGCTCCCGCTGCCGCCGCCGCGCCCATGTCACCCACCGGTGGTGAACGTGGCGTTGGTACGCCGCTGCCGGGTCGGACTGGCCCGCTGCTGGCGCGCCTGGTGCCTGGCAGCGAGCTAGCAGCTGCCGCCAGCCCGCGTGCGCCATCCGGCACATCATCAGTCGTGCGCGCCCGCCCCTCCGTTGCCATCGCTGCCGACAGCGAAGACGACTATGGCACGGATGAGTTCCAGTCGGGCCCCTCGCCCGCGCCATGAGCCACCACTCCACTATGTTTATCGTGTGTCATATTAGGTATTTATTAATAATAGGGAAAGTAATTGGAAACACAACCGAGGGGGGAGACCGGGAGGCGGCTACCGCGTCGCAAGCACGACGGCAGCGGCGGTGAGGGCGGAGGTTACAAAGTTGACGCCCTCGTTGGACAGCAGGTCGCTGCCGCACACCACGTCAAAGGCGGCGGGTGAGGGTGGGGGCGGCGGTGACAGGGCGGGCGGTTCTGCTGCGCGTCGGCGGCGTGCGGCAGCGGCGCTCTCTGGCGTCGTGTCCAGCGTTGCCACACTGCTGCCGCCGTCGCCGCCATGTGGCGCGGCCGCCGCCATGGCCTCGGGCGACAGGCGGCTGGTAATCTTGCCGCTCGGTCGGTGCACCCAGGTGCGCTGCACCAGTGCGCCCAGCACGCTGTCCAGCGCCGACCCGCCACCACCCGCTACCGCACCCACGGCAATGCACCAGGCGGCGGCAGACAGGGAGGCATTGGCGGCGCTGCCAGGTGCGCCGCTAACGAGCGCAGACGCCGCCAGCGTCACCGCCGCAACGGCACCAATAAAGGCGCCGCCAGCAATGGACATGGCGGTGCCCCATGCCGACACCGCACCGTTGGTACCCGGCGGCACGCGGCGGCACGACGTGATGAGCACCGGCTGCCCGGTGGCCAGGATGCCCAGCTCCGACGCCCACGTGTCACCGCACACCATGGCAAACGCTGCCAGGTAGCCCAGCAGCAGCGCCGAGCCAAGCCCGCCGCCGTCGCTGGAAGCGCCCCATGGCACCATCACACGCGGCGTGGGTGGGTCAGCCCAGCTCGTCAGCGTGCAGTACGCCGCCACCAGCGCGCCGCCCAGCCCCGCCGTCGCCGCCACCTGTGACGCGTCGCGCTCGCCGCCGCCGCCGCGGTACTCCAGGTCCAGCGCCGCCTTGCGCTCCGCCTTGAACCGCGTGAACGCCGAGCCAGAGAAGTAGAACGCCAGCAGGATGACACCCCACACGGCACCGGCACCCAGCGTCAAGCCGCCCACCAGCGCCGCCGCCACCGCGCCCGACCCCGACAGCGACCGTTTGCGGTACCCCCCCACCGCCACCGCCACCCCCACCACAGCACCCACCACCCACTGCCCCCACGCCATGGCGACGCTTGCTTCTTTGCCCCCGCCTCACGAGCCAGCCGACACGATACAGAACCGTCAGTCAAGCCGTCGTTGGTCGTTGGGCACGTGGTGCGACGGTGGAGGAGGCCGATTTTGCATCACTCGATATTGTAAACGATTGCAGGCACTGGCATCAAACCAAGCGGCAATGAGCACACTGCCTGCCTTCTTCCCGATGTGGCGTGTGGTATCCGGTGCAAAAATGCGGGTGCGGCGTGGCAGTGTTGGATATCACACCCTCACTACTGGACGTCAGCAGCCACAGTAGCACGAGGATACCGGCCGCAGCGGCAAACGACCGTTGCTGCTTTTTGTCTGCCAAGGGGTCAACACGCTGGCGGGCAAACACAAAATTCACCACCGCAGCAATTATAGATGTGTTTGGGCAATCTATGCAGTAGTTGTGGGAAGTGCTTTTGAACCCGGCGTGCAGCGGCGTGATTGTACGGTTGGTTACGTGTACAGGTTTGGCGACATCTCGCAGTAACAGCCACGATGGCGTCGGCGCCCATGATCGTGTCGCCGGGCGCCGCGTCACACTACCTGGGCGTATCGGTACGTGACGTCAACGCATTAGAGTAGCATAGTTAGGGATGTGTGTGTATGCAGCGCTAGCAAGGCCCCCCTCTTCCCCAACCTGCAGGTGGTGGATGGCAGCGTGGCGCGGGAGGCGGCGGATGTGGTGCTGCACTCCGTGGTGTTGATGCGCGCGCTGGGCGCGCTGGACATTGTGAATGACGACGCGGAGCGGTATGCGGCTGGGCTGGGCATGTACTACCGCACGTGCGGCGCGCCGTCGGTGGCGGCGCTGATTGACGATGCGGTGGCAAACATGGAGGACGTGCTGGCGGCGCACCGCGCGGCAGAGTTCACGCTGTCGTTCTACGAGCGGCACGACAAGCCTGCGCTGCTGGGGTTCACCACCGTCAGTGAGCGGCATGTGTTTGAGCAGTGGCGCTGGATTCTGCGCCTGCCGCCTACCGTGGTGCGACGGTCGTCAGTAGCGAGCAGTGGGAGCGGTGGCAGCGGCGGTGTCGGCGGCGGTGGAACTGCTACGACGCCAACGGCGACGGCGGCGGGAGGGCAGCGGGGCGGTGCGCTGGCAGCGGCGGATGCGGAGGCAATTGCAGAACAGGCGGAGGGGCTGCGTCGCCTGCTGCTGGAGGTGTCCATGCGCGCCTGCGGTGAGACGGCGCACCTACCGCGCGTGCCGCTGGACGCCACCTTCCCGCTGACGTATGCCGCCACCCTGGATGTGCGACCACCGCCGCCTGGCGCGCTGCTGCCACCTGTGGCCGCTGCCGCGTTGGGGGCGGCAAGCGCGCCATCTGGCGGCGCGTCGCCACGAGCGCCGGCGTCCCCCGCTGGCGGCGGGTCAGCTGGCAGCCCCACCGTGCCGCCATTGCCGCCGTTGCCGCCGCCCGCAGGCACCAGCAGTGGTACCGGCACAGGCGGCGGTATTGCAATGATAGGGTCGCCGGCTGCGGCGTCTAGTGGCGGCGGCGGCGGGCGGCGACCGCCAGGGCCAGCAGGAGCCGCTGGCCCGCCGCTGCCAGCCGAGCCGCGCACGCGTGCCTCCTCCCTCTCCCTGTTGGCAGATGTCTTCAAATTTGGGCGATAGCACACCACCATCCTTGTTCTGGCACCCGCGCAGCGCCGCGCGGCTATAAACACAAGCAGCGCGGGCGGCGCGGGGCGGCGCGTACAAAGCCGCAACGCGCCTACGCCAGCTTGTTGCCGGACAGGAAGGGGTAGACGGCGGAAAAGTCCTTGCCGGCAAAGCCCTGCGCCAGCATGAGCTGGTACGTCATGTAGGCGGCGGCGCCGGTGGGCAGGGGCGCGCCGGCGGCGCGCGCGGCGTCGATGGCGAGGCCCAGGTCCTTGGCCATGAGCGCGGAGCCAAAGCCGCCGGTGTAGCCGCGCGAGGACGGCACGTTGGGCAGGACGCCGGGCACCGGGTTGTACATCTCGCTGCTCCAGCACCGGCCGGACGACGTGTTGATGATGGCGGCCAGCACCTTGGGGTCGGCGCCCAGCTTCACGCCCAGGTTCATGGCCTCCGACACGGCGTTCATGGAGATACCCAGGATGAGGTTGTTGCACAGCTTCGCCACCTGCCCCGTGCCCGCGCCGCCGCAGTGCACAATGTTCTTGCCCATCGCCATCAGCAGCTTCTTGGCGGCGCCAAAGTCGGCATCCGTGCCGCCCACCATGAACGTCAGCGTGCCCGCCACCGCGCCGTTCACGCCGCCCGACACTGGCGCGTCCACCATGCGCAGCTTCCGCCCCGCCGCCGCTGCCGCCAGCGAGCGCGTCACCGTGGGGTCGATGGTGCTGCAGTCAATCAGCAGCGTGCCCGGCGCCGCCGCCGCAAACAGGCTGCCCTCGTACACCTCCCGCACGTGCGGCGACGACGGCAGCATGGTGACCACCGCCTCCGCGCCCTTCACCGCCTCC
>ERZ778022.3773-NODE-3773-length-13803-cov-5.805063_pt1 | contig 13803 bp, 3 predicted proteins | sample MGYA00375752_ERZ778022 | MGnify/ENA primary metagenome ERZ778022 (study PRJEB29350, sample SAMN05389826) | bioreactor metagenome | isolation source: Thiocyanate bioreactor | place: South Africa: University of Cape Town | collected 2014-04-04 ... | reverse complement strand
CCCCCCCTCCCCCTTATTGCAGGAGCACTCGGGCGGCATGGGCGGCGGCCACTACACGGCGCACGGCCTGAACGCGCGCAACAACAAGTGGTACAACTTCAACGACGGCTACGTTAGCGACGCGCGCGAGGGCGACTGCGTGAACCGCGGCGCGTACGTCCTCTTCTACCGCCGCCGCCTACCTGGCGCCGCGCCGTTGCCCCCGCTGCCGGCGGCGCCCGCTGGTGGCGCCGGCGCCGCGCCTGCCGACGACGGCAGCGACGATGAGGGCATGCACTAAGCGCCTGGCGTGCGTTTTTTTGGTTTGTGGCAGTGTGTGTGTGTGTGTGTGGCTCTCGACTTGTTCACTGCGGGGGTCAGCGCATTGAAGTGTGGCCCCTACAATCACGTGGTGCCGGTGGTGGTGCCGGCGGTGGGGGCGGCGCTGCGGCTGGCGCGCATGTGCAGGAACTTGAGCTTCATGGCGCGGTTGAAGGCGTCGGTGCCAGGGCAGATGCGCTGGTAGTTGCCCATGGCGGCGGGCGGCTCGCCCACCACGCGCGGCCGGCGGCCGTACAGGATGCGCGCCACGTCGGCATCCAGGTCGCGCTGCGCGGCGGCGCGGCCAGCGGGCGGCGGCGCGCCAAAGCCAGCTGGTGAACCTGCGGGTGCGGCAGCGCGGCGGGCCAGCACCTCCACCAGCGCGCGACGGTCAAACGGCAGCGGGTCCACCAGCGCCAGCGTGTCGGCAATCATGGCCTCCTTGGTGGCCAGGTCCATGTCTGAGTCCACGCCCAGCGACGGTGAGCCGTTCACCTCCACCAGCCACGGCTTCAGCGCCGCGTCAATCAGCACGTCGTAGCCGTACACCTCAAACGAGTTGGGTTGCGGCGGGATGACGTCGTCCACGCACACCAGCGACTTGACCACCAGGTCCACGATGGCCTCCCACACGCGCTCCGTGTCAATGCCCGCCTCCCGCAGCCGCCGCCACAGGTACTCCAGGCTGCACTTGGTGCCGCCCACCGACGCGCGGTCGGAGCCGGCGAGGCTGGCGATGGTGGACTTGGCGGTGCCGCTGTGCTTCTGGATGGAGCTGTTGGTGAGGTGGATGAACAGGTCGCCGATCTGCGAGGCGTCGGTGGTGAAGGGGCGCGACGACAGGCGCGCAAAGCCGCGGCGGTACAGGAACGCCTCCAGCGGCGCAAACGACGTGACGAGCACGTACAGGCGCAGGTCAAACTTGTAGCCGTCCAGCAGCAGCGGGTTGTGCACGTACTTCTGGATCAGTGTGTTCTCCGCGTACCGCACCTGCGCCATGTCCGACACCAGCGAGATGCCGCGCCCGCGTGACAGCCCCACCGGCTTCATGATCCACAGGTTGGGGTCTGCCGCCGGCGCTGGCGGCGCACCGCTTCCTCCACTTGACGCGCCCGCCGCCACCAACAAGCGGGACACGGCATCCACATCACCGCCGCGCGCTAGCACGGCACGAAGGTCGGGCGCCGCGGAGGATGGCGGGGCGTTGGCGGCGGCAGTGCGGCCAAACACCTCTGCAAACTGGAGGTACTCCTTGGGCAGCACGAAGGTGGGTGGCTGCAGCGTAAAGGCCGCCGCCATGCGCGCACTCAGACAGGTGTACCGCGCCAGGTTCTTCTTCAGCAGGTCCTTGCGCGTCAGCTCGCGTGCGTGCTTGAAGTGGTTCACGCGTTGGAACGTGAGCAGCAGGTTGCGGTTGATGGGCGGCTTGCCCCACGCCCACATCACGTTCCACACCGGCGCGTTGCCGTACTCGGGCGCCACCTCGGTGTAGCGCGGGTTGCCCGCCAGCGCGCGGCGCACCACAAACAGCACCTCCTTGTGCGAGCTAGCAAGGCGGATGACGCGCCGCTCGGCTGGCGGCACCGCCACCACACTGCTCGCGCCCTTATCACTGCCCGGCGTGCCGGCACTCACCCTCGCCATGTACCCCGCATCAGCATCATCTGCCACCGGCACGTCGTCATCATCATCCGCGTCGGCGCCGCCGCCGCCGCCGCCACCGCCACCTCCGCCACCGCTATCTACCGCGCTTGCAGCAGCTGCAGCTGCGGCAGCTGCGGCAGCCGCCGCTGGCGTACCATCCAGGTATGCCTGCATGGTGGCAAGTACGCGTGCCGCCACCGCCTCCGGCGCCAGTGCCGCGTCCGCCGTCAGCCCGCCGCGCACGCTCTTCCCGCGCGCCAACGACGACGCCAGGCCGCCGGCGGCAAACGACGGCGCCAGCGAGCTGGCAAGGCAGCCGGTGAAAATGGCGCGGAACTCGGGGAACAGGTCAGCGTATGTCACGGCTTGCACCGGCGGTGAGCTACGAGTGGCACCGCTGGGTAGCGCGCCGCTCCTCACAGATTCCGCCTCATCCTCGCCCTCACCCTCACTGCCGTCCCCGTCACTGCTGGCAAGCGACGCTGACCCCCTGCTGGCTGCAATAATGGCAGCTGCAATCGCCGCGCCGCCGTGCGTGTGCGTCAACACCACGGACGGCGCCGCAGGCGGCAGCGGCGCAGCCAGGGTTGCTTCGTGCGCTAATGGCGAGTCTACCGCCGGCGGTACAGTGGGTGCCTCTGCCAGTGAAGTGGGTTGATCTGGAATGAGGTTGGATGGCGCCGTGAATGCCGCGACAGGGGCTGGTGCGGCAACAGGCACCGGCAAGACGGCAGTGGGCGCGGAAGATGCACGAGCGGTCGTCCCAGCCGATGGCAGCGGCACCGCCGATAGCGGTAGCTCCACCGCTGACGGCGACATCACCGTAGATGGCGGCAGCACCGGTGGCACCACCGGTGACAGCAGTACCGCCGCTGACACCACCTCCGCCGGTGGCGGCAGCGCCGCCGATCGTGGTAGCTCCACCGCTGACGGTAGCTGCACCGCTGCGCCATTGGTTGCAGCCGGAGCAGCAGTGGAAACGGCGACGGTGTTGGGTTCGACAGCGGCGTGAGGGGCCGGCAGTGGCAGTGGGACCGCAGGCGCTGGAGTCGTAGCACGAGCAGCCCCGGAGGCAAGCAGCGGCGGCGCCGCCACAGCTGGGGGCTCATGAACCGAGGGTGGACGCGGTGACGCCGCAGTGGGTGCAGCAGCCGCAACGGGTTGCAACGGTTCCGCCACGGCCGCTGCATCGAGCGCAGGCTGGCTGACAAGGCCGGTGATACCACCGCCAAGTGTGGCGGCATTGTCCGTGCCTCTGTTGTCCGGAGGAGCAGCAGCAGGTGCAGCAACAGGAGTTGGAGTAGCGAAGGGAGCCGGATGGGCGGCGGCCACAGCGGCAGCAGCAGCAGCAGCAGCAGGTACAAAAGCAGCAACAGTAGGGGCAGCAAGTGGGACCAATGCAACAGGCGCGGCAGCAACGACAGCAGTCACAGCAGGAACAACACCAGTAACAGCAGGGGCAGCAACGAGAGGTACAAGTGTCGACGCTGGCGCGGCCGGCAGCGTGCTTCGTTGCGGGAGAATATCAGGGGCGCGCTCTGTTGTTGGCAGCTCAACGCGCGATGTTGGCGGAGCAGTGGCAGCAGCAGCCGCCGCAGCAGTGGAAGCAGCAACAGCAGTGGCAGCCGGCGCAGCAGTGGCAGCCCGGGCAGCAATGGCAGCCGGCGCAGCAGTGGCAGCCGGCGCAGTGGGAGCAGCACCACTAGCAGGCGGGGCAGCAGCAGTAGGCACGGCACCAGCCGATGCAGCAGTGGCAGCAACCGGCGCGCGAGACGGCGGTTCATGTGCAGCCACCGGGTCTGGCGACGCGCGAGCTGGCGCCGGTGGCGCAGCGGCACGGCGGCTCGTCGTGCTTGTCGTGTCAGCTGCTGACTCCACGCCGCCCACAACCTGCGACGGCGGCGCTGTGCGAGCGGATGGCGGCGGCGCGTGCGGATGGGATGCTGCGCGCGCCGCGCCAGTCGCAGGTGCCGTGGCAGTGGCGGCACGCCCCGCCGCTTTCTTGAAGTCTGACGGGTTGGTTTCCCACACCCGCTTCTTGCGCCGCGGTGCGCCGCCGCCAGGGCCCTCTGCCGCCACCACAAACTCGGGTGCCGGTGCGGAGGACGGCGGGAGCGGGTGGGCACCGCGGTCCGAGTGATGTCGCGGCGGTGCCACGGGATCCACACCAGCCACGCTGCCGCCCATCAGACCCAACGCAGAGTCTAACTTTGGGTTGGGTGCCGGTGCGGCCGGCGCCGCGGCAGGTGGCCGTTTTGACACCACCAAGGTGGCTGGCGGCAGTGGTGCGCCACCGCCGCCGCCGCCACTGCCACCACTGCCGGTGCTCATCTCTAACCCACCCCACCCATCGCCCATGACAGGCGGCTCCTCGGTCGGCGCGTCACCAGAAGGTCGCAGCCACGCCGGTGGCGGCCGGTGTCGCCGCCCGCCTACTGCCGCGCCCGCCGCAATGCCTCCCACCGCAACGCCAGACGCCCCGGCGCGCCCAGCGGCGGCGGCGCGGCTGCTGCTACCGGCAACCGGTGCAGCAGCTGCGGCAGCAGGCGGCAAGGAACGTCGTGGCGATGCGTCACTAGCATCACTCCCTGGCGGCGGCAGCGATGGCGGCAGCAGCCCGCCATATGCAGCCACTACTGTCTCTCCGCCCGTCAAACCAGCGGGGGTGGCAGGAAGGCGATAGCCGGTAGGGGTAATACTAGGGGACGGCGGCGGGAACATGGGCAAGATGGCAACCGACCTACTGCCGTCGGCACTGTCAATGCTAGCAGCGCTAGACGGTGCATCTCTGCCACCGCCACCGTCACCAACAAACCGAGGCGACGGCACTGACGTGTACTGCGCCCCATCACCACCAACACCACCGCCACCGCTACCGTATGCATAGCCGCCGGGCCATAGTTGAGTACCTGCCCCCACGCCGCCACCGGGGTAGTAGTACGACAGCGCGGCTGCTGCCATGCGCGCCCCCGCCTCCCGCCGCGCCAGCTCCGCCGCCACCATTGCCTGCTGCTGCGCCGCATAGTGCGCCAGCGAGTCGCCCGACCCGCCCAGCCCGCCCGCCAGCAGCTCCTCCACCTCCGCGTGCGCCCGCACCAGCCATGCCGACGCCAGCATCGGGATGGTGTCGGGGCGCAGCAGCGGGAAGGACTCCAGGTCCGGCTCCATGCCGCCACCAAAATGCGACGGCGCCGGTACCGCCGCCATTCGTAATGGCGGCGATGGTTGGTCAACGCCCGTTAATTACGTCGCCTTCCCACCGCTGGTTACTTTATTTTAGTATGTCAAATTAAACACCGTGGGTGGTGCCCAACGGACAACAACGTTGAACAACGGACACCACGGACACCGTCGAACACGGACACAACGGATTGAACGGACAACAACACACGACTCGCCACCCATCATCGGGGTCAAGCATCCTCGTCCCACGCAAAGGCGGACGCCGGGTCACTAAAGTCGGCGGCGAGGCGGTCGTGGATGGAGGCCTCGGGCGGTGCGGCGGCGGCGGCGCGGGTGGGCGACAGGGAGGCGCCACCCACGCCGGCGCCGCGGACGAGCGCGACATCAGTGGTGGCGGGTGGCGGCGCGGCGGGCACAATGTCGGTAGCGCCCGCCGGGCTCCATGCCGCTTGCAGCAGTGCGTCGCGGTCCATCTCTGCCGCCGTGTCAGGCTTAATGTTCATGGCCGCCGTGGATTGGTCGCCGCCGCCGCCAAACTTGCGGTGCGCGCGCGCTGCCGACGCCACCTGCTCCCGCAGCGTGGCGCGCCGTGCCAGTGAAGCAATGCTGACGCCAGCGGCGGTATCCCCCGCCGCCGCCCCGCCGCCGCCACCGCCGCTTGCCGCCTCTGCTTCTGCTGCCATGGCGTAGAGGTCGGCTGCTAGCGCGCTGGCGCCGTCAAACTCGGCGATGCCAGTGACGCCGAGCGGCAGCATAGGTGGCGGCGGCGGGGCAGGCACCGGGGCGGGCGCAGCGGCAGCGGCGGGGCGGCCTGTCACTCGCCGCGCTTGTGCCGCCAGCGCCGCCATGGAGCGGTTGACGGTCATGGCGTGCAGCCCCGCCGCCGTGCGCGCCGTGCGGCTCGTCGGCTGCTGGCGCGGCAGGCGGGAGGTGCGCACGGGCGGCATGGCCAGGTCGCCGGTGGTGGAGTCCATGCTCCACCCCGCGCCCGCCGGCAGGCTGGCGTCATCCAGTACCGCGGCGGCGGCGCGTGACAGCATGGGTGTGCGTTCACCCATAATGGTGCCCGCGCCGCCGGTAGCGGGCGGCGAGGGGGCGCGCGCTGCTGCCTCCTCCGCATCGCTGGCGGCCGCTGCAGCAGCGACCGCAGCGGCGGCAGTCGCGACCTTTTCGGCACGCGCCTCTGCCACCAACGCCGCGTCCTTTACAAACTCTGGCGGCTCATACAGCACCAGGCGCATGCCGGGGTACACGCGTGCGCCCATGGTGAGGTTGTTCCACGCCAGCAGCGTGGGCACCTCCAGCTCGTAGAATGCCGCGATGTCCACCGCGCGCTCGCCCGCCAGCACGATGTGCTCCGCGGGGCGCGGCGACAGCACACGCGGCGTGCCGCCAAACCGGCCTGACTTCCACACCCACCCGCGCACACTGCGGTCGTTGGCCACCGTGATGAGCTCATTGGTGTCAAAGGCAAGCGCTAGGAGGCGGGCGGTGGCGTGCGGCCGCACCGTCTCCTGCAGGCGCGAGCCCGTCAGCAGGTCCACCACCAGCAGCAAGTCGGCGGCGGTGTACGCCACGATCTTTACGGCGTCAAACTGCAGCAGCAGGATGCCGACGGATGCGAGGGAATAACGGCGCAGGGGCGTGCCGTCCAGGCCGTTCCACACAATCACCTCGCCGTTGGATGCCCCGCTCACCACCTCCATGCCGTTCATGGCCGCCACGCTGACCGGCGCGACGTGCCCCTCCAGCCGCCGCTTGGCGGTGACGGACCGCACGCCGCCACCCGCACCGCCACCGCCGCCGCCGCTTACCTCCATGCTCCACAGCGACAGCGTGTGGTCGGCGCTGCCCACCACAAACATGGCCTCATCCAACGCCACCGCCGTCACGCTGAACTCGTGCACGCGCAGGCGGCGCAGCAGCGCGCCGGTGCGGCTGCTCCACACCAGCGCCGTGGTGTCGGCGCCGCCGGACACCAGCACCTCCAGGTTGGCAGCCATGGCCACCACGGAAGCGGAGTGACCCAGCAGCGTGAACACGAGGCCCGCCTTGGCGTCACGCGCGGCAGTGGGGCTGGCACCCGGCGGCGGCGGCGGCGGCGTGCTCCAGTCAAACATGGTGTCTGCAGCGCCGGCACGGCCGGCGTAGTCGCCCGCGTGCGACGCATCCCACGCCACGATGCTGCCGTCCATGGCACCGGAGTACACGCGGTTGCCGTAGTAGGCGAGGCAGGTGACGTGGCCGGCGTGGCCCATCGTGTCGGGCAGCCGCAGTGCCGGCGCGCCATGATGCACGCTGTTGAAGGCGTGTGATGCCTCGCCGTTCACGGTGGAGTGCAGGAACACGGTCTCCTCCGAAATCACCGCCAGCCGGTTCACGCCGCCCGTCGCCACGCCAAACACGTCGTTCACGCGCGCGTTGCAGCCGTTCAGCGCCACCGCGCGCACCATGTCGCGCGCGTGCGCCGCGCGCGCCAGCCCCGTGTTCTCTGCCGTCAGCGCCAGCCGCACCTCCTCCGCCGTCATCCGCAGGTTGCGCTCTGCCACCTCCAGCTCGCGAGCGTGCAGCAAGATGTCAGGCGCGTCGTCCGCCACCTTGCGCAGCGCGTGGTCCACCTGCTCAATCAGCTCCGCCGCCGTTCTCCACTTTGCAACGCCGTGGTTCACCACCGCGCTCTCCACCATGTCGGTGGGCGCCAGCGCCGCCGCCGCGTCGCGCGCCGCCGTCAGGTCTGTCACCAGCTTTGCCTGCCGCTCCAACGCCGGCGCCTGCGCCTCGCGTGCCGTCACTGCGCGCGCCAGCTCGCGCTCAAAGAACGCCAGGCGCGTGCGCAGCGCTGGCACGGCGCTACTGCACGCCTCCAGCTGCAGGTGCCGGCACTCGCGCGCGGCGGCGTGCACCAGGCGGTCGTTCATGTCCTTCAGCGCGTCGCGCGCCGCCGTCATGGCGGTGTCAAACTTGGTCTCCAGTGCGGTGGCGCGCGCCGCCATGACGGCGGCGTCAGCGCTGCGGCCCACACGTGCAAGCGCGCCGGCGAGCGCGCGTTGCACACGCGCCAGCGCGACACGGTCGCCTCGCGTCTCGTACAGCTGCTCCGCGCGATACAGTGCCTGCAGTGCCGACGCGTGGTCGGCGCGTTGCGCCAGCGCCGCCGCGTACCCCTCCTGCGCGTCTGCCTCTGCAACCGCGTCATCCAGCTCGCGCGCCATGTCCACCGTGCGGCCCCAGTACACCACGCCCATGTCGTAGCGACCCACCGCCACTACCACGCGCGACAGCAGGCCGTACACCGCCAGCAGGCCCGCCGTGTCCTTGTAGTACCCGTACATGAGCTCCGCCTGGCGCAGCACCAGCAGCGCGGCGGCCGCCTTGCCCACCTCAAACAGCGACTTGGCTTGCACCAGGAAGCGTGCCACCTGCGCGCGCAGCGCGTCGGGCGGCAGCGTGGAGGTGGCTGACGGCACCGGCGGGAAGAAGGTGAGCGTGTTCATGGAGGAGGCGGTGGACGGCCGGCCGTCGCTGCATGCGCCAGCTGCCACGGCAGAGGGCAGCGACACGGCGTCGGTTAGCACCACACCGCCGACGGTGGTGGAGGTAGGGGCGATAGTGTGGGGTGGGATGGGTGGTGCGCCCACCGTGCCACCAGGCCCCGCCCGCGGCAGCGCCGGGATGGTAATGCCCAACACATCATCCCGCACGCCGCCAGCGGTGTCATGTGCCAGGCGTGAGGTGTTGGCAAACAGCGCGCGCTGCGCGTCACCCGCCTCGGCCGCCACCGCCGCCAGTGCGGTGGGCAGCGCGGGTGTGACGGCAAAGGTGGGACCCAACACAGAGTGAGGGTTGCCGGCCCCCGTGTCCGGCCCCATCACCGCCGTCACTAGCTGGCGGTCTTCCAGGTGCGCGCCTGCCGCCACCGCCTCGCCACGCGCCGCCTGCACCGCCAGCATAATCTCCGTTGCGTCCGCCGCCAGCCGCCCGCGCAGCTGCTCCGCCTCGCTCAACAGCACGGTGCCAAGACCGGCACCGGTGGGCGCCAGGCGCGCTGCCACGGCGTCCAGTGCCGCGTCCGCCGCGCGATCAGTCGCCACCGCAGCGCGCCACGCGTTCCACGCACGCGTGGTGCGGCGGTGCAGCCACCGCAGAATGGCCTTATAGAACGCGCGGTGCGAGGCGCGGGTGCGCGTCACGGCGCTGCGCCATGCGTCAAAGCAGCGGCGGCGGTAGTCCTGCGGCAGTGCCTCCATGACGCGCAGCACCCGCCGCTCGCGCGTTTGCTCTGACTCAAATGCCAGCAGTGCGGCACGCCGGGACGCCAGCGCCTCGTGCGCTTTGGTGCGCACGCTCGCCAGCTTGTCAATCTGCTGCGTGGTCTCCACGTAGATGGCGCGCATGGTGGACACGCCGTCCCCCAGCTGCGTCAGCTCACGCGCCAGCATGACGCGCAGCTCGCCAATGTCGAACGCCTGCCGCCGGCCGTGCACCACGCTGGACTCCAGGCGCGGCCCCGTGAACGCGCGCGCTACCTCGTACTCCGCCACCACAACCTGCCGCCGCCCGTCCGCGTCCGTCATCAGCTTGCGCAGGTTCACCAGCTGGCCCTCCAGCGCTGCGTGCTCGGCCTCCACCACCGCCACCTGCTGCTGCAGCTTGGCAAGGCGCACATGGAACTGCGCGCGGCGCACCGCCACCATGTCCACCGCCCGGCTGCCGAGGGACATGGCCGGCGGGCCGCCGCCGCCGCCCGAGTCGTCTGACCCCGCGTGTGGCCGCCGGCTGCCAAACATGGGCGAGCCGACGCCTACGCCGCCGCCAGACGACAGCGATGGCGACCGGCCGCGGGGGTGCTGTGCACCCGGCAGCGGCGAGCTGATAAATGAGCGGCGGTTTGGCCGAGACGCGGTGCCGGGCGGCGTCAACAGTGGGCTGCCGCCAGATGTCGAGGTGCGGCGTGCCACCGGGCTGCTCATCTCCTCATCTGCGCTCTCATCCATGCCCACTGAGTCACCCATGCCGCCCAGCGTGCCGGTGATGTGCGGCGGCGGCGGCGGTTGTTGTGGCGCCGGAGGCGGCGAGCTGTCGTCAGCAAACGACACGCTACCAATGCGCAAGCGTGGTGGTGACCCACCAGCAGATGCCGGTGACGGGATGGCGCCAGGCAGCGGCGGCGGCGGCGAGGTTGTAGAACTGCCCACCAAGCTGCCTTCACCACTGATAGGACCGCCGCCGCGCCGACTGGCGATTCCGCTGCCACCACCGCCGTCCAGGCTGCTGTCGCCACTACCGACGCGGAAGCGCGGCGACGCCGGTGTGCCACGGTAGCGCGCGATGGAAGGGGCGCGCAGCCGCCGCCCGCTGGCGTCACGGCGTGGTGCGGCGGCACGCTCCCGTTGCTGCTGTGCCAGCTCCTCCTCCGCCGCCAGGCGCGCAAGGCGCTCCTCCAGGATGGTGATGTACCGCCGGCGGCGAATGGTTTGATGCACATGCGCGTGCACCACCTCCACGTCGGCGTCTGGCAGGCCGGCGTTCTCGGCGTCCGCCGCGCGCAGCGCCGCCAGCTCCTCCACCAGCGTCTCCCGCTCCGTCAGTTTGGCTGTCCACGCTGACAGCGGCGGCGTAACGGGCGACCGCAGGCCGCACGCATTGACAGCAACGACGGTGATGCCAGCGTACTGCGTGTTGCTGCGCAAGCCGGACAGCAGGGCGGCGGCGGCGGGCGCGTCCACCGCAAAGGTGATGGGCGCGCCCGCAGCGGCGGCGGCGGAGCGTGTAGCCACAACGGCGGCAAATGAGGCGCGCTGCTCCACTACGCTGATCTCATACAGCGCAAGCGGCACGCCGCCGGTGTAGGGCGGCGGCACCCACCGCAGCTCCAGGCTGCCGGGCGACGCGGCAGCAATCTGCACGGCGGTGGGCGCGTCTGGCGCCGCCGGCGGCGCAGTGCGCACGGGTGGCAGGGATGCACACCAGACGGACGACCCCGCGCGGTTGATGGCGCGCACCCGGATGTCCAGGTACAGGGTGTCGGCGACCAGGCCCTCTAGTACCAGGCCACGTGGTGCGACGGTCAGTAGGCCGCCCTCACCCATGGTGGCAGGAGTGGTGAGCACCGCCTGCGGCGCGTCCTCCGTTACCAGCACCTTGTCGTCGCCGCGAACCTGCGTGCGCCGCGTGAAACCCACCTCATAGCGCGTAACGGCGGCGCCGCCGTCCATGGCAGGCGCCGACCACGCCAGCGCGATGCTGACAGGCGTGATGCCCTGCACGCGCAGCTCGCGCGGCGCGGTGGGTGGTCGTGCATGTGGCACGTCCGGCGCGGTACGCGCCAGCAGATCAGACAGCGCATACCGGCGGCGGCAGGCATTCATGTGGCGCTCCAGGCGTGACGCCTCATACCGCCGGTGACACAGCGGGCAGTCCGCAATCTCCACAGGCGTTGCCGCTGATGATAACAGGCTGGATGCCGCAGTTATGGCGCGCTGCCGCGGCACCGCAACGCCTGCATCATCATCCTCGCCCTCCTCATCACCGCCCTCGTCATCGCTGCCGCCTGCAAACGCGCTGGCGCCGCTGGTGAGGCTGTCGTGCTGCTGTATTGCCGCCCGAGGTGTTGCCGCCAGCGTTGTTGCCGCCGCTGCCAGGCGCGGGGCGGTCGCATTTCCCGGGCTGCCGCCACCCATCGTCCGCGCACCAGTGGGACTGCCGGCGGCACTCACCGTCATGAATGACGGCGCGCTGCCAACACTGCCCGCTAGCACCAGCGACCCGCGTGCAGGTGACCGGAATGGGCTGGTGGGGCTTCCGCTGCTGGTGGCGGCGGCTGGCAACGACACGGCGGGTGTCTCTAGAGCGGTGGCGTGGCAGGTGGCGCGATGGCCCTCCCAGTATGCCGCCAGCACCTCCACAGAGCACACGGGGCACACGCGGGACAGGTCCATGACGCCGGTGAGGGCTGCAATCTCTGCCGCCACGGTGGCAGCAGCTGCTGTGGCGGCGGTGGGTTTCGGCGGCGGCACTGCCAACGTGCCCACTAGCGTGCTGTCCATGATGCCGTCACCAGCAGCGGCGCCGCCGCCTTCATCCTCATCAACAAGTCCTGCCCGCAACCGAGTGAGCTGCAACTCTAGGCGGGTCAACGATTCGCGCACCGTGCGACTCTGGTGCAGCATGTCTGTCACACCCAGCCCCGCCTGCTCCAGCGTGTCTGCCACGCGCAGGTGCTGCGCCGCGCGATCATCCACCGCAATGTGTGTTGCCAGCACCGGCAGCGCGTCAAACCGTGCCGCCGTGCGCGCGCTGCGTGCCATCTTGTCCAGTCGCGGGATCACATCCGTACTGCGCAGCGCCAGCTCCAGCGGCGACAGCGGCGCTGTAATGGTGGCGCCTGCCGCCCCCGCCGCTGCCGCTGCCGCCGCCCCGCTCCCTAAGTTGCGCAGACGCTCTGCCGCCAGCGCCTCCTCCCGCTTGCGCTGCCGTACCGCATCTGCCAGCCGTCGTGGCGGCGCCCCTACCGGCGCCGCCACAGCATGGCTGCCACCACCGCCACCACCACCACCACCTGGGAAGCCGCTGACAGAGGTGGCAGCGGTAGATGGCCGGCTCCATGCCACGCTGCTGCCGTCGCCGGCAAAGCCCGACCTCACACTCTCCTCGTACCCCTCCGCCATGCTGCCGTTGCGCTGTTGTAGTGGTCTGACAGTTGTCGGCGTGCTGCAGTGTTACGACGCGGTTGCGTTGAAGCAATGCCAGCAACAATAGCAACACCAGCAGCAGTAGCGACGGCAGCGCATACACGGTTGTAGTAATACCGATGGTACGTCAATAACGACCACACCGTTGTCTGACGGTTGTCAGCGTTGTCAGCGCCGCCCTTCCGACACAACGGCGCAACGGTCACGACGGTTACAAACTCAAAATTGCACACCCAGCAATACTACGGCAGCTGGCGGCCGCAACAACAATTGACGCCAACACCTCATGCGTGTGTTGCACCCACGCCATTGCTGTCATTGCGCAATGCCGGCGGTGTGTCTGCAATAACACAAATAAGCGCGTAAAGAAAGGAAAGAACCAGCGAAGAATAAAAGATAGGTATCAAGCGAAAGGAAGCGAAAGGGGAGATAGAGGAGGGGGTTCGGCCGACGATTGAGGGTATGCACCGCCACGCCGTGCGCCCCCGCGGCATCAAATTTTATGGTGGCGGGTAGACGGCAGTGGTGCAGGTGTTGGTTTGCTACGCTTTTCACGCCTCAGCGGCGCCTGGTTCACAACGTCACTTTTGGGACAAGCAGCAGTACCACAGCAGCAGCAGGAGAGAAGGAGGAGGGAGAGAAGGTATAGGTTACCCACCTACAGCTGCTGCGTTCGGACAGGCACCATGGCGTCTGAGAGCAAGAAGGAGGACCTGTCCTCCCTGCTGGATGACGCGATGCCGGGCGCAGAGGCGGCGGCACGGGTACGTACTACTTCTACAACTGGCGATATCGCTCACCCCCTCACTCAACCCCTCCCCCCACCCACCCACACCCACACACACACACACTCGCAGGGGGGCGACGTGGCGGGCGCGATGGAGCGGCTGATGGCGGTGGAGAAGCGGACGCGGTCGGCGGGCGACGCGCTGGCGACGAGCAAGGTGGCGGTGGCGATGCTGCGGCTGGGCGCGGCGGTGGGCGA
>ERZ778022.3766-NODE-3766-length-13816-cov-15.224766_pt1 | contig 13816 bp, 9 predicted proteins | sample MGYA00375752_ERZ778022 | MGnify/ENA primary metagenome ERZ778022 (study PRJEB29350, sample SAMN05389826) | bioreactor metagenome | isolation source: Thiocyanate bioreactor | place: South Africa: University of Cape Town | collected 2014-04-04 ... | reverse complement strand
AATCGGCGATCCGCTCATGCATCTCGTGCGCAACGCCATGGATCACGGCATCGAGCCGGTGGACGCGCGGCTGGCAGCCGGCAAGCCTGCAAAGGGCAAGCTGCGGCTCAATGCCTATCACGACTCGGGCAGTATCGTGATCGAGGTGGCGGACGACGGCGGCGGCCTGAAGAAGGAAAAAATCCTCAGGAAGGCGATCGAGCGCGGTATCGTCAGCCCCGGGCAGAACCTCTCGGACAGCGAAATCTTCAACCTCGTCTTCGAGGCCGGATTTTCCACTGCCGAACAGATCAGCAATCTTTCCGGTCGCGGTGTCGGCATGGACGTGGTCAAGCGCAACATCCAGGCGCTGCGCGGCAGCGTGGACATCGACAGCACGGCGGGGCAGGGCACCACGGTGCGCATCCGGCTGCCGCTCACGCTCGCCATCATCGACGGTTTTCTCGTTGCTGTCGGCAAGTCGTCTTTCGTGGTGCCGCTCGACATGGTGCTGGAATGCATCGAACTGTCCGAGGCGGACCGGCAGCTCGCGGCGAGCCGCAACTACGTCAACCTGCGCGGCGAGGTGCTGCCGTTCGTGCGCCTGCGCGACGAGTTCGAGATCAAGGCACCGCCGGGCAAGCGCGAGAACATCGTGGTCGTGCAGTACGGCGGGCAGAAAGCCGGGTTCGTTGTGGACGAGCTGCTGGGGGAGTTCCAGACCGTCATCAAGCCGCTGGGCAGCGTATTCAGGCATTTGAAGAGCATTTCCGGTTCCACGATTCTGGGAACGGGCGAGGTGGCGTTGATTCTGGATGTTCCGGCACTGCTTCAACTGGGTGTCGCGCGTGACGGGGCGATGCTTGCCCACGGCGCATGAAGGGCCGTTGCAGAGCGTGAGTTCATTGGCGATTTAACAGGAGAGGGGGGACGATGTTCAAGAACATGAAAATCGGGGTGCGGTTGGGAATTGGCTTCAGTCTGGTCGTGGTACTGATGGTGGCGATCGCCGCCATCGGCATCACCCGCATGGCCGTGCTCAACGCATCGCTGGAAAACATCAACAAGGACAAGTGGCCGAAGGTTCTGCTGCTGGAAGAAGGACTCGCCGGCGTTAACACGATCGGACTCGGAGCGCGTGACCTTCTCCTCGCCACGGACAAGACCGGCGTGCAGAGTGCCAAGGATCGTATCCTCGAGGGTCGCAGCGGCATCGGCAAGGCTTGGGAAAAACTCAAGCCGATGCTCGTTCAGCCCAAGGGCATCGAGATGTTCCAGTCGATCCTCGAATCGCGCGAAAAATACATCGCAGCGCAGGATCAGATCATCAAGCTGGTGGAGGACGGCAAGGCCGAAGAAGGGCGGGTTTTCCTCGAATCTGATTTCCGTCCGGCGGCCAACGAGTATCGCAGGCGCGTCAATGACCTCATCCAGTTTCAGGGTGCCCTCATGACCGAGTTGGGCAACGCCGCCGCGGAACAGTACAACCAGGCACGAACCCTGATGCTTGGAATGAGTGCGGCAGCTTTTCTGCTGGCGGCCGTGATTGCATTCTGGGTCACCCGCTCCATTACCCGGCCGCTCGGTGAAGCCGTAAACGTCGCCAACAGCCTTGCCGAAGGTGATTTCAGCGTGAGGATCGAGGTTCAGTCGAAAGACGAGACCGGCATGCTGCTCGGTGCGATGAAAAACATGGTGGAAAAACTCGCGCAGATCATCACCGAAGTGCGCAGTGCAGCGGACAATCTCTCCAGCGCGTCCGAGGAGGTCTCGGCCACGGCGCAGTCCCTCAGCCAGGCGTCCAGCGAGCAGGCTGCGAGCGTGGAGGAAACGTCCGCCTCGATCGAACAGATGTCGGCATCCATCGGCCAGAACACCGAGAACGCCAAGGTGACCGATGGCATGGCATCGAAGGCGGCGAAGGAGGCCACCGAAGGCGGCGAGGCGGTGAAGCAGACGGTGAAGAGCATCGCCGGCAAGATCGGCATCATCGACGACATCGCCTACCAGACCAATCTGCTGGCCTTGAACGCCGCCATCGAGGCCGCGCGCGCCGGCGAGCACGGCAAGGGCTTCGCGGTGGTGGCGGCCGAAGTACGCAAGCTGGCCGAACGCAGCCAGGTGGCGGCGCAGGAGATCGGCGAACTGGCGAGCGGTTCGGTGGGTATGGCGGAACGCGCCGGCAAGCTCCTGGATGAAATGGTTCCCTCGATCAACAAGACCTCGGATCTGGTGCAGGAGATCACTGCGGCCTCCGAGGAGCAATCCGCCGGTGTCGGCCAGATCAACACCGCCATGTCGCAACTCAATCAGATCACGCAGCAGAACGCATCGAGCTCGGAAGAGCTGGCCGCCACCGCGGAGGAAATGAGCAGCCAGGCCGAGCAGTTGCAGCAGTCCATGAGCTTCTTCCGCCTCGAAAGCGGGTCTGCTACGGCGATTGCAAAGGGCAGAAAATCGGCCACCCAGAAGCTTGGCCAGGTCGCGCATGCCAAGGGGGCTGGCGGCAAGACCGCAGCGAAGGTGGCACCGGCCCTGATCGACGAGCTCGAATTCGTCAAATTCTGAGGAGGCCGCATGAGTGCGCTTGTGAACGTGGCGGAGCAGCCCGCGCCGGATGCATCCCCCGACGCGCTGCAATACCTGACTTTCATGCTCGGCGGCGAGATGTTCGCGATCGGCATTCTCGCGATCAAGGAGATCATCGAGTACGGCAATCTCACCGAGGTGCCCATGATGCCGGACTACATCCGCGGGGGGATCAACCTGCGCGGCAGCGTGGTGCCGGTGGTGGACCTTTCGGTGCGCTTCGGCCGCCGGAGCACCGAACTCACCCGCCGTACCTGCATCGTCATTATCGAGATAACGAACGGCGAGGAGCATCAGGTGATCGGCGTGGTGGTGGATGCGGTGAACGAGGTGCTGGAGATCCCGCAGGAGGAGATCGAAGCGCCGCCCGCCTTCGGCGCGAAGATTCGTACCGATTTCATTCGTGGCATGGGCAAGGTGAACGGCCGCTTCGTGATCATCCTCAACGTGGGCAACGTGCTGTCGCTCGACGATCTCGCCATGCTGGACCAGGCACATGCCGGCCACCCAGGTGACGCGGGGATGGAGGCGGCAGGATGAGCGGTCCGTGGCACGCTCCGCTGACGCCGGCCGGGTTCCATCATTGAGGGGGCACGTGAGGCATGCAGGCATCCGCGCTGTCCGACCAGGATTTCGGCGAGTTCCAGAGACTGCTGTACCGGCTCGCCGGCATCAGTCTTTCGCCCGCCAAGAAGGCGCTCGTCTGCGGCCGTCTTGCCAAGCGGCTGAAACATCATTCGCTCGATTCCTACCGCGATTACCTGCGTCTCCTCACCAGCGGACGCGAACCCGAGGAATTGCAGACCGCGCTGGACCTGCTCACCACGAACGAGACCTATTTCTTTCGCGAGCCCAAGCATTTCGAGTTTCTGCAGCAGATTCTTGCCGAACGGCGGCCCGGCGCGCCATTCCGGGTCTGGAGCGCGGCGTGCTCGAGCGGCGAGGAGCCCTTCAGCATCGCGATGCTGCTGGCCGATCGGCTGGGCGAGGCGCCATGGGAAATCCTCGCCTCCGACATCAGTACCCGCGTGCTGGAACGCGCGCGCAGTGGTCTCTACGCGATGGAACGCGCGCAGCACATTCCACAGCGTTACCTGAAGGAATACTGCCTGCGGGGTGTCGGCTCGCAGGCCGGTCGCTTTCTCATCGACCGACGGCTGCGCGCGCGCGTGAATTTCCGGCAGATCAACCTCAACGAAACCCTGCCGCAACTGGGTGAGTTCGACGTGGTGTTCCTGCGCAACGTCATGATCTATTTCGACACCGACACCAAGGCGCGGGTCGTCCAGCGCATCGCCGCCACGCTGAAGCGCGGCGCCCACCTGCTCATCGGGCATTCGGAGAGCCTCAATGGCGTGACGGACGCACTGGCTGTCGTGCGCCCGTCGGTGTACCGCAAACAGGCCGGCTGACCACCATGAAGAAGCCGCCCCACGTCATCGAGATCTTCCTCAACCCCGGCGAATACTATTTCGGCGATCGGGATACGCGCATCCGCACCATCCTCGGCTCATGCGTGTCCATCACGCTGTGGCACCCGAAGCTGCTGATCGGCGGCATGTGCCACTACATGCTGCCGAGCCGCCAGGGGCGGGGGGCGCCTGGCGCCGACGGCAAATACGCCGACGAGGCCCTCGGTCTGCTGTTCGAGGAAATCCGCCGCAGCGGAACGGCGCTCGAGGATTATCAGGTCAAGCTCTTCGGCGGTGGCAACATGTTCCACCGGCAGGTGCGCGCAACGCAGACCCATATCGGCATCAGGAACGCCGAGGTGGGGCGGGAACTGGTGAGGCAGCATGGCATGTGCCTGGCGGCGGAGGATCTCGGGGGCGCAGGCCATCGCACGGTGCTCTTCGACATCTGGTCGGGACACGTTTGGGTGCGACAGATGGTTCCGCCGCGGGTGGAGCAGCGCAGCGGCGAAGCGGAGGCGCAATGTCGGCACGCATAAAGGTCCTCATCGTGGACGATTCCGCCGTGGTGCGGCAGGTGCTGTCCGAGACGCTGGCGCGCGACGCGGGCATCGAAGTCATCGCCGTGGCCGCCGATCCGCTCTTCGCGCAGGAGAAGATGAAGAAACAGTGGCCGGATGTGCTGGTGCTGGACATCGAGATGCCGCGCATGGATGGGCTCACCTTCCTGCGAAAGATCATGACGGAGCACCCGACACCGGTGGTGATCTGCTCGTCGATTTCGCAGAAGGGTTCGGAAACCGCCATGCAGGCGCTGGCGGCGGGTGCGGTCGGCATCGTACCCAAGCCGGGTATCGGCAACCGGCGCACGGCCATGGAAGATGCGGCGGCGGACCTGATCCGCGCGGTGAAATCGGCGGCGCACGCCAATGTGCGCAACCTGAAAACTCATGCCGCGCCACCGCCCGTGGTCGCGGCGCCCAAACTCAGCGCCGACGCCATCCTGCCGGCGGCGAGTCAGGCCCTGGCGCAGACCACCGAGCGGATTGTCGCCATCGGCACCTCGACGGGCGGCACCCAGGCGCTGGAAACGGTGCTTGCGGCATTGCCACGTGTATCGCCCGGCATCGTCATCGTGCAGCACATGCCGGAAAAATTCACCGCATCCTTTGCCGCGCGGCTGGATACGGTATGCCAGATCGAGGTGCGCGAAGCGCGCAACGGCGACCGCGTGATACCCGGCCGCGCCCTGATCGCACCCGGTGGGCGGCACATGCTGCTCAAGCGCAATGGCGCCCAGTACCACGTCGAAGTGGTGGATGGTCCGGTGGTCAACCGCCACCGACCTTCGGTCGACGTGCTGTTCCGCTCGGTGGCGAAATTCGCCGGGAGGAATGCGCTCGGCGTCATCATGACCGGCATGGGCGACGACGGCGCGCGCGGCTTGAAGGAAATGCGCGACGCGGGGGCGAGTACCGTGGCCCAGGACGAAGCCACCTGTGTGGTCTACGGCATGCCCAAGGAGGCAGTCAGGCTGGGCGGCGTCGATCGCAGCGCACCCTTGCAGGCGATCCCCGCGGAGATCATGAAATATGCGTGATTTTCGAGCAAGGTCGTGCCGCCATGCCTGAGCGTCGCTCCGCATCGGCACCACCGCACCCGTCGCTTCGCTACGGCGGCGGGGGCTTTGCTGTGTTCCTCATTGTCAGCCTGGCGGTCGTGACCGGCATGCTGTCCATGAAGGCCCGCAGGATGGAAATCGACGCGGCGGGCGAGAGCGTGCTTCACGGTCTGCTGGACATCGCAACCGTGGTGCTGGCGGGCATGATCGCCAGTCTTGCCTGGCAGGCGGCGAAGACCCACGGCGCAGCCTTGCTGGTCACGGTTGCGGCAGGCATGTTTGCCGCCGGTCTGTTCGGCACAGGTCATCTGTTGTCGCATCCGGGTATGCCACCCTTCGGTGCGCCGCCCGCCGTGGATGGCTCACTGTATTTCTGGTACGCGGAACGGATCAGCGTGGCCGTCACATTGTTCGCCGCAGTGCTCGTGGTTCCGGCAAGCATGAAACCGGCCGTGCGCCATGCGGTGCTGGGCGGGGCACTCGCCTGGGTTGCGGCGACGTCCTGGCTGGCCGCCCATCCGCCTGACTGGCTTGTGGCAAGCTTCGCGCCACAGCACGGCCGCATGCCGCTGGCACTCGGCATCGGTTATCTCGTTGTCACGCTGCACGCCGCGGCGGCGCTGGTCCTGTATCCGCGGCTGCGCACGGCACGCGACGAAGCGGCGATGTTTCTGTTCGCTGCACTCGGCATTCTCGTGCTCGGTGAGATCAACTTCACGCTGCACACGCGGACGCACGATGTGTTCGACCTCATGGGACATGCCTGCAAGATCACCGGTTACATCCTGCTCTACCGCGCCATCTTCGTGATCGCCATACAACGGCCATACCGCGAACTCACGGTATCGCAGAACACCTTGCAGAAAAGCGAACAACGCTTCCGCATGTTGTTCGAGTCGGCCCCGGACGCCCTGTTCCTGATCGATGCCAGCGGATGCATCGTGACGGTGAATGCGAGCGCGGTGGCGATGCTGGGTTATCGCCACGAGGAACTGTTCGGCCTGCCGATGGAGCGCATGTTCCGGGAGCGCATCGACGATAGCCCCTTGCCACAGAACGGGTGCCGTGTTGTACGCCCGGCGCCCGATCTTGCCGTGGTCAAGACGGAATCGCTGGTCCGGCGCAGGGACGGCGAGGAACTGCCGGTCTCGGTGAACCTGTCGCGCATCGAGCTGGGCGGAACCTGCGGCACGCTCATCGCCCTGCGTGACATCAGCGCGACCCGGGAGATGGAGAACATGCTGCGCAGGCATTCGCAGGAATTCCAGACGCTGGTGGAGCACGCACCGGATATCATCGCGCGTGTCGACCGGGCGCAGCATTTTCTGTATGCCAACTCCGCGCTTGCGGCAGCGATAGGGAGCGAGCCCGACGATTGCTGGGGCAAGACCTGGGTCGAACTGGGGCTGCCGCCCGACGCAGCCATCCCTTGGATTCACGGCGTCGATGCGGTGTTCGCGTCCGGCGAGCCGGTCACCCTGGAGTGCGGGGTCGAATTGCCGCACGCGGGCCTGCGCCATTTTCACGTGCGCATGGCTCCCGAACGTGACTTCGAAAACCGGGTGGTGTCGGTTCTGGTGATCGCGCGCGACATTTCCGAGCGCAAGCAGCACGAAGAGGCTCTGCTGTACCAGGCCGGCCACGATGCCCTCACCGGCCTGCCCAACCGCACGCTCATCCTCGACCGGCTGCGCCAGGCCATTGCGCATGCTCGGCGCAGCGAACGGCTGCTCGCCGTGGCCTATCTCGATCTGGATCGCTTCAAGGACGTCAACGACACCCTCGGCCATGGCGCGGGCGATGTGCTGCTGCGCCAGGCGGCGGCACGAATCGGCGCCGTGCTGCGCGAGGATGACACGGTGGGGCGGCAAGGGGGCGACGAGTTCATCCTGCTGCTGCCCGACATCGTGCAGTTGGGCGACGCGGCAGGTGTCGCCGAAAAGATCCTGGCGGCCCTCGCGCAGCCCTTCGCGATGAACGGCCGCGAGGTCTACGTCACGGCCAGTCTCGGCCTGTCGGTCTGTCCCCTGGATGCCGCCGATGCCGAAGTCCTGCTGCGCAATGCCGACGTCGCCATGTATCGTGCCAAGGAAGAGGGCCGCAATACCTTCCGTTTCTACGTTCCGGAAATGGATGCGCAGATGCATGCGCGCATCGAACTGGAGCACGACCTGCGCCTTGCTCTCAAACGGGACGAACTGGTGCTGCACTATCAGCCGCGCGTCAGCCTGGCGTCCGGCACGGTTCTCGGCTTCGAGGCGCTGGTGCGCTGGAATCACCCGCGCGAAGGCCTGCTCGGTCCCGATCGTTTCATCGGTGTCGCCGAAGCGACCGGCCTCATCACGCAACTGGGTGAATGGGTGCTGGAGGAGGCCTGCCGCTGCATCCGGCAATGGCAGGCCAGGGGCCTGCCGCAGACGCGTGTGGCGGTGAACCTGTCCGCGCGGCAGTTCCGCGATCCCGAACTGGTGGCGCGCGTGCAGCGCGTGATCGCCGATACCGGAATCGATCCGGCGCATCTCGAACTGGAAATCACCGAGAGTACCGTGATGCAGGACAGCAAGGCCGCAGCCGGCACGCTGCATGCGCTCAAGACGCTGGGCCTCACGCTGTCGGTGGACGATTTCGGCACCGGCTATTCCTCGCTGTCCTATCTCAAGCTCTTCCCCATCGACGCACTGAAGATCGACCGCTCCTTCGTGCGCGATATCGCCACCGACCCCGGCGATGCCGCCATCGTGCGCGCCATCGTCAACCTGTCCCGCAGCCTGGGGCTTGCCGTGATCGCCGAAGGGGTCGAGGACGCGGAACAGGCCGTCTTTCTGCGCGACGTGGGCTGCGACGAGTTTCAGGGCTACTGGTTCAGCCGGCCGCTTCCCGAAACCTCGGCTGAAGCGCTGCTGCGCAGCGGGCGCGGCCTGGATGAGGGCATGATGAGTCACGAAGCGCTTGCGCAGGCCGGTGCCGTCGGCGAGGGAACGGGCGACGCAGGGGCTTGTGCGTGAAACGCATCTTCAAGAGCCTGCGCTCGCGCCTGATCGTGCTGCTTCTGGCAGCCATGCTGCCCTTGCTGGGTATCATCGGATTTTTCGGGATGCAGGTTTATCGCCACGCCCTCAATGATGTCCATCTTGAAACGCAATCCCTGGTACAGAAGATATCCATGGAGCAGGCAAGGCATATCAATGCCGCGCATTACCTGTTGCTTACCCTCGCGGCCAACCCGCAGATCGCCGAACGCAGGCCCGGTTTCTGCTCCATTTTCAGGGACATCCTTGCGCAGCGGATCATTTTCGCCAACGCAGGCATGACCGATCTCGAGGGCAATACGGTTTGCAGCGGTGCGCGGAAGACGCGCGACGCCAGCTTCAGCGACCGACTCTGGTTTCAGTTGCTGCGCCAGGGGCACGATCAGACCGTGGTGGGCGACTATCACCTCGGCGTCCAGGTGGACGAACCCGTGGTGATCGTCGCCATGCCGCTGACGGGTTCCAGGGGCGAGCACCGGGCCTATCTTTTCGTGTCGGTCGACCTGTCATGGTTCGATCGTACCCGCCTCGGCGACGCGCTGCCGGAGGGAAGCGAAGTGATTTTCCACGATCAAAACGGCCTCATCCTGCATGCCGATCCCGCACCCGAAGCCTGGCGCGGCAAACCCTTTGCCGCGGCGGTTCACCCGGTTGGCGCGGTGGGGTTCGGCCCAGGCGTCGTGGAAGCCTATGGCCGGGACGGCCGGCTGCGCCTGTTTGCCAGCGCCCGGCTCGAAAGCGGTGCGACAAACGAAAACGTGTTCGTCGCGGTGGGCGTTCCCGCCGACATTGCCCTGGCGCAGGTGCATCGCACCGCACGCTTCATGGGGATGATCGCCGCAGCGGTATTTGCCGGAATCCTGCTGTTCGCCTGGTTTGCAAGCGATCGCCTGGTCGTCGTGCCGGTGCGCCGCATGGTTCGCCAGGCGAACGCACACGCCGCAGGCGACCTGACATACCGCAGCGGCGTGGCGGAAGGTACCGAACTGAGCCAGCTCGCCCGGGCGCTGGATGCCATGGCCATGCAGATGGCCAGACGCGACCGCGAACTGGCGCAGCACCTGCGGGCCTTCGACGCGCACGCCATCGTCAGCGCTACGGATACCGCGGGGCGCATCGTTTATGCCAACGACAAGTTTTGCGAGATCAGCCAGTACAGCCGCGAAGAAATTCTCGGCAAGACCCACCGCCTGATCAATTCGGGTTTTCATCCGCCGGAATTCTTTGCCGGGATGCTCGACACGATTTCCAGGGGGCGCGTCTGGCAGGGCAACATCCGCAACCGTCGCAAGGACGGGAGCTTTTACTGGGTCGCCTCGACCATCGTGCCGTTTTTCGATGAAAACGGCTGCCTGGAGCGTTATTTCGCCATCCGCACCGACATCACCCGCGCGCTGGCGATCGACGCGGCCCTGGAGAAAAGCGAGGAACGCTTCCGTCTGCTTGCAACGAACGCCCTCGACGTGATTTGCTTGCATGAGCCGGATGGCCGTTTCGCCTACGTCAGTCCGTCCGTAGAGCGCGTGCTGGGGCGTGAGCCTGCGTCCCTGATCGGACAGGATGGCTATACGCTGATCCATCCGGACGATGTCGCGCGTATCCGTGGCATGTTCGTACCGGCTCTGCGGGGCGAGGCCGGCCAGTGCGACTACGTCCGCTTACGGCACGTCGAGGGTATCTATATCTGGGCCGAGTTGTCCGCCGTGCCGGTCCGCGACACGACAGGCTACGTCAGGAATGTTCAGGTGACGATGCGTGACGTCACGGCGCGCAAGCGCATCGAGGACAAATTGCGCCTGCACGACCGGGCATTGGCGGCGAGCGGCACCGGCATGGCGATTTTCCGCTCGGGCGACGGGGCAATCGAGTACACCAACGCCGCCTATGCCGAGATCGTCGATCTGCCGCAGGCCGCCATACCCGGCGAGCGCTGGCCTCTTCTGGTCGAGAGCAAAAAAGATACGCAGGGCTGGCACCTGCTGTACGACGCACTTGCCCACGGTGCCGAACGGCACGCCGTGGTCGAAGCCCTGACGCGGCGCGGGCGGCAACTCTGGTGTGATATCTTCATCTCGCCGGTGCGCAGCGATTCGGGCGAACTCACGCACTACGTCGCGGCGCTCAGCGACGTGAGCGATCAGGTCGCGCTGGAGGCGGCGCTCACGCGGGCGAAGGAAGCCGCGGAACAGGCCAGCCTGGCCAAGACGCGCTTCCTTTCCCATGTCAGCCATGAATTGCGCACGCCGCTCAACGCCATCGTCGGTTTCGCACAGTTGCTCGAATCCGACCCCGAGGCCCCGCTCAACGAGACCCAGCAGGACGGCATCCAGCGCATTCTCGGCGCGGGCTGGCTGTTGCGCGAACTGATCGACGACGTGCTCGATCTCTCTCGCATCGAAACGGGCCGGCTGGAGCTGAAGCCACAGGAGGTCAATGTGGTCGGGCTCATTCGCGAATGCCTGGAACACGTCGCGCCGCAGGCCGGAGCGCGGGGACTGGAGCTGGTCGACCTGAGCGCGGAATGCGGGCGCCAGACGCTGCACGTCGACGCGAAGCGCTTCCGGCAGGTGTTGCTCAATCTGCTTACCAATGCGGTGAAATACAACCGGCCCGGAGGTCGCGTGACGGTGACCTGTCATCGGCTGGAACAAGGCATGCTGCGCATCGCTGTCAGTGATACCGGGATCGGCATCCCACAGGCGAAACGGAACGAACTGTTCCAGTACTTCAGCCGGCTGGGCGCGGAACACACCAGCGTGCCCGGCATCGGGGTGGGGCTGGCGCTGTGCAGACATCTGGTCGACTTGATGGGGGGGTCGATCAGCGTGGAAAGCGTGGAGGGAGAAGGAAGCAGTTTCGCGATCGAACTGCCGGCTCCGTGCCACGCGACGGAAACGATCTGATTTTCCGGTGCAGTGCGCACCGGCCTGATTTGCAGCTTATCGAAAGGAGAAAACGATGAACATAGACACCCGCAAGGATGGCAATACCGCCCGCATCGTGCTGAACGGGCGCTTCGATTTCAACAGCCACCGGCTCTTCAACGATGCGACCAGTGCGCTCCTCAGCGAACCGGGCGTCAGCGAGCTCGAAGTGGATTTCGACGAGGTGAAATACATAGACAGTTCGGCCATGGGCATGCTGCTGCTGCTCAAGGAGCGCGCGAAAAGCGCGGCGAAATCCATCACCCTCCTGAATTGCAAGGGGGCCGTGGCGCAGGTGTTCGAGCTTTCGAATTTCCGCCGCCTGTTCAATATCAAGTGAAGCAGGATGCAGGCAGCATGAATAAATCGGGTATGACGGTCCTGGTGGTGGACGACGTGGCCAACAACGTCGCCATTGCCGGCCAGGTAGTGAAACGGATGGGGCATCGCTTCATCGAGGCGCGATCGGGTGAGGAGGCGCTGGAAAAATTCCATAGCGAAGCGCCGGACATGATATTGATGGACGTGATGATGCCGGGAATAGGCGGCCTCGAAGCGACACGCCGCATCCGTGAGGCGGCGGGTTCGCGCTGGCTGCCGATCCTCATGGTCACTGCGCTTTCGCGCGAGGACGAGGTGCTCGAAGGCCTGCGCGCGGGGGCGGACGATTATCTGACCAAGCCGCTGTCGCTGCCCGTGTTCCAGGCCAAGATCCAGGTATTCCAGCGCATCGCCGAACTGCAGCAGGCGCTGTCACGCTACTCGGACGAACTCGCTACCTATTACCGGCAGGCCGAGGAGGAGCGGCGTCTCGGGGCGAGCCTGATGGAGTACATGGTGAACCGCGAGGGCCTCAGCGATTCCGCCCTGCGCTATCGCGTCACCCCCGCATGGCACTTCAGCGGCGACCTCGTCGCCGCCGCGCGCACGCCCGGAAAATGCCACCATATCCTGTTGAGCGACGGCATGGGGCACGGCCTGCCCGCAGCAATGGGCTCGCTGCCGCAGTTCGATACTTTTTACGCGATGACCGAGCTCGGTTATGGCATCGCACGCATCGTCGAGGTGATGAACAGCCGCATGCACACCATGATGCCGCCGGGACGGTTTTCCGCGCTCACGCTCGTTTCGGTGAATCCCGTGGCGGGAACGATCGAGGTGTGGAACGGCGGCAATCCGGCGCCCTGCCTGCTCGATGCCGGCGGCAGCATCGTCAGGCGCTGGAAGTCGCGCCATCTGCCGCTTGGCGTGTTGCCGCCGGAAGAATTCTCCGCGGAGCCGGAAGTGTATTCCTACGACGGCGCTTGCCAGTTGTTCCTCTGGTCCGATGGCCTGAGCGAGGCGGAAAACGCCGAAGGCGTGCAGTTCGGCGACGAACGCGCGGAGGCGGCGCTGCGCGCGGCGGCAAGGGAACAGCGCTTCGACGCCTTGCTGCAGGCGCTCGACGCCCATCGGGCCGGCGCGGCAGCGGACGACATCAGCGTCGTCGCCGTCGAAGTCCCGGCGCCCGGAACGCTCACGGAGTCCTTGCACGCGCCTCGCAGTGGTGGAGAAAGCGGCAGCGATCGACTTTGCATGTCCTTCCATTTCGAGGCCATGGACCTGAAGAATCTCGACGTCGTGCCCACCTTGACCGGAATGATCGAACGCATCGACGCCCTGAAGGAGCATGCCGGACAGGTTTTCATCATCCTGTCCGAACTGGTGGCCAACGCGCTGGACCACGGCCTGTTGCGGCTCGATTCCACACTCAAGACGAGCAGCGAAGGCTTTACCGCCTATGCGACCCAACGGCAGAAAGCCCTGCAGGCGCTCGAGCAAGGCTTCATCGAAATCCAGCTCGAAGTCCTGCGCCGCGACGGCCGGAAGATGGCAAGGATTACCGTGCGCGACAGCGGACCTGGCTTCGACTGGGCGGCGTGCTCGCAGATACCGGATAACGCGCTCTACGGTCGCGGCATCGCCCTGGTGCGTCGCCTGAGCCATGAAATGCGCTACGTGGGGACCGGCAACGAGGTGGTCGTGTATTACGAGTTGAGTTCCGGTGCAGGCGCGGCAGGACATACCGCGCCGCACGCGCTCATGCAGTGAGGGGACAGCCCCGGCAACCGCGCCCCCCTGTAGGAGCGGCGCCCTCGCCGCGATAGGGCGGTGGAACCATCACGGCATCGGGCCGGGGGCGACCCTCCTACAATGGCGCCCCTCCCTGATAGGGGTAGAGAAGGGCGCTCGCCCTCCCCTCCCTCCGAACCGTGCGTGCGG
>ERZ778022.3765-NODE-3765-length-13819-cov-4.780078_pt1 | contig 13819 bp, 13 predicted proteins | sample MGYA00375752_ERZ778022 | MGnify/ENA primary metagenome ERZ778022 (study PRJEB29350, sample SAMN05389826) | bioreactor metagenome | isolation source: Thiocyanate bioreactor | place: South Africa: University of Cape Town | collected 2014-04-04 ... | reverse complement strand
ACCAGAGCATCACCCGCTGCTGCCAGCGGTTCGGGAACGGCTCAGCGGTGGGGGCGACGGCCAGCCAGCTCCCGTCCGGCTGGCGGACGGCGGCGATGAAATCGCCCTCGATGAAGGGGGGTGAGGTGAAGGACAGCAGGCCCTGCGCCTCGCGGAACGGGATCGGCTGGGGTGTCCCGGCCGGCGCGACGGCGGCCGCAGCCTCTCGTGGAGCAGGCCCGGGCAAGGCGTTCGTCGGCGCGCCCTGCGAGGCGGCTGGCGCGGGCGCGACGCCTTGCTCCCGGCCGGCAGGACTCTCCATCGGCGCAGCCTGCGGCGGGACGGGAGCGGAGAACGTCGGACGGGCGATCGGCTCCGGCGCGGGGCGTGGCGCCGCCGGTTGCAGGACGGTCGGGGGGCTGACGATCGGCGGGGTGGAATTAACGGGTGGCTGTGCCCCGCCCGGTGGACCTGCGGCAGCCGCGCCACCGGCAGCCGGTGCGGCGTTGGGGCTGCCGGTCTGGGCCAGCGGTCCGGCCGTATTGGGACTGCCTCCGGGCTGTCCCCCGGGCGCCTGGCCAGGCTGACCGGATTGGCCGGACGTCGCGACGGGCGGCGCGGGCGCGCGAGCGACAGGTCCTCCACCCGGCTGGCTCACGCCGCCCGGCATGCGGCCGCCCGGAGCGCCGCCTCCGGGCATGCCTCCTCCCGGAAAACCGCCGCCGGGAAACCCTCCGCCCGGGAAGCCGCCGCCCGGCATTCCGCCGGGAGGCGGGCCGCCGGGGACGCCCTGCGCCTGGGCCGTGCCGACCAGCCAGGAGAGGCCGGCCTGCGGTGCGCCGTCGGCGAGCGCCACCCGGCGCCGGTCCACGGGCACCGTGACGCCGCCGACCGGCAACTGCGTGTAGAAGGCCAGCACGACATCGCCCTCGGCGCGGCCGAGCTTGGTCGCCAGCGCCTGGCGCGAGCTTTCCGAGACCAGCCAGCCGGCGCCGGTGATGTCGGGCGGCCCGGCCATGCGGCGGCGCTCCAGTCGGTTGCTTTCCTGGCCTCCGGCAAGCTGGGCGGCGACTTCGTCGAGGTTCCAGCGCTGCGCCGGCGCGGGCGGGATCGCGACGGTCAGGACCATGGTCACGAGCTGCGCGACGATCAGCGACCCGACCAGGATGCCCAGGAGCTGAAGGCCCAGCGGCAAGGCGAGCCGGCGGTGCGAAGGATGGATCTGCATAGCGCGTTTCTGCCACCAAGTTCGGGAGTGGTCTAACCGCGATTGCCGTCGCCGCGCCCGGGGTCGGCCGTCTCGACGATGTCGACGATGCGGCGCTCGCCGTCGCAGCGGCCGAGCTGCACGACGATATCGATGACCGACCGGGCATATTCCAGCGTGTCGCTGCGGCCCATGCCGATCCCGCATTGCATGACCATCATGGCGAGCTGCTCCAGCGCGCCGGCGCAGCTATTGGCGTGGATCGTCGAGAAGGAGCCGGGATGGCCGGTGTTGATCGCGCGCAGGAAGGTCATCGCCTCGCGCCCGCGCAGCTCGCCCAGGACGATGCGGTCCGGCCGGAGGCGCAGGCTCGCCTGGAGCAGGTCGTCGGTGTCGATCCGCGCCTCGCCCAGCGTGCCGCGCACCGCGACCAGGCCCAGGGCGTTCGGCACCGGTGGGCGGATCTCGGGCGTGTCCTCGACCAGGACCAGGCGCTCGTGGCGGCCGATCTCGCGCAACAGGGCGTTGAGGAAGGTTGTCTTGCCGCTCGAGGTGCCGCCGGAGATGAGCACCGTGCGCCGCCGCCGGACCTGCTCGACCAGCCAGCCGAGCGGATCGTTCTTGCGCATGATCCCGGTGATGGAAGGAGCTTGCGGCGTGCAGGCCGCCGGGCGCCAGCTCGCCAGGGGCACGTCGACCAGGCGGTGGCGGCGGATCGCCAGGGCCCAGTGCTTGCGGGTGGCGGGCGGCGCGACGAACTGCACCCGAGCGCCGTTCGGCAGGGTCGCGGCCAGCAGCGGCTGCTCGCGGCTGATGCCCTGGCAGGTGATCCGTGCGACCTGCTCGGCCAGCCGCCTGAGCAGCCGGTCGTCGACCTCGGGCACCGCCACACGCTCCATCTGCGCCTGGCCGGCGGCCTCGATCCATAGCTCGCCGGGGGCGTTGACCAGGATTTCCGAGACGTCGGGGCGCGCCAGGAACGGCTGGAACGGCGCCAGGTAGGCGTTGAGATAGATGTCCGTCTCGGTCTGCTGGACAAGCGCGACGCTCACCGCTCGGCACTCGAGAAGTCGAGGTCGCGCGCGGTGAAGACGCGGATCGGCTGACCCTGCCTGACGCGGATGGTGGGCGGGATCTGCGCGTCGCGCTGGGCGGCGACGGCCGCCGCGCTGGAGCTGCCGCTGGTGATGAGCAGGGCGGCCCCGCCGCTGGCCAGGGTCCCGATGCCGCCGATGACCGAGAGCAGCGAGGCCGCGCCGAAGCGCTTGAAGAAGTGGCCATCGACCTCCCCGCTCAGGCCGCTGCGGCCCGAATATTCGACGGCGGGCGAGGCCAGGGCCACGGTGACGCCGTCCGGCCGGATCAGCCTGGTCCACATGACGTAGGCGCGGGTCTGCCCGGCGGCGAGGCCGCTCTTGTACTGGCCGATCAGCCGCGACGAGCGGGGGATGAGCACGCGCTTCCCGTCGAACGAGCGCACGTCCTCGCTGACCAGGGCCCGGACGTAGCCCGGCAGGTCGCTGTCGATCGCCGTTTCGAGGATCGCGGGAATGAGGGTGCCCTGAGTCACGGTGTTCGTCGGATCGGCTAGGCGCGTGGCGCTGGCGGTTTCCACCCCGGCGCTGCCGAGCCGCGAGCCGAACGCCTCGTTCTCGCTCAGTCCCGCCGGGGCCGGGCTCGCTCCAGGGGGAACCGCCTTCGCGGCGGGGCCGGCGGGCGCCGCGTCGGCGAGTGATCCGTCATAGACCATCACCGGCGCGGGCGCGGGCTGCATCGCCGCGAAGGCGGGCGGCGCAGCCAGCACGGGGGAGGGGGCCGGCTTTGTGGCGGCAGCGTCGGGTGTGGCGGTCTGGGGGTCGGCTGGTCGATCACCGTCAGCGCCTGGGGCGGAGGCTGCGGGGCCTGGGACGGCGCGGTGGTCTGCTCATCACGTTCCTTGCCGCCGTGCGACAGGCCGGCGAAGGTCAGCGCGCCCAGGGCCAGCGCGATCGCCGCGCCGATCGCCAGGCCGCCGCGATCCCGCCGCACGGCATCGCCGGCAACGATCGGAAAACCGTTCCGGCTGGCCCGGTCGAACTCCTCGTCGTCCAGCGCCGCGCGAGGATCGGCGTCGAGGATGGGAAATTTCTCGAGGCTGAGGTCGCCCATGGCAGTTACTCCGTCTTCGCCGCGACGGCGACCGGGACAGGGGAGGGAGCGGGCGACGCGCGGCGCGTTTGCAGGCTGGCCATCTCCTTGCCGGAGCGCAGGATCAGCCGTTGGTGAAACCCTTCGATGACGAGATAGTCGCCGCTCGTGGTGTAGTTGACCGGGCCCTCCGTCTTGCCGTCGGGGCCGAGCGAGAGGACGGCGGGCAGGGCCTTTCCGGCCGGCCAGGCGAGATAGACCGAGGAGCCGTCGTCGAAGCAGCGCTCGGGCAACAGGCCGCGCGCGCCGGTCATCGACCAGGCGAAGTTGAGCGTGTCGGGCCGCAGGGCGGGCGACGCGGCGAGCGTGACCCCGGCCTGCGGAACCTCGGGTTCCTTGGCTGCTGCCGGCGCCGGCGCGTCGGGATAGGCGAAGCGCAGCAGGTAGATCGGGGTCGCCCTGGCGCTGGCCGTGAGCTCGAACAGGTAGGTGTGCCGGTCGGTCACCACGGTCATGTTGGTCGAGGCCGCCGTCGCCACTGTCGGCTTGATGAAGAGGAGGTTCGCCCGCTTGTTGGGCGTGACCTGCCAGGCTCCGCTCTGCCCCACGGCGACGTTCTCGATCCGCTCGCCCTCGCCGAACAGGACGGTGGATTCGTAGTCGGCACGCCCGACGAGGCTGACGATCTCGTGCTCGACATAGGGCCGGGTGGCGACATGCCCGTTCTGGGCAAGGGCAGGGGCCGCCAGGGTGAGGGCGAGGCCGATCCCGAGTGCGATACGAGAACTCATGGCGAAGTCTCCTTGATTGCGGAAATCGCGGGCACGAGGCGCAGCTTACGGCCGAGATCGCCGGCCCGCGTCCGCTCGGAGGCGGCGGCGGCGCTCGCGGGCATGGGGCTGGTGATCGTCACGCCGGGAAGGCGGACGGTGCGGCTGCCTCCCGGCTCGCCGGGCTCGCCGCCGCGCGGGGCACCGGCCGCGACCACGGCACGGACCCGGTCGTCGGCGCTGGGGGCTGCGGCGGGCGTGCCCGCGGCATGGGTCGTCAGGGTTCGCGCAGGCTCGGCGATCGCGCGGTCTGCCCGAGGCGCCTGGCGCATTGCCTCGGGCGGGGTGGCGAAGGGGATATGCCAGCCCGCCGTGAGGCTGCCGACCAGGCGGAAGGCCAGGGCCATCAGGCCGCAATGAATCGCGGCTATCACGAAGACGGCGGCGGCCTGGCGCAGATCGATCTCGCCGCCCGCCAGATCCGCGACGACCGGGCCGAGCATCGCCACCGAGGCGACGCCGATCAGGACGGCGAGCAGCGGCACGAGGGCCAGCATGACGGCGGTTCGCAGCCACCCTTCGAAGAGTCCCCGCGTGCCAGGGAAGATGGCGAGGACGACGAATATCGGCCCCAGGGCGATCATCGCGCCCAGCGCCACCCGGGCCGCGACGAGCACGCCGACCGTGCCGAGCATGAGCAGCAGCGCGGCGTAGGAAAGCAGGTCGGCGGGCGTCGTGCCCTTGGCGTCCTTCGCCGCCTGCCGCGCCTGTTCGGCGGCGTCGACGACCGCGCCGAAGATCAGGTCCAGCCGCGCGGCGAAGGCCTGGCTGGCGGAGCCCTTGGTGCCGAGCAGCATCCCCGCGATCCAATCGGGCCCCGCGGCCAGCAGGGTCCAAATGACCTGGCTATAGGCCAGCCACGACGTGGCGAAGGTCAGCGCCAGCCCCAGGCCCATCATGCGCGGGGTGAGCGAGGTCAGGCTCAGGCTGGCCATGCCGGTCAGCAGGCCGATCGCGAAACAGGCGACGTAGAGCGTCAGGACGATCGTCAGCGCCCCGGTCAGCATCCCCTGCCCGCCGAACAGGCGCGAGAAGGCCAGGGCGGCTGCGTCGGCGCTCATGCAGTCGACGGTCCGCAGGGCTCCGGCGATCGCCGAGGGACCGGCGGGATCGAAGGGCGCGCAGGTCATTCCGCCGCCTCCAGGAAGTCGAAGCCGGCCGCATCGTCGAAGCTCGGCCAGGCGGCGCCGGTGAGGAGCGGAAGCCAGCGCGACGGGTCCTCGCCGGTCATCCGGCGTAGGTCGTCGAGTTGGCGCACCGCGGCTTCGCGGCCGGAGAGGACCACCAGCATCTCCGGACTGCCCGACAGGTCGAGGCGCACGATTACCGAATCGTTGGCATGGCGCACCAGGAAACACCGGCTGTTGGCAGGCAGGGCGCGGACCAGGGCCAGCTCGTGCTCGGTCAGGCCGAAGCCGGTGCAGTAGTCTTCCTCGCGGGCCCGGGCGTTGGGCATGAAGATCATCGTGGCGGTTTGCTCGACGATGGCGCTGGCGATGCGGCTGTCGAGCGCGTCCCGGGCCGATTGGGTGGCGAAGCCGACCAGGGCGTTGCGCTTGCGCAGGGTCTTGAGCCAGTCGCGGATGCGCGCCGCGAACACCGGATCGTCCAGGGCCTTCCAGCCTTCGTCGATCAGGATCATCGTCGGCGCGCCGTCTAGCCGCTCCTCGATCCGGTGGAACAGGTACATCATTGCCGGCGTGCGCAGCGCCGGCGTTTCGAGCAGGGCCGTTATGTCGAAGCCGAGGACCTGCTGGTCGAGGTCCAGCCGGTCCTCGACATTGTCGAACAGCCAGGCATGGGGGCCGTCCAGTATCCACGGCGTGAGCCGCGCGGCGAGATCGCCGGGCTCGGGCCGCCGGCCGCCGGCCAGCAGCTCGCGCAGGAAGCGCAGACGGCGGAAGGCCGGATCGTGATCGTAGAGCGCGTCGACTGCGTCGGCGATGACCGATTCCTCGCCCGGTCCCGCCGCGGTCAGCAGGCAGCCGAGGAACTCGCGCAGGAAGGCGCGCGATCCGGGCGTGTCGGCCAGCGCGAGCGGGTTGAATCCGGTCGGCTCGCCCGGAACCAGCCGTGCGTAGTGGCCGCCCATGGCGCGCAGGAAGATCTCGGCGCCGCGATCCTTGTCGAACAGGATCGTGCGCGGGGAGAACTTCTGCGCCTCGGCGGTCAGGTAGTTCAGCACGACGGTCTTGCCCGAGCCGGACGGGCCGATGATCGTGAAGTTGCCGAGGTCGCCCTGGTGGAAGTTGAAGAAATAGGGGGTCGCGCTGGTCGTCTCGAAGACGCTGACCGCGTCGCCCCAGTGGTTCCCGCTGGCGCGGCCGAGGGGAAAGCCGTGGAGGGAGAGGAAGCCCGCGGCATTGCCGGTCGAGATCAGCGCGCGCCGCACGCAATAGCCTTCGTTGCCAGGGAACTGCGCCCAGAAGGCGGGTTCGAGATTGACGTCCTCGCGCACCGCGACGACCCCGATGTCGCCGAGCGCGCTGGCCGCTTCGGCGGCCGCCCGTTCGAGCGAGGAGATGTGCGGCGCGCGCAGCAGGACGGTAAGGTGGTGATCGCCGAAGCCGGCCTGGCCGGCGCCGAGCGCGTCGCGCGCCGCCATCATCTGCGCCCGCTCCGCCACGGCCTCCTCGTCGGCCGACTTGAGCCGCCGGACGGCGAGGTCGATCCGCTCCCGGGCGACCTGCCGGTCCGCGGGCGCGAAGCTCTCGGTGAGGACCAACTCGTGCGGCAGGCGCAGGAGGTTGTCGAGCATCCCGGCGCGGGTGGCGTCGGGATAGTCCTTCAGCGAGAGCATCGCGGCGAAGTCGCGCCCGCCCGCCCGGCGCGTCTCGATCGCGTCGAGGCCGAAGGACACGCGGCGATAGGGCAGATGATGGCCGAGATCGACGTCGCCCGCAGGCAGCGCGACCTGGCGCCACTCGCCGTTGTAGATTGCGGAGAGCAGTTCGAGCGGCTCGGACCGGCCGTCGGGGCAACCGAGCAGGTGCGCGCCGTAGGGCTCCAGGGCGGCGAGGAGCCCGGTGGTGGCCGCGTCGAGCTCGCGCAGCATTCGCGGGTCGGGCTCCGAACTTCGGTCGAGGCGGCGCGTCAGGCGCTCGGCGAAGCCCGCCTTGCCCTTGGCGGGGCGGCGGACGATCGTCAGGAACTGCTCGTTGACGAACAGCGGCATCTGGCGCAGCCGATCGTTGGCGGCGATGTTGAGCGCCGCGCTGAACGCGTCGGGGAACTCCCCGGGCAGCTCCACGCCGACCCGCCGCCGCACGACGTGGTGATAGAGCACGAAGCGCGCGTCGACCACGCTGCGCAGGAGCGTCTCGCGGACGGCCAGCATGTGGTCGAGGTGGCCGGATTCCTCCGTCTCGAAGGGCAGGCCCGCGACGGCTATGGTCTGCATCGCCGATCCGTCGCGCAGGACGATGGTATGGGCGTCGGCGTGACGGGCATAGGGCAGGCGGTCGCCCGCGCGCGCCTCGCGCGAACGCCAGCTTGCGGGACCTTTCCAGGGCTTCATGGGTCGCTCTCCTTCAAGGCACGTAGCTGTTGCAGCCCCACCGCTTCCAATTCTTCACGCGCGGGCAGCGGCTGACGCGCGTGAGCCACAAGTCGAACACCCGCGGCTCCCGCAGGCAGGCGAGATAGCCGCAGGCATGGACCGCGCCGGCGAGCGGCAGGGCGAGGAAGCTGCGGGTCATCAGGAAGGCTTCGGTCGTGACGGCCATGTTGATCACGAAGAAGCTGAAGGTGACTCCGGCGAACATTTGCGGCCGGGTCAGCGCGCGGAAGACGACGGTCCGGGCGAGGGCGGCCATGTCAGCCCGGCAGCCCGGCGGTGGTCTGGATGCCCGCGACGATGGCGGCGGAGCCGAACAGGATGAAGCAGCCGACGATCACAGTGGCGCCGAACCGCCAGTTGAGCCGGCCGGTGAGCATCATGAACCCGACCATGGCGACGGCGATCACCGCCACGGCCGTCGCTACCTGGCCGAGCAGGGTCGCTTGCAGCCAGGCGAGGGCGGAGACGATCGGGCCGGACCCGGCGGGCCCGCCCGCCTGGGCATGGGCCGCACTCGGCAGGAACAGCAGGGGCAGCATGGCCGGGACGACGGGATAGTGGGGGCGCATGGTCGGCTCCTCGCAAAAGGCTGGGTCAGGGGCTTACGGAGGCCGCGAGACGGCCGGTGATGGCGGCGACATAGGCGCGGGTCTCGGCGATCGGCGGGATGCCGCCGGCGCGCTCCACGCGCGCCGGGCGGGCGTTGTAGGCGGCGAGCGCCCGCTCAAGGTCGTTGTCGAAGCGGTCGAGCTGCTGGCGCAGGTAGCGCGCGGCGCCGACCATGTTGGCATGGGGATCGCGCGGATCGACTCCCAGGGTGCGGGCGGTACCGGGCATGAGCTGGCCAAGCCCGACCGCTCCCGCCGGGGAAACGGCATTCACGCGCCAGCGGCTTTCCTGCCAGATCAGGGCTTCGAGCAGGGCCGGGCTGACGCCGGCAAAGTCCGCCGCCCTGACGAGGGCACTTGCGAAGGCAGGGGGGGCAGATAGACCTTCGGCAATTGTCAGGGCGGCGGCAGGTAGGACCGGTGCATCTGGAACGGGGACAAGGGGATCCCCGGGTTCGCTCCATTCAACAGCGCCGGCATCGCTGCGCACATGAACTGTTCCATGCGCATCGATCTCGAATACCTCGGCGCGCAGCTCGCCGGGCATGGCCGCGGCGCCGGCAAGGGCGGCGGCGGTGGCCAGGCGGACAAGGAGGTTGAGCTGCGCGTTCGGCATGTCGCCGTTCTGGCTGCTGCGATTTGCCGGCGAATTTCAGGCAGATTGCATTCAGATTTCAGCGCGTCTCAAGCGGCGGGAAATTCGCCGGCCGCCTGAAAACCGGCAGCAACAGAGCGCTGGCATCGGCGCCGAATGCACGCCAATATCGCCAGCATGGACCTCGCTACCCGCATCCTCATCGTCGATGACGACAAGGGCCTGCGCTCCCTGATTTCGGAGTTCCTGGAAAAGCACGGGTTCCAGACGCGGACGGCGGCCGACACTTCGGCCATGCGCGCCCTGCTCGCCGCGGAGGACTTCAGCCTCATCGTGCTGGACGTGATGATGCCGAAGGAGGACGGGCTCACCGCCTTGCGCAGCCTCGTCGGCAGCGGGGCGCCGCCGGTCATCATGCTGAGCGCGGTCGGCAGCGACATAGACCGCATCGTCGGCCTCGAAATGGGCGCCGACGACTATCTCGCCAAGCCCTGCAACCCGCGCGAGCTGCTCGCGCGCATCCGCACGGTGCTGCGCCGCCGGCAGGCCGCGCAGCCCGCGGCGGTGGAGTCCGCTCCCGCCGGCAACGGGATCGAGCCCGCCGGAGAAGAAGCCAATTCCGGCTGCAACCTGCGCTTCGCCGGCTGGCGGATGGACCTGGGCCTGCGCCTCCTGTTCGACCCGGAAGGCGGGCTGATCGCGCTGTCGGACGGCGAATTCCGTTTGCTGCGCGCCTTCGCCGAGCATCCCCGGCGCGTCGTGACCCGCGATCAGCTCCTCGAATGGTCGCGCGGCGAGGACAGTGACCATTACGACCGCGCCATCGACGTCCAGCTCTCGCGCCTGCGCCGCAAGCTGGCCGCGGAGCAGTCCAACGCGGGCCAGGAACTGATCCGCACCGTGCGCAACGAGGGCTATCTCTTCGTCCCGCAGGTGATGCGCGACTGAAACTCGGCGCTACACGGGTGAAATCTACGCGAAATTCGCGCGCAACCCTGACCCCGGAGAAACGTCCCGCAGGCGAGGCTTGGGCCTCGACATAACGCACGGGAGTTTTGCGATGGATTTCGACAGCCACGACGACGATCACGACAAGGGCCTGTCCCACGACCTTCAGACCCTGCGCAGCCGGATGATGGAGCGCCGCGGCGCGCTGGGCTTCCTGGCCACGGCGGGCACGGCCGCGCTGGTCGCGGGATGCGGCGGCGGTTCGGACAGCTCCGACACCTCCGGTTCCAGCGGCAGCAGCAGCTCGTCCTCATCGAGTTCCTCGTCGTCCTCGTCGTCTTCCTCCAGCTCCTCGTCGAGCAGTAGCTCGTCGGCCGGGACGTGCATCGCCGATCCCACCGAGACGAACGGGCCCTATCCGGCCGACGGCACCAATACGTCGAGCGGGTCCACCTCCAACGTGCTCAACGTCAGCGGCATCGTGCGCAGCGATATCCGTTCCAGCTTCATCTCCTCGACGACGACCGCCCAGGGCGTCCTGCTGACGATCACGCTCAAGCTGGTCGATGTCGCCAGCGGGTGTACGCCGATTTCCGGCGCGGCGATCTACGTCTGGCACTGCGACGCCCAGGGGCGCTATTCGCTCTATTCGAGCGGCGTCACCACGGAGAGCTACCTGCGCGGCGTCCAGGTGACGGATTCCAACGGCGAGGTCACTTTCACCACGATCTACCCGGCCTGCTACTCCGGCCGCTGGCCGCACATCCATTTCGAGGTGTTCAAGGGCGGGCTCACCTCGGCCGCCACGGGCCGCACCGCCACGCTGATCTCCCAGCTCGCGATGCCGGCGGCGATCAATACCGCGGTGTTCAACGGCAGCTCGCTATACAGCGCCAGCATCTCGAACTATTCGAACATCTCGCTCAAGTCGGACAATGTGTTCGGCGACAACACCGATGCGCAGATCGCCCAGATGACGCCGACCATCACCGGCAGCGTCAGCAGCGGCTACACTGGCAGCGCCACGATCGGTATCTGACGTGGCGGTGCCCGCCACCGTCGCCGCCTGGGAGCGCGCGCGATTTTCTTCGGGTCGAAGGTCGAGGATCGCGTTTTGCACTCTCATCGTGGCGGCGGTGGCGGCTTTCCTGCTTTTCAATCGGTTGGGAGAGATTCGTCATCCGATCTGGGATGAGGCCTACAACCTGCCGACCGCCGCCCGCTTCGAGGCAGGGCGCGCGCAATTCGCCTCGCATCCGCCCCTGGGTCTGATGCTGATCGCGGCGGGCGACCGCCTCAGCGGCTTGAACGCGGGCGTCGACCAGCGCGCCCTGGCCGCGGTCAAGGCGATCCGGTCGGAAGACATGCCGCCCGGCTACGACTATCGGGGCCCGCGCCTGGCCTCGGCGCTGTTCGGGACGCTGGGCGCCGCGCTGTTCTTCCTGCTGATGGTCGAGCTGACTCGAAGCGCGGGCGCGGCCTTGGCGCTGAGCACGCTCTATCTGTGCGATACGGCGCTGCTCGCGCAGTTCCGGGCCGCGCATCTCGACGCCTTCCAACTGGCCTTTGCCCTGGCCGCCATGCTCTGCGCGGCGCGGATGCATTCGGCGCGTTCAGCGCGTTCAGGCCTGGGATGGGCACTGGGCTTCGGTTGCGCCGCGGCCTGTGCGGCCCTGGTGCGCGCGAACGGCGTCGTTCTGTTCGTCATGGCGCCCTTCGCCGTCTGGCCCCTGCTCGGCGCAAGGGAATGGTGCGCCGCCGCGGTGCGGACCTTGGCGATCGGGGGAGGGGCGGCGATCGCCTTGGCCGTGGTCGCCGCGAGCTACGTCCTGCTGTCGCGGGAGCCGCCCGCAGCGGAGACGGTCGCCGGGGCGCAAGACGGCCGGTTCGTTTCCGCAGCGCACAAGACCGCGTTGGAGAGCGGCGATTGGTCGGTCGGCTCGGTGGTTGCCGCGTCGCGGGACTACGCCGCCTATATGCGCGCCGATCTCGAGGCCATCCCCAGGCGCGATCCCAACGGCTCCCATCCGCTCGGCTGGCTGATCGGGAAAGGCGCGATCCTCTATCGCTGGGACGCCTCATCGACGAGCTTTCGCGTCCTCGCGCTCGTGCCCAACCATGCCGCCTGGCTGCTTTCGCTCCTTGGCGTCGTCTGGACGGCGATCCGGTGCCTCAGGCGCCGTGATGCGCTCCGGCTGATGCTCCTGGCGGGCTGGGCGGCGGCGATGGGCGTGCTGGCGTGGCTCGATCACCTCCGCGTCCTCTATGTATACCACTACTTCATCCCGCTCCTGATCGGCCACGCCTTGCTGGCCCTGGCCTGGCGGGAAGCCCGGTTTTCGCAACGGCCGGCCCAGGTCGGCCTGGCGGCGATCGCCCTGTCGTTCGCCGCGGCCGCTCCGCTGGCGCTTCACCAGGACACTGGACGGTGGCGCTGCGAGCTGTTCCTGCCGCAATGTCCCTGAGAGTGGGAAGCGCGCCGTAGCCTTCGCAGGGTCCTTGCTGCGATATAGTTAGTTAGTTATATAATTATTATGCAGCCCGCTCACATGCAGAGGGAAATGGCCCAGAAGCTGCCGCTGGTGACGCGCGGCTGGCATCAGCTTGCGGATGCGGCGCTGGCGGAGTTCCGCGTCTCCAACTCGATGGCCTGGTGTCTGATCTACCTGGACCGGCTCGGGTCCGAGGCGCGGCAGATCGATCTGGCCCAGGCGATCGGGGTCAGCCAGCCCTCGACCGTCCACATCCTCAACCAGCTCGAGGCCGCGGGGCTGGTCGAGCGGGTGCCCCATCCCGAGGATCGGCGCTCCAACCGTGTCGTGCTCACCGCGTCCGGGCGTGAGCTGATGGCCAAGATCGAGACGCGGCTGGGCGCGCTGCGGCGCGAGCTGTTCGCCGGGATGCCGGACGCCGAGGTCGAGAGTGCGCTGCGCCTGCTCGACCGGCTTGCCGGCCGGATCGCGGAACGGCGGAGCGGTTCGGGCTGCCGGCGGCTGTGTTCTCGCTGAAATGCCTCGCCGCCGGGCTGCTCGCGCTCTACATCTCGCTGAGCATCGGACTGGAGCGGCCCTACTGGGCTTTCCTGACCTCCTACGTCGTGGCCCAGCCGCTGGCCGGCGCGGTCATCTCCAAGGCTGCCTTCCGCCTCATCGGCACCATGGTCGGGGCCGTGGTCGCCGTGGCAATCGTGCCGCCGCTGGTCGACGCGCCCGAACTGCTTTCGCTGGCCTTCGCGGCCTGGCTGGGGCTCTGCGTCTTCGTCTCGCAGCTCGACCGGACGCCGCGCTCCTACATGTTCGTCCTTGCCGGCTACAGCGCCTGCATCATCGGCCTGCCCAGCGTCGACGCGCCCGGTGCGGTCTTCACCGTCGCCGCGCTGCGGGTGCAGGAAATCAGCATCGGCATCCTCTGCGGCAGCCTGGTCCACGGCGTGGTCCTGCCCGGCTCGATCACCGACCTGCTGCTGTCGCGCGTCACCGGGATATTGCGCGATGCGGAACGCTGGTCGCGCGACGCGATCTCGCCCGAGCCGGTCGCCGCGCTGGAGGCGGAGCGCCGCCGGTTGGCCCAGGACGTCACCGAGCTGCACCAGCTTTCGATCCACCTGCCCTTCGACATCTCCCGCCAGGCGCCGCGCGTGCGCACGGTGAGGGCCTTGCAGGACCAGCTTTCCCTGCTGCTGCCGCTCGGCGCGGCGGTGCAGGACCGGCTGGAGACCTTCCGGCGCGAGGGCGGCCGCGTCTCGCGCCCGGTGGCGGACCTGATCGCCGACACCCGCGCCTGGCTGGAGGCTCCGGGCGAGGACCGTGCGGCGCGGAGCGCAACGGCCGACGCCCTGATCGCCCGCTGCGCCACGCTGGAGCCCGCGGCGGACCCCGGCATGGACTGGCGCGCGATGCTGCGCCTGAGCCTGCTGGCGCGGCTCGCCACGCTGATCGCGGTCCACCGCGACTGTCGCGACCTGTT
>ERZ778022.3762-NODE-3762-length-13825-cov-5.423675_pt1 | contig 13825 bp, 9 predicted proteins | sample MGYA00375752_ERZ778022 | MGnify/ENA primary metagenome ERZ778022 (study PRJEB29350, sample SAMN05389826) | bioreactor metagenome | isolation source: Thiocyanate bioreactor | place: South Africa: University of Cape Town | collected 2014-04-04 ... | reverse complement strand
AGCGATCATCCGCTATGCCTCGCACCATGACAGAACAGCGCCCCTCCCCCCGCCGCTCCGCGCTTCGCGCCGGGCTCGTCGTCCCCCTGCTGGGCGCTCTTGCCGCGATCGGCCTGGCGACGGGCGCGCAGGCGGGCGATCATCAGGAAAAGGCCCGCGAGTTGGCGGCGATCCGCGCCGCGGTCCAGCGCGGCGAGCTGCTGCCCCTGCCGCGCATCATGGCGCTGGCCCAGGCCCGCGTTTCCGGCGACATCGTGAAAACCGAGCTGGAATCCAAGCGAGGGCAGTTGATCTACGAGGTGAAAATCCTCACCCGGAACGGCAGGGTGCAAGAGGTGAAGCTGGATGCGCGCACGGGCCGCGTCCTGCGTGTCGAGGACGATTGATGCGGGTTCTGGTGGTCGAGGACGATCCGGTCGTCGGGCCGGATTTGGCGCAGGCCCTGACCGAGGCCGGCTTCGTCGTCGATCTCTCCCGCGACGGTGAGGATGCCTGGTATCGCGGCGATGTCGAGGACTATGCGCTGGCCGTGCTCGATCTCGGCCTGCCGAAGCTCGACGGCCTCAGCGTGCTCAAGCGGTGGCGCGCCGAGGGGCGCGACTTTCCCGTGCTGATCCTCAGCGCCCGGAGCGACTGGACCGAGAAGGTGGAAGGCATCCAGGCCGGCGCGGACGACTACGTCGGCAAGCCCTTCGCGATGGGCGAGCTGGTCGCCCGCGTTCGCGGCCTCGTCCGCCGGGCAGCGGGCCATGCCTCGCCCCTGGTGGCCGTCGGCCGGGTGACGCTCGATACCGGCAGGATGACCGCGACCGTCGACGACAGCCCCGTGCGCCTGTCGCCGCTCGAATATCGCTTCCTCGACCTGCTGGCGCACCGTCCCGGCCGCTTCCTCGCCGCAACCGAGATCGCCGAGCACCTCCACGGCACCGACGACGCGGCGGATGCCAATGCGATCGAGGCCCTGGTGCTGCGGCTGCGCCGTAAGGTCGGACCGGAGGTGATCGAGAGCAGGCGCGGCTTCGGCTACATGATCGCGGGATCGTGATCCGGGATTCCCTCCGGCTCCGCTTGCTGGCGGCGGCGGCCGTGGCGATCCTCGCGGCGCTCGCGCTGGCGGGCGCCGGCATGGGCTGGTTCTTCGAGCGTCATATCGAGCAGCGCGAGGTCGACGCCCTGATCCGCGACGGCAAGCTGATCGCGAGCGACCTGCGCGTCGATCCCGCCGGGGCGCCGGTCGCGGACGCCCGCCCCGGCGACGACCGCTATGGCGAGGCGGGCAGCGGCCTCTATTGGCAGCTCACCTCCAGCAAGGGCAGCGCCCATTCGGATTCGCTGTGGGACCAGAGCCTTCCCCTGCCGCGCGGCGCCGACCGCGCGGACTGGCGGGCGCGCCATGCGCCGGGGCCGTTCGGCAAGTCGCTCCTGATCGTGGAGCGCCCGATCGTGCCGGAACATGCCGCCGAGCCGGTGCTGGTGCAGGTGGCGACCGACGACGCCCCCTTCCATGCCGCGCGCCGCGAGTTCAACCGGGAAGCCGCGCTGTCGCTGGGCCTGCTCTGGCTGTTCCTGCTGATCGCGGCCTATGTCCAGGTAACGCTGGGCTTGCGGCCGCTCGCGGCGGTGCGCCGGCAGATCGGCGCGCTCCGGGGCAATCCGGCGGCGCGCCTGCCGGACGGCCATCCGCGCGAGATCGCGCCGCTGGCCGAGGCGATCAATGCGCTCGCCGATGCGCGCGAGGCCGATCTCGGCCGCGCCCGCAAGCGGGCCGGCGATCTCGCCCACAGCCTGAAGACCCCTCTCGCTGCCCTTGCCGCGCAGAGCCGGCGCGCGCGCGAGCAAGGCGCGGACGAGGCGGCGGACGGCCTCGACCAGGCGCTCGCCGCCATGCGCGCGACGCTCGAGACCGAGCTGGCCCGCACCCGCGCGGCGGCCGCGCGCGAGGCCGGACGGAGCAATGCCGCCGACATCGAGACGCGGATCGAGAGCATCGTCGCCGTGATCGAGCGTACCGAGGCGGGCGAACGGCTGATCTTCGACGTGCAGGTGCCCGAGAACCTCCACGTCCCGGTCGCGGGCGACGACCTGACCGAGCTGCTCGGTGCGCTGATCGAGAACGCCGCCCGCCACGCCCGCCACCGCGTCCGCGTGTCCGGCGGCGTGGATCAGGCCCGGTGCCGGCTGTGCGTGGAGGACGACGGCCCCGGCCTCGGCCGCGAATCCTCCGAAGCCGTGCTGGCGCGCGGCAGCAGGCTCGACGAGGCCGGACCGGGGCACGGCCTGGGCCTAGCCATCGTCAGCGACCTCATGCAGGCGACCGGCGGGGAGATCGCGCTCGGCCGCTCGGCTCTGGGCGGCCTTGCCGCCAGCCTGACATGGACGGTCACGCAGCAGGACGCGCTGCCCCGCAAGGGCCGCCTCCTGCGCTGGCTGACGCGACGCTGACGGCGCCCGTGAAATAGCCGTCAGCCAGCCTCCGCTACCGGGCTCCCCAACAGAGGGAGCAGCTCATGCGCGGATACATTCAAGGCGGTCTTCTTGTCATCGCGGCCGGGGCGGCCAGCCCGGCGCTCGCGGGCCCGTTCACCGTCAGCTCGCCCGGCGCGGCGACGCAGGCGAAGATCAAGATCGAGGCGGAGCTGAAGGACACGCCGGGCAAGGACACCCTGATCCTGCCCAAGCTGGAATTGACCCTGCCGGTCGCGCGCAGGCTGAATGTCGCGATCAAGGGGCACGTCCGCACGATCGACAAGGCCGGCGCGCCCACCGAAACCGGCTTCGGCGACGTCGAGCTGAAGGCCAAGTGGAACTTCCTGCAAGCAGGCGAAGGCCGCCTTGCGCTGGCGATCGAGCCCGCCCTGTCGCTGCCCACGGGGGATCATCGCCGGGGTCTGGGCGAAGGCCGTGCCGGGATCGCCCTGCCCCTGATCCTGGGATACAAGACCGGCGCCTGGGAGTTCGGCGGAGAGATCGGCTACGAGCACGTGTTCGGCTCCCCCGATCACGAAGGCTATGCCGGGATACTCGCCATGCGGCGGATCACGCCCCGCCTGCGCCTGGGCGCGGAACTGGTGGTCGAGGCCGAGGACATGGACTTCGCCCGGCTCGACACCCGCATGAGCGCCGGCTTCAAGCTCAGGATCGGCAAGAACAGCGAGTTGCAGGGCCTCGCCGGACGAACGCTCCACACCGCCGACCATCAGCCGGCGAACCGCTTCAAGATCGCTTACGAGATCAAATGGTAGCGCCGCTCGCGCGTGAACGGGCAGGCTCTCGACGACCTGCGTTCAGAACCGCAAGCTGACGCTGCCCTTGACGGCATGGTCGTGGCCCTGGTCGCCGATCATGCCGGAGTAGCGGGCCCAGAAGGCGAGGCCCGGGCTCGCCTGGAAGGTGAACCCGCCCTCCATCACCCCGGCCTCGCGCGAATAGGGCACGCCCGCGATCCCGAAGCCGCTCCCCCCGGCCAGCCGCAGCGTGTCGACCGGCACGGGCGCGCCGAAGGCGTGCTGCCAGCCGATCCGCGCGTCGACCGAGAGCTTGCCCGCGACCGGGGTCGCGAGGTGCAGGCCGAGCGTGGTGGTGGTGCGCGTCTCGTTGGTCGCATCGCCACGCAGAGCCGCCGCCCCGCCGCTCTCGGCGAAGGCGTCGGTTCGCAGGTCGACCACGGCGACGCGGGCGAAGGGCTCGACCGTCCCGCCGCCGAGGGCCACGCGATAGCCGATCTCGCCGAAGCCCTGGAGGATCGTGCCGCCGTAGCGTGCCCTCAGCCGGTCGGTGAAGCCGGCGAAGGCCGCGCTGCGGTCGGTCCTCGCCGAGACATGGGCATAGCCCGCGCCCAGCGAGAGCCGCAGCGCGCCGTAGTTGGCCCCGGCGTAGATCAGCCCTTGCGTCAGATCGGCCTCGCCGTTGCTGAGCCGCGCGGGCAGGTCGAGCGCATGGTGGCTGTAGCCGCCGGCCACGCCCACCCGCCAGTTGCCTCCAAGCGCCGTATCCAGCCCCATGAAGAAGCCCGAGGCGGCGCGGCCGAGCCGGGCGGCGTTGCCGTCGCCGCGGCTCTGGCCCCAGTCGCCGAAGCCGTCGGCCCAGAGGGCGAGGCCGGGCTCGCCCGCGCGCTCCAGCCGGTGCAGCACCGCCTCGCGAGCATAGCGGCTGTCCTCGAACAGCACCGTGCGCAGCGAGGGGTGGATCTCGCCGGAAATCGCGTCGAAAGCGGCCCGTGCGCCCGCGGCGTCGAGGCTCAGCACGGCGTCATAGACCGCGCCCGCGTTTACCGACTGGAGCATGCGCCCCGCCGCGCGCTCGTTCGGCGTGCCGCCGACCGCATCGAGGTCGATCGAATTGCGGGTCAGGGTCAGGAGGATGCTGTTCGCCGTGCGTTGCAGCGAGGACGTCAGGAAGGCGAGGTTGCTGGTCACGCCGTCGAATCCGGCCCCGCCGACCCCGCCCGCAGCGGTCAGGATCGTGTACTGGGTGGAGAGAGCGTAGGTGCCGTTCTGGGCGAGCACCTGCACCGTGCCGCCGTTGACCGTGGCCGTGCCGCTCACGGCGAGGCGATCGGCTTGGCCGGCGTTGTTGGCCTCGACCTCATAGATCGAGCCCGGGGCGAAGGTCACGCTCGCCGCCGAGAGCGTGGCGATGCCGCCGCCCGGCGCGATCGTGCCACCTGAGGCGATCGAGACCGCCCCGGCGGTGCCGACGCCCTGCAACCGCGCGCCCGACGCGACCGTCAGGCTCCCGCCGAGCGCGCCCGCGAGATCGAGCGTGCCCGCCTCGACCGTCCCCGTCCCGGCGAAGCCGCCCGACATGCCGGAGAGGACGAGCGCGCCCGTCCCCCGCTTGGCAAAGGCCCCGTCGCCCGCGATCGTCCCGGCGAAGGTCGAGCTGTCCGAGCGGTCGATGGCGAAGGTCGCGCCGGACGAGACGGTAACGTCGCCAGCAATCGAGCCGCCGTTGAGGCTCAGCGTCCCCTCGGTGACGGACGTGCTCCCGGAATAGGTGTTCGTGCCGGTCAGGACCAGCGTGCCCGCGCCGCTCTTGGCGATGCCGCCGGTGCCACCGATCGGCGCCGCGATGCGCGCGGTCGTGGCCTGCGCGCCGCCCTGCTCGGTCGCGATCAGGGCCGGGCCGCCGGTCGTGACCAAGCCGCCGCCGGTTCCCGCGTTGAAGGTATAGTCGGCCCCGTCGAGGAAGCGCAGGCCGGTGAAGGTCTGCGCCCCTTCGACGGTGACGGTGGCAGGGCCCGCCGCGGTGAAGACGGCGTTCTGGCTCGCCCAGGCGGCGTTGATCGTGCCTGAGGCATTGGTCCAGTTGGTGTTCGCCGCGTTCCACACGCCCGATCCGCCGCGCCCGTTGGCGACGCCGCCCGGCGTCTGGTTCGCGCCGTCCCAATATTGCGCTCCGGCGCCGGGCAGGACGACCAGGTCGACCTGCCCCGGGGTGCCGGCGTCGATGTCCCAGTCGCCGGGATTGAAGCCCGCCGGCACCGCATTGACCACCAGCCCGTTGTTGGTCAGCGCCCCGCCATAGTCGAACAGGCGATAGGTGCCGAGGTCCAGGCCCCCGGCATTGAAGATGTTGAGCCGGCCGTCGAAGGTCAGCGCGCCATTCACCTTGAACAGCGCCGAGGTCGAGGGCGCGCCGAGGGAGACATCGACGTTGGAGGTGTCGTTCAGGGCGAGCGCGTTGAAGGTCAGGACCTGGCCGGCCCGCCCGGCGATCGTGCCGCCGTCGGCGACGCTCGTCGCCCCCGCGATCGTTCCCGTGCCCTTCAGCGTCCCTCCGCCCGCAACCGCGAGGGTCGGGCTGGTCAGCGTGCCGTTCACGGTCAGCGCGCCGCTCTGGACCGTGGCGCCGGTCGAGAAGGTCCCGGCGCCGGTCAGGGTCCAGGCGCTGCCTTGCAGTGAGAGCGTCTCGAAGGCGAGGAACTTGGAGATGTCCTCGGTCCCAGTGCCGAGCAGGACGAGGTTGTCCGTGCCGGTGCCGCCCTGGACCTGGCCGATCAGGACCGAGCCGGTGTCGAGGTTGAGAGTGCGGGTATAGTTGCCCGCGAAGTTGATCGCCCGCACCGCGCCCTGGATCGTGCCGCTGTTGGTCAGGACCGCGTCGCGCGCGGTATAGAAGCCCTCCCCGCTCGCCGACCTGATCGTGCCGGAGTTGACGAAGGTGCCGCCGCCCGTCGCCTCGACCGCGCGGGAGCCGGCATTGCTGCCGGTGGTTTCGATCAGGCCGGCGTTGGCGAAGGTCAGCGGCGCGCTCCCGCTCGTATAGACGCCGTTGTAGCCGCCGCGGATGATGCCGCCCGCATTGTTGGTCAGCGTGCTCGCCCCGCCTTGCAGCAGCACGCCGGTCGAGTAGTTGCCCTGGGCGAGGTTCTCGATCGTGCCCGAATTGACCAGGGTGCGCGAGGCGCCCTGGCCGATGCTCACCGCGTTGCCCGTGTTGTTGGCGGTGATCTTCCCCCCGGCCAGGTTGGTGACGGTGCCGCCGTACAGCAGCGCCACCAGATCGGCGATCGTGCCAGTCTGGGTGATCGTGCCGGCGTTGGTCACGGTCCCCGCGCCGCCGCTGGACTTGCCGAGGATGATCGCGCTCTGGCTGGCCGCGATCGTCGCCCCGGCCTTGTTGTCGACCGCGCCGCCGCCGGTCAGGGAGATCGCATTGGCGACGCCGGTCGCGGCAATCGAGCCGTAGTTGATCACCGACGAGTTGGCGAAATCGAGCTGGACGGCATTGGCGTAGGACGAGGAGACCGAACCGCGGTTGGTCAGGGTCCAGGCCGAGGTCGTCGCGCTGATGGCCTTGCTCAGGCTCGCGTTGGTCACGCTGACGCCCGCCGATACCTCCGCCGTGCTCCCCGTCTGCGTGTCGAGATTGACCCCGGTCGTGACGTCCGAGCCGATCGTCACGTCCTGCCCCCAGGCCGCGCTCCCGGCGCCGAGCGCCGCGGCGGCCGTCGCCGCCAGCCACGCCGCGTGGCGCTTCCGCCAAACCCGGCCGCGCGCCTCGCGGAGCCGACCATCCTGCCGATTGCCCATTCCTACGCCCCCTGTTTGCAGCCCGGCAAGCGGCCCTCGAGGCGCCGGCCGGTCGGTTGAGACCTTCTGTCCCTGCAAAAAGACGGCTGACTATGTTTCACAGGACGCGCGGCCTGTCTCCACCCCGGATTGGGGGGATTTCCGCTTTTTCCCATGCGGTTCAGCGGTTGACTCGGCCCGGCCGGACGCGAAAATTCCCCGTCGCTCGTCGCGAAAAGGGGAATGACGATGGGACCGTCCGCCGTCACGGACACCGAATTCGCCGCCAGCCTCTCCGAGGTCATCGGGCTCGTCTACGATTGCGCGCTCGATCCGGGGCGCTGGCCGCTCGCGCTCGCCGCCGTCAGCGCCTTCATCGGCGGCAACCGCGTGCGCCTGTTCCTGTTCAACGCCGATCCCGCGCAGCCCGGCGACGGCGAGAGCATCGGCGTCGACCGGGACTTCAACCGCGCCTTCGACCAGGATGCCGAGACGCTGGCCAGCATCAAGTACGGGTTCGTGGTTGCCGAGATGGACCGGGCCATGACGCTCGCCGAAATCCTCGGCGTCTCGGGCGGGCGCGACGTCAACGGACGCCTGCCCTACGACAACCGCTTCTGGCGGGAATGGATGGAGCCGCGCGGGGCGCACGACGCGCTCGCCGTGCTGACCTTCAAGGCGGCCGAGCGCTTCGGCGGGCTGGCCATGACCCGCTCCGCGCCCCTGCCGCCCTTCGGCGCGGACGACAAGCGCCGCATGGAGCTGATCGCGCCCCACGTCCGGCGCGCGCTCACCATCTCCGACCTGATCGGCCGGCGCGCGCTGGCGGGCGCGCGCTTCGCCGAGGTCGTCGACGCCCTCGCCACCCCGATCGTGATCGTCGACCGTTCGGGCCGGATCGACCACGCCAACCCCGCAGCGGCGCGGTTGATCGAGGCCAAGGCCATCCCCCTACAGGACGGCATGCTGCCCATGGCGGCCGCCGAAACATCGCAGACGGTCGCCCTGCGCGACCGGCAGGGAATGAGCCTGATCGCCACCGTCCTGCCGCTCGGGTCCTCGGGCGGCGGCGGCGAAGGCGACGCGGCGGTCTTCTTCCACGCGGCGGGAGAGCCCGCGCAACTGCCCGGCGAAGCGTTCGCCCGGCTCTATGGCCTGACGGGCACCGAGCTGCGCATCGCCCTGCTGCTGGCCGAGGGGCAGGACGTCGCCGAGATCGCCGCCGTGCTCGGCAGCGCCCCCGACACCGTCCGCTGGCACCTCAAGAACCTGCGCGCCAAGACCGGCTGCTCGCGCATCGGCGACGTGGCGATGCTCGCGCTGCGGGCCAGCTCGCCCGTGCTGGCCAACAGGTCCGGAGCGGAGCGCAGGATCGGCTGACGGCAGCCGCGCCGGAAGGCATCGCCAGATCGATGCGCCCCGGCGGGCCGTTTAAGCCTTGCGCTATTCCGAAGCCGGCTGAGTGTTGCTCGGGTTCCTGGCGGTGTCGGGACGCCCCCGCGGGCGCTCGCCGTGCGAACCGTCGCGGTCCCTGTTCCGCGCCTCGGGTGCATCGCTGTGGGGGCTCCTGCCCGTCTCCTTGGGCGCGGGGGACGGCGTATTGCCCGGGCTTGCTTCCCGCCCGTTTGCCCCAGCCTCGCGCCGGTCACCCGGCGCCGCATCGTGCCTGGAGCCCGGGCGAGCATCGGGCGTCGCCCCTGAGCGGCCCGGCCGCCCACGCTCGATCCGGTCGGGCCGCTCGGACGCGCTTCTCGCCGCCTGCCTGTGATCGTCGCTCGATTGGCGGACGAGCTGCTCGCTTTCCCGGCGATGCGATTGATCGACCTCGACCGGCCGCCCCCGGCCATCGTAGCCGCGCTGCATGCGGCCGGCCGAATAGGCATAGCTGCGATCCCCCTCCTGCACTAGGAAGGGCGCGGCCTCGCCGGCCCGGAAATAGGAAATCCGCCGGCCATCGCGCGAAGCGGTGCGGATGATCTGCCCGTTCCTGCGCCAGGCCCAGCCGCCGTCATAGGGCACGCGCTCGACATCGCTGGCCTCGCTGATCGTCTTGGCAACCGCAGCGGCCTGGACCAGCGGCGCCGCCTCGGCCGACTTGGTGTCGGCGGGGACCGGCACTTCGGCGACGGCTGGGGCGGCCGCAGGCGCTTCGGTCGTATCGGCCTGATCGCTGGCATCCTCGCTCGGGGCGAGACCAGTATCCTCTGCCGCCGGAGACGCGGCCTCCTCGCCGCTGCCCGCATCCGGGTTCCGGTTGCAGCCCGCGACCGAAAGCAGACTGAGTGCCGCGGCACTGGTAAGTATCCAATAAGGCTTCATTTTTTATCTCTTTCAAGGGTTCCGGCGCTGCACGGGTGCGGCAAACCATACGCCCGCCATGGATATTTGTTCCCCCTTTTGAGACGACGATGACCGGGAATCCGATGAACTCGCCGGGGGGCAGAAATGGCCGCCCTCGCCCACATCCTTCTTGCCAAAACTCTTTGCCGCACCGCACAACAAGCCATGCGCATCGCCATCGTCGATGAAAGCGCCGCCCGCGCGTCGGTGATCCAGGAGGGCCTGGCCCTGCTGGACGATTGCGAGGTCTTCGTGCTCACCGAGCGCCGGGGGCTGGTCGCGCGGATCGGCGAGATCGCGCCCGACATCGTGTTGATCGACCTCGGTAATCCCTCGCGCGACGTGCTGGAGGAATACTTCGCCGTCAGCCGCGTGCTGGCCCGGCCGATCGCGATGTTCGTCGACGAGAGCGACGACGAGGCGATCGCCGCCTCGATCGACGCGGGGGTTTCGGCCTATGTCGTCGACGGGCTCGCAGCGAACCGGATCAAGCCGCTGATCGACGTCGCGGTACGCCGGTTCAACGCCTTCGCCCGGCTCCAGGCGGACCTCGCCGAGGCGCGCGGCCAGCTTGCCGAGCGCGAGACGATCGACCGGGCCAAGCGCATCCTGATGGACAGCCGCAGTCTGCCCGAGCCCAAGGCCTATGCCGAGATGCGCAAGGCGGCGATGGACCAGGGCCGCAAGATCGCGGAGATCGCAAACGCGATCGTTACCGCGCACAAGCTGATGGGAGGAAAATGATGGCCGAGGAGCTGACGATCGGCTTCCTCCCGCTGGTCGACGCCTGCTTGCCGATCCTGGCGCGCGAGCACGGCTTCGCCGAGGAGGAAGGCGTCTCGCTGCGGCTGGTCCGGGATGTGAGCTGGGCGACCGTGCTCGACCGGCTGCTCTACGGCCACAGCGACGCGGCGCACCTGGTGGCGCCGCTGGCCATCGCCACGACCCTGGGCCGGGGCCGCCCGGCGCAGCCGCTGTCGGTGCCCTTCGTGCTCGGGCTGAACGGCAACGCAATCACCCTCGCCCCCGGCATCGCCCGGCAGGTCTGCACGCCGGGCAAGCTCGGTGATCCGGCCACGGTCGGCGCCAAGCTGGCCGAGGTGGTCCGCGAGCGTTCCGCCGCCGGGCGCCCGCTCCGCTTCGGCGTGGTCCATCGCTATTCCAGCCATAACTACATGCTGCGCTACTGGCTGGCCGCCTGCGGCATCCGGCCCGACCGCGACGTCGAGACCGTGACCGTGCCGCCGCCGTTCTGCGCCGACGCGCTCGAAACCGGCGAGGTCGACGGCATCTGCGTCGGCGAGCCGTGGAACAGCGTCGCGGTCGAGCGCGGCGTTGGGGAGATCGTGCTGGCGACCGCGCAGATCTGGCGGCGCGGGGTGGAGAAGGTGCTGGCCCTGCGCGAGCCGGTGCTGGCCGAGAAGCGCGCCGCCGTGGAGCGGCTGATCCGCGCCCTGTGCCGCGCCGGCCGGCACTTCGTCGACCCGGCGAACGCAGAAGCCAATGCCGCGATCCTCGCCCGCGCCGACTATCTCGACGGCGATCCCGTGCTGATCCGCCGCGCGATCTCCGACCGCCTCCTGCTCGCGCGCGGCGGCGAGGTCGTCCGCTTTCCCGACTTCATGTTCCAGTACCGCGAGGCGGCGAACTTCCCCTGGGTCAGCCAGGCCGAATGGCTCTACACCCAGATGGTGCGCTGGGACCGCCTGGCCTTCGATCCCGCCGACGCAGCCAGGGCCGCCCTTGTCTTCCGTCCGGACGTGTACCGCAGCGCCCTCATCGGCACCGACGAACCGCTGCCCGGCGCCAGCTCCAAGGTCGAAGGCAGCCTGCATCAGAAGACCGCGGTCGGCACGCAGCAGGGCCATATGATCCTGGAAAGCAACCGTTTCTTCGACGGGCGCACCTTCGATCCGGCCCATCTTGCCGACTACGTCGCGGCGCTGGCGCAGGACGACTGATGCTGCACCGCAAAATTTCCTTGCCGCATCGCACGCGAATCGGTTAGCCTTCCTCCAGCCGAGCCGGTCGCCGCCCAAGGAAGGGCGGCATCACAGCGCCGCCGCCCGGCTTCATTCTGAAACACCGCGTGGCAACGTCGCCGCCCGAATCCGGTCTTCCGCAAGGACCGGGGTCGAGGCGGCTTTTTTGCGTCGTCGCGTCAGCTCGAAGGGACATCACGATGAATACCCTCGCCATGCCGCGCCCCGCCGTTCGGAGGGCTTCGGAAGACGGCGGCGCCGCCGCGAAATCGGGCTTCTGGCAGGCCGGCCACCGGCCGACGCTGTTCGCCGCCTTCCTCTATTTCGACGTCGCCTTCATGGTCTGGGTCCTGCTCGGGCCGCTCGCGCCGATCATCTCGCAGCAGCTCGGGCTCGATCCCGCGCAGAAGGGCCTGATGGTCGCCGTGCCGACGCTCGCCGGCGCGGTCCTGCGCCTGGTCAACGGCCTGCTCGGCGACAGGATCGGGCCCAAGCGGACCGGCGCGATCAACCAACTCATCGTCATCGTCGGCCTCGCCGCCGCCTGGCACTTCGGCGTGTCGAGCTTCGCCGGCACGCTCGCGGTCGGCGTCATCCTCGGCTTCGCCGGGGCGAGCTTCGCGGTGGCCCTGCCGCTCGCCAGCCGCTGGTATCCGCCTGAGCACCAGGGCAAGGCCATGGGCATCGCCGGCATGGGCAATTCCGGCACCGTCCTGGCCGCGCTGTTCGCGCCGCTGCTCGCCAGGACCTTCGGCTGGAACAACGTCCTGGGCCTGGCGCTGATCCCGCTGGTCGCGGTCTTCGCCTTCTACATGGTCGCCGCGAAGGACAGCCCGGCCCAGCCCGCGCCCAAGCCGCTGTCGGCCTATGCCGCCGTGCTCAAGGAGCAGGACGCCTGGTGGTTCATGCTGTTCTACTTCGTCACCTTCGGCGGCTTCGTCGGCCTCTCCAGTTCGCTGCCGACCTATTATGCCGATACCTTCGGGCTGACGCCGGTGGTCGCCGGCTACTGCACCGCCGCCTGCGTCTTCATCGGCTCGCTGCTGCGGCCGGTGGGCGGGGCCCTTGCCGATCGGTTCGGCGGCGTGAGGACGCTGACGGCGGTCTATTCGCTCGCCGCCCTGGTCCTGGCCTGCATCGCCGCCGGCACCGTTTCGCTGGGGCTGACCGTGGCGCTGTTCCTCGCCGCCATGGGCATCCTCGGCATGGGCAACGGCGCGGTGTTCCAGCTCGTGCCGCAGCGCTTCCGCGAGGAGATCGGGGTGATGACCGGGCTGGTCGGCTTCGGCGGCGGCCTGGGCGGGTTCTACCTCGCCTCCTCGCTGGGCCTCGCCAAGAAGCTGACGGGCAGCGCCGCGCCGGGCTTCCTGGTCTTCGCCGCCCTCGCGGTGATCGCGCTGGTCGGCCTGACGCTGGTCAAGGCCCGCTGGCGGAGCACCTGGGGCGCCGCCAAGGCGGGCGTCCGCATCTGAACCTTCGGACAAGCCCCCTCATGCTGCACCGCAAAATAACCGCTTGCCCGCGAGGGGGCGAATCGGTTAGCTAATTCCCGAAAGCAGCCCGCGCCGTCCAATGGCGGACGATTCCAGCGCAGCCGCATTTCGAACTGACAACGCGTGGCAACGAAGCCGCCCGAACTGGTCCCGCAAGGGGCCGATTCGAGGCGGCTTTTTCGTTGCGCGCGGCGGACATGGAGACACGACGTGAATGCGCCGATGAACTTCGAGAACCCCCGCCAGGAGGCCACCCGCGAAAGGCTGGTGGTGATCGGCAACGGTATGGCCGGCTGCCGCGCCGTGGAGGAGATCCTCGCCCGCGATCCCGATCGCTATTCGATCGCGATCTTCGGCGCCGAGCCCCGGGTGAACTACAACCGCATCATGCTCTCGCCGGTCCTCGCGGGCGAGAAGGCCTTCGCCGACATCGTCATCAACCCGGACGAATGGTATGCCGAAAACGGCATCGACCTGATCTCCGGCGATCCGGTCGAGCGGATCGACCGCACGACCCAGACGGTGATCGCCCGCTCGGGCCGGGTCGAGCCTTATGACCGGCTGCTGATCGCCACCGGCTCCGATCCCTTCATCATCCCCGTGCCGGGCGCCAACCTGCCGGGCGTTGTCACCTTCCGCGACCTCGATGACGTCGACAAGATGCTCGCCGCCGCCGAGAAAGGCGGGAATGCCGTGGTGATCGGCGGCGGCCTGCTCGGGCTCGAAGCCGCGCACGGGCTCAACCTGCGCGGCATGGCGGTGACAGTCATCCACCTGATGCCGACGCTGATGGAGCGCCAGCTCGACGAGGCCGCCGGCTACCTGCTCAAGTCCGAACTGGAGCGCCGCGGCCAGGCGGTGCTGACCGGCGCGGACACCGCCGAGATCGTCGAGCAGGACGGCCACGTCGCCGGAGTGCGGCTCAAGGACGGCCGCGAGATTCCCGCCGACATCGTGGTCATGGCGGTCCGCCTCCGCCCCCCCCCCGCCCCCCCCC
>ERZ778022.3761-NODE-3761-length-13829-cov-5.595833_pt1 | contig 13829 bp, 9 predicted proteins | sample MGYA00375752_ERZ778022 | MGnify/ENA primary metagenome ERZ778022 (study PRJEB29350, sample SAMN05389826) | bioreactor metagenome | isolation source: Thiocyanate bioreactor | place: South Africa: University of Cape Town | collected 2014-04-04 ... | reverse complement strand
GTCCGCAATCATCTTCAACTCCAGCTCAAGAAACCGCATCTCGCCCGCGCCGCCTGCGTGTGTCAGGTGTGGAACGTTGGTGTGTATGTGTGGGTGTGAGTGCGGTACAACGCAACAACTACAATTACACACCTGCCACGTGCGGCTTGGTGACGGCATTCAGCTGCTCCGAGTACGTCAACGAGCTGCCCTTGTTGCCGGCGCCCGGCCGCCCGCCGCGTGCCACCACCAGCGCCTGCCCATGCGTATCCATGTCCGCCAGCACGTACTTGCGCTCACGGTACGCATGTCCCGCACGGGTGTACCGCACTACCTCCCCGGCGCCCTCCTCACTACTGCCCCCTGCTGCTGTCGCCGCGGCGCTACTACTACTATCTGCATCGGCGTCGTCGCCGTCGTCGTCGTCGCCATCGCCGTCGTCGTCAGGGATGGACCCCCGCAAGCCACGATTCCGCCGCCGTTGCCGCCCGCGACCAGCAGTCTGCACATCACCGCCGTCAACTTCGCTATCCTCTGCCGCACCTGCCGCCGCTGACCAACCGCTACCACCCTCGTCGACCTCCTCCTCTTCGGGGGGTGCCTCCAAGTCATACACGCGCACCACCTCCTTCACCACGGTGCCCACTGGCACCATGAACTTCTTGGCGCGGCCCGACCGGCCACAAGTGGCGCCCGCTGCGTCGGAGCCGTCGCGGCCGCGCAGAACAAATGACTGGAACGCGAGGTCAGGGATGGAGTGCGACGCCTCCAGCACCACGTCGCCGCCGGCGCCGCCACGGCCACCGACCGGCCGCTTCTTAATCTGCGACAAGCTCTCAAAACTAACGAGGCCCTTGCCACCGCGCCCGCCAACTACCTGCACTCGCACGCGGTCTGCAAACGGCCGGCCGCGTGTGGTGTTGTGCCGCACTGGCAGCCACGCGGTCGCTGGCACCGCCACCATCGTTGGCGCCACAGCAGCAGCTGCAGCAGCGCATGCCTCCACCGCATGCCACGCTCCACCGCCGCTCACACCTGTCCGCCTGCTTGCAGCGCCCGCCAGCGCGTTGCGCACCGCCTGGCCCAACATGGTGGCAGTTGTGTAGGTGTGTGAGTGAGATGGGATGGGTGGGATGGCTGCGGGTGGCCGCGGTTTGTGTTAATGAGCAATAATCAAAAACAATACGGTGTGAAAATCTATCACCGGCAATTGTCTCAGTTATGCATGTAGGCGCGTATGCCGTCAATACATTAGTGTGGTATCCACCAATAATTGACGCCGCCTTACCGCTCAACATGCACCACAGCCACCACACAACGGTGCGCCAACGGCCACGGCCACGGCCACGGCCATCGAGAGTGAACATGTTCAAATGGAGGTGTGGGGCGCGCGCGCAGGCATACGTGTACCAACGCCACCCGCGGGCCCACAACGCCGGGGCCTGCAAGTAGTTAGGAGGGCGTGCCATCAAACTGCCCAACGCAATGGCCACGCCGCGTGCCGCCTGCCAGCGGCGCGTGCACGCAGGGGTTAAGTACAGGTCGACGACGTCGGGCGCCCAGACACGAAGAAACGAAAAACAAAGGTCATACCATAGGTTACGCGCACCAGGTGGGCGGCGTGAACCAGGAGGCGGGCGGCGGCGTGGCAGTGGCGTCCTTGACGCCAAACAGCATGGTGCCGTCGGCGGTGGAGGCGAAGGGCGAGCGGGAGTAGATGTAGATGGGGGCGCAGGAGGCGTCGGCGGTGACGGTGATGCGCGCCGCGCCGTTCGTCTCGGGGCCCTCCACGTACGTCGCCAGCGTCAGGGCGGGCGAGATGGTGGAGGTGTACAGCAGGGTGGGGAACAGCGTGCCGGGCGCGCCAAAGCACATGGAGGTGGGGATGGGGTTGGACATGGACTCGCCCACGTGGCAGGTGCCGTTGCCCCACATCGTCATGAACGCGCCCGTGGCGTTGGTGGTGATGATGAGGCCGTAGGAGGAGGTGGCAGGCGTGCCCACGCCACCAAAGAACTCCGTCACGACGCCCGCCGTCGCGTCCGCGCCCACCCACCCAGCCAGCAGATTGTCATACGAGTTCACCGCCGCCGCCAGCGTCGCGGTGTAGTCACCCGTGCCACCCAGCGCGCAGCACGACGCCGGCGCCGGCGGCGCCGCCTTGCCACCCACGCGCAGCCCGGTCGCATGCGCCGCCGCAGCCGCGGGCGCAGCGCCTGCCACCGCCACTGCCACCACCGCCGCTGCCGCGGCCGCCGCGGCCACTGCCGACAGAGATCGAGTGCCACCCATGGTGGTGGTGAAAGTCAGGACTGGAAAGTTGGATCGCGGGGGTCGGCGCACTTCCTTTCACCTGGAGCACAGCAATATACCTGCATATGGCACGGGCGCGTGGTTAAATTGGCGCCGCACCGCCGCACCCACGCGCGCTGGTGGTTGATGTGGTGGTGGGGGAGCGAGCCTGGTGCCGCGTGCCTTCAAACCGTTCAAAGATACAGCCACACCACACAGTGTGCAGCACCACTCTGCTGCACCTGTGAAGCGCCGCAGCATTCCACAGACGCAGTCGGCAAACAAATGCAGTGTGGGGGCGGCGCATTTTACACTGGTTGGCTCCCCCGGCGTTGGCGATAGGGTATATTGATGTGCCTGCGCACCGGTTTGATTGAGAGTCGCGTTTGTTAACAAAAACACACGTTTGCCATCGGCGTTTGGCGCTGCCACCACAACTACTACTGCTGCTGCTGCTGTGTGGTGTGGTGTGTGAGACCCTCCTCCTCTAGTTGCGCAGCAACAGGTACAGCATGGGAGAGGCGGTACCGGAGGTGGAGGCGCTGCTGCTGGCGCGCATGAGCGCGCTGGGCATGGATGGCGAGGCGTATGCAAACTACGCGGCTGGCATGCTGGCTGACGACGGCGTGCCGGCAGATGAGGCGCGGTCCACGCTGCTGGAGATGCTGGTGCTGACGGTGGATGACGGCCGCGATCTGACGGCAGAGATTGGCGCGCTGCTGGATGACGCGCGCGCGCTGCAGGATGAGGCTGCGGCGACGGCGGCGGCAGCGGCAGCGGCAGAAGAGGCGGCGGCGGCAGCGGCGCTGGCGGCGCTCACCCTGCCGCGTGACGGCAGCGTCGCGACCGACAGCCTGGCGCAGCTGCCGTCCAAGGACGCCGGCGTGACGCTGGATGACATGGAGCTGGATGCTGGCATGCGGCGCGCGCTGGCGGCGCGGTACGGCTACATCGAGGAGTCGGACGACAGCGAGACGGAGGCAGCCAATGCGGCAGCGGCGGCAAAGGCAGCCGCCAAAGCTGCCAAGCGCGCCAAGGAACCGGCGGTGGTGCGCAGCAGCGCGCTGGATGCCGCACTGTCCGACCTTGCGGCAGCGGCAGCGTCGGGGCCAGACATACGCGGCCTGGGCCGCCGTGCGAAGCGTACGGCGCTGGCGGCAGCTGAGGCACCACCCGCTGCCACCGCCACCGCGTCGTCATCGTCACCCGCAGCCGCGTCTGCGTCCGCGCTGATGTTTGGCGCGTCGCCGGTGGCCGCTAGCTCTGGCGTGCGCGCAGGCGTGGCGGCGGCGCGGGACTCTGACATTAGCGACATCGTAGGCGGCGGCGGCGGCGGCGGCGATGACAGCGAGGATGATGGCAAGCGTGGGCGGCGTGGCGGGCGCGGGGGGCGGCGGCGTGGGCGGTCATCATCGGGAGAGGGTGGTGGTGGTGGTGGTGGCGGCGGTGGCATGGTGGAGTTTGATCCGCTGTCCATCCAGCTCAACAACAAGGCGGTGGCCAAGGAGGCGGAGCGGGCAAAGCGGGAGGAGGCGAAGGCGAAGCACGAGGAGGAGGAGCGCGCGCTGCGCGAGGCGGCGGAGGCGGCACGTGCTGCGCGCGCCAAGGCCATGCAAAGCCGGCTTGGCGGTACGCCGGCTGGCGGCGCCGCCGCTGGCCGCGGCCGTGGCCGGCCAGCAAAGTAGGCGTGGCACAGGCCAATCGCAGTAGTTCAAATATTTAGTTAGGGTGATCGGGGGGGCACACACTGTTACAACTCCGTGTCCGACACCTCCTCGGTTAGGTCGGCAGCAGAGTCAGGCACACATGAAATCAGGGCAACGTCGTCAACGCTGTCATACACCTCCACAATGTCGTCGCACAGGGAGCGGGCCGCCGCACCACCACTGCTACCGCCACCGCCACCTCTACGCAGCGGCGGCGACGACGGAATCACAACACACTCCACCGCGCCGCTGCCGCCGTCACCGTCAGCGGACGCGGATAACCACAGCACCGCGTCGGCGTCAGGGGCGCTGTCATCCACCAGCTCCGCCTCCATGCTTGCATGCCCGTGCACCAGTGACGTGTTTGCATCGCCCCACCCCTTGCTGCTGCTGCCACCGCCGCCGCCGCTACCGCCACTGCCGTGGACGCTGCCACGGGTGCTGCCGCCCGCTGCCTGCGACAGCAGCGTCCCCACGCTGGTAATGCTGCCGGCAGACCTGATGGAGGGTGCGGTGGCGGTGGATGGTGGCCGCGGCGGCAGCAGCGGCGGCGCCGGCAATACCGGAGGTGGTGGTGGCGGCGGCGGCGGTGGCGGCGGCGGTGGCGGGTGCGCGCTGGGGACGGGGGGCGGGGGGCGAAGCAACGCTTCGTGAAAGTGGCGCACGCGGCCGTCCGCGGTGACCCGCGTGTAGTTCAGGGAGCCAATGAACAGGCCGTTCAGGCTGCGGGCGCGCGACAGCGCCACGTACGCCTGCCCGTCAGCAAACGCGCGGCCAAGGTTGACGCGCACCATGTCCAGCGACATGCCCTGCGACTTGTGCACCGTGATGGCCCACGCCAGGTTCAGCGGCACCTGCTCCAGCACCACGTCGCCCAGGCCGGGGAAATGCGACGAGAACTCTGCCGGAATAATCATTTCGGTGCACCCGTTGCTGAAGGTGACGACGGGGTACACAAACACGCGGTGCGTGGCGCGGTCGCCCTTCCACACCACCGCCTGCGGCGTGGGCAGCAGGGCGCTGAACGCGCCACCCGTCACCAGCTTAACCTCCCATCCCGCCAGCTCCGCCTCCACCCACACCGCCTCTGCCGCCGTCAGCAAGTGCTCCACGGTTGGCGCTGCAGGCGGGGGGACGCTACCACCTGCTGCTGGCCTGCTCCACGGCGCGCCGTCGCGGCCTCGTTTTGCTCCGCTAGCGCGCAGTGGTGAAGCCACCGCTGCACCGCCAGGATGCGGCGCCGGTAGTGGTGCCAGCGGGTCCTTCCGCGGCTGCACCATAACAACGGGGCGGCCGTCGTGCACCAGGTGTGCGTAGTCGGCCGCATTGTCACAATCCAGAAATGGCGGCCAATCGTCGTCGATGTACTCTGACAGGTACATGGTGGTTGCCGTGTATCGCTGCCCCCGGCCGCTTTCCATGGGCCGGGTGTGCATGCCTGCGGGGCAGCGCGCAGACGCCAGGTCGTAGTTGCGGCTAACGCCGTGTCCGTAGGCACTCGAACTGCCGCGGCCCAAACCGCTGCTGCCACCACCACCAGCAGCGCCGCCGCGGCCACTGCCACCGCCACCTCCACCAGCGTCACTCCCACCGCCACCGGCGCCACCGCCAGCCGAGCCCTCGGGAGGCGGCGCGGTGCCATCACCAACCGCCTCGCGGTTGCGGTTCTCCAGCGCCACGCCGCCATAGTACGCCCGCATGGCTGCCATCGCCATGGCGTCGGGTGGCTGGCTGGTCTGCAGGTTGGCGCGCAGGGTGGTACGCGCGTCAATGAATCGTACCACACTTTCATTGTCGGAGGCGGTGGCAGACAGGAAGCGGCGGATTGCGTTGTACTGTTCGCCGGCAGCCGCTGCACCCGCCGCACCGGTCGCTTCCACGCTCGCCAACGCCGCCAGCAGGCGCGTGTACTCCTCCGCCGGCGAGCAGAAGCGCTGCACCACGCCACGCGACCCGTTCACCAGCATGGGCTCTGTCAGGCGTATGTTCTTGAGCAGAATGACCTGCGCGCCGATGCGCAGGCGCACCACCGGCGGCACAATTATGTTCTTCAGCACGTTTTGGTTGCTGGCCAGCAGGAACACCTGGTTGCGTTGCACCACCCGCTGCTCCTCCATTCTCGGGGATTCCATCTCCGGCTTGATACCACGCCGCCCGCTGTACCGGTACTCTGTCACCCCCAGCGCCTCCAGCTCGTCCGTGTTGCGAGTGGCTGCCTCGTGGTTGGTGCAGTACAGGTCAATGGCGGTGGACACGGCGTGCATTGGCGCCGTCGCCACCACCGCCTCCATCACCGGTGGCACGGCGCTGCCGGCAGCATGCACCTCCGTTGGCGGCGGCGGCGCCGGTGGCGGCGACAGGCCAATGAAGGCGTCCATGGCAGCCGTGGCGGTGGCGGCCGCCGACAGGGTTGCAAACCCCTCGCTGCCGGCGCCGTAGCGCGTGAAACAGGGGCTCAACACGCGGCGCACGTCGGCGGTGATCACGCCAGCGCGCAGGGAGTTGAGGACGCGAATGAATTCATGGTCCTTCTGGCGCCACACGCGCGTCAAGTGGAAGCAGGCAGGTCGTGCGCGCTGCCAGCTCCAGGACTCGAACGCGAGGCCAGCGTTGAACTGGGCCGGGGAGGAGATGTTGTCGGCCTCGCTTTCCCACGCGGCGGCAGCTGCTGCTCCCCACTCGGTGGCTGCTGCTGACGCTGCTGCCGCGGGAGGGGCACCGCGTGTGGTGCGTTTGGAGTCCGAGCCCGACGCGCCGCATGTGAACGCAATGTTGGACTGCGCGGTGCGCTTTGGCAGGCGCGCGCCCGCCGGCCCCGCCGCCAGCAGCGCCGCTGCCGCCAGCGCCGCGCGGTGCTGCACGGCGCCAGCCGACGCAGGTGGGCACCATGTTGGCAGCGCCATGATGGCGGCGTCATCGGCACCCTCTGCCACCTCCGCCAGCAGGTCAGCGTCCGTCAGCGGCACCGCCACCGCTTCTTTGCCAGGCGCCGCCTCTTGCCTGTACGCCGGCTGGTTGAGCAGGGCGGGCAGGATGGCAGCCAGGCGGTCGGGTGCGATGGCGGGGGGCGTGGGTGTTGGTACGGGCAAGCCACGGTGCTCCGCGCGGTGGAACCGCACCGCGCTCCAGTACGGCGTCGGCCGCCATACGCACGCAACCTGCGGCCGGCCGCCCACCACAGGCACCCGCCGCTCCACCGGCGGCAGCTGCGCAAAGTCGCCACAAAACACGAGCTGCACGCCGCCAAAGGCGCGCTGCATGGTGCGGATGATCTCCTCCTCCGGGTTGCGGCGCGACGCCCGCACCGTCGTCACGGCGTCGTCCAGCGCGTCCAGCAGCTCACCCGACAGCATGGACACCTCATCCAGCACCAGCGCGCACATGTGGCGAATGAGCGGCGCGAGCACCGGGTTGAACACGCCGCGCATGTCACGGTAGTAGTCCGCCGCCTTGCAACCCATGGCGGAGTGGATGGTGGTGCCGCCCAGCGGCTCCGCGGCAATGCCGGTGGGCGCGCACACAAACACGCGATCCTTCCCAAACCGCGCCTGCAGCTCAGCAATGATGACCGCCAGCGTGCGCGGCTTGCCCACGCCGGCGGGGCCGGTCAGGACCACGTTGGCGCCCCGCCGCACCGCGTCCACCGCGGCGCGCTGGTCGGCGTCCAGGGAGGCGTACGTAGGTGCCGGCACGCCGCCAGCTGGCGGTGCGCCTGCTGCACCTGCTGCAGCTGCTGAACTGCCGCCCCCAGCAGCAGCTTGCCGCGGCGGCGCGCCGGGGTCTGCTTTTCCACAGGTGTAGCCACCGCCGCTGCCCCTACCCTCCGGCTTCATGGCGGACCCACCTTCAGGCTTCATGGCGGACGCACCCTCCGGCTTCATGGCTGAGGTGTGCGCTGCAAGGGCAGCGGCGCCCGCTGCATGCGGCGTCACGCCCGCCACCAAGGACGCGGGCAGCATGGCGAGCCGTTGGCGGGCGGCAGGCTTTACCACTGGCGTGTGCGTGCCAATCCGGCATACAAGCCTGTACAGCCGGTTCCGGCCACCACCATGCCACGCGCGCTGCCTCACTCCACTGTTGCAGCCCCTTCTGGCGGAGCAGCTGGTCGTTACTCGGGCAGGTAGGGGGAAGTGGGACGATGGGGGAGAAAGCGAGCGCAGTAGAGAGAAGAGGGGAGGCTGCCCTTTGCATCACTCAAATAATTACAAAACGCCGCATTAATACAATGCTTCTTGCACAAATCCGCAACACTCTCCTCATTATTGCGAATGTCATGTGTGTTGATACCGGTTCGCCGCGCCGTTGCAGTGATTTTGCGCCAACCCGGCGGCGCGTTAGACGTGTCTGACGGCGCTCAATGTTCCAAACGGCTTCCACGTGTCGGTTTGGAACTTCCAAACTGTAGTGTCGATGAGTCTGACGCAGTGGCAAAACTGCTGGTGCACGGTGTTGCATGGCGCACCCACGCTGCGCCAGCAGCATGGCAGAAGTAATACCAGCGGTGGCAATTGCAGCCGTAGTTAGAGGGCACACTTGGTGGTTGTGGCGCACGGGTGTGTTGTTGTTGATTTCAATCGTGTGTAATGGATCATCGCGCTGCCGCCGCTGCTGTAACGCTGAACGAGTACTAACGGCGCCTCCCACGCCGCGGCAGCTGCTACTGCAACAGCTGGACGATAGTAATAGGAAGCGGTGTGGGATGACATGCGGCGGTCATACGTGGTTGCGGCCGCGGGGTGGAGCTTGGCCGCGTGCCTGGTGGTGTTCATCGCTGCAGGGCAGACGGCGCGGCGGGATGGCGGGGTAACGTGGGTGTTGGCCACAAGGTCCACAACGGCGGCGGAAGACGGAGGAGGAGGGGGAGGGAATGGGGGAGGTGGCGCAAGTGAAAGTGGAGCGCAATTAGAGACGGCTGGCGGAGCACCGAGCAACCCACAGCAGCCGGTGCTAGCAGCACAGCAGGGCGTGCATGTGCCGGGCACGCGGTACATGGACGTGGTGGATGACGAGGCGCCGCTGCTAGACCCGCACCGCTTTCGAATCGGCGTGTCACTCATCGTCATGGAGCGCAAGGAGCTGCTGCAGCCCGCCATCACGTCGCTGGTGGCCAGCGAGATGGCCACCTACAACTACACCATCTACTACTGGTGCAACAAGCCCGGCAGCGAGGCGGCGCTGTACATGAAGTCGCTGCGTGGCGTGCCGGTGGTGGAGGTGCCAAACCCGACAGGGGGCAACGCCGGTATCGTCATCCCGCGCGTGCGCATCATGGAGGCCATGATGGCTGCCACGCCGCGCCTGGATTACTTCATGGAGATGCATGACGACATGTACTTCTTCCCTGCCACGCCGTGGGTGTCCAACCTGCTCAAGTTTGACGCGCCCGACACTGGCATCTTGATGCCCTTCATCTTCAATGCCAACACAATGCCAGCCGATGCCGCCGCGGTGCTGCCCGGCCTGCGGCGCGACGGTGACCCACGCGATGCGCGCGCCGGGCTGGTGGCGGCGCACGTGCTGTATTACCGCTGCATCCAGGTGCACCCCTGGTTCCTCAAGCGCGCCCTGATCGAGGAGGTGGGCTACTACGACCTTGCCTTCTCGCCGCACGAGATGGAGGACGACGACCTGATGTACCGCACGCTCACCTCCGGGTGGCGTGCGGTGGCGGTGCGCGCGTCGTGGGCGCTGCACTACGGCGCGGTATGTGTGGCGGCGGCACTGGCGGATGTGGGGTGTACAACAGCACAATAATGACAGAGCACACACCACGCCCCACGACGCATGTGCAGGCCACCCGCGGCTTGTTCCTTGCAACCAACACCAACCACTCGGCAGTGTTTGTTGCCAAGCACCATGTCAATTATGACTCCTTCAGGCTTGACTACCTGGAGCGCCACTGCCACCCCGCCGTGTATGCCGTCAAGCCCACCCTCCAGCTCGGCTTCCTTGACTAATTATGGAGCCAGGGCTGGGGCGTTGCATGCCGTGTTGCATGCCGTGTTGCATGCCGTGTTGCATGTCGGTGCGCGCTTCCACCCCAGCTGTGGCCGTGTGTGCCCACCTGCGACCCTGTATTCCCCCTGTGTAGCGAGGAGCGAGCGTGTCGTCGTCGTTCTGTCCCTGCGTGCGGGCTACTATCTGTGCTCAGCGCCCTGTCTCTATGCGCAGTTGCGTCGTCGGGCAAGGTCTCTCACGCGGCGTCGCGCCGCGGAGGGCGCCAGCTCGCGACGCCACCTACTGTGCCCAGCGTGACCGCAACCACTTGAAATGAGGCAACAAGCACACCACGCCGGCTAGCACATAAGTTAATCACTTCCGCCCTTTCCTTCCTGTGTTGGTGGCAGGCGTTGTTGCCGCTGCTGCTGCTGCCGCAGCTGCTGCCGCCGCCTCCTTGGCGGCCGCCTCCGCCTCGTCTGCCGCGATGCCCTCGTTCACTTGCCGGTTGGACAGCCAGCGGGTGGGAGCGCTGCTGGAAGCACGCGTGAGGAACCGCCACGGCGGCACCACCACCAGCATGGCCACCACCACGCCAACCATCCACACGCGCGCCGCCAGGCCAAATGACTCCTCCCGGTAGCCCAGCACAAACCCTATCACCTGCAGGTTGGGGCGTGGGGGGAGGCGTGGGGGCGTAGGGGGAAGCACGTAGGGGAGGCGCAGGTAGGCAGGCGCTCGCGCGCAACGCACGGCAAAGGCAATCACAATGTACTGCGACAGAGTATCGGCGCGTGCTTGCATGGGGAGCGTCTGCACAGCGGGGAGTTGGGAGTTGGGAGTGTCGCAGGCGTTGACAACCGGCGCCTGAGCAACAGGAGCTTGTAAACTGCCCCGTAGGCACGTACAAAGTCGGTGGGCGGCAGGCAGCTGGTCGAACGCTCTGGTCCACTGCCGCGAGGCAGCGCCTCCTCCGCAGTCGCCATGGTTGTCTTGCTAAACCGAGGGCCGCGCGGCTGCCACGTCACGTAGGCACACAAAGTGGCCACCTCTTTGCCTCCCTGTTGCAGGACTGTCAGCATACAAGACGCACAACACTGCAACCGTACACGCGCACTTTGTATGGGCCACACAAGATCTGTCGCTTGGGTTGTCATTACGACTCATTAGTGTGCATATAGCGGAGGCAGCAGCGTGCCCTCGTGTGAAGGGCTGTATCCTTGTGCGGCGCATCCAACGTCTGCACGAGCCTGCATCATTTTGAGTGAAATTTGGCTGCGTGATTTCGCAGCATAAAACGCAGCCACAACGCACAAACATAACGGATGTGACAGCCAATAGGGTACACTACGCTGTCGCAGTGTTGTGCGCCACAAAAACTTGTAATTTGTCCCATTTTGATGCTACAACTTTTCGTCGCCAATTTTCCTGCCGATCATCATTGAGAGTCAGCGGTGGGACGCAGCAGGGAGGTTGGACGCGCGCGCGAGGGTAACAACGCGACAGCGCGCATTTTGTGCACTGTGAAAGTGTTCATAGGTGCCAGCTGTTGCGTGTCGTGTGGTGGCTTGTGTGTTTCATGTCACGCTAGCGTACTTGCGCGTGAGTGCGTTATCGCCGCCATACGCATACCCAGTACGCGTCTTGCCTCCCGCAACACAGCGCTGCCCTGCCGCCACTGGTGTCACTACTTGCTACCACCTCGCTGCACTGGTATACGTTATTGTTGTCTGGGTGTTGCTACTACTGCCGCTGCCGTGCTTGTGGTGTGCCCGCTCCCGTCGTCGACCTTGGACTCGCAGCCGCCATCATGGAGGCGGGCGGCGGCGCACCGGCGGCGGCCCGCAGCAATGCCTGCGTTGGCCGCGACATGTGCCTGTGCATGCCGCTGAGCGTGCACAAGGGCGTGTCGCGCGTGCAGCGACTCATGCTCTCGCTGGTGGTGGCGGCGTCGCTGACGGCCGTCATTATGGTGGGCGTGGGCAACAAGTTTTTCAGTGGCAGTGTGTTTGTGTTCCTGGTCATCCCCGCCACCCTGTGCTGCGCGGTGGCGGGCGCGCGGGCCCGCTCGCCCGTCCTCACTGGCGTGTTTTGTTGCTGCAACGGCACGTGGGGGGTGGTGGCGTTCATCAGCACCGCAGTGGTGGCCGGCTTCCTGCGCCCCGCCATCAACTGCATCTGCGACCCCGCCTGCACCGCGCTGCCGGCGACGATGGCCATTGGTGGGCGGTCCAGCAGCGGCAGCGTGGTGCCGACCTCCAACAACCTGACGGCGCTGCGCGAGACGGAGGAGTTCCAAACAATTTGTGCCAACCATGCGCGCTACGAAGGCTGGTTCAACACCTTCACCGCCATGGGCATCGTCACCGGCAGCCTGCTGGCTGTCGTCGTGATCCTGGCGTGCGCGCTCCTGTGCTGCTACAACAAGTCGGCGCAGGAGACGGCGGCGGTGGTGGCTGCTAACGCCGCCGCCGCTGCACCCGCCAGCATCCCTGTGGCCATGCCGGTGGGTGCCGTCCAGATGGTGCAGATGCCGGCCGGCATCACGGGGCCGAGCTACCCGCCCCCATCGGCACCTGCGTCGCGCTACTCGCCGGTGTCTTCGCCGCCGCCCAATTATACTTACGCCACGCCGCCACCATCAGGGCCACCGCCGGGCGCTGCCTACGCCCCCGCCTACGCCCCCGCCTACGGCGCCCCCATGCCGTACGCCTCGGCGTACGCCGTCCCGCCACCTGTCGGCTACGCTGGTTACGGCGGCAAGTCTGTGTAGTGTAGCCCGCCTCGTGTGCTGTATTGTTGCCGTCATGTAGGTATGCTAATTATGTCATTCCCGGTTTTATTACGTATTTGTGCTCAACCTCCCTTGCACTTACGTGCGGCGGTGCTGGTGGCGTGTTCAGTGTTCTATTGGTCATGTGTGGCCACGGCGTTGTGATGACCGTGCCGCTGGCAAAACGTGTGGCGGCGCCTAATGAGGTTCACGCGTTCAATTGTACGCCCCACAATCACCCCCGCCGATCAGATCCAGTCACCCCCCGCGATCTTCTTGGGCAGGTACACTTGTGTCAGGTACTGGAAGTCAAAGCTGGACAGCGACTGGATCTCCGCCTTGACCTTGGTCTTGCACATGAGCTCCAGCTCCTGAATGAGGGGGGTGGGTGGGTGGGGGTGGTAGCTACCGAGATATTGGCTACCAAGATCCGGAGGCAGCGCAACGCACCTTCAGCCATTGCGGGTTGGACCGAATGAACTCCTCCTTCATCAACTCCTGCCCCGTCTTGATGTCATTGGCCGTCATCTCCAGCCGGCACTGCTCTGGGATCTGCAGGGCGTGTGAAATGGTGTGTTAGCTGGCGGCAGTCACGAACTGCGTGCATCCATGCGCGCGCACACACGTGCACCCCATGCGTACCTTGTACTTGTCCAGGTCGGACGGCCGCACGCCCAGCCACTTGATGTCGGGCGTGGTGAGGGAGGCGCTGTCGTAGCTCATGTTCTTGCTGCCGGACATGTACACGGACAGGATCTTGAGCCCGTACGGGTCGCTGTCCACCAGGCCCAGCACCGGCAGGCCCAGCGTGGTCTTCAGCTTCTTCAGGAACAGGCGCGTGGCGACGTCCGGCTGCCCCTTGGCGGTGATCACGATGCAGGGGTACTTGTTGTAGAACCGGTCCTCCGCGATGCGCATGAACGCGGCCTCCTTCTCCACCAGCAGGATGAACTCGGCATCCGACTCCAGGTCGGTGATGCGGTCAATGAACGGCGGGATGGCCTTGCCGCCGATGCCCATGCGCGTGCAGTCAATGAGGTCGCCGTCGTCGCGGAACTTGAGCCGCCCCACCACGATGCCCTTGTCCGACGCCACCACGTGCAGGCTGGTGCGTGTCCACCCCAGCATGGCAGCCACGTCGT
>ERZ778022.3758-NODE-3758-length-13835-cov-4.924528_pt1 | contig 13835 bp, 4 predicted proteins | sample MGYA00375752_ERZ778022 | MGnify/ENA primary metagenome ERZ778022 (study PRJEB29350, sample SAMN05389826) | bioreactor metagenome | isolation source: Thiocyanate bioreactor | place: South Africa: University of Cape Town | collected 2014-04-04 ... | reverse complement strand
AGTGGCGTCATCGGGCGCGGGGTCCACGTCGCATGGCGCCAGCCGGCAGACGGCGAGCATGCTGCACAAGAGCGCGACGCTGGAGGACGGCCTGTTTGGCGTGCTGTACACGCTGTCCAAGGACCGGCGGCCGCCGTCGCGGCGGGCGGCGGTGTTTGTGATGGTGACGGAGACGGTGCAGCTGCTCGTGTTTGTGCTGAGCCCCAAGTTCCCGTGGGGCTCCGTGCTGCGCACCTTTGCCGACCAGATCCGCAACCTGCAGCTGCAGAACCCGCTGGTGTCGCTGGGGTACAGCATGTACCTGGTGGGCTTCTGGGTGCTGGCGGTGCTGCTGTGCGTATGCCTGGGCATCTGCGTGTACGTGGGGTACAGCTTCCGTGAAAACAAGTTCACGCTGCTGTGGCCCATCCTGTTTGTGCGCCAGGTGGTGGGCGTGCTCATCACCGCCTTCTTCACCTCCTCCCTTAACATCTTCCTCACCTCGTTCGCGTGCAAATTTGTGGGGCAGGACCACCCCATGCTCATGCCGTTTGGCGCGGTGGAGGCCGCGGACGGCAGCACGACGTACACCATCGCGTGCTGGGAGATGCCGCACGCCTTCACCGCGGTGGCGGGCGTCGTGTTCTCCATGGCCTTCACCTCCCTGGCCCTCGTGGTGTCGCTGGTGGACTTTGACACCACCATGCGCGGCAAGAACCCCATGGGCGCCGCGGAGCCGCGCGCGGAGGCGCTGTTCTTTGTCGCCAAGACCACGCTCGCCGTGTCTAACATTATGCTGTCCGGCTACCCGCTGCTGCTCGCCGTCATCTTCTCCGTCGTGTCGTCCGGCATGGCCGGCATCATGCTGTGGCTGATGCCGTACCGGCACGCGTGGGTGAACCGCCTGCGCACCTCCCTCTTTGCCATCCTGGCGTTCTCCAGCTTCATGGCGCTGGCGGTCACGCTGGTGAACGACACCTCCTCCGGCGCGCTCATCATTGTGGAGGCGCTCGGCATCCTGCCCGCCGCCGCCGCCGGCTGGTGGGCGGTGCGACAGCGCGAGGCGGACATTGACGGCCGCCGGCTGCTCTCCAACCCGCGCATCGCCGCGCTGCTGCGCAAGCCCAACACCGGCGTGCTGGGCTCGGTGGCGGTGGACGGCGCGTCGGGCGGCGACGATGGCGACGGTGAGGTCACCCTGTGCCTGGGCCGCCGGTGCGCCGTGCGCCGCAACTCGGTGCTCTCCAACGCGATGGACATCCTGGTGGGCCGCACGGAGGAGACGCAGCGGCGGTCGCCGTTCCGCACGCCCGACGCGGTGGAGCGCGCCACCCGGTTTGTGGTGGAGGTGGACACCACCTGCCAGCTGGCAGACGAGGAGGTCATGGCAATCGGGCGCAAGCTGGGCGCCAACCGGTCGGCGGCGGTGGCGGCGGCGGGCGGCATGGGGTCGCCGGCCGGCGGGGCAGGCACCGACGACGACGCGCTGGGCAACGCGGTGGGCTTGGACACGCCGGCGGAGGCGGACGGCTCCAGCTTGTATCTGGACCCCACGGGCGTCGGTGGCGGCGGCGGCGGCGGCGGCGGTGGTGTTGGCGTCGGCGGCAGTGGTGTGGTTGGCGGCGGCGGCGGTAGTGGTGTGGTTGGCGGCGGCGGCGGCGAGGGCGGCGACTGGGTGAGCAACACTGCCGCTCCCTCCCGTTATGCCAGCCGCCGCGTCGGCGGCGGCAGCATGGAGTACGGCTCCGTGCGCGGTCATGTGCTGCGCCCGCACGTGCCGCTCCGCCAGCGTGTTGCCATCTGGTTTGCCGCCGTTATGATCCGCCTCACCCGCTGCTGCCGGCCTGACCGCCGCGACGCCGTCATCGCCGGCTCCGACGCCGTCACGTTCCAGGCGCTGCAGAAGCGGCGGCTGGGGCGCGCCATCCAGACGGCGGACGACATCTACCGGCACGGCCTGGCAGTGTTCCCCGACTCCGCCACCCTGCACCTCTGCTACGCCACCTTCGTGCTGGCGTACGCCGGCCGCGACGCGGAGGCGCTGGCCAAGTTCCACATTGAGCGCGCGCGCCGGCTCAACACCTCCTTCCAGGACCGCTTCATCATCTTCATGCGCGACACGGAGCGCAAGCACCAGGCGCAGGGGGAGGCGGTGGGCGAGTCCACCATGGACCTGGTGTCGTACGTGGAGTTCCAGAACAACATGGAGGCGGCGGTGGCGACGCACCGCGCCACGCTGAAGGCCATGCGCCGCTTCTGGCGCTCCGTCGCGATGGCCAAGAAGGCGCTGGAGGAGAGCGCCGCCAACGCGGCGACGATGGATGACGGCGACTCGTCGTCGCTGGGCGAGCGCACGGGGGAGGAGATCTTCCGCCGCGCCTTCAAGCGCTCCATGAAGGCGGGCAGCGACGACGACGACGGCGAGCGCGGCGACGACGACATGCCGGCGGTGGCGGGCGGCGCCAGCGCCAGCGACATCAACGCGCAGGTGGAGGGCCTGTCGCGCGCCTTCTCGCGCATCGACAACCTGGAGACGCGCTGCAACTCCATCTACGTGCTGCTGCTGGAGAAGTACCCGCGCAGCTCCAAGCTGCTGCGCGCGTACGGCCAGTTCGCGGCCGAGATCCCGAACGACCGCAAGAAGTCGGCGCGCGCGTACGGCGAGGCGTCGCGCGTGGACGAGATCGCGCGCGACGCGGCGCGGTTTGGCAAGGCGCGGTCGGAGGGCGGCGGCGCGACGGGCGACGACGGTGCGGACGGCCTCGTGGTCATCAACGACAAGGGCATCATCACGTCGGTGAACAAGAACGTGTGCCGCATGTTTGGGTACACGGAGCGCGAGCTCATGACGCGCAACGTGTCCATGCTCATGGGCCCGCCGCACAACACGGCGCACAACTCCTACCTCACCAACTACCTGACGACGGGCGTGGCGCACGTCATGGGCCTGCGCCGGCGCGTGGAGGCGAAGCACAAGGACGGGCACATGTTTGCGGTGGAGCTGGCCATCAGCCAGGTGGAGAACGAGCGCGGCCTCAGCTTCGCGGGCATCATCCACAAGCTGCCGGAGGACGCCGTCATGGCGCGCGTCACCATCAACGTGACGGGCACCATCGTGTCCGTCAACGCGCCGCTGCTCAAGATGTTTGGCTACGCCGCGCCCGCCGACGTGGTGCACAAGTCCATCAACGCGCTCATGCCCATGAAGTTTGCCTCCGTGCACGACGACTACATGCGAGCGGCGGCGGAGGGGCGCGGGCGGGGCATCGAGGGCATCGCGGGCCGGCGGCTGGAGGGGTGGCACCGGCGGGGGTTCGCGTTCCCCATCACGGTGGAGATCCACTCGGAGGGCGAGGGCGCCAACAAGCTGTTCCACGGCATGATCACGGAGCTCACCAGCGAGTACGGCGTGGTGAGCATCAACGAGCGCGGCGAGATCCTGTCCGTCAACTCGGGCGCCCTCCTCCTGTTTGGCTACAAGAGCTTGTCGGAGGTGGTGGGCCAGAACGTGTCCATCCTCATGCCGCTGCCCTACTCCGCCTTCCACGACTCTTACCTGCTGCGCTACCTGACGACCGACCGGCCCGTCATCCTGGGCCGTGCGCGCCAGGTGACGGCGCTGCACCGCGACGGCACGCAGTTTGCGCTCGTGCTGGAGGTGTCGGAGCTGAAGGAGAAGGACGAGGAGGCGAGCGGGGCGGCGGGTGCGCCGCCCGCCGGCATCCTGTCCACCGCCAACAAGAAGCGCGGGACGGGCGGGACGCGGCGCGGCGGCGGCGGCGGCGGTGACACCGCCGGCGGCTCTGGCGTGTTGGAGGTCACCACCAAGAAGTCAGGCCTGGGGCGGCAGCGCGTGTTCCTCGCCAAGCTGACGCTGGCGGAGGCGGACGAGGGCAGCGGCGCCGACATTGGCCACCTGCTCATCCACGCGCACCTGGGCAACGGGGTGGCGCGGTCGTTTGACCGCCTGGCGGGCCACATCCGCATTGACACGGCGGGCATCATTACGTTCGTTAACGACCGCCTGTGCTTCATCTTTGGCTACTCCAGCCCCGCCGCCCTCATTGGCCGCAACGTGTCGTGCCTCATGCCGGAGGACATTGCGGCGGAGCACGACGGCTACCTGACGCGCTACGCCAACGAGCGCAAGACGACGGTGCTGGGCAACGCCGGCCGCCAGCTGTTTGGCCGCAAGTCGTCCGGCGAGCTGGTACCCATCGCGCTGCGCGTGTGCGAGCGCCGCACCGGCATGCTGCCCTCCTACCCGTCGCGCGTCATGCCCAACGTCCGCCGCCTGCCGCCGCAGTACCCCAACCTGGACGTGCCGGTGGGGCTGTCCTCCTTGTCACCGCCGTCCGCCACGGGCGGCATCACGGCACCGTTTGGTGGCGGCGGCCCACCACGCCCTGTGGGTGGCGGCGGTGGTGGCGGTGGCTTCGTCGGCGGAGGTGGTGGTGGCTGCCCGGTCATCAGCCATACACCGGGCCCCGGTGCCACCCCGGCACGCCCTGCCGGCGGCTGCCCCGTCATTAGCCACACGCCGGGCCCCGGTGCCGCCGCACCGCCGCCGCGCCCCGCTGGCGGCTGCCCCGTCATCAGCCACACGCCCGGTCCCGGCGGTGCGCCCAGCGGCGCGCCGCCGTGGGTTGTTGACATGCTGGGCGGGCCGGCCGCCATGGCAGGCATGTCGCCGCCGGCATGGCTGAATATGGGTGGGTCGCCGCCACCACGAGGCGGCGGTGGCTGCCCCGTCATCAGCCACACGCCTGGCCCCGGCAGCGCGCCGTCGGCGTCTGGCAGCGCGACGCCCGCAAATCGCGGCTCCTTGATCTTCCCACCAGCCGGCGGCACGGCGGCAGCGGCAGGCGGCTGCCCCGTGGTGCATTCCACTGGTGGCGGTGCGGCGGCAGCGGCGGCAGCAGCGGGTGCTGTTCCGCCTGGCCACCCCGCGCTGCCGCCGGGTGCCATCGCAGCAGGTGCCAAGTGCCCGGTGGCACACGGCCCATCGGCGAGCCACACCGAGTCCGGCGCCGCTGCGGCGGCAGGCATCTCTGGAGATGATGCCGGAGCCGCGCTGCTGGCCAACAGCGCGGCGCGCTCGTCCGGGCACGACGACGGCGCGTCGCCGCCGCGCACCACGGGCGGCGGCGACGGCAGCCTGGCGGCCATGCATAGCGTCACCGGCCTGGGCAGTGGCCTGGGCAGCGGTCTGGGCATGGCGGAGAGCATGGGTGGGGAGGGCAGCAGCGTGGCGGTGCGCGTGGGTGGCGACAGTGGTGGCGGCGCGGCTGGCGCAAGCGGCAGCTTCATTGCTGGCATGATGGAGCCGGCAGCGACCGTGGACCCCAATCTGCTGTCGCCGTCCGCCGTGGAGCCGGGCCAGGTGGCGTACCGGCTGTGGGACGGCTACGAGGGCATCATCTACGCGCTGGAGGACGTGGAGGCCATCGTCACGATTGACGTGCTGGGCATCATTGTGGAGGCCAACCCGCCGGCCGCCAACCTGTTTGGGTACTGGATGGAGGAGCTGGTGGGCTCCAACATTAAGATCCTCATGCCGCCCGAGGTGGCGGAGATGCACGACGAGTACCTGGCGCAGTACCGCACGTCGCACGTGAAGAAGGTGCTGGGCGGGCGGCGGGTGGTGGAGGGCCGGCACCGGGACGGCGCGCCGCTGCGCCTCATGATTGAGGTCACGGAGCGCAAGGTGCCGGGCCGGCCTGACCCGGCGGCGCGGCCCGGCGCGCCGGTGCCCGACGACATATTCTACGTTGGCCGCATCGTGCTGGCCACGCAGTCGCGCACGGAGCTGGAGGACCAGGCCAAGGCGGCGGTGAAGCGGCTGGTGGCGCAGCGCGCCCGCGTGCGGCGCGCCAAGAACAAGGCGGCCAAGGCAAAGCGGGACGGCGCGGCGTCCACCAGCGGGGATGAGGCTGGGCCAAAGACGGTGCGCAAGCGCAGCCACACGGCGGCCACGCTGCCGGCAGCCAGCTTGCCTGGCGCCACCGCGCTGCACAGCGTGGACGTGGCGCGCGCACGCGGCCTGCGCACGGTAGACTCGGAAGGCGGCGGCAGCGCGGCTGCGTCGGCGGCACGTACCGCGTCCCCAACCGACGCCAGCGCGCGCGCGACGCCGGAAGATTCGGTGGGTGCGCCAGGTGAGGGCACGGAGCCCAGCGGCTCGCCGCCCGCCCAGCTGGGCGCCTCGCCTGCCACGCACGGCACAGATGAGGAAGACGATGCGGCGCCCCCGCTGGCGCCGCCGCCGCTACTCACCGCCGCGATCGCCAGCAGCAGCAGCGGTGGGGCTCCCAGCGGGGGCGGTGCCGGCGGTGGCAGCATGCTGTCGATTTCCGCCGGCGGCGAAACCAACATTGGCACGCCGCGCCGCGCCTCGATGAATAGCACGACGGACACGAGTGCGCGCCGCGCGGTGCGGTTTGCGGTGGTTACCGGGGAGCACGACGGCGCGCCGTCGGCACGCGGCACCGGCGGCCGGAAGTATGGGCGTGGCAGCTCCCCGCCGCCGGCCGGCGGTGGCGGTGGCGGCGGCGGTGGCGGTGGCGGTGGCGGTGGCGGTGGCGGCAGCGAGCGGAAGCCGCGCGGCAGCCGGTCGCCATCGCCTGACCCAGCAGAGCTGTCTGCCGCCGCCGGCGCAGCCATTGGCGTGGAGTCGCCACGGGAGGGGGCGCCGCTGCGTAGCGGGTCAGATGGCGAGGGGGGCAGTTCGACAGCTGGTCGGCGCCGCAGCAGCGGCGGCTCCGCGCCCCCCAGCGCCATGCGGGCATCTGCCAAGCGAGCGCCTTCACCGCCTGCTGCGAGGCCCGCGGTGCTTGAGCGGGAAACCTCCCGCGGCGACGACGGCAGCTCGGAGGGCGGTGGCAGCGGCAGCATGCATGGCAGCGAGGGGAGCAGTGAGGCGGGGAGCGGGTCGTCGGGGTCAGTGTCCATCAATGAGGCGGCGCTGCGCGACCTGCTGCGCGGCGCGGACGGCAGCACAAGTGTGGGTGAGAGCAGCGAGCAGGACAGCGACGGCGGGTGGCGGCCGCCGCGGGAAGGCGGCGACTACAACGAGGACGAGGATGACGAGGACGAGACAGTCGTCAGCGGCGCGGAAGGCGGTGAAGGAAGACGTGGCCGCAAACACATTTGCCATGCGCCACCGTGAGCGGCAGCTGCGCCGCCTCAGCCGCAACACGCGCATCACCACCACCACCACCCGCCTGTTCACGGCGGGCGCGTGGGTGTCCATCATCATTGCCTTTGTCATCATCATCCCGTACGCCGTCACGGAGCTACTGGTGGCGCGCCACCGCAGCCGAATCGCCGCCATTGCGGACGCGGCGCAGGGCGCGGTGCTGGCCAACATGCTGGCCACCGACGTGCGGCGGCTCCATGTGGCGGGCGCGCAGCTGGCGGCGGCGGACGACCAGGTGGCGTCGGCGGCGGCGGCGTACGCACCGCTGTGGTACACGCCCACCAACACGTCCGAGGCGCCCGCGGCGGCGGCGACGGCGCTGACGACCGCGGCGGGGCAGTACGCCGGCGTGTACGCGCGCATGGTGCACAACTCGGAGGAGCTGGAGGCGCTGCACCGCAGCATGTACACCAGCGTGGCGGTGTCTGCCGAGTCCGCCACCACGCCGGTGCACGACCTGTTTGACATGGCGGCGTTCACGGTGGTGCGCACGGTGCAGGTGGCGGAGCCGTACACGCTGCTGGTGAAGATGGGCCTGTGGGAGCTGGGTCGCTCCTTTGCGCTGGCGACGCGCGCCGCCGCCAACGTGGCGGCCGGCATCGTGGGCACCGCCACCGCGTACACGCCCGGCACCACCGCGCCTGACGCGCTGGTGCGGCCGGGCGCGGGGAACAGCACCGTGACGGTGCCGTACGCCGCCCTCACGCCCCTGTGCGCCACACCCGAGTTCCACTTTGTGCTGTCCAACGCGCCCGGCCCGCTGGCGGCTGGCTGGCGCCACCTGGTGACGTCGTCCGCCGACGCGGCGCGCAGCGCGCAGAGCGAGGTGGCCAGCGTGCAGGTGGCGGCGTTTGTGGCGCAGCTCACCGCGCCCCTCCTCCTCCTGCTGCTCCTCATCCGCCCCCTGATGGTGAAGGTGGCCAACGAGCGCATGGCCATGTTCCAGGTGTTTGTGCGCATCCCCACGGAGGTGGTGCAGCGCCTGTCGCGGCTGCCCATCAACGTGGGCGAGACGCACTCGGACGACAGCAGCGAGGAGGAGGACGCGGACGGCGGCGGCGGGTTGGGCGTCGGGCCAGACGACGGCGCGGGCACGGGGATGACAACCGCCAGCAGCGCGCCCACCGTCACCAGCGTGGCGGCGGCGGGCGGGCGGTCGAGTGGCAGCGCAGTGCCCGGCGGGAAGGCAAGCAGCGTGATAGGCGGCGGGAGGGCAGGCAGCGTGATGGGTGGCGGGCGGTCTGGCGGCAGTGTGGCGGGTGGCGGGCGGTCTGGCGGCAGTGTGGCGGGCGGTGGGCGGTCAGGCGGCAGCGTGGCGGGCGGGCGGTTGGGTGGCAGCGTGGCGGGGCGCAGCAGCGTGGCGGGTGGCAGTGTTGCAGGCGGCAGTGTGACGGGCACGCCGTCGCCGGCTGCCATCTCGTTGCAGGTGGCCATGCAGCGCGCCGTGGTGGCGCGCGCCACCCCCTCCGTGCGCGCCATCCCGCGCACCTCCACGCGCGGCGGCCTGGCGTCACCCATGGCGACGGGGTCAGGGACGCCGACGGCAGCGGCACCGCGTGGCGCGCTGTACCAACTGGGGCGCACCATTTCCAACGCCATGCGGCTGATGTCAGGCCGGCGGCACACGGCGGACATCTCGCGCCACATGTCGCTGCGCTCAGTGGCGCGCGCGGCGCTCGTGCGGCGACGCATGGCGGCGCTGGGCGGCAGCACGCCGGGCGGCATGACGCCGGGCGCCAGCGCCAGCGCGGCGGAGCTGCACGACCGGGTGGGCACGAGCGGCGGCGACTCGGACCCGGGCGCGCCCGCGGTGGCGGTGTGCACCCGCGCGTACCTGCGCGGCAGCCTGCGCCGGTTCCGGATGAGCATGTCGCCGCGCCTGTGGGCCGCCACCATCCTGGTCACCACCCTCGTCGTGCTGCAGTTTGTCAGCGGCTTCCTGCTGGTGGCCACCGCGTCCGCGGCGTCGGTGAACCTGGAGGTGGCGGGCATGCGCTCCGCGCTGGTGGTGCGCGTCAAGTTCTTTGCGCAGGAGCTGGTGACGGCGGCGACGGCGCTGCACTGGGGCGGCGAGGCGCTGGCGCCCTACGTCACGGTGTCTGGCCTGGAGCTGGCGGCGCGCGCCAGCGGCGCGTTCAACTCGGATGCCGCCGTCGTGGCGGACCTGGCACGCACGCCCTCCCGCGCCCTCCTGTCTGACACCGACCGCAGCCTGGCGGGCTACGTGGCGTACGCGCGCGCCGGCCTGCTGGATGCCGCCGCCACGCTGGAGGCGTATCACTCGGCGCTGCTGTACGGCAGCGACGCGCTGTCCATTGACGGCCAGGTGTACACGTCGCAGCGGCAGGCCGACCTGCTGTTTGCCTCCGGCTGCCTGCGCACCGCCGGCGCCTGCGTGCCACCCACGCACCCGTACTACCGCGTCACCACGAGCGGCATGCACGGCCTGCTGCTGCAGTACGTGTCGCAGGCGCGGCAGCTGGCAAACGAGAGCGTGGCGGCCATCGCCGCCGGCTCCGCCACGCCCGGCAGCACGGCCACGGGGCTGGCAGCGGTGGCGGGCGCCACCGACATCTGGTCTGGCTTCCGCAATGCGCGCCTGGAGTTCCTGTGGAGCGTGGGCGAGGCAGACCTGGCGAACGGCATGGCGACCGCCATGTCAGGCTACCTGACCGGCAGCCTGGCGTACGCGCAGTCGTTCTCCATCGCCAACGGCATCCTGTTTGCCTCCATCATGTTCATGCTCGCCGCCATGTACTTCATCCTGTTCCGCCCGCGCATCAAGCAGATGGCCGCCGAGTCGCACCGCGCCGCCTCCCTCCTGCGCTCCCTGCCGGTGGGTGTGGACCTGGACCTGCTGCAGCGCGCCGCAGTGCTGGCTGACCCCTCCGTCACCCTCATCCCGTCGGCGGCTACCACCACCGTGGCACCCCCCGCGGCTGCCGCCGCCCCGCCGCCCGCCGCTGCCGGCACGTCGTCTTCGCGCCGCGGGGCGCCCCTCCCGCCCGCGCCGGTCTCGCGGCTCGGGCGGCAGCGTAGATAGCCGTGACGAGGAGTAGGGTTAGCGTCCTAGCCGGACCTAGCTAGCGTGCCAGTAGTCGGGGTTCCCTTTGTATGATTACGTGTGCATGTCATTTAATCACTAAATACCATTGAATCACCTTGTCCCCTTATTATCATTAACACCCAAACCTATTATTTGTGCGAAGGCGGCGGCGGGGGCGGCGGCAGCACCTGGCGCGGCAGGCGGGCGGCGGCAACGAGGGCGGCGGGGAGGGCATAGGTGGGGTCAATGGCGGCGTGCGTGCCAGGCACGGCAGGCGGGCCCATGCGGCCGAGCAGGGAGAGGCCTGCAACACCAAAGAAGGTGTGGAAGATGTCCGCCATGTTGCCGGGCCGGTCTGCCACGCCACCGGACTCCGCATCCTGGCACTCCAGGATGAAGGCCGCCAGCGCGGCGCGGTCAATCCAGTCAAGGCGGCCCAAGATGGAGAGCGACGACAGGATCCACCAGGAGTAGCACACGTCCGCCTGCTTCTCCGGCCGCCCGTTCAGCCCGCCGCTGTCGCACTGCCGCTCCGCCAGCCACCAGCCCAGCAGGTCGGCGTCTATGGCGTCCAGGGCGCCTGCAATGGACAGCGCGCCAACGCAGCAAAACACCTGGCCGGCGTGGCTCTCTGCGCCCGGCACCGCGCCAAACCCGCCGTCAAAGTTGCGGCAGGCGAGGATGTAGCGCACGGCGGCGGGCACGTCTAGCGCGTCCAGGCGGCCCAGCAGCGCCCCCCCCTGCAGCGCGCAGTAGCTAAACCGCGTGTCCACCTCGCCCCACACGTCGCCCGTAAACGAGCCGTCGGCACCCTGCCGCGCCGCCAGGTACGTCATCGTGGCGTCAGCGTCAGCGGCAGGCAGGGCGTCACACAGAGCCAGCAGCTGCAGTGCGGACAGCGTGTACAGCACGTGTGAGTCGTGCCCCACATTGCCGCCGTACCCGCCGTCGCCATTGGCGCACGACGCCACAAACGCCACGATGCCCGCCTTGTCCAGCACGTCGCCGCGCCCCAGCGTCTCCAGCGCCGCCAGGCCCCAGTACAGCCCGCTCATGCGCAGGTGCTCCGTCACCACCCACTCGTAGCTGTCGCGCGCCTTGTCCGCCGCCGCAATGTACGCCACATGCTTGCCGTGCACCAGCCCCTCTATGGGTGCCCCTGCTGCCGCCTCTGTCGACGCCGCTGGTGTGGGTTCTGTTGCCGCAGCTGCTGCTGCAGGTGCTGTTGTTGCTGCTACTGGCGCTGCTGTCGGCGCTGCTGCTGCTGCTGCTGCTGCTGCTGCGCTGCTGTCACTACTCCCTCCTCCCCCTCCAGCACTTGCTCCCGCTGGTACAGCTGCGTGCTCCATCTTTCACAATAACAACACGTCGACCCCTCACGCCACCCGCGGTCTACTAATACTACCCCGCTTGCGTTGTGTGCACGTCGTGTGCACTACTATTTTATCACACACACCATGTTGCAGTACCAACACAAGCAGCGGCAGAAATGAAACCGCCGCTGTAGTGTGCAGGCGTGAAAAAAGAAAGGGAGGGGAAAAGTGGGGAGAAAGGGAAGAAAGAGGGGAGGGGAGGGGCAGAGAAGGCGCGGTGTGGCCGCATTTTTGCGCTGGCCTGCGTGTTTTGCGTGTGTGCGTGCCACTGCCCCCGCTGTATTGTTGGTTTGGTTAGATATCGCCGTGTTCTTGCCCCCACCCTTGCGCCCGCTGCGTCTTGTTTCACCTCTTGTTCTGTCCCTCTCCTCTCCCCTCTCTACCCCCTCTCTCGCTGCCCCCTCTCTCTTGTCGCCTACTGACTGACGCTGCGTCGCTGCCTTCGGCTGAGCAGCAGCAGCCCATTGTGCCCCACAAGCCCTCGTCACCAGGCAGAGCAGCCAACCATGGCGGCGGCAGGTAGTGGATGGACGGAGCACGCCGGTACGTAGGGGGGTGGGTGTGGCGGGTGTTCCATTGTTTCCTCCCCGCATCGGCGGCCACCTCGGCGAGGTGGCAGAGCGGACCTGCCTGCGCCGCCGCCGCTCCGCCTTGGCCACACCAGTAGTGGCACGCAGGCAGGCAGCCATGGCAGCGGTGTATGGGCGCTAGTGCAAGTGATGGGGTGTCTCGCCAAGCGGGTGTGCGTGTGTGGCCGCTTGTCAGCAGCAGCGGCGCGCCTGCTTCGTGACACGGCGCGGGGTGTGACGGCGGCGGGACGTTTGCGCCACCGCAGTCACAACTCTCTGCCCCTCTGTCCTCTTCTTTCCTCCCGTTCCCCCGCTCGCACACCATGCCCGACTGTGTCAGCCCTGTGCCCACGCACGCACGCACGCACAACCCGCCCTCCCTCCCGTCCCTCCTCCCTCGCAGCTCCCGACGGCCGCTCATATTTCTACAATGCCACCACGGGCGAGAGCACCTGGATTCGGTACGTTTGGGTACCAACCTGGCGTCACGGCAGGGCGCACGCACCGATGCTCACGGCCGGCGCGCCACATGTTATTTGATGGGCTGCTGCGGGTGGTGTGTGTGTGTCGTAGATGCAGGCGGCTGCGGGCGCGTGGGCGTTTGTTGTCATAGATGCGCTTCGATGCGCAAACGCTGCTGCCAAACGCGTGGCGCGCTTCCGTGGGGCAAGGTCCGAACATCAAAACGCTGCGCTGCTCGCGTGGCGACGCACACACGAGGGGCGTGTACCGTGTCGCCGGCCAGCGGCAGCGTGTTGTTTAGGTGTTTGTGTGTATGCGCGTGCGTGCGTACATGCCACACATGTGTGATGTACTGTGGTGGTGGAGTACTGTGACTCGGATGCAGCGTCACGCCCACGCCGTACGCCGTACATGCACGCACACACAAACACACACCACACACATCTAACCGACGTGTGCAGGCCGCGTGAGCTGGGCGGCGGGCCAGTGCCGCCGCCGCTGCCGGCGGCGTACCCCGGCGGCGGTGACTTTGGCATGTATGGCGGGTTCGGCGGCCGCGGCGCGGGCGGCGGCGGCGCAGGTGGCGGCGGTGGTGGCGGCGGCGGCGGCATGGGCGGCCCCGGTGGGCCGGGCGGCATGATGATGGGCGGCGGCGGTGGCGGCATGATGGGCGGCGGTGGTGGCGGCGGCGGCGGCATGGGTGGCGGCATGCACTACGGCGGTGGCGGCGGCATGCATGGCGGCGGCGGCATGGGGCCGGGCGGCCCGTATGGCGGCGGCGGGCCGTACGGCATGGGCGGCGGTGGTGCGTTGCGTTGGTTGATGGCGTGTGGCATACACACGGGCGCCCAGTAGATGTGCACACACGCGTACACGTACCCCTCCCCACCCCCACCCCTTCCCCTATATCCACAGAGATGTACGGGCACGGCGCGCCCCTCATTGGGCCCGGCCCGCCCATCCAGAAGGGCCGGCAGGCGAGCGGCCCGCCCGGCGCCAACCTGTTCATCTTCCACATTCCCAACGACATGACCAACCGCGACATGTTTGCGCTGTTTGCGCCGTACGGCAACGTGCTGTCGGCGCGCATCATGGTAGAGCGCGAGACGGGCCGCAGCCGCGGCTTTGGGTACGTGCCGTGCACGGCGGCGACGGCGGCGCCCGTTCCCGCGTTGTCGCTCCCCCCCCCCCCCCCCCCCCCCCCCCCC
>ERZ778022.3756-NODE-3756-length-13839-cov-3.564930_pt1 | contig 13839 bp, 18 predicted proteins | sample MGYA00375752_ERZ778022 | MGnify/ENA primary metagenome ERZ778022 (study PRJEB29350, sample SAMN05389826) | bioreactor metagenome | isolation source: Thiocyanate bioreactor | place: South Africa: University of Cape Town | collected 2014-04-04 ... | reverse complement strand
CCCGGTGATCTGCTGGCTGCTCGTGACCGGCGATCCGGCGTTGCGCTGGCTCGCCTTCGCGCTGTATGCGGCGGCAGCGGTCAGCGACTGGCTGGACGGGTACCTCGCCCGCAAGCTCAACCAGGGCTCGGCGCTGGGCCGCATGCTCGATCCCATTGCCGACAAGCTGCTGGTGGCGGCGCTGTTGCTGGTGCTGGCCTGGACGGGCATCCTGTCGTCATGGGACCTGGTGCCGGCGATCCCCATCATGATGCGCGAAATCCTCGTTTCGGGCATCCGCGAGTACCTGGGGCCGCGCAACGTGGTGATTCACGTCACCCAGCTGGCCAAGTGGAAGACCACGCTGCAGCTGGTGGCCATCGCCATCGTCATCGTCGAGGGGCTGATCCCCGGCCTGACGCTGGTCAGTGACATTGTGCTGTGGGCGGCGGGGCTGCTGACGGTCTGGACCGGGGCCGACTATTTCCGTCAGGCTTGGCCGCATCTGGCGGGCCGCAGCTGATGAAGGTGCTGTACTTCGCCTGGCTGCGCGAACGGCTGAACCGCGGCGAAGAGGACGTATCGCCGCCGCCGGAGGTGGTGACGGTGGGCGATCTCATCGCCTGGCTGCGCAGCCGCGACGAGGCCGCCGACCTCGCCATGCGCAAGCCCGAGTTGGTGAAGGCCGCGATCGACACCAAGATCGTGCCGCACGACACCCCGCTCGGCGACGCCCGCGTCGTGGCCTTGTTCCCGCCGATGACGGGCGGCTGAGATGGCCGCCCGGCTGCAGGAAGCGGCCTTCGATCCCGGTGCCGAGACCAATGTGTTTCTCGCCGAGACGGCCGGTGCGGGCGCCGCGGTCAGCTTCACCGGCCTCGTCCGCTCGCTGCCCAACGATCCGGTGCTCGGCGTGACGCTCGAATGCTACCCTGAGCTGGCCCAATCGCAGATCGGCGCGATCATCGCCGACGCGGTGGCGCGCTTCGGACTCCTGAAGGCGACGGTGATCCACCGCTACGGTGCGCTGCAGCCGGGCGAGCCGATCGTGCAGGTCATGACGCTGGCGCCGCGGCGCGAGGCGGCCTTCAAGGGCGCGGAGTTTCTGATGGATTTCCTCAAGACCGACGCGCCGTTCTGGAAGAAGGAAACGACGCCCGCCGGTGACCGCTGGGTCGAGGCGCGCGTGGCCGACGACGATGCGCGGGAGCGGTGGCGCTGATGGCGAAGAACCTGCCCTTCTCGCTGGTCGGCATCGACCATGTCGTCTTCCTCGTCGACGACATGCCCAAGGCGCTGAAATTCTATGGCGAGGTGCTGGGCTGCGAGATCGGCTATTCCTACCCCAGGATCGGGATGGAGCAGGTGTGGTGCGGCAATGCGCTGATCGTGCTGTGGGATGTCACGCATCCGGGCGCGGCGCACGCAGTGCCGCCCGTCAGCGGTGGCCGCAACGTCGACCATGTCTGCATCAACCTGTCGCCGGTGGATGTCGGTGACCTGATCGCCCACCTCAATGCGCACAATGTGCGGATCGAGCGCACCGCCTTTCACGGCGGCGCGCGCGGCATGGGCAATTCGGTCTACGTGTTCGACCCGTTCGGCAACAGGCTGGAGCTGAAGGGACCGCCGGTCTATCCCGACGGCCGGGAGCCACCGGCCGGGCCGGTGGCCGCCAACGACTGACCGAGGCTACTCGGCGGCAGCGCGCTTGGGCGTGACTTCTTCCGTATAGGCCTGGATCAGCGTCTGGCAGCCCTTGCCGGGCTTGAACCGGAAGTCGCCCACCTCGGAGACCGGAGTCACCTCGGCGGCCGTGCCGGTGAGGAAGCACTCATCGAAATCCGCCAACTCTTCCGGCTTGATGTGCCGCTCGACCACCTTGTAGCCGTTGCGCTTGGCCAGATCGACGAGGGTCTGACGGGTGATGCCGTTGAGGAAGCAATCGGGCGTCGGGGTGTGGATTTCGTCGCCCTTGATGAAGAAGACGTTGGCCCCGGTCGCCTCGGCCACAAGTCCGCGATAATCGAGCATCAGCGCATCGGCATAGCCCGCGTCCATCGCCGCGTGCTTGCTGAGCGTACAGATCATGTAGAGGCCGGCCGCCTTGGCGGTGCACGGAATGGTCTCGGGCGACGGGCGCTTCCATTTGCTCCACTGCAGGCGGATGCCCTTGAGGCGCTCCTCCATGGTGAAGTAGCTGGGCCAGACCCAGGTGGCGATGGCGACATGCACCGTGTTGTCGCGCGCCGGCACCGAGATGGTCTCGGATCCGCGCCAGGCGACCGGGCGCACATAGGCGTCGGTGAGGCCGTTCTTTTCGAGCACCAGCCGCTTGGCGGCATCGAGCTGCTCGACAGTATAGGGGACAGTGAAATCGAGCGTCTTGCCCGACGCGATCAGCCGCTCACTGTGCTGGCGCGACTTGAAGATTTCGCCGCCATAGGCACGCTCGCCCTCGAACACGCAGCTCGCGTAATGCAGCCCGTGCGTCAACACATGGATCTTGGCATCCTTCCACGGCACCATCTCGCCGTCGAACCAGATCCACCCGTCACGCTGGTCCATCGGGATGCCAGCCATAGTCCTTCTCCCACTCGCTCGTCGCGCTCGCAGCGCCGCAGTTTCCCGCCGTTTGGCGGATCATGCATCGCAGTCCATCCCTTGGCAAACCGGAACGGCTTTGGGATAAGGCAACGACGCTGTTTTGACAGGAAGACAATGCCACCGAGCCAAATAAATGTCAACAAGGCTGACATAAATTCGCCGGTGACCGACAACGCCGATCTGCCGCTCGACGTCATGGGCCTGTTCTTCTTCGCCTACCGCGATTTCGTGGGCGATGCGGACGCCCTGCTCGACAAGCAGGGTTTCGGGCGGGCGCATCACCGCGTGCTGTACTTCGTGAACCTCAAGCCCGGCATGTCGGTGGCCGACCTGCTGAGCATTCTCAAGATCACCAAGCAAAGCCTGGCGCGGGTACTTCGGCAGCTGATCGACAACAACTACATCGAGCAGAAGACCGGCGATGCCGACCGGCGGCAGCGGCTGCTCTACGCGACGGCCAAGGGCCGGCAGCTGTTCGAAGTGCTGTCGGCGACACAGACCAGCCGGATCGACGCCGCCATCGCCGCCCTGCCCGCCGAAGGCAAGCGCACCGTGCTGAAATTCTTCGTGGGGATGGTCGAGCCCTCGGATCGCCAATTGCTCGACCGCCTGCGGCTGACCGACGACCTGTAGCGGCGACGGCCGACCTAGGCGCCGGGCCGCGCGAGGGCGATTCGTTCGAGGAGTTCCTCGAGCATGAGCCGTTCGCCGGGTGACAATCCATCGACCCGATCGAGCAGCGTCTTCAGGGCGACCGCCGTGGCCTGCGGGCGCATGTCGTCGGTTGCGGTGCCGGCGGGGGCCGCACGGGTCAGCGCGTCGATCACCATGTCCCGGGTGAATGCGGACAAGCCGCTGTCCCGATCCTGCGGGGACTGCGACAGCAGCGCGACGATCGTGCCGGTCCCGGCGGCATGGACCGCGGAGAGCGCCCGCTCCTCGGTCGTCACGAGGCGCCCCGCTTCGGCGATACGGCGAATCTGCCGGCGCAGAACCTGCGTGCCGAGATCGGATGCCGGGCCGCCCTCGCCGCTCAGAATCGCGAACAGGCCGGGGTTGGCGAGGCAGAATTCGACATGGCCATCCCAGCCGATCCTGAGGTCCTCGATCGGATCGGGATGCGGCGACCGCGCGTCCTTGCGGTTGATGTAGCGAGTCAGCTCGTGCTCGGCGACCGCGGCGAGGAGGCCCGTCTTGTCGCCAAACAGGCGGTAGATCGCCGGCGGCTGCACCCCCGCCTCGAGGGCGACGGCACGTGTGGTCGCCGCGTCGCTGCCGCCTTGGGCAATGAGGGCGGAGGCCGCCGCGACGATACGGTCGCGAAGCTCAGAACTGTCCTGCTCGGTGGCGCTGCCTGGCTGCATGAGATCAACGGTATCACAATTTCGATCACAACGATATCGAACTCTTGCCCTTCAATGATATCGACGATATCCAATTTCCGATATCGTTGATACCAAGGAAGGAACCATCATGATTGTCATCACTGGAGCCAGCGGCAAACTAGGCCGCGCTATCGTCAGCAAGCTGCTGACCATGGTGGACCCCTCGACGGTCGCCGCGAGCGTGCGAGACCCGGCGAAGGCAGCCGACCTACAGGCGCTCGGCGTCCGCCTTCACATGGCCGACTACGAGGACCAGGAGAGCTTGAAGCGCGCCTTCGACGGCACCGCGCAGGTGCTGATGATCTCCTCCAACGCCGCCGCCTATGGCCGCGATCCGCTGAGCCAGCATGCGCGGGTCATCGAGGCGGCGCGCGCGGCCGGGGTGGGACGGCTCGTCTACACCAGCCACATGGCATCGAGCCCGACGTCGCGGTTCAGCCCGATGGCGGTGCACGACCAGACCGAGAAGCTGCTTGCGTCGAGCGGCCTTGCCTGGACGGCGCTCCGCAACGGCTACTATGCCGACAGCATCCTCTCGATGATCCGGCAGGGCCTGCAGGCGCGGCTGCTGTCGCTGCCGGTCGACGGCAAGGTCAACTGGACCGCGCATGCCGATCTCGCCGAGGCCGCAGCGATAGTGCTGAGTCAATCGGGCCGGTTCGACGGACCGACGCCGCCCCTCGCCCCCGCAGAAGCCCTCGACCTTGCCGAAATCGCCCGGCTGGCCAGCGAGATCACCGGAACCGAGATCAGGCGAGAGGAAATCCCGGATGAGGAAATGGCCGCAAGGCTGAGACAGGCCGGCATGCCGGCTGCGGTGATCGAGATCACGCTGGGCATGTATCGCGCGAGCCGCGCTGGCGAGTTCGCCACCAACAACGCGACACTCACTGAGCTTCTGGGACGGCCGACAACACCGTTCAGGTCAATGCTCGCCGCCCAGTTGCAGGGTTGACCGCGCTACAGCAGCTTCCTGCCGTTGGGCACCGGCTTGTCGGCGGCGGCGAGGACGATGGCGCCGGCCTCGTCCTCGAAGCCGAGGGTGAGCACCTCGCTGCGGAACGGGCCGATCTGGCGCGGCGGGAAGTTGACGACGCCCAGCACCTGCCGCCCCACCAGCGACGCGATGTCGTAGTGGACGGTGATCTGCGCGCTGGACTTCCTGATCCCGATCTCGGGGCCGAAATCGATCACCAGCTTGATCGCCGGCTTGCGGGCCTCGGGAAACGGATGCGCCTCGACGATGGTGCCGGTACGGATATCGACCTTCTCGAAATCGGCATACGCGATGGTCTCAGCCACGACCGAGCTCCTCGCTGCGCTGGCGGGCAGCAGCCACCGTGCGATCCATCAGCGGCGCAAGGCCATCGGGTGCCATGAGCACCTGCAGCGCCGCATAGGTGGTGCCCTTGGGAGAGGTGACGTTCTCGCGCAGTTGCGCGGCGGGAGCCGGGTCGGCCTCGAGCAGGGCCGCCGCCCCGACAACGGTCTGGCGGGCGAGCTGCATGGCCTGCGCGGAATCGAAACCCTGACGCTCGGCCGCCGCCGCCAGCGCCTCGACCATGTAGAAGACGTAGGCCGGGCCCGACCCGGAAACGGCCGTCACCGCATCGATGCCGGCCTCGGACTCAAGCCACACCACCTGCCCGGCCGCGCCGAGCAGCGCATCGGCCGTTGCCCGGTCCTCGTCGGAGATCGTCGCACCGACCGCGCCGCTGATTCCCTTGCCGAGCTGGGCCGGCGTATTGGGCATCGAGCGGACGATCCGCTCGGTGTGCAGCGCGTCCGCGATGGTGCGGATGGTGATGCCGGCGGCAATCGAGAGGACGAGCGTATGCGGGCCGACGGCCGGCGCGACCTCGGCCATCACGTCCTTGATCACCTGCGGCTTCACCGCCAGCACCAGGACGTGGGTGAGAATACCGATGGGACTGTCGAGCAGCCGCACGTCCTTTTCGCGCGCGAAAGCAACGGTGGCCTCCGCCGGCTTGGGATCGATCAGCACCAGCTGCGACGGCTTCAGCCCGCCCGCGATCCAGCCACGGGCGAGCGCGAGGCCCATCTTGCCGGCGCCCACGAGCACAACCGGCCCAACATCCTTGAGGCTCAAGCTTCGCCTACCGTCTCGAACATGACCTGGCTCAGTGCATCGCCCGCGCTCTTGCCGGCCCACACCACGAACTGAAAGGCCTGATAGTAGAGATCGCAGGCCTCGGTGGCCGAGCGCAGCAGCGCCTCGCATTGCTGCGGCGTGACCTCCGCCCCACCGCTGAGCAGGTGCGAATTGCGGAACAGCACCACGCCCTCGTGCGGCCACATGTCGAAATGCCCGATCCACATCTGCTCGTTGACCAGCGCGATCAGCGCCTTCACCTCGGCGCGCCGGACATCGGGCACCTTGAGATCGAAGGCGCAGGCGATGTGCAGCGACTCGAGATCCTCCATCCAGTTGAACGACACGTGATAGTCGCTCCAGCCGCCGCGGACCGAGATCGAAATCTCGTCGTCGTCCTGGCGCTCGAAGCTCCAGTCGTTGATGGAGGCGATGTGCTCGATGATATCGACCGGATGCACCGTACGATCGGGCTCTAGTACGTGAAGGACGTCCATGGGCTTATAGTCCCGCATTGGGAGTGCGTGATCGTCGAAGCCTTGGCTCCGACGGGCGGTACGCGAGAGAAACTGCAGATCGTGCCGAACGCGGAAGCCTTCGAATCTGATCGTGGGCGGCACGCTACACGTCACCTGCCGATTCCGGCATGTACGCGCCGGTCCCTTCCAAGGCTTTCTTCTGTGGAAGATCGAGCTTCGATCCTTAACAAAAGGTTAAGCTCCTGAGTCTGTTCCCAGCCTTTCGGATGCATTTCGGCACAGTCGGCACCCACCGACTCGCGCTAGGCTGCGCGCCGCCGCATGACGAACGGGTGACGATTCCGGGTTGGCGCTTTGCCGGTGCCTAGAGATCGCGAAAGCTGGACCAGCCGGTCTCGATGGCGGTGGCGAAGCCGGGATAGCCGAGTGCCCTCGCCTGAGCCTGCGCCGGGGCACGGTCATAAGGAATGGCCACCAGCTCCACCGACCACTCGCCGTCGCGCCGCTCGAGGACAGCGTAGCGCGCATCGGGCGAGCCCATGAGGAACGGCAGCCCGACGCTGCCCGGATTGACCAGCAGCCGACCGCCGGACAGCCGCAGGGTACGCGGCACGTGCGTATGCCCGCAGACCAGCACCGGGTGATCGACACCGGCCGCCGCGGCCTCGATGTAATCGCGCGAGGTCGACAGCACACCATGCGCGTCGGTCAACTCGTCCATCCAGAACGTGTTGTCGTCCGCCGGCGTGCCGTGACACATGAAGATATCGCCCTCGACCCGCGACAGGGGCAGGCTCTTCAGCCAGTCGACATGCGCAGGGGCGATGGTCTCGCGCACCCACTTGTCGATGACCCAGTCGTTCCTGCGGCCTTCGACCACCCACCGGTCGTGGTTGCCCCGAACACAAGCGATGCCTTCGGCCATGAGTCGCTCGGCGACGGCTATTGGATCGAACGGCCCGGAGACGAAATCGCCCAGCCCGATGGTGGCATCGACGCCGCGCCGCGCGATATCGGCCAGCACGGCATCGAGCGCGGCATAATTGCCGTGAATGTCGGAGATGACGGCGACGCGCATGCGCTCAGGTCGCGGCGGTCGCCGTCGGCTCGGTTTCGGACGTGGCCGGCTTCAGGGTGGCCAGTTCCTTGCGGAGCGCCGCGATCTCTTCGGTCTGGACCTGGACCAGTTCGCGCAGCGCATCGAATTCCTCGCGCTTGACGAGGTCCATGTCGTTGACGAAGCGCTCGGCCTGCGACTTGATCGCCGTTTCCACCTCGCGGCGGACCCCGTCGGCGACACCCGCCGCCTCATTGAGAACGCGTCCCAGATCGTCGAAGATTCGGCTCGTGTTGCTCATCGGCAGGTCTCCTCGTCGCATGCCCGTTGGACGGCCCCTATGTAAGGACTCGTGGCCCGCTTGACCAGACTCGGTCCTGGCGTACAAGAGGCCGAGGTTCCGGAGCCCCAATGCCCTTTCCCAACATCGATCCCATTGCCTTTGCCATCGGCCCCTTTGCCGTGCGCTGGTATGCGCTGGCCTATCTCGGCGGCGTGCTGCTGGGCGCGCTCTACGGCCACGCCCTGCTCAAGCGGACGACGCTGTGGAAGGATGGAAAGCCCCCGTTCGAAGCGGGCGCGATCTGGGATTTCGCCTTCTGGGCCGTGCTCGGCATCGTGATCGGCGGCCGGCTGGGCTACGTGCTGTTCTACAACCTGCCCTATTTCGCGGCCAATCCGCTGGAAATCGTCGCGCTCTGGGACGGCGGCATGAGCTACCACGGCGGCATGGCCGGCCTGATGCTGGCCATGGCGCTGTTCACCCGCTCCAGAGGCGGCTCGATCCTGTCCTCGATGGATCTCCTCGGCGCCATCGCCACCATCGGTATCCTGCTGGGGCGGCTGTCCAACTTCATCAATGGCGAACTCTACGGGGCCCCGACCGACCTGCCCTGGGGCGTGGTGTTTCCGGCCGACCCGTTGCAAGTGCCGCGCCATCCGAGTCAGCTCTACGAGGGGCTGCTCGAAGGCGTGGTGCTGTTCCTCGTCATCCGCTTCGTCACCCATGTGACCTTCGGCCTCAGGCGGCCGGGGCTCGTCGCCGGCATCTTCGGCATCGGCTATGCGCTGAGCCGGATCGCGGTAGAATTCGTGCGGCTGCCGGATGAGCAGATCGGCTACCTCTACGGCGGCTGGCTGACCATGGGCCAGGTGCTGAGCCTGCCGCTTCTCGCCGCGGGCCTCGGCCTCGTGGCCTATGCGCTGTCGGGCCGCAACCGTGCCTGAGCCGCTGTCGCTCGGCGAGCAGATCGACGCCCAGATCCGCGCCAGCGGACCGATCTCGATCGCCACCTACATGGCGCTCTGCCTGACGCATCCGCGGCAGGGCTATTATCGCGGCGCCGACCCGCTGGGGGCAACCGGCGACTTTGTCACCGCGCCCGAGATCAGCCAGATGTTCGGCGAGCTGATCGGCTTCTTCTGCGTCAACCTGTGGCAGCAGATGGGCGAGCCGCGCAGCTTCACCCTGCTGGAGCTGGGACCGGGTCGCGGCACGCTGATGCAGGATGCCCTCCGGGCGGCCAGCCGCGCCAATGGCTTCATCGACGCGTTGCACCTGCAACTGTTCGAAGCCAGCGCAGAGCTGCGGGCCCAGCAGGCCGAGCGGCTTGCCGCGTACCATCCCTACTGGGCCGACGAGATCGACGCGGTGAGCGATGACCCGCTGCTGGTGGTCGCCAACGAGTTCTTCGACGCTTTGCCGATCCGCCAGTTCGTGAAGGCGGATGGCGGCTGGCGCGAGCGGCTGGTGGGGCTGCGCGACGACCAGCGCGCCTTCGGGCTGTCGCCGACCCTGCTGCCGGACACGACGATGCCCGAGGCGGTCCGAAATGCGACCCTGGGGGAGGTCTACGAAGCCGGCCTCGCGGCGCAGGACGTGATGAAGCGGCTGAGCCAGCGGGTCGCGGCGCAGGGCGGCGCGATCCTCGCCATCGACTATGGCTATGCGGCCACCCAGCCCGGCGAAACGCTGCAGGGCGTGCGCCGGCATGCCTATGCCGATCCGCTCGATAGTCCGGGAGAGGTCGACCTCTCGGCCCATGTCGATTTCGATGCACTGGGCGCTGCCGCGAGGGCCGGTGGTCTGCAGGTTGCTCCACTCGCGACGCAGGGCGAGTTTCTGACCCGGCTCGGCATCGGCGAGCGTGCGGCGGGGCTGGCGCGGGCCAACCCCGGCCACGCCAAAGCCCTCGCGGCCGCGGTGCAGCGCTTGACCGCGAGCGGCCAGATGGGCGACCTGTTCAAGGCGCTCTGCGCCCACTCCCCCGGACTCGCCCCGCACGGATTCAGCTGATGACCGTCCCCTACGAGAAGAGCCGACACCTCGACGCCGCGGGTCTACCGCATGGCTTCTTCGGGCGTCGAGGCGGGGTCTCGACCGGCGATTTCGCCTCGCTCAACGGCTCGGAGGCGGGGGGCGACAACCCCAACCGCGTTGCCCAGAAACGTGCACAAGTCGCCGAAGCGATTCAGTTTTCGCTCGCAGCTCTCGTGACGCTGAAGCAGGTGCATTCGAGCGCTGTGGTCACCCTTACCTCACCGCCGCCCGCCGATGAACGGCGCGAGGCGGACGCGCTGGTGACGAACGTGCCCGGCCTGCTGCTCGGCATTCTCACCGCCGACTGCACGCCGGTGCTGCTGGCCGACCGGCAGGCGGGAATCGTCGGCGCCTTCCACGCCGGCTGGAAGGGTGCCATCGGCGGCATTGCCCACAACACCGTCGCTGCCATGGCCGCGCTGGGCGCCGAGCCGGGCCGTATCGTCGCCGCCATCGGCCCTACCATTTCGCTGCCGAACTACGAAGTCGGCCCCGAATTCGCGGCCAATCTGCTGGCGCAGCATCGCGACGCCGGCAACCGCATCGCCACCCCCGAAGGCGGCCGCGAGCATTTCGACCTCCCCGGTTTCGTCTTCGATCAACTCCATGATGCCGGTGTCGGCATCGTCGAGGACCTGGCGCTATGCACCTATGCGGACCCCCGGCGCTATTTCTCGCACCGGTACGGCACGCACAAGGGAACCCCGACGGGCCGCCAGATCGCCGTCATCGGCCTCGCCTGAAGTCTAACCCGAATGCACATTGCCTATCGGCGGGCTGACATATAAACGTCACGCGCATCCGGGCCGGGCATGGTTTTTGCCGGCGTCGCACTGAGGTATTGGCATGAAGCTGGTCACGGGAAACTCCAACCGCGCGCTGGCCGATGCGGTGGCCACCTACCTCGAACTGCCGCTCACCGCCGCCACCGTCAAGCGCTTCGCCGACAACGAGGTTTTCGTCGAGATCCACGACAACGTTCGTGGCGAGGATGTCTTCATCCTGCAGTCGACCTCGTTCCCGGCCAACGACAACCTGATGGAACTGCTGATCCTGACGGACGCGCTGCGGCGCTCCTCAGCCCGGCGCATCACCGCGGTGATCCCCTATTTCGGCTATGCCCGGCAGGACCGGCGCTCCACCGGCCGCACCCCGATCTCGGCCAAGCTCGTTGCCAACCTCATCACCGAGGCCGGCGTCAACCGGGTCATCACGCTCGACCTGCACGCGGCGCAGATCCAGGGCTTCTTCGATATCCCGACCGACAACCTCTACTCGGCGCCGAGCATCACGCGGGACATTCAGCAGCACTACGACCCGAGCAAGATCATGATCGTGTCGCCCGACGTGGGCGGCGTGGCGCGCGCCCGTGCCGTGGCACAGCGCATCGGCGCCGACCTCGCCATCGTCGACAAGCGTCGCCCCAAGGCGGGCGTGTCGGAAGTGATGAACATCATCGGCGACGTGGCCGGCCACCATTGCCTGCTGATCGACGACATCGTCGACTCGGGCGGCACCCTGATCAACGCCGCCGAAGCCCTGCTGAAGGCCGGTGCGACCGAAGTCGCCGCCTATATCACCCACGGCGTTCTATCGAACGGAGCGGCCGGCCGCATCGCCGCCAGCAAGCTCAAGGAACTGGTGATCACCGATTCCATCGGCGAAACCGAGCAGGTGAAGGCTGCGGCAAATATCCGGCGGATTTCCATCGCGCCGCTGATCGGCGAAGCCATCGCCCGCACCGCCAGCGAGCAGAGCGTCTCCAGCCTGTTCGACTAGGCTGTTTGCATCCCGGTGTCGAAACCGGCCACCGTCGCGCGACATTGGCATGAGGGCGCACGATGCCCATGCCAGAGGAGACGACGATGAAGTTCATGCTGATGCTCTATGCCGACGACAAGGCCGGTGCGCAGATCCCGCAGGCCGAGATGGCCAAGGTGATGGAAACGATGTCCGCCTATCAGGCGGCTCTCGAAAAGGCCGGCGCCTTCGTCGCCACCTCTGCGCTCGCGCCCAGCTGGGAAGCGCGGACGCTGCGCATGGAAGGCGGCGAAATCGCCGGTCGCGACGGCACCTTCGTCAATCAGGGCGGCGAGTTGAAGGTCCATGACGGCCCCTATGCCGACACCCGCGAACAGCTCGGTGGCTACTACATCATCGATGCACCGGGCATGGACGAGGCGCTGCAATGGGCGGCACGCTGCCCCGCCGCCCAATGGGGGCCGATCGAAGTCCGCCCCTATCATGCGGGCTACGCGCCGAACTGAAGTTTTTTCGCGAGGAGTCGAAAGGCGTGCCAGCGCCGCGTCATTGCGGCATCGGGGCGAGGTGCTCCGAGCCCACAGGAGAGTTCCATGCGCTACATGATGCTGATCCACCATGACGAAACTGCCCTGAGCCAGGCCGAGCAGAAACAGCTCTGGGCCGACTATGCCGCGTTCAACGACGCCCTGGCCAAGGCGGCGGGCGGCGAAACCGGCGTGCGACTGCAGCCCGCCTCGGCGGCAACCACAGTTCGTGCCACCGGCGACCGCACTGACGTCATCGACGGCCCCTATGCCGACACCAAGGAGCAGTTTGCGGGCTACTTCTTCGTCGAGGCCGCCGATCTCGACGAAGCCATTGCCTGGGCCAAGCGCTGTCCGTCGCATCGCTACGGATCGATAGAAATCCGGCCCGTGCACGACCCCAAGAGCGGGTGGTGACGAGCGGCACCGACGAGGCCGGCCGGGCCGCAGCGCGCGTAGCGCGCGACAGCTATGGCCGCCTCGTCGCCTTCCTGTCGGCGCGGACACGCGATGTGGCCGGCGCCGAGGACGCGCTGGCGGACGCTTTCGCGGCAGCGCTGCGGAGCTGGCCGCGCGATGGCGTACCGCTCAACCCCGATGCCTGGCTGCTGACGGCCGCGCGCCGCCGGCAGACCGACAGCGGCCGCAGGCGGCAGACGCGGGTCGCCGCCGAACCCCACCTGCGCCTGATGCAGGACGAGATCGAGGATGCCGCCATGCACGCCGAGAGCATCCCCGACCGCCGCCTTGCCCTGATGTTCGCCTGCGCCCACCCGGCCATCGAGCACGGCATGCGCGCGCCGCTGATCCTCCAGACGATTCTCGGCCTGACCGCCGCCGATATCGCCGACGCCTTCCTCATCGCCCCCTCGACCATGGGCCAGCGCCTCGTGCGGGCCAAGACGCGCATCCGCGACACCGGCATCCCCTTCCGCGTCCCGGAGCGCGAGGAACTGCCCGAGCGCCTCGCGGCGGTGCTCGAGGCGATCTACGCCGCCTACACCAAGGGCTGGTCGGAGATCGACGAGTCCGGCACGCCGCCGCTGGCCGACGAAGCCATCTGGCTGGCGCGACTGGTGGTATCGCTGCTGCCCGAAGAGCCCGAAGCCAAGGGCATGCTGGCCCTGATGCTTTATGCCGAAGCCCGGCGAGCGGCGCGCCGGGACGAGGCGGGCGGCTTCGTGCCATTGGAGGCGCAGGACACGGCGCTATGGGATCTGGGGCTGATCGAGGCGGCAGAAGCGCTGCTGCGCGACGCCAGCAGCGGCGGGCCGGCCGGCCGCTACCAGATCGAAGCCGCCATCCAATCGGCCCACACGGCCCGACGGCTCAGCGGTGCCGAGACCTGGCCGGCGATCATTGCCCTCTACGATCACCTCCTCGCGCTCACCGGCTCGCCCGTCGTGGTGCTGAACCGGGCAGTCGCGCTGGCCGAAATCGAGGGGCCCGAAGCCGCGCTGGCGGCGATGGCGGCGCTCGCGGACGAGCCGCGCATGCAGAGCTATCAACCCTATTGGGCTGCGCGGGGCCACCTCGCCGTCCGCGCCGGCCGTCGCGATGAGGCGCACGAGGCCCTTCGGCTGGCAGCGGGGCTCACCACCGATCCGGCCA
>ERZ778022.3744-NODE-3744-length-13875-cov-3.835818_pt1 | contig 13875 bp, 10 predicted proteins | sample MGYA00375752_ERZ778022 | MGnify/ENA primary metagenome ERZ778022 (study PRJEB29350, sample SAMN05389826) | bioreactor metagenome | isolation source: Thiocyanate bioreactor | place: South Africa: University of Cape Town | collected 2014-04-04 ... | reverse complement strand
CCTGGCCGCTGAAGCTTGCCGCCGCGGCAGGGCTGGTCTTCATGCTGGCGCCGCTGGCGCTCATCTTCCTCTACGCCTTTTCCACCGAGGAAAAGACCTATCAGTGGCCGCCGCCGGGGTTGACGCTCGAGTGGCTTGCCGTGGCCTGGCAGCGACCGGACGTGTGGAAGGCGCTGACGCTGTCGGTTCAGGTGGCCACGATCTCCACCGCGATCGCGCTGGTGCTGGGCACGCTCTGCGCCGCGGCCGTGTCCGGCTCGCGCTTCTTCGGCCGCGAGACCATCTCGCTGCTGGTGATCCTGCCCATCGCGCTGCCGGGCATCATCACCGGCATCGCGCTGCGCTCGGCCTTCAGCCTGATGGAGATCCCGTTCTCGTTCTGGACGATTGTCCTCGGCCACGCCACCTTCTGCATCGTCGTGGTCTACAACAATGCCGTCGCGCGCCTGCGCCGCACCTCGGGGTCGATGATCGAGGCGGCGATGGACCTGGGCGCCGACAAGCTCCAGACCTTCCGCCACATCATCCTGCCCAATATCGCGACCGCGCTGCTCGCCGGCGGCATGCTGGCCTTCGCGCTGAGCTTCGACGAAGTGATCGTCACCACCTTCACCGCCGGCCAGCAGCAGACGCTGCCGCTGTGGATGCTCGAAGAGCTGATCCGCCCGCGCCAGCGACCGGTGACCAATGTCGTCGCCATGGTTGTGGTGGTCGTCACCCTGCTGCCGATCCTTGCAGCCTTCTATCTCAGCCGCGGCGGCGAGCAGTCCGTCGCCGGCATGGGCAAGTAACTCGTTCGGGAGAGAGACCAATGGACACACAGATGCTGATCGGTTCGCGCTTCGAGGCGGGGACGGAGACCGAGGAGCAGGTGCTCGATCCCCGGACCGGGGCGCTGATCAAGGCCATTCCCGAAGCCTCGCAGGCCCAGATCGACGCCGCCGTGTCGGCGGCGGACACGGCGTTCGCGACCTGGTCGCGAACGACGCCGGCCCAGCGCTCGGGCTATCTGCTCAGGATTGCGCAGGCCATCGAGGATGATGCGGAGGCCTTCGCCGCGCTCGAGGCGCTGAACTGCGGCAAACCGATCAATGCCGTCAGGAACGACGAGATTCCGGCGATCGTCGATTGCTGGCGCTTCTTTGCCGGCGCCGTGCGCAACATGCACTCCACGGTCGCGGGTGAGTACCTGCCGGGCCATACCTCGATGATCCGGCGCGACCCGATCGGCATCGTCGCCTCGATTGCGCCGTGGAATTATCCGCTGATGATGATGGCGTGGAAGCTCGCGCCGGCGATCGCGGGCGGCAATACGGTGGTGTTCAAACCCTCCGAGCAAACGCCGCTGACGGCGCTGAAGCTCGCCAAGGTCATGGCCGACATCCTGCCGGAGGGCGTGGTGAACGACCGCTGGGCGCATGCGAAATTCGCCACCAAGCTCTTGCGCCGCAAGACGGTGCGCCGCGTGGCGGATTATCTCGCCCGGCGTTACATCGACAAGCACCCGGAAGCGGTGAACGGCGTGGTGCCGCAAGCGGTGCCCCACAGCGATTTCCGCACGCCCGAATACACCACGTTCAAAACCATCCAGAAACGCAAATGGGAAGCGACGCGGGGCATGAGCCATTCCTTCGGCTTCAACCGCAACGACCGCGAAGAGGATTACGCGCCGGGCGAAACGCTGCTGGCCGATTTCATCGACGCCGTGGCGAAGGGCGGCAACCTGCTGCTGAATGTGGGGCCGCGCGGCAGCGATGCGCAAATTCCCGCCGCACAATTGGCGCGGCTGAAACTGTTCGGGGCATGGCTGGCCGAAAACGGACACGCGATCTATGGCACCCGGCCATGGCAAGGCCGTGGCGATACGCCGGAAGCCGAGACGGCGTGCGGCCTGCCGGTGCGGTTCACCCAGAGCGGGGACACGGTTCACCTGATCGTGCTGGGAAAGCCAACGGGGACGCGGCTGGCGATCCGCAACCTTGCGCTTTCCGGCAGCGCACGCGTTTCGGACGGCGCGCCGGTAACGCTTGAGACGGATGGCCCCGACCTTGTCCTCAATTTCGGAAAGCCGCTGGACGGGCGCTTTGCACCCGTCATCAGCATCGAGACCGGCATTATTGCGCGCTAAACAGTACGGCCGGCATTGGCCCAGAACGGTTCACGCAATTTGCGCTTGAAGATCTTGCCCGAATCCTCACGCGGCAGAGTGTCCACAAACTCGATCCGCTTGGGGATTTTGTAGCGGGCGAGACGATCGGCCAGAAAGCCCTTCACATCGTCGATGCTGAGTTTCTGCCCCGGCTGCGGCTGGATGAAGGCGCAGACCTGTTCGCCAAACTCCTCATCCGGGATGCCGAAGACCGCGCAATCGGCCACGCCCGGCATCTTGTAAATCTCGGATTCGATTTCCGCCGGATAGATGTTGACCCCGCCGGAAATCACCATGTCGCTTGACCGGCCGGAGAGATAGAGAAAGCCGTCGCTGTCGAGATGGCCGACATCGCCGAGGCTGAGCAGGGTGCCGCGGCTGGCCTTGCGCCGCTTTTCATCATCACCGTTATAGGTGAAATCGGGATAAGCGGGGCGCCAGCACGCAACCTCGCCCACTTCGTTCGGCGGCAGCGTTTCACCGTTCTTGCCCAGCACCCGCACTTCGGCATCGGGCAGTGCGCAGCCGACCGTGCCGGGATGGGCAAGCCATTGCTTGGAATCGCAAATGGTGACCGCGCCGGTTTCGGTGCCGCCATAATGTTCCCAGATCACCGGCCCCCACCATTCGATCATCCGGCGTTTGACCTCAACCGGGCAAGGCGCTGCGCCATGCATCACGAATTGAAGGCTGGAAAGATCGTATTTCTTGCGCACCTCCTCCGGCAGCTTCAAGAGCCGCACGAACATGGTGGGCACGGTGAGGAGATGGGTGACGCGATAGCGTTCGATGTCGCGCAACAAGCCTTCCGCATCGAACCGCGGCGCGATGATGACATTGGCGCCAAGGCGGAAGAAGTAAGGCCCCCAGGCATTGGGCGTGCTGTGATAGAGGGGGCCTGCGGCATAAGAGACGATGGTTTCAGGATCGCGCCCATCCGCACCGAACAGCGTTGCAACCATCGCCTGGGTTGCGACCGCCTGTTCCGGCGTGGGCGGCAGGCGGCGCACGCCCTTGGGCTTTCCCGTGGTGCCGGAGGTGTAGATCATCGCGCCCGGCGCCTCCACCGGCGCGCCGGTATAAGGCGGAAAGCCTTCAATGAAGCTGGACCACAGGCGCGCACCGTTCGGCACCGCGCACGCTTCCGGCGCGATGTTGTAAGCCGCGCGAATGTCGGCGGGCGTTTCCACCACGAACACCGGCACGCCATCGGGCAGCACCGATTTCAGCCCGTGCAGCAGATCGGCATGGATGACGATGGCCTTCGCCTTGCAATCGTTCAGGATATAGGCGGCCTCGGCCGCAGTGTTGTGCCAGTTGACCGGCGTGACATAGAGGCCGAGCACGCCGGCGCCCAGCGTCGCCTCCAGAAACGGGAAATCGTTGCGCATGATCAGCGCCACCGTTTCCCCCGCCTTCAACCCGAGGGAAGCAAAAGCGGATGCCCCACGAAGGCCCCTTTGTTCGATCTCGACACGGGGAAAAGAGCGTTCCCCCACACGAACAAAGGTTTGCATCGCTTGAATCTCCCGCTGCCGTTCTGTTCCGGGAATCACGGCGTCGCGCATCGTTGAACGCCCGCGTTTTTCGCGGGCCGCGTGCAGCCGTTCTCCACGGATAATTTTTAGACTGCGTTCTAGTGAAGTCAACCGTTTCCGGGTAAGAAGAATTGTGCGCCTCGAGCGTTTGGCCGTTTCATGGAAACAGTGAAACACTCTAAGTTTTTTGTTTCTTCGCAATTCCGGACGGAAAACCGCTGCACACTTTTCCTGGAATTGCTCTAAGTGCATCAAAACAAAGACGCTGAGACCAACAGCGGGACGGGATGAGAAACGTGAATACCGGGCAAGCCAAACCAGCCGGAAAGGCCATGCGCATCGCGGTGATCGGCGCGGGGCCGGGCGGGCTTTGCGCCGGGATCAAATTGCGCGCGGCGGGATTTGAGAATTTCACCATTTTCGAGAAAGCAGGCGGTGTGGGCGGCACCTGGTACAACACGCGCTATCCCGGGCTGACCTGCGATGTGAAATCCTACATCTATTCTTTCAGCTTCGAGCCCAACCCGCATTGGACCAACCATTATGCCGGGCAGCCGGAAATCCTGGCTTACATGGACCGGGTGGCGACCAAATACGGCTTGCGCCCGCATTTACAATTGAACACCGAAATCGTGCGCGCGGTGTGGAACGACGATCACGCGCAATGGCACCTGACGACCGGGGATGGCCGCGAACACATCGCCGATGCGGTCATCGCCGCGCAGGGCATGTTCAACGAACTGAACTGGCCGGAGATTCCCGGTCTGCACGATTTCGGCGGCACGCTGTTTCACGCCGGCCGCTGGCAGGAGGACCATGATCTGAGCGGCGCGCGGGTTGCGGTGATCGGCAGCGCGGCAAGTGCGGTGCAGTTTGTGCCGAAGATCGCGCCGAAGGTGAAGCGGCTGACCGTCTATCAACGCTCCGCACCCTGGGTTGCACCGAAAGAGGATACGCCCGTCGACGCGGCGGAACAGGAGCGGCTGGCGCACGACCCGGCCGCGATGGCACAGCTTCGGCAGCAGATCTACGATCAACTGGAACATGTGATCACGTTTGCGGATCGCGACCTGTTGGCGGAGATGACCAAGGCCGGTTTGCAGAACCTTGAAGCGATCAACGATCCGGCCTTGCGCGCGAAGATGACGCCGCACGTTCCCTTTGGCTGCCTGCGCCCGCTGATCTCCAACGAATATTATCCGGCGTTCAATCGCGCCAATGTCGAACTGGTGACGGACGGGATTGCGCACATCGAAAAGGACGGCGTGGTGTCACGCGACGGCACGTTGCGCAGGGCTGACACGATCATCTGTGCCACCGGATATCAGGTGCGCAAATATCTTTCCGCAATCGCCGTAGAGGGGCGCGGCGGGCGGACATTGAACGATGCCTGGGCGAAAGGGGCGGAAGCCTATCTCGGTATCATGGTCAGCGGTTTTCCCAATCTGTTCATGATGTATGGGCCGAACACCAACAATGGCTCCATCCTTTTCATGCTGGAATGCCAGGCCGATTTCATCGCCGGGCGCCTTACGCGCATGGACCGCGACAAGCTTGCCCGGATCGAAATCCGCCGCGATGTGATGGACCGCTATAATGTGGCGTTGCAGGCCGATCTGGATCAGGTGGAAGTCTGGCAGGCGAGCTGCAGCAATTATTATCGCACGCCGTCCGGGCGGATCGTGACGCAATGGCCGCATACCATGCGCGAATACCACGCCCGCTGTGCCGAACAGGACGAAAGCCGCTTCGCGGTTGAAAAGCGCGCGGGTTAGGGCAAAGGATGTTCACACTTGTTTCACCTCCCCCTTGCAGGGAGGCGAAAGGTCGAAACGATTCTTTGTGAACGCAACAAGCTCTAGGGCGCGATTCATTCTCATTGAATCGGTTGTGCGCTCTAGAATCTTGAATTGTCGCTCTTTCTTACGCCGAACCGGTAGCCACTTCGGCGGAAAACGCTCTAACGCTTTGCCTTCAACGCCGCGCGGATCAGTTGATCCAATGTCTGCTGCGCGCGGGCGGCGGACAGCTTCTGGTCCTTGCGCAGGCGGCGCCAGCAATCGAAGCTGAGCAGCAGGTCGAGGCTTTCGACAAGCTCCGCATCGGCGTGGCGTTCCGGCGGCAGGATCGCCAGCAGCGCCACGCGCTGTTCGCGCACGAACCAGCCCGTCTGCGCGGACAGAAACGGCGATTGATGACGGTGAACGTCGGCCGCGGTTTTGAACGGCATGATGCGTTCGAAAATGCGCGCGCGTCGGGCCAGCATTTCCAGAACCTTCCCCTTCCACACCCGCGCCTTCAACGGGGCTTCCGCCAGCGGCCGCACTTCGTCGGTGATGTGGGTGTCGATCCGCTGGTAAAGGGTTTCCATATTCTCGAAATGGCGGAACACGGTGCGAAGGCCGACACCGGCCTTTGCCGCCACGGCTTCCGCACCAGGGGTGACGGCACCGGCGCCGATCAGCGCCAGCATGGCCCCGACAATCCGCTCGCGGCTGACCTCGCTGCGCAGGCGCCGCCCGTCTGCACCGCTTGCAGCCGCCTCGTTTGCATCTGCTGAGGATTTGCCGTTCCTGAGCATTCGCTTCCCTTTGAACAGAATGCCTAGCCCCACGCCTTTCAGGCGTCAACGTGCCGCCCCGCCCGCCGATGCACATTGACAAATTGGCACTATGAATGCCAATAGTTTTGCAACCAAGCGCAAACGCGGAGGGAATGCGGCCGCCATGAAACGACTGATCCTGATCCTTTCGGGCGCCGCCGCCGCGCTGATCGTGGCTGCCGCGGCAATCCTGTGGTTTTCGCCATCGGTGCAGGATGCCGTGTTCGCGCGCATGGTCCGCGCCCATCTGGGCACGGGCCACGCCGACCTCGGCCGGGAAGACGCCATGCGCGTGGTGTTGTGCGGCACAGGCTCCCCCCTGCCCGATCCGCAGCGGGCGAGTGCGTGTACCGCCGTGATCGCGGGCGATCACATGATCCTGATCGATGCCGGTGCGGGATCGACCCTGCGGCTGTCGGAGACGCGGCTGCCGCTGGCGAAGATGGATGCGGTGTTTCTGACTCATCTGCATTCCGATCATCTGGGCGATCTGGGCAATACCGCGCTGCAAGGCTGGCTGGACGGGCGCAAAACGGCGCTGGAGATTTTCGGGCCGGTGGGAACCGCCAATGTGGTGTCCGGCTATAGTGCCGTGTTCCAGGCCGATGCCGGTTATCGCATCGCCCATCATGGCGCCGCCAACCTGCCGCCCGACGGCAGCAAACTGATGGCGCATGAAATCGCGACACCCGGGCCCCACGAAGCCGTGAAAGTCTACGACCGTGACGGCATGACGGTGGAAGCCTTCCTTGTCGATCATCATCCGGTGGCGCCCGCCTTTGGTTATCGCGTGTCCTACAAGGGGCGCGTTGTCGTGCTGAGCGGCGACACCAGGCCGAACGCGAATGTCGAACATTTCGCGCAAGGGGCCGACCTTCTGATTCACGAGGCGCTGAACAAGAGCATGGTCGCCATGTTGAGCGACGGCCTGAACGAAAACGGCATCCACCGGCTGGGCCAGATGATGCACGACACGATCAGCTATCACACCAGCCCTGTCGATGCGGCGAAGATCGCGCGGAAAGCGAATGTCCGCATGCTGGTGTTCAGCCATGTGGTGCCGCCGATGCCCAACGCGCTGACGCGGCACATTTTCATGCGCGGCGTGGCCGCGGCAGCCGGCCCGGTGCGCACGATGCTGGGCCATGACGGACAATTGCTGACCCTACCGGTGGGCAGCAAGGAGATCGAAACCCGCGATCTTCTGTGAACACGCGCGGCCAATAAGGCGGGCAACGGACATGGACATTCAGAACGCCGTCTATCCCACACCGGAACGCATTGCGGCACTTGCGGGCGACACCGCACGCGAACCGGCGGTGATGCTGAACCTGCTGAAGTTCCGCGACCGTGCGGCCTACGCCGATGGGCGGGCGAGTGCATTGACCGGCCGCGAAGCCTACGGCCTTTACGGCGCGGGCATGAAAGCGGTGGTCGAACGCGAAGGCGGGCGGGTGATTTTCGCCGGGCAGGCGAAAGGGCTGGTGATCGGAGAGATGGCGGCGCTGTGGGATGCGGTGGCGGTGGTGGAATATCCCTCGGCGGCGGATTTCGTGCGCATCGTCACCCTGCCGGAGGTGATGGCGCTGGCCGTGCATCGCGAAGCGGGGCTGGAAGGCCAGATCCTGATCCGCGTGGCGGCGGCAGAAATCTGAGCGCGCGCCCTTACAACCCGAACAGCGCGATGCCGTTCAGCGCGTGCAGACGCGGGCGGTATTCCACCGCATCGTAACTGCGGGCCGCATCGACACGCTTGCTGCCGGCCAGGGGCAGCCCGATATCGACATCGCGAAAACGGCCGCCGTCGAGCGCGCACATGCGCCCGGCCATGCGGGCGGCCAGCAGTTCCACCGCCAGCGCCCCGAACCCCAGGGCGATCTGGCGATCCATCGCGTCCGGCGGGCCGGCGCGCATCAGATAAGCGAGGTTCTGCACGATCACGCTATCGGCACTGGCATTGGCACAGGCAGCCCCCAGGATTTCGCCGATGCCGCCCAGCCGCCTGCGGCCATAGGCATCGCGCTCCCCCCGTTCCACCGCGGTTCCGGCGACGACCTGCGCGCCTTCGGAAATCACCGCCACGGCGTAGCGCGAACTGCCGGCGCGGCGATCTTCTTCCAGCAATTGCGCGGCGCGCACCGGATCGAACGGGCATTCGGCGATGAAGGTGCGGTCCGCATCGCTCATCAACCCGGCATAGAGCGCGGTCTGCCCGCAGGCGCGGCCGAACAGTTCGACGATCAGGATGCGTTCGTGGCTGGAGGCCGTGGTGCGCAGGGCCGAAATGGCATCGACCGAGCGGGTGACGGCGGTGGAAAAGCCGATGGCATAATCGGTTCCGAAGACGTCGTTATCCATGGTCTTCGGAATCGAGATCACCGGCACGCCCTCGCGCGATAGGCGGGCGGCAAAACGCAAGGTGCCATCGCCACCGATGGCGATGATGGCATCGAGGCCGAGACGGCCGATCGCATTGAGGACATGACCGCTGGCGTCGATCGTGGGCGCGGCGCCGTAATGCGCATGGAGATGCGACGGCGCGATGGCGCGCGGCAGGTTCTGCGGTTCGACACGGCTGGTGTGCAGGATGGTGCCGCCGTCACGGCCGATGGTGCGCACGCTTTCCGGGGTGAGGGGCACGGTCCATTCCGCGACCGATTGTTCGCGCGCCGGATCGACGCTGAGCAGGCCGAGCCAGCCGCGCCGGATGCCGGTGACGGACCAGCCGAGGCGCGCCGCCTGTTCGACGATGACCTTGATCGCGACGTTGAGGCCGGGAACATCGCCGCCACCAGTCAGAACGCCGAGTTTCATGATCCCTCCTTCCCCGTATCGTCCGCACGGCCGATGCAACGTTAAGGCTGTGTTTACGATTTGCGCACCGGTGCCCGCCATCTTGCATGGAAGCGGCGGCGGACGCGACCCAACGCTATATTGTGGGGGCCAGCCGATGGGGCCGGTACATGGCACCCGCAGGTGCGCAAATCCGGCACCCCGCGGAAACCGCCCAAGACATTGAAGCGATACCGCCTTTCCGGGTTTTCCGGGTACCGGGGCAGCGGCCCCGCCGGTGCGCGGAATCGTTGGCTACGGGCGGGGCCGTCGCGCGGGACATGGACCGGGGACCGGTCGCGATTCACCGATCCTTGAGGTTTCCCTGCTTTAACCCAAACCGGCATTCACGAAGGGGTGCATGGTTATGGGACAGGTTTCACTGGCGGAGAACCGCTATCTGCGGCGGCGCCGCGGCAAGAACCGCAGCGGTTACCGCTGGTATGTGCGGGTGAATGTTCCGGACGATATTCGCGAGGCCATGGGCAAGACCGCGATCGAACGCGCGCTTCATACGAGCGACATCCGCGAGGCACGCAAACGCCGCTATGCCGTGCTGGCCGGTATCTTCACCGAATTCGAACTGGCACGGAAGGCAGGCCCGACAGGTGCCGCCACCGAAGCCAACGTCACGATTGAAGATCTGCTGGAAAAAGTCCGCACCCGCCAGCGGCAGCACGATGATGGAGAGGCACCGCCGGTCATCGCGCCAACTGTCACAGCGCCCGCCACGGATACACGCAAGGAAAACGATGCGGCGAAAACCGTGCCCGTTCTTTCCGCCCGGCACAGCACGGCGATCGCCCATGCGCTGCCGCGCAAATGGATTCTGACCGGCGGGCTTGCCCTGATCGCGGCAATCGGAGTGGCGAACCTTACCTTCCTGCGCGCGGACAGCGCGATGGGCCACCCGCAAGCCGTGGTCACGGCAGCAAACGGCAACAACGAAACCGGCGGATTGGCGGCACTGGCCGCGGCCGGTGCGCCCGAAGCGCAATTGCAGTTGGGCCTGCATTATATGAAGGCAAAGGGGGCGGCGGGGAATCCGGCACTCGGCATCTATTGGCTGGAGCGGGCCGCGGCACAGCATCAGCCGGTGGCCGCACTGATGCTTGGCAACGCATACAAACACGGACTTGGCATCAAGCGTGATCCAGCCACCGCCTATCACTGGTACAGCGCGGCGGCGCTCGGCGGCAATCGCAAGGCGATGCATGCCATGGCCCTTGCCGACGCATTCGGCGAAGGCACCAGAAAAAATGCCGCCGAAGCGGCTCACTGGTTCCGGGAGGCCGCCACCCGCGGCTATGTCGATTCGCAATTCAACCTCGCCGTTCTTTATGAGCGTGGCGAGGGCGTGAAGCAGGACGCCGCCCAAGCCTATAAATGGTATGCCATCGCAGCCCAATCGGGCGACAAGGGTTCAGCGGAACGGATGCATATTCTTGGGCCGCAACTGAGCCCGCGCGACATCCGGCGTGCGCAGACGCAAGCCAAGGCCTTTCATCCCGCGCCGCTGAACATGGCGGCGAACCGGATGCCGCCGGCGGTGGAAGGCGCAACGCCTGCGCAAAGCGGGAAAAGTTAGAGCTGAGATTCGTCTTTCACTTCCTCCCTCTGCGGGGAGGTCGAAATGTGCGAAGCGCATTTCGGGTGGAGGTAAATGCCCCCTCCGTTCCTTCGGAACACCTCCCCCGTAAAAACGGGGGAGGATAAGAAGGCACAACTCTCAACCATCCTCCCCCGCTTGCGGGGGAGGTCGATGAGGTGAGCGAAGCGAGCATCATCGGGTGGAGGTGAAAACTGCGACATCCCCCCCACCCGTCCGTCTTCGCTGACGCTCAGCCAGACACCCTTCCCGCACTGGGGGAGGGGAAACGAGCGCGCGCTTCTTCGGTCCTCGCACTCAAGCCGAGCGACTGGATTTTGATCCGGGAAGCCGGCGCGGGCCGCTGCGCAAGGGCACGGTCTTGGCCGGGCCGGTGACGCGGGCGGCACGGATCGCCTCGAATTCGCGGTCGTCGGGCTCCACCCCCGCTTCGCGCATCATGATACGGGCAAGCGCCTTGGTCGATTCGAAATCATTGTGCTGATAAGGCCCAGTGCCGTGGATCAGAAGACTGATCTGCGAACCATGAACGGTGCGGATCAGAAAGCTCATCACATCGACGAAATCCGCCGGGAATTTCTTGTGGCCGCGCTTGCTCAGCAATTGCTGCAGGCATTCCGCTTCAAACTTTTCCAGCGCCCGCATCTGATCCCAGACATTGTGGCCACGCAGGCTCATCTCGAACAGGGCGCGGTAATAACCGACGATGCGCCGCGCCTCGTTGCCGCTGTTCTCGACCAGGCGGAAGAAGATGAAGGTGAGCGAACGCTGCTCGCTCAGCGGGTTGGCGAAAAAGCGCCCGATATGGACGCGCGCCTGCTCGTACATATCGGCCTGAAGGGCGAAGAACAGCGCCTCCTTGTCCTTGAAGCGGCGGTAAAAGCTGCCGATCGAACAATTGGCCTCGCGCACGATTTCGGAGACGTGGGAATCGCCGAAGCCGCGTTTGGCGAAAATCTTTTCGCCGGCGCGGAGCAGCCGGTCACGCTGTGCCCGGCTGCGCGATTGATGGGCGGGAAGTATCCAGCCCGTTTCCGCATCATTATCGTCGTTCATCTTTGCCGATCCAGGCTCGAAGAAATACAGCGGATGGGAGGCGCCAGAAAGAGCGAACCACCGGGCGGGGTGCCGCCAGATTTAGCAGGTATCGCATTCGGAGGCCAAGCCTGGGTCCGGAACGGCACCCGCGACCCGCAAGCCGTTCGCGCGCCGGTGGAAGACCTTATGGCGGGGGCCCTTATTGTGACGGCTGCAACCAAGCAAGGCATCCCGTTTTTGTCAGAATTTCATTCAGGGCGGCGTTATCCGCCACGGCGGCATATTTCGCGCGCAGAACCTGAAGCGACTTGGCGTGATATTTCTGCGGCTGCTGGGTGTATTCGGTGCCCGCGAGCGTGACCGTGAAACTTTCCGCACCCGATTGCAGCGCCTTGGCGTTGGCAACGGACCACGGCAGGAAATACTGCCCGACATAAGTGAGGATCGGCTCCAGCGTCGGCTGCAGGCTTTGCCAGCTTTCGAATTCGCCGTCATTGCGCGGTTCGATCATCCGGTAACACCAGTTGATCACATGAACGGCGCGCGCGCGGATAAGGCTGGCGCAGGTGGGGTCGTTCAGCATCTCGTAGAATTGCGCGAAGACGCCGAAATCGCCGAAGGACGGGCGCGCGCCGAAGAGATATTTGCGCGTGCCGAGATGGTTTTCGAGAAGATCGAGCAGGGTGTCGAGATAGCCCGCGATCAGGGGCGCGGTTTCCTTGCTTGAGCCGACGAAATAGCCGCGCCCGGTCATGCGCGTGCGGATCATCGTGGCGGCCTGCTGAACCTCCGCATCCGTGCCGCGGGGCAGCATCTGACGGGCGAGGGTTTGCGCGGTCGCGATCTGGTCCACATCCGCCCACCAGCGGAAATGGAACATGAGCTTGTTGCCCCATTCATCGCCGAACTCTTCCAGTAGCAGCGACAGAAAGCCGAGTGCGGGATCGGCCGGATGGGTAGACGGCTCAGGAAAATGGCCGTCGAGATATTCCATGATCGGGGTGGAATCCTGCAGCGCGCCGCCGTCCGGGGTGGCGACCGCGGGCACGATCGGAAGGCGGGCGACCTTTTTGTACTCCGCCTCGTTCTCCGGCCGGCGCACGACCCACTGATGGGGCACGGCCTTGTAGCGGAAATAGGACCTGGCCTTCACCGAGTAAGGCGACATTTCCGAACCGAAGACGATGTAGGGCTTGCTCATGAATTTCTGTCTTTCCTGCCGCTTTTCCGGCCCGTCGCGAACCGGCCATTCCCCCCGCATACACGGCCCGCATACACGGAAAGCGTTTCCGCTATTATGAACAGGAACTCCGGTTCTGACAAACACGGCATTTTCAGCCGGACGCTTTACAAAACCGAAATCCGGGTTCACAATTTCAAGGTATGAGACCTGTGGCGGCCCTTCGTCAAGGCGCATTTCCAAAAAGCCGGTTTCCACAGGACGGATTTTCCTCACGCGGATCTTCATCGGGCGGATTTCCACAAGGGGCAGATTTCCACAAGACTGGGCGCCATCCCCGTTTCCGTCATGAAATCCCCCCTTACGCACTCCATCAAGGCTAGCAAAAACATGACCACACCAGAATCCACCCCAGAGTCCCCGGCCGAACCCCTGAACACTGGCCCGCTGGCCCTGATGGGCACGCCGGGGTCGCCCTATACCCGCAAGATGCTGGCCCTGTTGCGTTATCGCCGCATTCCCTATCGCCTGATGCCGGGCTCCCATCGCCTGCGCAAGGACCTGCCTTCGCCCAAGGTGGAACTGCTGCCGACCTTTTACTTCCCCAACGATGCAGGCGGCGTGGACGCGGTGGTGGATTCGACGCCGATCATCCGCCGCCTGGAAAAAGATTACCCCGGCCGTCATGTGGTGCCGGAGGACGCAGCACTCGCCTTCCTCGACTATCTTCTGGAGGACTACGCCGACGAGTGGCTGACCAAGGCGATGTTCCATTACCGCTGGGGCAAGGCGCCCGATATCGAGAAGGGTGCGAACATCCTGACCCGATACGCGATGATGAACGACCCCACCACCGATCATCAAAAGACGCGGGAGACCTCCGGCAAACGGCAGACCGAACGGCTTTATGTCGTCGGCTCCAACCCC
>ERZ778022.3742-NODE-3742-length-13875-cov-423.982996_pt1 | contig 13875 bp, 9 predicted proteins | sample MGYA00375752_ERZ778022 | MGnify/ENA primary metagenome ERZ778022 (study PRJEB29350, sample SAMN05389826) | bioreactor metagenome | isolation source: Thiocyanate bioreactor | place: South Africa: University of Cape Town | collected 2014-04-04 ... | reverse complement strand
CGAGCACGACGCCGACGATGTTCTTGCCGATGTCGTGGACGTCGCCCTTCACCGTCGCCATGACGATCTTGCCCGCGCTCTGCGCGTCGCCGGCCCGCTTGTCGGCCTCAATGAACGGGATCAGGTGGGCGACCGCCTGTTTCATCACGCGAGCGGATTTCACGACCTGCGGCAGGAACATCTTGCCGGCGCCGAACAGGTCGCCGACGACGTTCATGCCGGCCATCAGGGGACCTTCGATCACGTGCAGCGGACGTTCGGCTTCCAGCCGCGCGGCTTCGGTGTCTTCGACGATGAATTCGGTGATGCCCTGCACCAGTGCGTGGCTCAAGCGCTCGTTGACCGGCAGGTTGCGCCAGGCCAGATCGACGATTTTTTCCTTGGCACCGCCCTTCACGTTTTCGGCAAAGGCCACCAGCCGTTCGGTTGAATCGGGCCGACGGTTCAACAGCACATCTTCGACGCGAGCCTTGAGCTCGGGGTCAAGGTTGGCATAGACGCCGAGCTGGCCGGCGTTGACGATGCCCATGTCCATGCCGGCCTGGATCGCGTGATACAGAAAAGCGGTGTGGATCGCCTCGCGCACGGCGTCGTTGCCACGGAACGAGAAGCTCACGTTCGACACGCCGCCGGAGACGTGCGCGTGCGGCAGGTGCTGGCGGATCCAGCGGGTGGCTTCAATAAAATCAACAGCGTAGTTGGCGTGCTCCTCGATGCCGGTGGCGACCGCGAAGATGTTGGGGTCGAAGATGATGTCCTCGGGCGGGAAGCCGACGGTTTCGGTCAAGAGCTTGTAGGCGCGCGCGCAGATCTCGGTCTTGCGCGCGTAGGTGTCGGCCTGGCCGGTCTCGTCGAAGGCCATCACGATCACCGCTGCGCCGTAGCGCCGGCACAGCTTCGCGCGCTCGATGAACTCGGCTTCGCCTTCCTTCATGGAAATGGAATTAACAATGCCCTTGCCCTGGATGCACTTGAGGCCGGCCTCGATCACGCTCCATTTCGACGAGTCGATCATGATCGGCACCCGCGCGATGTCGGGCTCCGAGGCGATCAGGTGCAGGAAGCGCACCATCGCCGCTTCGGCGTCGAGCATGCCCTCGTCCATGTTGATGTCGATCACCTGGGCGCCGTTCTCGACCTGCTGGCGTGCGACCGACAGCGCGTCGTCGTAGCGGCCCTCGAGGATCATGCGGGCGAAGGCCTTGGAGCCGGTGACGTTGGTGCGCTCGCCGACGTTGACGAAGAGCGAGTCCTTACCGACGTTGAAGGGCTCCAGTCCCGAGAGGCGCATCGCTGGTTCCACGACGGGCGGGATGCGCGGCGCGACGCCTTCGACTGCCTTGGCGATTGCAGCAATATGGGCGGGCGTGGTACCGCAGCAGCCGCCGACGATGTTGAGCAGCCCGGCGCGCGCCCATTCGCCGATGTGCACGGCCATTTGTGCGCCGTCCATGTCGTATTCGCCGAAGGCATTGGGCAGACCGGCGTTGGGGTGGGACGAGATGAACACGTCAGCCTTATTGGATAGTTCCTCGACATACTGGCGCAGCAGGTCGGGCCCAAGCGCGCAGTTGAAGCCGATTGAAAGCGGCCGCGCGTGGCGCACCGAATTCCAGAAGGCTTCGCCAGTCTGGCCGGAGAGCGTGCGCCCGGAGGCGTCGGTGATGGTGCCGGAGATCATGACCGGCAGCCGCAATTGGTGGGCCTCGAAGTACGCCTCGATGGCGAACAGCGCAGCCTTGGCGTTCAGCGTGTCGAATACCGTCTCGACGATCAGGATGTCGACGCCGCCCTTGACCAGACCGTCGATCGCCTCGAGGTAGGCTGTGCGCAATTGGTCGAAAGTGACATTGCGAAAACCGGGGTCGTTTACGTCCGGCGAGATGGTCGCCGTGCGCGAGGTGGGGCCCAGCACGCCGGCGACGAAGCGTGGTTTGTCCGGATTCTGCGCGGTTGCCGCGTCGGCGGCTTCGCGTGCCAACTGGGCCGCGGTGAAATTGAGCTCCGGCACCAGATGTTCCATGTGGTAATCCGCCATGGAAATCGCGGTGGCATTGAAGCTGTTGGTTTCCAGGATGTCCGCGCCCGCCGCCAGGTACTTGTTGTGGATTTCCCGGATGATGTGCGGTTGCGTCAGCGAGAGCAGATCGTTGTTGCCTTTGAGATCGTGCGCAAAATCGGCGAAGCGTGTGCCACGATAGTCGGCTTCGCTGAGCTTGTAGGACTGGATCATCGTCCCCATCGCACCATCGAGAACCAGGATACGTTGGGCGAGCAGCGAGTGGAGCAAGGCGGTGCGGTTGGACATGATGCAGGCGGATGCGGACAAACCTGAATGGTATCACTGCCGGGCCGGAGCCCTGCCGGCGACTGTTGACATGTCGACATCGCTATCGGGTTTGCCACATGGCGGAATGCGGCGTCCCGAGCGGACAGGCCTGGCAAGCGCCGACCGGACTGGTCTGATCCTTGCAGTGCTCTTGCCATGCAAAATGCAAGGTACTCGATCTCACGAGCATTCGGATGACGACAAAAAAACACGTGACCCCAATCCTGCTGGCCCTCTTGTTGGGTGTACTGTCTCCTCATCCGGCATGGGCGGCCGACCGTGCGGTGCAGGCCTCGGACTTTTACGAGGATGCATTGGTCCGGATGCAGAACAAGGACACCAAGGGCGCCATCGTCCAGTTGAAGAATGCCTTGCAGCAGGACAGCAAAATGCTGCCGGCCCTGGTCCTGCTGGGCAAGGCCTACCTCGACAGCGGCGCGCCCTTGGGCGCGGAACGCGTGCTGGCGGATGCGGAGCGGCTGGGGGCGGACCGGTCGCAGATCATCGCCATGCAGGTCGAGGTCTACAACCTGCTGGGCAAGAATCAGGCGCTGCTGGAGCGCTTTTCGCCTGACGGACTTCCGCCCGAGGTGAAATACAAGGTGCTGGTCACGCGCGCCTATGCGCAGATCGACCTCGAACAGACGCGCGCGGCGATCCAGTCGCTGGAACAGGCCCGGCAGCTCGAGCCCAATAATCCGGCCGCGTTGGTTGCGCAATCGATGGCCTATTTGCGCAGCGGAAACTTTGCGGATGCGGCGGCCATGGCGCAGTTGGCCATCACCAAGAAACCGGACGATCCCGCCGGCTGGAACATGAAAGGCTCGATCGCCCATGCGCAGGGGAATGCCCCGGATGCGCTGGCAGGCTATGGCAAGGCGCTGGTACTGAAGCCCGATTATCTGGATGCGCTGATCGCCCGGGCGTCCTTGCTGTTCGATCTCAACCGCGACAAGGAAGCGGCCCGGGACGTGGCTGTGCTGAAGCAGAAGTTTCCGGACGATCCGCGAAGCGCCTATCTGCAGGCACTCCAGGCCGGACGGCAAGGAAAGGATACGGAAGCGCGCAATGCGCTCACTGCGGCGGCGAGTGCGCTGGATGCCCTGCCCTTCGAGGCAGTGCAGACGCGTCCGCAACTGGTGCTCCTGGGCGGCATTGCCCATTACAGCCTGGGCCAGAATGAAAAAGCCAAGACCTATCTGGGCAGTTACCTCAAGAAATATCCCCAGCACATGGGCGCGCGCAAGATCATGACCGCCATCCTCATGAGCGAGAAGGATTACGCCAAGGCAATCGCGTTTCTGGAAGGGCCGGCGCGGGCGCGGCCCAACGATCCCCAGGCGCTGTCCATGTTGGCGACGGCGTACATGGCGCTGGGCCAGCATTCCAAAGCGGTTTCGCTACTCGAGCAGGCCGAGGGGATGAGCGGCGGCAATACGCCGGATATCGCCGCGAATTTCGGCCTGAGCCTGATTGGGGTCGGGCAGGAAACGCAGGGTATGGCGCAGCTGCAAAAGGCCTACGCAAAAACCCCTGGCCGTGCCTACTCGGGCGTTCCGCTGGCCATCATGTATCTCAAGAAGAACCAGGCCAAACCGGCCATACAGGTGCTGCAGGCCGTGCTCAAGAACGAACCGCAGAATCTGACCGTGCTGAACCTCCTGGCGGTGGCGCGCGGTGTGTCGAAAGACACGGCTGGCGCCCGTAAAACCTATGAGCAGGTGCTGGAGAAGAACCCAAACTTTACCCCGGCCAAGCTCAATCTGGCGCGTTTGGACCGATATGAAGGCAAGCCGGAGGACGCGCGCCGCCGTCTGCTGTCCGTGCTCAAGGACCAGCCGAAGAACCTGGATGCGCTGTATGAGCTGGCTCAACTGGAGCTGGCTGCCGGGCGCACGCAGGATGCGGTGCGCTGGCTGGAGAAAGCGCGTTCGTTCAACCCGCAGAGCCTCAGACCCAACCTCATGCTGGTCGATCTGTATCTGGGCACGGGCGACGCGCAGAAAGCATTGAACATCGCCAAGGACGCGCAGGCATCCAATCGGGATAATCTGCCGGCCCTGGCGGCGCTGGGCCGGTGCTATCTGGCCATCGGCAATCGTGGCCTGGCGCGCGAGAACTTCAAGCGCATTACCCAGCTGGCGGGGTTCGATGCCGATTGGCAGCAGCGTGCGGCCGAGTTCCAGATCAGCGCGGGCGACTACGAAGGCGCGCGCTATTCGCTGGACAAGGCCTTGCTGAGCAAACCGGGCTACTTCCCGGCGCTGCTGCTCAAGGCCGGCCTTGAAAAATTCTCGGGCAACCTGGAGGCGGCCGACAAGCAGGCGCGTGCCCTGGCTGCCCAGTATCCCCGAGCTGCCGCCGTGCAGCAGCTGCTCGGCGACATTGCCATGCAACGCCAGCGTTACGGGGAAGCCATCACGGCTTACGGTGCCGCATACAATCTCGAGAAAAATGCGACGCACGCGATCGGTTTGTACAACGCCTACAATGCGTCGGGCAACCCGGCCAAGGCGCTGGCATTCATCCAGTCCTGGGTCGGCAGCAATCCGGCGGATCCCGCTGCCCGCCGCGTCCTGGCCGGGGCCTATATCCAATCAGGACGGCTGGATCTCGCGCAACAGCATTACGAAACCCTGAGCCGGCAACTGCCCAACGACGCCGGCATCCACAACGACCTGGCCTACGTCATGCTCAAGCGGCGTCAGCCCGGCGCGCTGACCGTGGCGGAACGGGCCTATCAACTGGCGCCGAACGATGCCAATGTGGCCGACACCCTGGGCTGGGCCTGGGTGGAAGCCGGGCAGGTCGAGAAAGGCCTGCGCTACCTGCGCGAAGCCCAGGTGCGGTCGCCGGAAAACCCCGAGATACGCGACCATCTGGCCGAAGCGCTGAAACGCAAGCAGGCGGGCAGCAAATAAGGGGTTGGCGTTGGGCCGGGCCGCAGTCGGTTTTTTTTACACCATGCACCCGAAAGCACGGAGCGGCGTCTGGCGATTCTGTTTATCTATTTGATAATTAATGAAAAACAATTTTTGGTACGGCTGTTGCTTAAAGTAAAGCGTGTATTCCTTGGATAAGTAAGGACCAATCAAAATGACTAGAAAATTCTGGCAGGCAATCAGGGCGGCGAGCGTGATGGCAATCGGGCTGGGTGTCATGAACACCGCCCAGGCTACCTATTCCTCGAACAATAATTGCGGCGGGGGCACGACCAACCCCAATTGCGATACCTGGACGTTCAATAACCAGACGAGCAACACGCAGGGCGGCATCACGGCCACGGCCAGCGGATGGTCCAATACGGTCGGTTCCGCCAATATCCTGCTGGACAGTGCCTACATCACCTTGAACGGCAGCAGCGGTCTGGGTGTCCGGAACAACGATTGCAGCGGTTTTGCCAATTGCACGGGCGGAGGCAGTGACGCCAATGAGGGACTCAGCCCCGAACATGCGATCGATAACAATGGACGCACGGATTCCATCCTGTTTTCGTTCACGGACAAGGTGAATCTCACGTCCTTCTCCGCAGGCTGGGTCTCGACCGACTCCGATTTTTCGGTCCTGGCGTATACGGGGGCCGGCAACCCAGCCACGCTGGCCGGTCAGTCCTATACGGATCTGCTGTCCAACGGCTGGTCGCTGATCGGAAATATTCTCGCGGGTTCCAGCACGGGTGCGCATGACTTCACCAACAGCACCTATTCCAGCTACTGGCTGATCGGCGCATTGAACACCATGGTCGGGGGCGACTCGACCAAGGCGGGGAATGACTATTTCAAGCTGATCTCGCTGGCGGGTTGTACCTGCGATAACGCCCCGCCCGGAACCCCGGGTTGCAGCACGGGCGGCGGCGGTGGTGGCGTCCCGGAACCTGGCACCCTGTTGTTGATGGGGGCAGGGCTGCTTGGCCTGACACGTTTCAAGGTCCGGCGTACGATGCCCGCCGTTGCCGCCTGACGGTATCGGTCGAGTAAACCAAGGCCCCGCTAGTCGGGGCCTTGGTTTTTTGGGGTACTGAAACCGATCTGCTAGGGTGGGTAAGAACGTCACTGCGGAGCGCACGATGAAACATATGACCCCCCGGGAATCCCACGAGTTTTTGCAACAGCATCCTGAGGCGGTGTTCATCGATTGCCGCTCGGAAATCGAATACCTGTTCGTTGGCCATCCGGTCGGCGCAATCCACATTGCCTGGCAGGACGGACCGGATTGGGACGTCAATCCCGATTTTCTAGGGCATGCGCGCAAGGCGGCATCGGTCCATCGGCCCGTAGTGCTGATCTGCCGTTCAGGGCGGCGCTCGATGGAAGCGGGACGTTACCTCGAGAAATACGGGTTCCCCGAGGTCTACAACGTGCTGCACGGGTTTGAAGGCGATATGGATGAAACGCGTCATCGCAGCACAAAAAATGGCTGGCGCCATGACGGCTTGCCCTGGGAGCAAACCTGAGTCTTCCGTTCACGGGAAGCCCCAAGCAAGACTGAGCAAACCGATAGTCGCCGCCCATCCGGGCACGATTCCTTGTCTCCAGGAAGGCTTCGTTTTTCTTCAGGCCCCTACGTGGACAGAACGATCAGCCCAGCGACACGCCCAGCCAGGCGCCGATGAAATAGGTTGCCAGCCCCGCCGTGCCGCCGATGCCCAGCATGCGCAGGCCGCTCAGGAGGGCGTGACGGCCGGTGAACAGGCTCATGCTGGCGCCGACGGCGAACAGTCCCAGTGCCGTCAGCCCGATCGAGAGAGGAAGCGCCTGGTCGTAACCGAACAGGAAGGGCAGTAAGGGCAGCGCCGCGCCTGCCGTGAAGGCGGCAAACGACGAGATGGCCGCCACCCACGGCGAGCCGAGTTCGTCGGGGTTCAGGCCGAGTTCCTCGCGTGCCAGGGTATCGAGCGCGCGTTCGGGATCCTGCATCAGGGTGTCGGCCAGCCGCCGCGCCTCGGCTGCGTCCATGCCCTTGGCGGCATAGATCAGCGCCAGTTCGGCGGCTTCCTCCTGGGGGTATTCGTCCAATTCGTCGCGCTCGAGGCCGATCTGGTATTCGAACATTTCGCGCTGCGAGCGGACCGACACATACTCGCCCGACGCCATCGAGAATGCGCCCGCCAGCAAGCCGGCCACGCCGGTCAACACGATGATCGAGGGCTCCGGGGCGGCGCCTGCCACGCCATAGATCAAGGCCGCGTTCGATACCAGACCGTCGTTGACGCCAAACACCCCTGCACGCAAGGCATTGCCCGCGGCACCGTTCTGGTGGCGCTTGCCGATGTCGTCGCGCCGTAGCGGCATGGGATGCGGCGGGTTTTGCGTATAAAGCGCCATGCCGCGTACCTTCATCGCCGCCAGCACGCCGCGCATGGCACGCGGCTTGAATCTGCGGGTGAGGGTGGCGACGACGCGCGCGCGCAGATCGGGCCGGAACGCGGCGGGCGGTTGCCCGCCCTTTTGCATAATGGCGGCCAGCCATATTTCCGCCTGGTCGTCGGCCGCCTGCGCCAGTTCGTTGAATAACGCTTCGCGCGTCGTGCCGCGCTCGCATTCCGCGACGATGCGGTACAACCAGGCCGACTGCTTTTCTTCCTGCCAGGATTCGTAGGGATCGCTCATGCGGGAGGCCGTCGGTATTGAATGGCTTCGGCGAGATGCGCCGGTGCGATCGCGTCGCTGTCAGCCAGGTCGGCCACGCTGCGCGCGAGCTTGAGGACGCGGTGATAGGCGCGCGCGGACAGGTTCAGCCGCGCGATCGCCTGCTTCAGCAAGTTTTCCCCAGCGGTATCCAGTTGGCAGAACTGTTCGATTTCCTGCGTACCGAGCGAGGCATTGGGTTTGTCCTGTCGCTGCATCTGGCGTGCGCGCGCCGCCTGCACGCGGCCGCGGATGGCCGCGCTGGGTTCGCCGGCGCTGGCCTGCATCAGTTCGGCTTGCGTCAACGCCGGCACGCTGATCTGGATGTCGATGCGGTCGAGTAGCGGTCCCGAAATGCGTCCACGGTAGCGCGCAATCTGGTCCGGCGTGTCGCGGCAGGCCTGGGTCGGGTGGCCGAGGTAGCCGCAGGGACAAGGATTCATTGCGGCGACCAGCTGGAAGCGCGCCGGGAAATCGGCCTGCCGAGCGGCGCGGGAAATCGTGATGCGCCCGGTTTCCAGCGGCTCACGCAGCACCTCCAGTACCTGTCGGGAGAATTCCGGCAGTTCGTCGAGAAACAGCACGCCATGGTGGGCCAGTGAAATCTCGCCCGGACGCGGGTTGCCGCCGCCACCCACCAAGGCCACCGCCGAGGCCGTGTGGTGCGGCGCGCGAAAGGGGCGGCGCTGCCAGTGTTCGTGGCGGAAACCGCCATTGAGCGAAGCGACCGCGGCCGCTTCCAGCGCCTCGGTCTCGTCCATCACCGGCAGAATGCCTGGGAAGCGTGCGGCCAGCATTGACTTGCCGGTGCCGGGCGGGCCTGACATCAGGATCGAATGTCCCCCGGCGGCGGCGACTTCGAGCGCGCGCCGGGCGGCGGCCTGGCCTTTGACGTCGGCGAAGTCGGGATAGTCGGGCGTCAGAGGGAGGGCGCCCGATTCGGGCGCGGAGAGCGCGGCCTGCCCTGCGAGCCAGGCACAGACATCGAGCAGGCTCGCCGCCCCCAGCGTCTCGACGCCGCTGGCGAGCGCCGCTTCGCTCGCCGAGGCGCTGGGCAGCACCAGTTGCCGGCCTGCCGTGCGTGTCGCGAGTGCCATCGCCAACGCGCCGCGCACCGGACGCAATTCACCGGTCAGTGCGAGTTCGCCCGCGAATTCGGCGTGTTTGAATTTGTCGGCCGGAACCTGCCCTGAAGCGGCGAGGATCGCCAGCGCGATCGGCAGGTCGAAACGTCCGGATTCCTTCGGCAAATCGGCCGGCGCGAGGTTGACCGTGATGCGGCGCGCAGGGAATTCATAGCGTGCATTCTGGATCGCCGCCCGTACGCGGTCGCGCGCTTCCTTCACCTCGGTTTCCGGGAGGCCGACCAGCGTGAACGCTGGCAGGCCGTTGGCCAGATGCGCCTCGACCACCACCTCCGGCGCATGCATGCCGTTCAGCGCCCGGCTTTTGACGACGGCAACGGCCACTTAGGCGTCTTGGCTCTGCTGCTTTTCCAGTTCGGTCAGCCGCGCCTCGAGTTGCGCGAGCTTCGCGCGCGTGCGCGCCAGCACTTCGGTCTGCACGTCGAATTCCTCGCGGCTCACCATATCCAGCTTGCCGAGCATCGACGTGACGCCGGCCTTGAGATTCTGTTCGATGTCCTTGGCGGGGGATTGCTTCATGACCTCGCCCAGCTTGCCGACCAGATCGTTGATGAATGCAGGGGTGGGGAATTTCGGATTCGGGTTCATACGGCCTCCATGACAGGGAGAGTGTAACAAGCACTGCCCTGGTGGCGTACAGCAGCAACAGATCGAAGCATGCGGCACGAAGAGGGTGCATGACGATTTGATGGTGCACCATGAAAGTGCGGACTATTCTGGGTTGGGCGGATTGATTGATTTAACTGTTTGTTTTTAAACGAAATAAATATTGGCATGGCTTGTGCTCATTGTGGAGTGCGATTTTGCGCGCCCTTATTCAAACAGGAGAAATTCATGAAAAAACTCGTACACGCTTTGGTTCTGACCGGTCTGGTGGGCGCGCCCACCTTCGCCATGGCCGATGAACCCGCTTCGCCGCATACCTTGAGCGCCAATGTCAGCCTCACCTCCAATTATGTTTTCCGTGGTATTTCGCAAACGGGCGGCGAGCCCGCCATCCAGGGTGGCCTCGACTATTCGCACAGCAGCGGTTTCTACCTCGGCACCTGGGGTTCCAACGTAGGCTGGCTGACTGAATTCCAAGGATATGACAGCGGCAGCATGGAACTCGATCTCTATGGCGGCTACCGCAACAGCATCGGGCCAGTCAGCTATGACGTGGGTGCGATCCGCTACATGTATCCGGGCAGCAAGAACAACACGAATCCTGCCAATACCACGCTTCCCGGGGCCTGGACTTCGGAAGCCTATGTTTCCGCAGGCTGGAAATGGTTCACCGCCAAGTATTCCTACTATCTGAGCGATTCGGTGTTCGGCGTCGGCCCGAATGCCAATGGTTCCTACTATTTCGATCTTTCCGGCAGCCTGCCCGTCGGCGAAACCGGCCTGACCCTGGGCGCGCACTGGGGCACCTTCCACTTCAAGAACGTGAGCACGGCGAACTACGACGACTGGAAAATCAGCGCAGCCTACGACATGGGCAAGCTGGGCAAGCTGGGTGACGGGGTCACGCTTGGGGTGGCTTACACCGACACCAATGCCGACAAAGGTTTCTGGACACAAGGGAATGGCGAATACCTGGGCAAGGGCACGACCACCGTGTCGATTTCCAAGGCTTTCTAATGCGCTGACCAACCGGGGCGGTTCACACAACTGCTCCCCTACTTTTCTTGCCCTAACTTGGGAGACATCATGAAATTCGTAACGGCAATCATCAAGCCGTTCAAGCTGGACGAAGTGCGCGAGGCCTTGTCGGCCATCGGCGTCACCGGCCTGACGGTTACGGAAGTAAAGGGATTTGGGCGGCAGAAGGGTCACACCGAGTTGTATCGCGGCGCGGAGTATGTGGTCGACTTCCTGCCCAAAGTGAAGATCGAGGTGGCCATCAAGGCCGAGTTGCTGGAGCGCGTGATCGAGGCCATCGAGAAGTCGGCCAACACCGGCAAGATCGGCGACGGCAAGATTTTTGTCACCAGCCTGGAGCAGGTCGTGCGCATCCGCACGGGCGAATCCGGCCCCGACGCCCTGTGAGGAGCCTGAATATGAAAAAGCTATTTGCTTCGTTGGGCCTGATGTTTGCCCTCCTGTCTCCCAATCTCGTTCTGGCGGAAGACGCGGCCCCGGCCCCGGAAGCGGCTGCGGTCGAATCCGCCGCGCCTGCGATGGCAGCACCGGCTGAGGCCGCCGCGCCGGCCGCCGAGGCACCCGCACCCGCTCCCGCAGCCGAGGTGCCCAAGCTGGATTCCGGCGCCACGGCTTGGATGCTGACGTCCACCGCCCTGGTGCTGCTGATGACGATTCCCGGCCTGGCCCTGTTTTACGGCGGCATGGTGCGGAAGAAGAACGTCCTCGGCACCATGATGCAAAGCTTCGCCATCACCGCCATGATCACGGTGCTGTGGATGGTGGCGGGCTACAGCATCGCCTTCGACACGACGGGGATGGCGAAAGGGGTCACCAACTTCTATTCCTTCTTCGGCAGTCTTTCCAAGGCCTTCCTGGCCGGCATGGGCAAGGACAGCCTGACCGGCGTCATCCCCGAGTCGGTGTTCATGACCTTCCAGATGACGTTCGCGATCATCACGCCGGCCCTTATTACCGGTGCATTCGCCGACCGCATGAAGTTCTCGGCGATGATGTGGTTCACTGGCCTGTGGTCGCTGCTGGTGTACGCGCCGATCGCGCACATGGTCTGGTCCGGCGACGGCGGCTTCATGTGGGACATGGGCGTGCTGGACTTCGCCGGCGGTACCGTGGTGCACATCAACGCCGGTGTGGCAGGCCTGGTCGCCGCCCTGGTGCTGGGTCCGCGCCTCGGCTACGGCAAGGAGCCCATGGCGCCGCACAACCTGACCCTGACGGTGATCGGCGCGGCCATGCTGTGGGTGGGCTGGTTCGGCTTCAACGCGGGTTCCGCGGTGGCTGCCGATGGCCGTGCGGGGATGGCCATGGCCGTCACCCAGATCGCCACCGGTGCGGCCGCGCTGGGCTGGATGTTTGCGGAATGGATGAGCAAGGGCAAGCCGAGCGTGCTGGGCATCGCCTCCGGCGCAGTCGCCGGTCTGGTGGCCATCACGCCGGCGTCCGGTTTTGTCGGTCCCACGGGCGGTCTCGTCATCGGCCTCGTCGCCGGCGCGGTCTGCTTCTGGTCGGCCACGTCGCTCAAGCGTATGCTGAAGTATGACGATTCGCTGGATGCCTTCGGCGTGCACGGTATCGGCGGTATCGTCGGCGCAATCCTGACCGGCTACTTCGCAGTCGAATCGATCGGCGGCACTGCTGGCAGCATGGCCCAGGTCGTGACCCAGATCGAAGGCGTGCTCATCACCATCGCCTACACCGCGATCGGCACCTACATCATCCTGAAGGTGCTGGATCTGGTCATGGGCCTGCGTGTGACCGAAGAACAGGAACGCGAGGGTCTGGACATCGCCCTGCATGGTGAACGTGTAGAGTGATGCAAGCAGGGGGAGGGATCCTCTCCCCCGCCCGCTTCAGAGTACATTTTCAGGGCGCCTTCGGGCGCCTTTTTCATTGGCCGCCTCATGGCTGCAGCGACACGCGTTCGCGGCCGGTCTGCGCCGTCCTGATTGAAAGCTTGCCGCTTGGGTGGCGTGCTGCGCGTACCTTTCAAGAACGCCAAAACAGTGCGTTTGCGCACTAAAAGAATGCTCGCAGGATGCTGGAAGTACAGGGGTTTTCTGCTGATTTTTCCTTTTTATTCATGGTGATAGATGTGGGTTGATGGTGTGGCATGGGGGTTGCTAATTAGGAAGTGAATATTACGAATATTCACTTTGGTAATACCCAACATCAAGGAGCCCACCATGAATGTGAAGCATCTCGGCAGCACCCTGAAGTCTTTGTTCATCCGGCTGGTGATCCCCGCTGCCGCCGCCCTGTCCATTTCGGCCCACGCAGCCCAGCCGCTCAAGATCGGCTACAGCGACTGGCCGGGCTGGGTCGCCTGGCAGGTCGCCATCGACAAGGGCTGGTTCAAGGAAGCCGGCGTCGCGGTCGATTTCGAATGGTTCGACTACTCCGCGTCGATGGACGCTTTCGCGGCCGGCAAGATCGATGCCGTGACCATGACCAACGGCGACGCCCTGGTGACCGGGGCGGCCGGCGGCAAGAGCGTCATGATCATGCTGACCGACTATTCCAACGGCAACGACATGATCGTCGCCAAGCCCGGCATCAAGTCGCTGAAGGATCTCAAGGGCAAGAAGGTGGCGGTCGAAGAAGGCCTGGTCGAGCACCTGCTGCTGCTCAACGGCCTCAAGAAGGCCGGCATGAAGGAATCCGACGTGACCCTGGTCAACGCCAAGACCAACGAGATGCCGCAGGTCCTCGCTTCCGGCGACGTTGCCGCGGTCGGCGCCTGGCAGCCGATCGCCGGCCAGGCCATGAAGGCCGTACCCGGATCGCGTCCGGTCTATACCTCGGCCAACGAACCCGGCCTGATCTACGACGTGCTTGCCGTCAGCCCGGCCAGCGCCAAGCAGAACAAGGCCGAATGGGCGAAGGTCGTGAAGGTCTGGGACCGCGTCGTCCACTACATCAATGATCCCAAGACCCAGCCCGACGCAGTGAAGATCATGGCTGCCCGGGTCGGCGTCACGCCGCAAGTCTATCTGCCCCTGCTCAAGGGAACCCATCTGCTGAGCCTGGCCGACGGCAAGAAGATCTATGTCAAAGGACCTGGCTTCGCGTCGCTGCATGGCTCCTCCAAGGTGGCTGACGACTTCAACGTGGCGAACGGGGTCTACAAGGC
>ERZ778022.3739-NODE-3739-length-13880-cov-4.632260_pt1 | contig 13880 bp, 10 predicted proteins | sample MGYA00375752_ERZ778022 | MGnify/ENA primary metagenome ERZ778022 (study PRJEB29350, sample SAMN05389826) | bioreactor metagenome | isolation source: Thiocyanate bioreactor | place: South Africa: University of Cape Town | collected 2014-04-04 ... | reverse complement strand
GATGACGTCGGCAGCGCCACGCCCCGCGTTCTCCATGAGCACGATGCTCGGGACGCGGCTCGTCTGGATCGCATGCGCGTCGAACGCGCGCATCTGCGTGCGCGAGAGCACCGGGATCATCGGGTCAGCCCTCCCCTTCGCTCCGTGCGCCGGTCGCGACCGACTTGGCGCGCTCGAGGACCACGACCGCCACCGCAATGCCGGCGTCGTGCGTGATGCTGACGTGCCACGTGTCGGCGCCGAAGCGCTCGACCGTCGTGATCGCATTCCCGGAGAGCTCCAGCACGGGCCGCCCGCTCGCGGCCCTTCGCACCTGCACCTCGTGCCAGCCGACGCCACGCGCGCCGTCGAGCGCCTTCGCGAAGGCCTCCTTCACCGCGAAGCGGCCTGCAAGGGCGGTCGCCTGATCACGGCCCGTGAGGTCGGCGCGCTCCGCTGGGCTACAGATTCGTGCGAAGAATCGATCACCGTGCCGCTCGAGCGCGCGGCGCATCCGGTCGATGGAACAAACGTCGATGCCGAGCCCGACGATCATGGTGTTGGTCTCCCCCTTTCGATCGCCGCCAGCATCGCCTTCACGGCGCCAGCAAGCGACATGAAGACGGCGTCGGCGATGACCGCATGTCCGATGTTCAGCTCGACGATCTCCGGGATCCGTACGAGCGCACCGACGTTGCGCGTCGTCAACCCGTGACCGGCTGCGACCTCGAGCCCGAGCTCGTGGGCCTGCTTCGCCGCGGCAGCAAGCCGGGCGTACTCGCCCTCGGCGACGTCGGGCAGGGGCCGGGTGAGGTCGTGCGACGACGGACGACCGAAGCCGAACGCGTGTGCGTATTCGCCCGTGTGGAGCTCGATCTGCTCGACGCCGAGCGCGCGGGAGGCCTCGACCTGAGCGGGGTCGGGCGCGATGAAGAGGCTGACCTTGATCTCCGCCTCCTGGAGCGCGGCGATGTGCTTGGCGAGCGACTCGCGCTGACCGACGACATCGAGCCCGCCCTCCGTCGTCCGCTCCTCGCGGCGCTCGGGCACGAGCGTCACGACGTCGGGGCGTGTCGCGACGGCGATCCCGATCATCTCGTCGGTCGCGGCACACTCGAGATTGAACGTGGCGCGAAGCGTCGCTCGAAGGCGCTCGACGTCTTCATCGCGGATGTGCCGGCGATCCTCGCGCAGGTGCGCCGTGATGCCGTGTGCACCGGCATCGAGGCAGACACGGGCCGCCTCGATCGGATCCGGATACGGCGTTCCGCGCGCGTTTCGGAGCGTGGCCACATGGTCGATGTTGATGTGAAGGCGCATCTCGCGGCGCACGCTACCACAGCGCTGCAAGGGAGGCCGACAGGGCCGATTCGCCCGTACGCGGGCGCAACGTTTTCGCGTCCGCCGTGGAAAACGGCGAAGCCCGCGGACCGGTGGACGGTGGCGGGCTTCGGCGCGTCGGCAGGCGTTCGGTCAGTCGTCGGCGCCGCCGCCACCCTCGAGATCCTCTTCGCCCTTCGGCGACGCGAGGATCTCGCCGTTCGGACCGTCACGGCGGATGATGAGCGTCTTGCGACCGATCGTGTCGACGTTCTCACGCGCCACGACCGTGATGACGTTCACGCCCGGCCGAAGCGGGACGGGAGCTTCGATCGTCATCCGCTTCGGATCCGCGCCGTTGCGGTTCGAGCGGTAGAAGACCTTGCGGTTGCCCACGAAGACGTAGCCGTCGAGGATCTTGTCCGGGTCGGTGGCCGTGCCCTTGATGAGGATCTTGTCCCCCCTCACCGAGGGCGCGCCGGGCTGGCCCTCGATCGACGGGGGGACCCGTCGCATCGTCTCCTCGAAGGCAACGGCCCCGGACGGCGCGCCGCCCGCCTCGAGCTCGGCGGTCTTCACGAAGCCGAAGCGGGCGTCGCCGAGCGCCACCTTCGTCAGGTCTCCCGTCGTCGCGAGAACGTTGACCGCGGTCCCGGCGCCGAGGCGGCCGAACGTGCGGGCGCCGGGCTCCGGCGACTCGAGAAGCGTGGCGCCGCCTGCACGGGCCTTCATCGTGCCGCTGGCGGGCGTGAGCGTGGTCGGAACCGCGATCGGCATCCGGACCTTCTCGACGACGTTCTCGCGGAGGTCGCGGTCGGCGATCGAGAGCTCCACCTTCGCCTCCGGATCGGCGAGCGCCGACTCGACGTCGAAGCTGAACGTCAGCTTCTTCACCTCGCCGGGCTGCATGTTCGAGATGTCGAAGCGGCCCTCGTGGAGGAGGAGGCCGTCGCCCGAGAGGTTCCGCAGGTTCGCCTGCGTCTCGAAGCTCTTGCCCTTGCCGACGTTCTTCACCGACACGTACATCGTGAGGTGCTCGCCCTTCTGCACCTTGCCGTCGCCGTTGCCCTTTCGCGCATCGGCGATCTGGTAGCTGTAGGCGAAGATCGGGCGCTCGAGCGCCTTCAGACCGACGCGGAGCGTCTGCTCCGCCGGCGCGCGCCCGCGGGACTCGTCGAACTTCACCGAGATGCCGTCCTGACGTGAGAGCGTGTCCTTCGGGAGGCGGCAGACACGCGGCGCGTCCTTCGGGAGCGGCGCGGTAGAGCCGGGCTTGCGGCCCTCGACCTCGCACCAGCCGAGCGGGATCGACGCCGTCTTCGTCTTGCCCGGCTCGAGCTTGCCGATGACGAGCTCCTTGTTGTCGTAGAGGCCGTTATCGCTCTTCGTCACCGCGGCGAGGCGGTGGAGCGTGACGGTGCCCTTGTTGGTGACGCTGACCTTGAGGTTCATCGAGTCACCGGCCGTAACCTCGTTGCCGGGCTTGTCCGTCTCGAGCTTCACCTCGACGTTCGGCGGCGGAGCGCCGGGGGCGGCCTGCTGGACGTCGGCCGGAGCGTCGCTCCAGTCGATGCCGAGCTGCTGGAGATCCGCCGACACCTTCTGGAGCTCGGTGCGGCGCGCGTCGTCGATGATCTGTTTGGCGGCGCGCACCTGCTCGAGGCGCTTGCCGTGCGGGACCCTCGCGACGATGTCGCGGCCGAACTTGACCGGGAAGTCCTTGTTCGGGAAGTCGGGGCCGAGCACCTCGTCGGGATCGCCGCCGCGCTCGCGAAGCTCGCGGCGGAGAGACTCGGGGAGGTTGTAGCGGACGATCTCCTGCGGCTTCTGCCCCTCGCGGATGCGCGAGTTCGAGAGGCTGCGCGACAGATCGCGCTCCTTGATCATCCCGGTGTCGACCGTGAGATCCATCTCCTGATTGTCCGCCGTCATCGGATCGAGCTCGATGTCGGGCGTGACGCCGGTGCCCTGGATCGAGATGTCGCCCGGCATCGTGAGGTACTGGGCGATCGTGAGCTTGAGGGCGGCACGGTCGGGCAGCTCGGTGAAGACGAGCTGGACGGAGCCCTTACCGAACGACGTCTCGCCGATGATGATCGCGCGGTCGTGGTTCTTCAGCGCGCCGGCGACGATCTCGCTCGCGCTGGCGCTGGAGCCGTTGATGAGCAGCGCGATCGGGTAGTTCGGCTCGGTGCCTTCCGGATGCGCGACCTTCTCCTCGCGATCCTCGCCCGCGCCGGGATTGCCGACGGTCGCGACGATCGGACCGCCGACGAGGAACTTGTCGGCGACGCGCGCGGCCTGCTCGAGGAGACCGCCGGGGTTGCCGCGGAGGTCGAGCACGAGGCCCTTGAGCTCGCCGTTGCCCTTCAGCTTCTGGAGCGCCTCGTCGAGGTCCTTCGAGGTGTTCGCCTGGAACTGCTTGATGCGGACGTAGCCGATGCCGTCGCCGAGCGACTTCGACTCGACGCTCTGGACCTTGATCACCTCACGCGTGAGCTCGAACGGCTTCGCCTGCTGCCAGCCGTCGGGGCCGTCGCGACGGATCCAGACGGTGACCTTCGTGCCGGGCGCCCCGCGCAGGTGCTGCACGGCCTCGTTGAGGCCCATGTTGAGCGTCGACTCGCCGCCGATCTTGGTGATGCGGTCGTACTTCTTCACGCCGGCGCGGAAGGCGGGCGTACCCGGCATCGGGTTGATGACGGTGAGCTGCTGATCGCGGATCGAGATGACGATCCCGAGACCGCCGAACTGGCCGCTCGTGGAGAGGTTCATCTCCTTGTAGGCCTCGGGCGAGAGCAGCACGCTGTGCGGGTCGAGCGTGTGGAGCATGCCGTTGCAGGCGGCGTATTCGACCTCGCGGAGATCGACCTCGGTCCCCTTCAGGTTCTCCTGCACGAAGTCGAAGATCTCGCGGAGGCGCGCGGAGACGTCCCAGAGGCCGAGGACGTTGTCGACGCGAAACTCGCGCTCCTGCGTATCGACGCGGACCTTGACGGTCGGCGACGGCTCCTCGTGGATGACGATGATCTGCGCGACGTCGCGCTGCACGTAGTTGAGCGAGGACATCAGCATGTCCTTCGGCTTCACGCGCTTCGGGTCGACGTACTTGTCGCGAACGTTCTTCAGAACCTCATTCACGACCTTGAGCTGCCGGAGGTCGTAGTTCGACGGCCCGTGCTTCGGATCCGCAGTGCTCGCGACCGCAGGAGCGAGCCCCTCCCAGAGGCCGCCGCCGTGAAGGTTCATCGCGAGCCAGCTGGCAATTCCGAAGGCGACGAAGAGCGCGAGGAACTTGAGCGCGCGCGGAAGGAGACGCATTGGTTCGAGTATAGACGCGCGAGACGCCCCGTGGGCCTCCGCACACGACGAAATGATGACGAAAAATGGCGGCGAGATCGGGCCGCGACTCCGAGCGCCCGACTCAGCCTTTTTTCGATGGGGCCGCGTCAGCCCTTGCGGATGACGGCGACATAGAACCCGCCGAGGTTCGCGGCGGGCGTGTCGCAGAGAAACCGCTCGGCAGCGCGGAGCATTCCCGCGAGGCCTGGAACCGTCATCGCGAGCGCCGCAGGGGTGACGATGCGGATGCCGCGCGCCGTCTCGATGCGGGTCCCGGGGGGCAGGATCTTCGGCAGGACCCGCGGGGAGTCGAACCGCGTGTAGACCGCGCTCTCACGGGTGGTGTCGCTGATCTTGCCGGCAGGCCCGAGCCGCTTGGCGAGGCCGCGAAAGCTCCACGGATTGTAGAACTCGGCGAGGATCACCCCGCCCGGCCGGGTCACCCGCGCCATCTCGGAGAGCGCTCGGCCGATGTCCGGGACGTGCGCCAGCACCTTGAACGAGCAGGTGACGTCGAAGCTCGCGTCCGGGAACGGCAGAGCGGTCACGCTCCCTTCCTGCACCTCGAGGCCGCGGGAGCGTGCGAGCTCCAGCATCCCGGGCGACAGGTCGATCCCGACGGCGCGACGAGCGTGCTCCTGGATGCGCTCGAGGATGAGCCCCGTGCCGCAACCGCACTCGAGCACGTCCTTTCCGGCCCCATAGCGGGCGCACAGCTCGACCTCGAGGTCGTCCACCAGCGCGTGATAGCCGTCCTTGCTGTTGGGACGGCGATGCCGCTCGTAGCTCTTGCTGAACTCGTCGTAGTAGGCGCGAGTCTCGTCGAGACCGCCGCGGTCCGGTGTCATGCGGCGCCCGATCTAGCACTACGCTGGACCGTGCGCGACTGCACTCGACGTGCACGAGCTCAACGCGCGGCGCCGGCGTCCTTTTCTCGTTCTCTCTCTCGTTCTCTGGCATTGGCCAGCATCGAGACGATGCGCGTGACGCGCCCCCGGAGCTCCGGCCCCTTCGGGATGAAGTCCTGCGCGCCGAGCTCCAGCATCAACCCGACGTCCGTCGGAGAGCCGCCCGCGCTCATCGCGACGACGGTCGAGGCATCGACGAGGTGAACACCGCGCAGGTACGTGAAGAGCTCGAAGCCGCTCATCTTCGGCATGTGCAGATCGAGGAAGACGAGACGCGGTGGCTTCCGCCGGAACTGCTCGAGCGCTTGTTGCGCGTCCGCCACGACGTTGATCTCCGCGCCCGGCGCCGCCTGCTTCACGTAGAGCGCGACGAGCCGGGCGATATCGGTGTCGTCGTCGACGATGAGCACGGAGAGGCGGCTCGGCTCAGCGACCTCGCGCGAGATCTCCTCCTTCGCCGCCCGCAGCTGCCACACGACCGCGTCCATCGACACCGGACGATCGTTCGGGTCCTTCGCCATCAGCGAAGTCACGAGCTCGCTCAGCCGGCGCGGGACCTTCGCCGCGTCGGAGAGCTTCGGAATCGCGGCGTCGGCGTGGGCGATGAGGACGTCGATCGGGTCCTCACCGTGGTACGGGAGCTTCCCCGCCAGCATGCGATAGGCGAGCACGCCGAACGCATAGACGTCCGCGAGGTGGCGCTCGTTTCCGAGCTGATGGCCGGAGACGATCTCCGGTGCCATGTAGTCGGGCGTGCCCGCGACGATGCCGCGATCGGGCTCGTACGCCGCACGCACGAGCCCGAGGTCCATCAAGACGACACGCCCGCTCGCAGCGAGCAGGATGTTCTCGGGCTTGATGTCGCCATGAGAAATGCCGGCGCGGTGGATGGCGGCCATGCCGTCGGCGATCGCCACGAGCACGTCGAGCCGCTCTGGCAGCGGCATTCCCTGGCCGAGCCGGTCGAGGTGATGGGCGAGGGTCACGCCGGAGACGTGCTCCATCACCATGTAGTCGATACCGTGGTGGCAGCCGAGCGCGTAGACGCTGACGACCCCGGGATGACGGAGCGCTGCGAGCGCGCGCGCTTCGTTCCGGATCGAGAACCTAAGCTCGATGTCGGCGAAGTTGGCCTTGATCGCGACGCGACGGACGAGGCCGACGTCCTGGGCATCGAAGACCTGCCCCATCCCGCCACACCCGAGGACCGCACGGATCTCGTAGGTGTCCGAGAGCAGCTCTCCGATTCGGAAGATGGTCTTCTCAGGATCCGTCACGCGTCCTCGAGCTTCTCCCTGAGCCGAAGCTTAGCCGCTCCGCAGACGCCTGGCCCACGAAGTAGAGGCGGCGACGGCTTTCACGATTCCGGCGCGAGCTCGAGGACGGACGGGCTGGCGCATCATGGGCAGACGCGACGCTCGAGCCAGGTGACGGTCGGGTCGCCGTAGAGCACCCACAGCGCACCGCTCCCGTCTTCGACGAGCGCGACGTCGGTGACGCGGTTGCCGGAGGCGATCTCGCCGTACGACGTGAACACGCCTCCAGGATCCGCGGCACTCCGGGGGCGCTCGCCCGCGGGCGGACACGCGCGATCCACGCGCTCGTGCCGTCGCGCGCGGGCGTCGCCGCGATCGGCGCCGGGTCGATCCCGTTCGGATAGTCCGACCATACGGCGGGGACGTCGTCCTTCGGAGGCTCCTCGATGGGGAGCGTGGCCATCCCGAATTCGATCGTCTCGCGTGGCATCGGCACGAAGGCGAAGCCTCGCGTACCCCCGACGGGGGCGACCGCGAAATCGATCCCGCGCTCCGGCGCGCCGCCGACGAAGACGACCGCGTCCGTCCCGAGCACCAGGTCGTCCTCGCGGAGCGAGAGCGGGCGAGCGTGGATCGGGACCATCGCAGTACGCGTGTCGAGATAGACGGCCACCGGGGTCTCGCCGCGCGGAAGGAAGCGGAGGGTCGTCGCTCCCGCCCCGTCATCCGAGAGCCGCACGGGCTCGCGCTCGTCGAGGGCCACGAACGCCTGGAGCATCTCTCCCTCCGTCGTCCTGCGCACGTCGAGGAAGGCAACCACGGAGTGGTCCGGACCGAGCGAGGCCGCGGCGATGCGCGTGCCCGAGCGACTCTTCGCGATCGTCTTGGAGCTGCCGATGGCCGCCCTGCTGCCGTGCTCGTCGCCTGCGAGGACGGTCCGGACGATCGGCCCTCCCGGCCCCTGGCAATAGGCGAAGCGGCCGGCGAGCTCGCACGGAGGCCATCGCATCCCGATGAACGACGAGGGGCGCGGCGGAACGACCGGGCGCGCGTTCTTCGGCGGGACCGGCCCGATCGCGACGGGGTAGACGCGCGGCCTGCCCGCATCGTTCGCGACCAGACGGAGCTCGTGCCCGACGACGGAGAGCGCGGCCGGACCGCGAAACGGCTGCTCGGCGGGACCATAGACGACGCGGCACGACGACGAGAGACCTGCGTCTCCATACGGGTCGAACTCCGCCGCGCTGGCATCGGGAACCGCGCCGGCGTCTGCAGGAGCTACCTCGGCGGCGACGGCCGCGTCCGTGATCGCGATCGGACGCGCGGCGGAGGAAGTGGCCGCCTCGGAAGCGTCTCGGCCGGCCTCCGGCAGATCCTCACATCGCTTGCATGATACAAGCATCAACACGGCCGCTGCGAGCGGACGGACACGACGCACCGCGTTGTTCTACACGAGGTCGACACGAGAGTGAACGGCCCTCAGGCGCGCGTCGCCCATGCCAGCGGGCGTGCCGCCGAACGCGCGAGCAGCGCCATTGCGCGCTTCGCTGCCGTGCCCCGTCGCTCGTCGACCGGAGCAGCGGCGCGGGGAGGCCGGCCGAGATCGGCGAGGATCCGATCGGCGCATTCCATCGCGCTTGCCGCAGCAAGCTCGGTGCCGACGCCGCGAGCGCCGGCGTTGCACCCCGCAAGGTAGAGTCCGCAGATCGGCGTACGCACCGGCGGACGACGGCGGCCGACCTGCTCGGGCGTCTGCCCGGTCGATACCGCCGGGCCGAACTCCTTCCCGATCCAGCTCTCGATGAACTCGACATCGAACGTGTCGATGAAGAGCGCGTGCTCATCGAGCCCCGGCACGACGCGCCGGATCGTCCGGAGCATCGTCTCCTCCCAGACCTTCGGGGGCGAGGTCAGCGCGACGTCGGTCGTCGGCGCGACGGCGCATACCGTGAGGAGCTGATGGCCCGGCGGAGCGAGCGACGGGTCGAAGTTCGTCGGGATCGGACAGTAGAAGGGGACGATGGGCGGGACCTCTCCGCGCGTGAGGTGGCGGAACATCTCCTTCATGTCGTTCGTGCCGACGCTCGCGAGATCGACCCCCTCGCCTACCCCGCCGACGATACAGCCGGCATCGACGAGCTTCTTGTCGAGGCCGATCTTCGCCTGAACCGCGATGTACGAGCCGCGGATCTTCTTCGCGCGGTCGACGTAGTCGGCCGGAAAGTGCTCGGGCCCGACGAGCCGGCCCACCGTCGTGCGGATGCTCGACGTCGAGACGACGACGTCGGCCGGGAGGACCGTGCCGTCGCTCAGCTCGACACCGGTCGTCCGACCGCGCTCGACGAGGATCTTCTTCACGCCGGTGCCGACCCGGACCTCGGCACCGCGCTCCTTGGCGAGTCGGACGTACGTCTCCGGGATCGCGATCGACCCGCCGAGCGGATAGCTGAGCGCGTTGTCGCGCGCCATCTTACGGAAGCAGTAGAGCGCCTCGCCGGCGGAGACCTCCCAGTACGGGAGGATGAAGTAGAGCCCGAGCAGGAAGCCGAAGACGCCGATCGTGGGTGCGTGATCCGTGAACGGCTCGATGAACTCCTCGATCGTGCGGTGGTCCCAGCGCTCCACGTCCTCGTCGCTCATCGAGAGGATGTGCGTGAACAGCTTCGCCGCGCGGATCGCCTCGGTGATCGAGAGGTCGAGCGCCATCGCGAGCTCGACGGCGAAGCGCGGCATCCGCCGGAGGTCGGAGGGGACGGCCACGCGCTGCACGTGATGGCGGTCGGTGGGCTCGAAGAAGCGCAGCTCGGCGATGTCACGCGTGCGAATGAACCGGATCGCGCCGTCGTCGTTCGTGCGCCGCAGCACGTCACCGAGCGGCCCGCGGTTGCCGCGGCAGAACATGTGCGTGCCGATGTCGACGTGAAAGCCTTGCTTCTGGTAGCCGGAGCACGAGCCGCCGAGGCGCCGGTTCTTTTCGACCAGAGTGACCTTCAGCCCGGCATGCGCGAGCAACAGCGCGGACGCGCTTCCCCCGATCCCCGCCCCGATGACGACCGCCCGCGCCATGCCGGGAAGCGTACCGCAATCGGGGTCGGGGCTCCCCGAACGGCGAACGCAGCAACCGTCGCTGCGATCGGTCCGCGCAGGCGCACCGGCTGCGCTCGGGCACTCCGTGCGAGACGGCAGGAGCGCAGCGGTCTCCGACTGCGCTCCTGCCGCGCTCTAGGAGCTTACGCCGTCGCGGCGACGTCTGCGGCGATCGCCTCGACGTCGACCTCGATCTTCACCTTCTCGCCGACCGCGACGCCGCCCGTCTCGAGCAGCGCGTTGTAGCTCACGCCGAAGTCCTTCCGGTTGATCGTGGTACGCGCGCTGAGCCCCGCGACCGTCTTGCCCCACGGGTTCTTCGACGTGCCGTGGAACTTCACCTCGAGCGCGATGGGCTTGGTCACACCGCGGATCGTGATGTCGCCGTGCACGGTGAACTCGCCGTCGCCCTTCGGCTCGATGCGCGAGCTCTTGAAGGTGATCTTCGGGTGGTTCGGGGCGTCGAAGAAGTCGTTGTTGCGCAGGTGGTCGTCGCGCTGCGAGTTGCCGGTCTCGATGCTGGCGACGTCAATCTCTCCTTCGAAGGTGGAGCGCGTGAAATCGACAGGGTCGATCTGCACCGCGCCGCGGTACTGCTTGAACTGACCGCGCACGGTCGTGACCATCATGTGCTTCACGGAGAAGCCGACGTGCGTGTGGACCTCGTCGATGAGCCAGGACATGGAACGCTCCTCGCGTCGCGATCCACGTGGAGCGCGACGCACCTCTGCGGGTGGTTGGGGCGCGAGCCCCAAGTCGTGGGGCGACTGCACCCGATGCTGGAAAGAGCCCGGCGGCCGTGACGGCCTCCACCGGGCAGGGCGGGGTGGGCTCAGAGTGTGCCCATGACGGCCGCCTGGAACAAGGCTCGAACAAGTGCCAGCATTCGCCCGAAAATGATCCCAATGAACGAGCCTGTCGAAACGGCCGAGCTTCTCGCGTTCACGCGGGCCGTCGAGGCGAAGTCCCTGTCACGAGCCGCCATCGAGCTCGGTATCCCACGCGCGACGCTCGGCCGACGTCTGGCGCGTCTCGAGGAGCGCCTCGGCACGCGGCTCCTCCACCGTACGACGCGCAGCCTGTCGCTGACGGAGAGCGGCGACGTGTTCTACCGGCAGTCGCGCATCGTCCTCGATGCCGTGGCACAAGCGCAGGCAAGCGTTCGCCGAAAGGACAACGTGATGCGCGGCGAGCTCCGCGTGTCCGTCCCTCCCCTCATCGACGACTCGTTCCTGGCGACGATCGCATCGTTCGCGAAGGCACATCCCGACGTCCGTGTGCAGGTCGACTTCTCGACTCGGCTCGTCGACCTGCTGCGCGACGGGTACGACGTCGCGCTACGCGCCTCGGCGGAGGTCCAGCCAGGTCTCCTCGCCCGCACCCTCGCGCGCGATCGACTGATCGCGGTCGCCTCGCCCGAGTACCTCGCGGAGATGGGCACCCCCCGCACGGTGAAGGAGCTCCGCAAGCATCGCTGCCTGACGAGCTTCGCTCGGGGAGAGCTCCCGCAGTCGACCTGGCCGGTCGGTCGCGGTGTCGTCCACATCGACGCGGCGTTCTCCTCGAACGACCTCCGACTCCTGCGCGAGGCTGCCCTTCGCGGTCTCGGCATCGCGCTACTGCCGAAGATCGCGCTCGGAGACCTCGTCGAGAGCGGCGCGCTCGTGCACGTGCTGCCCGGCATCGTGCAGGGCGAAAACCGCATCGCCGTGGTCTATCCCGAGCGCGAGCAGCTTCCCCCGCACGTTCGCGCGTTCGTCGAGGCCCTCGTCGCGTGGGCGCCGGCCCTGAAGGCCTCGAGCATGCGACCGCCGTCGCCGCCACCCCGGCCCCGCAAGCGTCGCCGCTGACCGCGTCCTCCGCTCGCGCGTCCGGTCCTCTGTCGACCCGGCCGAGTCTTCCTGCGTCGGTCAGCGAACGAGCGCGTCGATCAACGTCGCGGCGAAGAACCCCATGCTGACGTAGGCGTTGCAGTCGAAGAACGCCTTCGGGATCTTCGCGAGATCCGCCTCGCCTCCCTTGCCGCGCACGAGCCGATGCTCGACGACGAGGATCGCCGCGACGAGGCCGACGCCGCCGAGGAGCCCGGGACCGCGATGGAGCGTGAGCGCCGTCCCCACGAGGCACGCGATCGTGACCACGTGCGCGATCGCTGCGAAGAGCATCGATCGGCGCGCCCCGAAGCGGGCCGGCACGGATCGCAGCCCCTCGTTCCGATCGAACGCCTCGTCCTGGAGCGCGTAGAGGACGTCGAACCCGAAGAGCCAGGTGATGACGGCGACCATGAGGAGCACGATCCCGAGGTTCGGGGATGCGCCCATCGCGATCCACGCGCCCCCCGGCGCGAGCGCGAGAGCGAGGCCGAGCCACGCATGCGCCGCCCACGTGAAGCGCTTCGCCAGCGAGTAGCCGAGGAGCACGAGCAACACCGGCGGGGCGAGCACGGCCGGCCAGAAGCCGAGCGTCGCGGCGATGACGCAGAACGCGAGCCCCGATCCGAGCGCGAGCGCGAGCGCCTCACCGGCGGACGTACGCCCCGACGGGACAGGACGCCCCTTCGTGCGGGGGTTCTTCGCGTCGACGTCGCGATCGGCCCAGCGGTTGAATGCCATCGCGCTCGTGCGCGCCATCACCATGCAGCCGAGCATCGCGAGGAGGCGCAGCGGCGAGAGCGGGATGTGAGGCTCCTGCAGCGCGAGCACGACCGCGCTCGCAGCGAACGGCAGTGCGAAGATCGTATGCGAGAAGGTGACGAGCTCACCCCAGCGACGGAGACGCGCGAGCATCAAAAGCCCTCGGCGGTAGTGGATGATTCGGCCATCGACGAGCGTTGGTCGAGGCGCGAGACGAGCATGCGGCGCGGGGTGCGAAGGTTGGCGAGGAGGAAGGCCGCGGCGTCGCCGGAGACCGCGCCCTCGACACAGAAGATCCCGGGCCTCGCGCCTCGCGCGAGACGACCGAGATCGTCCCTGCCCAACGCGCGAGCGCCGTTCCACGTGGCCATCTTCACGAGCTCCCACTTGGGCACGTTCGGGAAACGATCGGCGAGCGCCCGCGCCTCGGCGAGCACGTCGAGCGACGTGTTCGACGCGAGCGAATCGGTGCCGAGCGCGGCCTCGATACCGGCATCGCGGACGGCGAGAAGCGGCGGAAGGCGCCCCTCGATGTAGAGGTTCGAGCGCGGGCAGAGGACCACCGGCGCGCCGCTCGCTGCGACCTTCGAGAGCTCGTCGGGCCGGGCGTCGGCCAGGTGAACGAGCACGACGTTCGGCCGGAGCGCGCCGACGTCGGCGGCGAGATCGAAGAGCGGGCGCCTCGGCCACTCGGGGCGCTGCTTGAGCCGGCGCTCGTACCACTCCGGCACCGGCCCGTCGCCGTGCTCGACCGCGCGACGCTCGGCCGCGTGCTCGGCGAGGTGAATGCTCGTGCGGAGGCCACGGCGCTCGGCCGACTCGAGGAGGGCGCGGGCGGCGTCGGGGTGGAGCGTGAAGAGCGTGTGCGGAGCCGGCGCGTACGTGAGGTCGGCGCCGGGCCACCTCGGGACGCGTTCCTCGAGCTCGGCGCGGAGGCCGTCGATCCGACGGAGCACGACGGCGCGATCCATCCCGAGCACCTCGTGGAAGACACATCCGCCGATCCCGCGCCGCGCGAGGGTCATCACCGCGGCGAGCGAGTTGGTGACGTCACCGACGGCGACGGTCGCCGAGCGCGCAATCTCGTCGACACCGAGCTCGATCGCCTCGGAGTCCTCGTCGGCGAGCGTCTCGCTGCGCGTCGTGATGAGGCGATCCACCCACTGGACGAAGCCGTGTCCGCCCGGGACCTTCCCGCGCATCGACGAGAGCTCGACATGCGTGTGCGCATTGACGAGCCCGGGGAAGACGACGCCGCGAACGCGCTCGACCGGCAGGCCGGCGTGCTGCGGCAGCACCGACGTGGCCGGGCCGATCTCGACGACGGTGCCACGCCCATCGACGACGACCGCGCC
>ERZ778022.3737-NODE-3737-length-13888-cov-3.180727_pt1 | contig 13888 bp, 20 predicted proteins | sample MGYA00375752_ERZ778022 | MGnify/ENA primary metagenome ERZ778022 (study PRJEB29350, sample SAMN05389826) | bioreactor metagenome | isolation source: Thiocyanate bioreactor | place: South Africa: University of Cape Town | collected 2014-04-04 ... | reverse complement strand
AGCTCGCCATGCGCATAATAGTTGTAGAGGGCGGCGCCATCCGGATCGGCAAGGGCGATCTTGATGTTCGGATTCTTCGCCTTGAGGCCGGCGGCGACGCCAGCAAGCGTGCCGCCCGAGCCGACGGCCGAAACGAAGCCGTCGACCTTGCCGTCGGTGTCGCGCCAGATTTCCGGCGCCGTCGTCTCGATATGGGCGTCGCGGTTGGCGACGTTGTCGAACTGGTTGGCCCAGATCGCGCCGTTCGGCTCGGTCCTTGCAAGCTGTTCGGCGAGGCGGCCGGAAAGCTTCACGTAATTGTTCGGGTTCCTGTAGGGAGCGGCCGGCACTTCCACGAGTTCGGCGCCGAGCAGGCGCAGCGCGTCCTTCTTTTCCTGGCTCTGCGTCTCGGGGATGACGATGACCGTGCGGTAGCCGAGCGCCCGCGCGACCAGCGCAAGGCCGATGCCCGTGTTGCCGGCCGTGCCCTCGACGATGACGCCGCCGGGGCGCAGCGCGCCCGAGCGCTCCGCCGCCCGGATGATGGAGAGCGCCGCGCGGTCCTTCACCGACTGGCCGGGATTCAGGAATTCCGCCTTGCCGAGGATTTCGCAGCCCGTCGCCTCCGAGGCCCCTTTGAGCCGGATCAGCGGCGTGTTGCCGATAGCATCCAGAACGGACGGAAGAATGGACATGGGACACGAGCCTCGCGCGTTATGTATCAAGGAAAGCGTCTTTTCGGCCGGCGCGCGGCGCTTTGCAAGCAATCGTGTTTCCCGGGAGCTGGCTTCGCTAGGGATTTTTTCCACGCGCCATGTCGGGCGGCCGGAAGCTCACGAGGGTGGTCGCAAAAGTGCCGGGCTTTAACGTACTGTTAGCAAACATGGTTAATTTTGCGTCTATCCGATGCGCCGAGGGAACGGAAATCCCGCCGGCTCGTTTGGGTGGAAACTGGAGGACCATGATGCTTTTCGGATTTTTGAAGATCACCGAAACCGACGAGGATGACATCGCCACCGGCACCTATGCGGACGGGGTGATCGGACCGCCGCTGGGCGATCCTTCCGCCCGTCCCCGCGAGCGCGGCCAGACCTTCCGCCGCAACGCGCACGAGCGCGACTACGGCGCGGCGAGGACGGTGCGCCAGGCGGGTTTCGGGATGGTGCCCTGAGCGGCGGCTCGCCGGGAACAAAGCGCGGCCCGGCGTGTTTTCCTGCCGTGCGAACGGAGGAGCCCCGATGACCCATCACATAGACAATCGCCAGTTCAGTCCGCGGCAGACCCGCAATGTGTTCGATGTCGTCGAGCATTGCCGCAAGAACGGGTTGGACAAGGCGGAAGAGCGCAAGCTCCTTCGTCTCTTCGGCCGCTTCGCCAGCCGCCATGAATTGCAGATGAACACCAGGCGCCCGCCGCCGAAGGCCCGATAGAAACATCCGACCCGGAAATCGAAAACAGGAGGGCTGCCGTGAGGGCGGCCCTTCAACTGTGCGCATGGCCAAAAAGCAGGAGGGCCGCACCATCAGGCACGAACCTTCCAGGAAGAGGCTCCCCGGGCCGGATTTAAGATGCTGAAATTGCTGTCTATTCTTGAAACCCACTTGGGTTTTGTTCCCAATTTCTCTATATATAGCGATGACAAGCGTCTACCGGCGTACACAGGTAGCGCGCATCCGAAATTGGGAACAATATTAGGATCAGGATGGCTCGAAACCTACTAACAGTCGCGGAAATCAAAGCGGCAGAAAAGCCCAAGCTTCGTGATGGGGATGGGCTTTGGCTCCATACTTCGAAGGCCGGAGGCCGAAACTGGGTTTTTATCTATGTGCGGCACGGACGTCGCCGAGAGATGGGGCTGGGGCCATTCGGGGGCGGTACCGGACAGGTATCCCTCGCAGTGGCGAGGCAGAAGGCCGATGAGATCCGGGCTATCCTCGGGCGCGGGGGTGATCCATTCTCTGATATGGAGGAGCGCCAGAGGAAGGTCAAACCTGTCCTGTTCGGAGAACTTGCCGACGAGTATATCACGTCGATGTCACCGAAGTGGCGTGTAAAGCAGACCGGGCCAGCCTGGGAGAGGTTCGCGGCGACTTATGCAAAGCCCCTGCGGAAAATCCCCGTGGCTGACGTCGATACTGACGCCGTGGTGCGAGTTCTCACCCCGTTGTGGTCCACCAAACCAGAAACGGCAACCAAAACTCGAGAGCGGATCAAATTGGTTCTCGACCACGCGAAGGCAAGGGGCCTCCGCAAGGGTGACAATCCGGCGCAGTGGGCCGGCCACTTGGATCAGATCCTGCCGACACCCAAAAAGCTGACACGAGGTCATCACGCTGCGATGCCATACACCGAACTGCCGGATTTCATGAAGCGTCTTCGCGCCATTCCTGGCGTGGCGGCGCGGGCATTGGAATTTACGATCCTGACCGGCGCACGCAGCGGCGAAACCCGAGGTGCTCCTATATCAGAAATCGATTTAGAGAAGCGCGTCTGGACAGTGCCGAAGGAACGGATGAAGGAACCTCGCGAGCACCGTGTGCCCCTGGTCAATCGTGCGGTCGAAATCGTCAAAGAGATGAGAAGAGAGGCGATCAACGATCTCGTTTTCCGGGCAAGAAGCTCAAGAGGCCGCTATCGGATGCAACGATGGCGACCGTTCTCGATGAACTAGGCGCATCCGCGTACACCGTGCACGGATTCAGAAGCTGTCTGTCGACATGGGCGGCGGAGGAGACCCTGCACCAGCGGGAAGTCGTAGAGGCCGCTCTGGCTCATGCAGTCGGCGATGCGGTCGAGCGCGCCTACAGGCGAGGTGATGCGCTGGCAAAACGTCGAAAATTGATGGACGATTGGGCAACTTTCCTCGGGGGTAAAAATGGCGCGACTGCCTGACAGCTTCAGTCTACAGGCCCTGCCGATAGAGGCGGCTTTGTCGGAGGATAGAACCGAAGATGCAAAGACGGCGATTTGCGCGCTACTTAATGCCGGCACGGCAGACGCCGTGGTTCAGAAAATCGCTGCATCTCTGATCAGGTCGCCAAGGCGGAAGCGCGGTAGGCAAAAAGCACTCGCTAAACACTGGTTTGAAATAGGCGAAGAGTTCCATGCTATGCGTTCTGCAGGGATGCTGTACGACGACGCTCTTCTTCGACTATCGGCAACATTCGGATACGCCGAAACGACCATCCGGAAGGCGATCAAAGAATACGACGCCGCAAAGGCCGCGTCGGATGAAGCCTCCCGCAGTTAAATGCGATTTGTTCGCCTAACGACATTGCCCGTAATCTACTACTTTGTAGTCATCCGAAACACTGGAGGACAACAATGGACCATGCCAATCAGAACCTGCCGCGCTTGATCACGATGGGCGAGGTTTGCGAGATCACTTCCTTGAGCCGAGCGATGGTCAACAAGCTTCGTGCGGCTGGTAATTTCCCCGTCGCCGTGCCCCTCACCGAAGGGCGCATTGTCTTCGTCAGGGCGGAGGTTGAAGCATGGCTCGACCTCCGGATCGCAGCGAGGGCAGCAGCATGAGCGCTGAACTGAAACAGGCGGAAGCAGCGCTCGAGGCATTCGAGGCCAAACTTCTTGCCGATATTGGCCTGGATCCAGACGATGGTCCGATTGACGCCTATCTGAACGAGGCTGATTTCACCACGTTGCACCGGCTCGACAAACTGCGGGACAGGGTTTCGCTTTTGAGGGCCGCAGCATGACCGATCAGGCCGCAGACTTCGCCGCCTTCCTCATCGACGAGTACCGCGACATTCCTGAACGGCATCGGGCATCCGTTGTGCGCGACCGCTTCCCATCTATCTCCCACGAGGCGTTCATGCGCGGGTTCGCAATTGCGGAGGAAATCGCGGTGGACGACGCGCGTGAGGGGCTTCTAGTCACCTAAACCTTGACGGTTTTCGCCGTCAATAGGTTAATGAATTCAGCGCCGCATGGTCGACGCTTAGCACCCACATCATCACCATCGAACGAACCGGCCTCGTGCCGGAGGAGGAAACTTGCGTCTAATTACCACCGAAGAAGGCCTGAACATCAATCCCGCACACGTCGTACAGTTCACCACACTGCGGAATGGGCAGACAAAGATCCTGCTCTCCACGGGTGGAGAGCAATATGTGGATACGTGCAGCGAAGACCTCCGCGAGGTGTTTATCCCGGTAATCAAGGCAAATCCCGGGTTTGTAGCAGTGTTTGTCGACCGTTTGAGCGACGGCACTTTGCACTACAGGTGCCGGTCGGTAATCGCGTGGCGGCTCTGCGTGTCGGGAAATTACCCGCTTTTCGAGGGATACAATGAAGACGCCGACGACTACGCCGTGATCACAGATCCAACGGGCGGCGTTTTCGACAGTGACCATACCCTATGGGCCACCGTTGAGGAGTGGAAGCGCGAATACGAGGCGGAGCAAAACGAGCACGCCGCCCGCGTGGCTAAGGCTGCCTAATGGGTCACCCTTCAATCATTGCAGTCAGACCGGCGCCTCCTGGCGCTGGTCGGGCCATCGCGTTCGTCGATGTCCAACTCAATGGACTGCGGCTGTTCAATTTGAAGCTGGTCGATGGCCCCTCCGGGCGGCGGATTCATGCGCCCTCCGCGTACGGCTCGTCTGTTGCGACCTTCACGCCTGACCTCGCGGCGACACTGGTCCGCCTCTCATCTATTGCCCTTGGAGATATTCGCCGTGACAGCATCGAGTCGAACGCAGCATAACTCTCTGACCCCTCAGTCCGTCGCGCGCGCCATCGGCGGGAAGGTCGTCCGCGGAAATCGCGTCGTCGCGCATGCTCCCGGCCACAAAAAAGGCGCTCCTGAAATCTCCATCACCGTCGATCCGTCCGCGCCTCGTGGATTGCTCGTGAACTGCTTTAGCGGCGAAGATCCGGTCGAGATGAAGGATTGGGTATTGCGCCAGTGCGGCGAGCCCGATTTTACCCCTAACCAGCGGTCAGATGATCCGACCGCGCACATGGGTATCCTGAAATCCAAGGATACCCGGAAAGCATTCTATGACGGTCATCTAATCCGGCGCGGGTACGTCCTGAAAGCCGAATACGATTACGCGACACCGGATGGCGAGGTGCTATTCCAGGTGCTGCGCTATGAGCACGGCACCGAATCCAAGACCTTCATGCAGCGTCAGCCAGACGGCAGCGGCGGCTGGCTTTCTGGACGGCCCGATCCGATCATATACCGATGGCCCGAAATCGCCTCAAGGCCGGGAGAGTCCGTGTATCTCGTCGAAGGCGAGAAAGACGCGGACAATCTGATCGCCGCTGGCTTGCTTGCTACAACAGCCCCGAACGGCTCATGGCCGCTCGACCTTTCGCCCCTGAAAGGTCGAACTGTCTATGTCATTCCCGACAACGATGCGCCCGGTGCGGAGAAGGCCGAAAAGGTGATCGCGCTTCTGCATAGCGTCGCAACGGTCAAGCGTGTCGAACTTCCTGGCCTACCAGACAAGGGTGATGTGACGGACTGGCTGGAGGCTGGGCACACTGCGGAGCAGTTGCAAGAACTTTGCCGGAGCGCACCACCCGTGCCGGCGAACGACAACAAACCCACGCGCGCTCTGTCGATCTTCGATTGGACGGCAGACAGGTTCGTCGGCGCCGCGCCTCCGGTCGAATACCTCGTCGACGGCGTCATCCCTATGGGAGTCCCAGGAATGGTGTCCGCCGCTGGCGACACTGGTAAGTCGTACGCGTTGCTGGAACTGCATCGACGGGTCGCGTTCGGCTCGACCAAGCTCGCTTCGCCTATCTTTGGCGGAAAGGTGGTCTCCGAGGGAACGTCGGTCATGATCACCAGCGAAGATGACGCCAATGAAGTCCACCGGCGCATCGCAGCCCTTGATGATAAGGAACAGCGCTACACCGCGGCTGGGAAGCGCATGATCATCGTCCCGTTACCGTCGGCGGGCGGGGCGCGCGCCTTTTGGCGAGAGGACCGCAAGAGTGGGCTTCTCGAAACAGATGATTTCAGAAGCATATGCGACCAACTTCTCAGTATCCCCGATCTTCGACTCGTCACCTTCGACCCGCTGGCTTCGTTTGCGCATCTTCCACTCAATGAAGATCCGACGGCTGGGCAGTTTGTGTGCTCGTCGCTCGCACGGCTCGCGTCCGAAACCAAAGCGACGGTGCTCGTTGCGCATCACATGAGGAAGAGTAAGACGCCCATCGAGACGCTGTCTGACGCTCGCGAGGCGATCCGCGGCAGCACCGCCTTGGTCGATGGTCTGCGGCTTGCGTATGCCATGTGGCCGGCGGATGAGGCGCGTGCAAAGCGGGTCTGCAAATCTTTGGGTATCGGTCACGAGCCCAATAAGATCGTCCTCGGCGGTGTGGTAAAGGCCAACGGCGCGGCGCGGGGCATGATGTCGACGTACGCCAGAAACGAGACTGGTCTTCTGATCGACAGGAGCGCCGGTTTGGGTGCGGCGGCACCCGCGCAGGGCGATCTGCGCGCTGCGCTCGTGGTTTCGGTAGAGGCGGCTGCAGCAGCAGGCGCGCCCTTCACCAAAACAGGTGCAAGCGGACTCTTCGAACTGCGCGAGCGACTGCCGGAAGAGCTCAGGCGTCTTGGGAAGGCCAGACTTGACGCACTAGCATCTGACGCACTTGAGCGCGGCGAGATCGTTCGGGCGGCAGCTCGTGGTGAGAAAACAGCCAAATGGTTGGACGTACCGACGGGTATGTTCGCAGCTGGGATTGGCACCTTTACCGCGGGAATGCCGCGCTGAATATCCGTTCCCAGAGAGCGTTGGGAACGTCCGTTCCCGTGGGAATGGGAACGCTAAATAATTGTTTCTGCTGAGTTTTCCGTTCCCGTTCCCAGCGTTCCCAAGAATTTTGGGAACGGCTAAGTTGTTGAAAACAAAGCCGTTCCCACGTTCCCAAGCTTTTCCCTTCTTTCAGAAGGGGAGGCGTCTGGGAACGCCATCCCCGAAATGAAGGAGGAATTCCATGAACAAGGCGAAACCGAAATGATCCCATTCGAAATCCGACACCGCCGTCGGAAGGGCGAAGACCTTCGCGAGTATGTCCTCCGGATCATCACCACCGAATGCGAGCCGGACATCCCAGGTGTCCGTGAGGACATGATCGACGAAGCGCTGGCGTTCTACCGCGGTCGCGTCGCCGAGCACGTCGAAGATGTCGAGCGCTACCGGGCTGCTACCGAACGAAAGCACATCGACGCGAGACTTGCCGAGACGACACGCCAGTTAGGTGAACTTCAGGTGAAATACGCCGCTCTGCGTGATTCCCTCCCTTCCATGATTTCGGTGCGGGAGGCAGAGGAGGCAAGATTGAGGGCTTTCCGGCTTGCAATAAACAAGGCGGCAAATCTGGCCGAAGGCAAGGGGGGCGAACCTAACAACCTATCCGTCGCGATTGAGAGCATTCCTGAACCTAAGCCGAAATGGACCAAGTAGGAGCACCAGTTTGACCGCACAGCCCGATAATCACGATCTTTCGAACCTGTCGGCCCTCCTCGCGGCGGCCTCAGGTTCGCCTGCACCGAGCAAGCCGAAGAAGCCCAGACCCATCCCCGCCAACGACAACCGTGTTCCCGACGTCCTCGCCTGGCCAACGCTGGAACGTCTCGCGCATCGTGGCGACGAGGCTCGTGTGTACGCACTCAGGCACTGGCGCAACCTTCTGTACCCTGGCAGCGGCTACATCCCGCCAGAACCGACCGACGACGATACTGACGAACCGCACGTAGAAGTCCGACCGTCCGAGGCCGAGTTGCTACGTGCTGTCGGCTGGACCGTGACCGGGAGCGAGCGATGGCAGCATACTGGGAAGCTCGTCAACACGTACGTGCCGGCTCATCTCAAGCCATCGGTCAAGCGCCACCGAAACGGCACTGTCGACATCGAACTCGGCGATCTCGTCTTCCGCGATGGCGCGCTGATCGAATGGGGCCGCACCAAGAAGGGCAGGGCGCTGCGGCCCGTAGAGCGTACGCGAGGTATTAAGGGCGGCGAACAGCCGGGGAGGGCCGAGGCAGCTATCCGCGCGTATCTACGGGCGCCAGCAACAACGCCGTCGCCGTTCACTGCCGTGTCGCTTAGGCGACCCTTCTCCGGCGAGAGGGCGATCATTGACTGCTACGATCCGCTACCGCGTGAAGCGCCTAGCGCTAACGACAGGCTCGGTCGCTTTGGCGTCGAAGAGGCACGCGCCGTCCTACGCGACCACGGTGTAGACGGCTCGGTGGCGTTCGACGACCTGCCTGTGGCCGCGACACGCGGACCCGACGCCCTTGTTGCAGGGCCGCAATTTGTAGGCGGCCTTAAGAAGCCAAAGCCCCTCGGCGAGATCTCCGCGGCTGCCGGACCAGAGGGTGAGGTCAGCGTGCGCATCGAAACTGGCGACTATGTCGACCACCTTCGGCGAATCCTCGGCGATCATGCGAAGGTCCTCGATTTGGCCATCACTGACGCGACCGCCAAGGACATCGGCGTCGCGATGGGGAAGGGACGAGCCTACGCGGAAAAAGTTGGCCCCTTGCTGATAGACGCCGCTATCGATGCTCTGATCGCGACGGACGAAACCGCCCGAACGTTCGTGACAACAGAGGAAAAGAAAATTGCAGCGTAGTGTCCGGTCGGGCGGTCCGTCAGCCCGTATTCTTATGAAGGGATTAAGTCCCGGAGGCCGCATCTGCGCGGCCTCTTCCAATTTGGGGCGCTGCCGAAACGCGGACGATTAAACTCGCGAGATCGCCGGGACTGCCCCGAAACCCACAGACGAAGTCAGTAACCGCGGGCTCGCCGATTGAAGCTGCTGACCGCGTCGCTGTACGACGCGCCTGCGCGCTCGTTATCTCGGTTGGCTTCGTTGATCGCTTGTTGCGCTTCGTCATTGCGACACGACATATAGCTCTCCACGTCAGATTTGTATGACTCCATGTCGCGCTTGCAACGATCGAACTCCCATTCGTCGTCAAACGCCCCAAATCGTGTCGCGCAGCTTGGCGCCGACGGTTCAGAGCAGTAGGCATGCGCCAAAGATGGCACCACGATAGAGATAAATACGGCGAAAAGTGTAGTACGCATGTGAGGCCCCAGTCTGCAGTATTCCTGCATGGGTTGCGGTGCATTGTCTACGCAATTTTTCGTCGTTTGCACCTCCATCGACAAGAGGATCAACGCGGCAGTCTCGCCTTGTGGCGTAGCAACGGCGCCTCTTGTCATTGATCAGGCGGGTTGCCCCACTGGCTTCGGCTATGCGCTCCCGCCACCTCATTGCTGCGCGCGCCTCCTCTCGCTGCGCGGCGATCGTGCGGCTGGTTGTAGCTAGGTCTAGCGCCTGCTCCCAGCCGCTGTTGATTACACCCCACTGGCCGGCGGCTTTAGCTACGGCGATGGTGCAACGTGGGCCAGCTTCGGCGGCTGACGTAAGCGCGACGTGCTGCGGTATCTATCGCTATCCGCAGCGCCGGCCAGTTCATACCTTCGCGGTTGTCGGGCTGCCTTCGGGTTAAGGTGGCCGCTTTGGTTTCATATATGTGCCCTAGGCGATTTCTTGTAACACTGCTTACGTGCCTCACATGCGTTGATTACCGAATTTATTATCTCAGTAATTATTGACACCGACATACAAGCGACATACATTCGGCTTGCTTCAAGGCTCTATCCAAGGCCTCGTGTTGGATAAATACAGAAAGCTCGCGGGGGTGATGACCTAGCGGGCTTTTTGCTTGAAGGGTCGCCCCGCAGGCGACGACCCCCATTGCAAGTTAGTGACCTTTGTAGCGGTCGATAATCTGAAGAACTGCGACAACCGTTACCGGTATCGACAGGATCAGTATTGCTGCTTCAATGCCCATAGGCCTCCTTTCCTCTTTGGCTGGGTTTGGATTGTCGCTTGATGAGGGCGACCCCGCATTAAGTGGTTCCGATTGAAGAAGAGCCTGCACCCATCATCTTTCAGTGTCTCCACGTCATGCTGCCAAGAGCAATGATGCCGTGTGAGAGACTCTTGCGCAAATACTAAATATAGTACTAACAGGTTCTTTTCTTCAGCCACCCTCGCCATCTTCGCGCCATCGGCGCTCTCCCGGCACCGGGCGTTCGTGGTGCGTTTCTATTTCTTAGTGCCGGCGAGGCGCTTGTGGTCCGGCTCTTCGAGGAGTGGTTGGTTAGTCTCGTGCTGGTCGCTCCGCCAATCTCTCTAGTGCTAGGTGCACCATGCTAGTCGTATCCATCACAGGCGACGGCGTACGCCGCTTCACGCAGCTTGCTCGTGAACTTGGCGACGGCAGGGCCCGCAGCATCTACAGCCGCGCAATCAACGACACAGGCGCCAAGGCTGCCACTGCCACGGGCAGGGCGCTGGCTGACCAGTCTGGCCTTGCCAAGCGCGTGGGCGCCAAGGCGGTCAAGAAGCGCATACGATCCACGCCTGCGACGCTGGCTTACGAAATCCCCGTCAAGGGCGGTGAGATCAGGCTCAAGTATTTCAAGGCGCGCGAGACCCGCAAGGGTGTCAGCGGCGCGCCTCGCAACCAACGGCAGGTCTTTGCCGGCACGTTCATGAAGGCCGGTTGGTGGCCAAAGCGCGTGGTCAAGGGCAACTGGAACGGTCAGGTCTTCCGGCGTGTGGGCAACAAGTTCCAGGTCGTCAAGTCCGATGTCGTCCTGCCGACCGAAGCGACCACGGGCAACACCGCTGCAACCTTCGATAGGGGTAAGGACGCGCTCGATGTGCGCGTCACGCACTATCTGCGCAGGCTTGCTGGCGGGGCTTTGACGTGAATATGAAAGCAATATCAATGCTTTGCACACACCCCCTCCATTGGGTCCTCCGAGGCCCACCTACACCCCTAGCGGGTAGGAGGCCCCGAAATCGCACTCTATGCAACATTTTTCCTAGGCCATTTCCTTCCTTTTGGTGACGACAATGAAGCTGACCACGGCAGAGCTAGCCCTGCTGCTCGGGCTGACGACACGGCGCGTCAATCAGTTGGCGGAAGAGGGGCTTGTGGTCCGCCTGGGCCACGGCGAGTTCGACGGCCCGCAGAGTGTCCAGCGGTATGTCGAGCATGCCTCCAACCGCGGCAAGGACAAGGAAACGCAGATCGACAAGGAGCGTGAAGAGGCCCGCCTCAAGAAGGAGCAGGCCGACACGCAAGAATTGAAAAACGCGAAACTTCGCAAGGAGTTGCTTCCTGTCGAGGAGGTTTCGCGTGTTTGGTCTGAACAGGTCTCCAGCATCCGCAGCGGGCTGCTGGCCGTCGTCTCTCGCACCCGGCAAAGGATGTCTCTCTCGCCCGAGGATGCACTGATCCTTGATGAGGAAATCCGCGATGCAATGACCAAGCTTGCGGATGGAGTAGACATCTATGACGCAGACCTTGGCGACCTTGAAGAAGGTGATGACGACGCTTCGCCCGCCTCAGAAAATCAATATGTCCGAATGGCTGGAAAAGGAAATTCGCCTAGCCGATGCGGATGTCGACGATCGCACCCTTGCGCGGGATGGCGAGAAACTGCGGCGGACCGTCGTTCAACTCCATGTCGAATGTGTCGGCCTTCACACCCTCCTTATCCGTGACGCTGACGGATATCAGGCGCTCATAGAAGGCGCCGGCAACCGGCTGGCCGTCGATTGTGATTTCAATTCTGGGCCTCATTGCTTACTCCCAGAGTTTCACCAGTTTGCGTGCCGCCGGGCGAGTGTCGATGTCAGGCATGAAGAGAACAGCGCCGATCGGCAAGACGGGCCCGAGGGCGCCAATGCCAGGGTTTGCGTCGAGGACGATTTCAGTGGTCGATCGAGTGCGTCCGTAGAAGTCCCGGCAGACAAGGTCGACGGTCTGCCCGGATCTTGTAATGTATGTGGATGGCATCAGATCACCCGAACAGATTGAGGATCGGAGCGAACAGGCCGCCGCCCGCAGCAGACTGGCCGTAGCGCTTTAGCGTGATCGAGTAGCTGTTCTTGCGAGGTGCGCCGGCCGCGTTGTGATAGCCGCGGTCCTCGTCGACGCCTTGCACGGTGAACATGCCGTGAATCACGCCTTCGTAGTCGTCGCCGGAGACAAGCATCATGGGCGTCCCGGCCTGCGCTGCGGCTATGATGCCGTCGAGCGACGCCTGCCCGCCGTACTCCTGCGGAAACAGCACGCCGCGGATCGTCACCTCCTCAGAAGTCGGGCCGGTCCACTGCTGCTGATCCATCGTCTGGGCGACCTTGATCTCAGCCCACGGGGTCTGCACCTTGCGCTGCACGCCTTCGTAGCCGAGCCTGTCGCGCGCTTCGAAGGCAAAGCCTCCGAGCATCATAGAAACGGTCATGGGAATCTTTCGGGATTGGCGAGTGAAAATACCTTGCGCTTATTTATGCGCGAGTACAGGATGCTGGCGGTGAGGGAGTTGTTCGATGAGGCGAATATTCTTAGCGGCGGCTGCGCTTCCGTTGGTCTGCCCAGTTTCAGCCGCGGCGCAGTCCATACCGTGCGCGGAATTCAACAAAAACGTCCAGACGCTTGATGGGAAATGGGAACAAGCCAGCGATGCCTCAGGCATGGGCCTAAGTATGGGCTTCCTGCTAGGATACTTTGTTGCGAAGCGTGGAGAGCGTCTTGAAGACTTCCAAGAGAAAGAATTTTCAATCTACCTTCAGGACGTAGTGAATCGATGTACCTCGAATCCAACCAAACACGTGATGATGGTTGCAATGGAGGCTGCAGTTCCAGCGCCATCTGAGCAAAAGATTACGGCGGAGATAGATCTTATTGATCTTAAGTTGGATATTGGAAAGATGTCCGGCAGAGAGGTCGTTGTGCATGGCACAATATCCGTGCTCGGAGACTTGGCCATGCTCGGTGACGGTGGTTTTGACACCACTCCAGTTCCCGTCGATATCGGGAAGCTATCGCGCGACGATCGCAAAAAAGTACTACAGTCTTGCAATATGCAGTGTGGGGTAACCATCACCGGCAAAATTGGGCCGTTTATGATGCAGAAGGGCATCATTGCGAGATCAATAGAACTAGACTGACCTAACAGCTCGCCTTCCGTTTAGCCCGTCGCGCCCGCGCCTCGCACGGCAGCTCGAACGCACCGCGCCATATTCCTCGCTTGGCTCGGCTCGCCTCTTCCTGGGCGCCTGCAAACCTGCCACCGCTATACCGGACCCAGTCAACAGCCCATCCACTTCGAACGAGCCATTCCCCCACAGAGGAGCCGTCGGCGCGGAAGCAATCACCAACCACGCGCCCGTAGCGGTCGCGTTCCACGAACTCGCAACGGGTGGGGCGTGAGGCGGCTAGCCAGTCATCGAGCGCGAATGCCGCATCTTTACCACAGCGGTACTCCTTGCCGGTTTCATCAGCGCAGCGTTGCCAGCTTTCCGGCGCGTCAACTCCATTGAGCCTGATGCGCTCGCCATGGATTTCGATAGTGTCTCCATCAATCACCGAAGCGCGACCCTCTATGGTCTGGGCCATGGCCGGTGAAGCAAGAACAAGAAAGAGCGCGGCAAGCAAACGAGTCATTACGATCTTGTATTGCATTGCCGCGCCCCTCTCAACTTAAAAGCCCCCACCCCCGCTAAAGCTTGACTCCAGCGCTGACTTGGCGGCCTGGCCGAGCCGAGAAGCCGCCTGATCTGCCGCCTCCTGCGGCGACGACACGCCTGTTATGTGCTGCACAACAGACAAGTGGATCTCAGGGACTTGCGGATTCGTCACCGCCACCTGTTGAACGCCCGACGGCTGGTTCATGGCGGCGATGCTGCTGGAGTCGATGATGACCGGGCTGCGGCTGTTGTCGACCGCCTGTTGTAGCGGATTGACCTGCGTGCCGCGTTGCGCTGCCAGTTGGGCGTCGACGGTCTCTGCGGTTGGGGTTGGTTTGTCCCAGCCCAACATGCGCTC
>ERZ778022.3733-NODE-3733-length-13898-cov-3.876472_pt1 | contig 13898 bp, 11 predicted proteins | sample MGYA00375752_ERZ778022 | MGnify/ENA primary metagenome ERZ778022 (study PRJEB29350, sample SAMN05389826) | bioreactor metagenome | isolation source: Thiocyanate bioreactor | place: South Africa: University of Cape Town | collected 2014-04-04 ... | reverse complement strand
TGCCGTCGCGCCGCAGCAGCCAGCGTCCGCCTGCCGTCAGCCGCCGGTGCCCACTTGCGTAAAGCGAATGGCTGAGCGGTTGGGTTGCCTGCCATGACAGGCGTGTCGCGACGTGGTCCTGCAGGTTGGCGCCGACGCCTGGCAGGTCGAGTACGGGGGTGATGCCCACTTTCCGCAAATGGTCGGCCGGTCCGACGCCCGACAGCATCAGCAACTGCGGCGTGCGCAGCGCGCCCGCGCTGAGAACGACTTCCCTGCTCGTCCTGAAGGTCATTTGCCGGCCGTTTCTCAGGGCGCGCACGCCTTCGACCTTGCCGTCCTTCACGATGAGGCCGGTGGCGGTCGTCCCGGTCAGCACGGTGAGGTTCGGCCGCTTCATCGCCGGTCGTAGATAGGCGCGGTCCGTGCTGGCACGCAGGCCGTGGCCTATCGTCTGGTCACAGGTGAAGAAGCCTTCCTGGCGAAAGCCGTTGGGATCGTCGGTAACCCCCGACGGATGCGCGCTGCCCGCTTCCAGGAACGCGTGCTGGAACGGACCGTGCGGATGTGCCTTCGTGACCTGAAGCGGTCCCGCGTCGCCGCGATATCGCGCATCTCCCGCGGGAATGCGCGTCTCGCCGCGGCGAAAATAGGGGAGGGTGGAGGCATAGGACCAGCCGGTCGCCCCCATCGTCTCCCAGAGGTCGAAATCCAGGGCGTGACCCCGGAGATAGCACAGCGAATTCACCGCCGAGCCGCCGCCCAGCGTCCGCCCGACTGTGATGGCGTCCTTGCGTCCCGCCAGGCCGGATTGCGGAAGCGTCGCGAGGCTCTGGGCGTAGCGCTGGCCCGACATGGCGATGAAGGCGGCGGCCGGCATGCGGACCGTGGGACCATGCCAGGCCGGCCCGGCCTCGATCAGCAGCACAGTGGCGTCGGCGTCCTCCGACAGGCGCGATGCCACCACGGCGCCGGCCGAGCCGCCGCCCACGATGATGTAGTCGTATTGGTCGCGTTTGCGCGCGGTGTTCAGCACCGGTTCTGTCCTGCTGCGCTTGCAGGATGAGTTGTTTCATATATTGTGTCAATGTTCCTGATATTGGAATAATCGCGCAGGTGGCGAAACTTGATCGGAGGGACTGCCCATGGACAGCAGACGCATCGGTAGATCCGATCTGACGACCGCGCCCATTGCGCTCGGCTCCAGTGTTTTCGGCTGGACGGTCCCGGAAGGAACAGCCTTCGACATACTGGACCGCTTCGTCGCGCGCGGCTTCGATCTCATCGACACGGCCGATGTCTATTATCTCTGGGCCAACGGCAACAGGGGCGGCGAATCCGAAACCATCATCGGCAACTGGCTGAAGTCGCGCGGCGGGCGCGATCGCGTCAAGATCGCCACCAAGGTCGGTGAAAGCTTCGGCGACGAGCGGCAAGGGCTGAAGCGCGACTACATCATCGCGGGCGTCGAGGCGTCACTGAAGCGGCTTCAGACCGACTACATCGATCTCTACCAGGCGCATATAGACGACCCGGAAACGCCGCTCGACGAAACGCTGGAGGCGTTCGACCGCTTGATCGAGGCGGGAAAGGCCCGCGTGATCGGCGCCTCGAACTACGAAGCGCCGCGGCTGGCGGCGGCACTGGAGACGAGCGCAGCCAAGGGCCTGCCGCGCTTCGAGAGTTTCCAGACGCTCTACAATCTCTATGACCGCGCCGTGTATGAAAAGGAACTGGCCCCGGTCTGCCAGAGCCAGGACCTGGGTGTGCTGACCTACCGTTCGCTGGCCCAGGGCTTTCTCACCGGCAAATATCGCGCGCTGGCCAGCAGCGGTCAGAGCCCGCGCGGCAGCACCGCCATAAATTACCTGAACGAGCGTGGCCTGCGTATCCTGGCCGCGGTCGACGCGGTGGCGGAAGCGCAAGCGGCCACGCCGGCCCAGGTCGCGCTCGCCTGGCTGATCGCCCGGCCAACCGTCGCCGCCGCCATCGTCAGCGCCAGCCGGCCGGAGCAGATGGATGCCGTGCTCGACGCGGCAACGCTGGCCCTCACGTCCGAACAGGTCGCTGCCCTGGATGGAGCATCGCAAGAGGCCTGAGGTGAGTCGGGCGAGGGGCTAGTGCCGGCTCAGCCCCAGGGGGCTGCATCGAACAGTCCGAGCGGGATCTTCATGTAGCGCTGCCCGTTGGGTTCGCGCTCCGGCAACCGGCCGGCGTTGATGTTGATCTGCATGGCGTGAAGAATGAGCTTCGGCATGGGCAGGGTCGCATCGCGCGCCTCGCGCATGGCGATGAAACCCGCCGCGTCGCGGCCACCGCCGAGATGGATGTTTCCAGCCTTCTGTTGGGCGACCGTGGATTGCCACCGTGGCTCGCGCCCGCCGGGCTGGTAGTCGTGGCCGGTGAACAGGCGCGTTTCGTCCGGCAGGGCGAGGATTGCCTGGATCGATGACCACAGGGCGGCGGCGCTGCCGCCCGGAAAATCTGCGCGCGCCGTGCCGCCGTCCGGCATGAAAAGCGTGTCATGGATGAAGGCCGCGTCACCGATGACGTAGGTGATGGAGGCCATGGTGTGGCCGGGCGAGAACATCACGCGCGCATCGATGTCGCCGACCTTGAACGTATCGCCGGCGGTGAACAGCCGATCCCATTGCGAGCCGTCGGCGCGGAAATCCGGCAGGTGGTAAAAGTCCTTCCACAGCTTCTGGACGCCGACGATGTTCTCGCCGATGGCAATCGGCGCGCCGGTCCGCCGCTTGAGGTAGTCGGCCGCCGAGAAGTGGTCCGCGTGCGGATGCGTATCGAGGATCCAGTCGATCGCATAGCCTCTGTTGGCGACAAAGCCGAGGATCGCGTCGGCGTTTCGGGTCGCGATGGTTCCGGCCTTCTCGTCGTAGTCGAGCACGGGATCGATGATGGCGCATCTGCCGGCCTGCGTATCGGCGACGACGAATTGGACCGACCCGGTGCGCGGGTCGTGGAAGCCAGTCACTTCCGGCTGATGCTGCATCGCTGTTCCCTTCGAAAATCCAATTCTGCTCATTTCGTGCGCGCGTCGTCACCGGGCCTTTCGCCCTGCGAACGGAGTGTACGGTCTGCGGCGCTCTGCAAAAGTTCTGTATAATAGAATTGATTTCTATTTAATGCAATGATAGGCAGGAGCTACATCGATTTTCGCCTGCCATGCGGGCGTTCGCGGAACGACGTTCAGGGGTGCCCACATGGCGATCGCGGAGTACATCCTCACCCTCAGCTGCGCGAACCGTCCGGGCATCGTCTCCGTGGTGTCGACCGCAATCGCCAAGCATGGCGGCGATATCGTGCAGGCTGCCCAGTTCGACGACGCCCAGACCGGTCGCTTCTTCATGCGCATCCGGTTTCGGCTGGCTGGCGATCCAGCCCCCTTGCGCGCGGACGTTTCCGCGCTCGCGGAATGGATCGGATCGGACTGGCGGCTGCGGCCGGCGCTGGAGCGCTGCAAGGTCCTGGTGATGGTCTCGAAATTCGACCATTGCCTGCAGGACCTTCTCTATCGCGCGCGTATAGGCGAACTGGCGGTCGATTGCGTGGGTATCGTCTCCAACCATCCCGTCGGCGCGCTGGCGATCGCGCCCGATCCGTCGATCCCGTTTCATCACCTGCCCATCACCGCGGCGACCAAGCACAGCCAGGAGGCGCGCATCGGCGAGGTCATCGAGCGGAGCGGCGCGCAACTGGTGGTCCTTGCCCGATACATGCAGATCCTGTCGGACTCGTTCGCCAGCAGGTTGTCGGGCCGTTGCATCAACATCCATCACTCCTTCCTGCCGGGCTTCAAGGGCGCGAAGCCCTATCACCAGGCGTTCGAGCGAGGCGTGAAGATGATCGGGGCGACGGCTCACTACGTGACCTCCGATCTCGACGAAGGCCCGATCATCACCCAGGATGTCGAGCAGGTCAGCCATGCCGACACGCCGGACGACATGGTCCGCAAGGGCCGCGATATCGAGCGGCGCGTTCTCGCCAGCGCGGTCGCACTCCACATCGAGGATCGCGTTCTGCTGAACGGCCGCAAGACGGTGGTCTTCTCGTGAACCGCGCCGTCCTGTCCGGTACCGACGGGCGAGTGGACCAGCGCCTGCCGGCATCGATCGAGATGCTGCCGCGCCATATTTCGGATCTCTCAAGTTTGGCGCACCGGGTGCCGACCGGCACACGCATCTACATTCCCGACCTCGGCACCGACACCGATGACGCGCTGGTCGCCGCGGCACGCATCGTGCGCGAACGCGGCTTCGCGGCCGTCCCTCATGTCGCCGCGCGGCGGCTGTCCAGCCACGGGCAACTCGCCACGCGCATACGCCGGCTGGCAACGGAAGCAGGCGTAGAGGACATGTTGGTGATCGGCGGCAGTCCGCACGAGCCGCAAGGGCCTTTCGGGTCCGCCTTCGACGTCCTCGATACGGGGCTTCTCGTCGATCATGGCATCCGCAGGCTGGGCGTTGCAGGTCATCCAGAGGGCAGTCCCGACATATCGCGCGACGACCAGGCGCTGGCGCTACGCCGCAAGCTGGATTATGCGCGCCAAACCGGCAGCGAGCTTCGTATCGTCACCCAGTTCGGCTTTGACGGCGACGCGTTCGGACAATGGGCGAAGACCCTGCGCGAGGACGGGATCGACGTTCCCGTCCATATCGGCGTCGCGGGGCCAGCGCGGTTCGCCACGCTGGTCAAATATGCGATGGCCTGCGGCGTGGGGAATTCACTGGACATGCTGCGCAAGCGCGGCGGCGGACTGATGTCGCTGGCGCGAAGCCAGTCGCCCGAGATGTTCGCCGAGCCGCTCGAGCGCTACATTCTTCAGGCGCAAACCGGCATCTCGCACCTCCACGTCTATCCCTTCGGTGGCATAGAGGCCTCTATCGACTGGTTGCGCGCGCGAGGCTCCTGGGTGTGAGCCTGACATCTTTCAGGTCGAACTCCAGCCGATCGACGCCCAGCCGACGGTAAGCAGGCCGTCGCCGATACGGAAATGATCGCCAGTACGACACCTAATGGGTCGTCGAGAGGGGGCGCCCTGTCGTCGTGACACTGGTCCGTTGGTCAGGTCGAGCCAGCAATATTTCGGCCAGGGCCTCGGGTTTCAGGTCGAGGCGTAGGTCCCGATCCTGCACTGCCGCCGGCCGCGGTCGCTATGCCCCCACTCCCGTCGCTGGCCCGAACTACCCGCTCACTGACCGGGAGTTCCGGCACGTCGAGTGGCCGCAATGGCCGGAGACCTCGAACCGCGGGTGTTCGGAGGTGCTCAGGGGACGCTCAGGGGACGCTGATCACGGAGAACATCCAGAGAGCCTCGATTCGTGTGAGCGGGCTTGTCGTTACAGGCGCGCGAAACGGCTTCGTTGAGCGTTTGCCGCGGCCATTGGAAATCGGGGAGCCTCAGTTTGTCGAAAAAATGCTCATTCAACGTGCGCGGGATGCTGTCGATCCTGAGCGCGAGCTCGGCCCTTGGGCTTCTCATGCTGACGCCAAGCCTGGCGCAAACAGCGACCTATGATGGCAGCACCGTCAATCCCAATCCCGCCGCGGGCACGACGATTGACAATGGCAGCGGCGACTCCGCGTTTTTCCGCCGGGCGGCTCCGCCTTCCAACACGACCGGCAATGCCGGTGACGCGACGATCGACAACCACGATGCCGGCGTAACGCATTTCCTGGACGACAGCACCGCGAACGAGGCCACCATCAACAACAGCAGTGATGGGGTGACGTTTTTCGAGAATGACGCCACGGCCGGTCGTGCCACCATCAACAATGGTCCGGACGGCGGGACGGTGTTCGTTGACCGGAGCACTGCCGGAAATGCGGCCATCAGCAACCTCGGTTCAGGAGCCCGCACGATTTTCAGGGGCGGCGCCACGGCCGGCGACACTGGCCCCGGCCCGGTCGGCGGCGCCACCATTACGAACCGCGGCGGCGGGTCGACGTCATTTTTCGATGGCAGTACGGCCCGCTTTTCCGTCATCACCAACGAGCAGGATGGGGCGACGCATTTCACTGACCAAAGCACGGCCGATGGTGCACTTATTGTCAATGATCGAGGCACGACGACATTCTCCGGCACAAGCGGAGCCGGGCAGTCCACCATCAGCAATCGCAATGGCGGGTCGACGGAATTCGGCGACGCCAGTTCCGCCAACCTTGCGACGATCACCAACGTCAATGGGCAGACCTCCTTCAAAGGTGACAGCACGGCCGGAAGCGCCACAATCGCGAACTTCGGCAACGGATCGACGACGTTCTCCGACCGCAGTTCGGCTGGCGTCGCCATCATCAATGCCGACGGCGAGGGCGTCTTCAACAACAAGACCGGGGTCTTTTTCCAGGGCACCAGCACGGCTGGAGCGGCCGGGATCAGTGTCAGCAATGGCGCCATCGCGGCTTTCGATGGCAACAGCACAGCTGCCACCGCCACGATCAACAGCGATCGGAGCACAATCAGTTTCGCCGGTACGGCCAAGGCCGGAAGCGCGGCCATCAACATCACCAATAGCGGGTCGGTGCAATTTTTTGAGGGCAGTACGGCCGACAACGCCACAATCGACCTTAGCAGTGGGGCTGATGCAGGCTTCCACGCCAACAGCACCGCCGGCAATGCGACCATCATCAACAACGGAGAACTGGTGCTGTTCCAGGGTAGCAGCACGGCCGGGAATGCGCGCCTGATCAACGGCGAGGGGAATCGGCGGTTCGACTTCTCCGGCACGACCGGGGCGGCCGGCGACGGCAGGATCAGCGCCGGATCGATCGCTGGCGGTGGCACGTTCTTTCTCGGTGGCAACCAGCTCACCGTCGGCGGCAATGGCGATTCCACGACTGTCAGCGGCGTGATCGCGGATGGCGGCCTCAGAGGGGGCGCTGGCGGCAGCCTCGTCAAGACCGGGAGCGGAACGCTGACGCTCACCGGTGCGAACACCTATTCGGGCGGCACCGAGCTGAATGGCGGCGTTCTGTCGGTGTCGGCCGACGCCAATCTGGGTGCTGCGTCAGGGGATCTGATTTTCAGTGGCGGAACCCTGGCGACGACAGCGAGCTTCACGACGGCGCGCGACGTTCTGCTGCGGCAGGCGGGCGCGTTCGATGTGGCCGGCGGCACCGTCCTGGGGCTCGGCGGCGTGGTTTCGGGGTCTGGCAATCTCGTCAAGAGCGGCACGGGGGCACTTATCTATGATGGCAACGGCGCCGGCTTTGCCGGTAACACCGAGGTTGGTGCCGGCGTGCTGGTCGTCGGCTCGACGGCCGGCCATGGCGATGCAGTGCTGGGCGGATCGCTCAATGTCGCGCGCGGCGGCGCACTTGCCGGCCATGGCACGGTCGGCTCGGGCGCCGGCTCGCTGGTAACCATCGCTTCCGGGGCTACCCTGTCGCCCGGCAACTCCATCGGCACGCTTACCGTCAACGGCGACCTTGCCATGGCGGCCGGTTCGCATCTCGTCGCAGAGATCAGCACCCCTGGTGCATCCGATCGTGTCGCCGTGTCCGGCACAGGTGACATCTCCGGCTCGGTGCTCGATGTTTCCGGGCAGGGCGCGAAGATAGGGCACTATGCGATCGTGACCACCACTGGCGGCCTTACGGGAACGTTCGGCTCCGTCACCGGGATCGGCCCGATCTCGGCCTTCGTCGGCATGACCGATAGCTACGACGCCAACAATGCGTATCTCGATGTGCTGAGAGTGCGCGACTTCGCCGATGCCGGGGTGACCCGCAACCAGAAGTCGGCGGCGGCCGGCGTCCAGAGCCTGTCGGGTGGAGATCCGTTCTACGCGGGCAGTCCGCTCTATGACGCCATCCTGCAACTGCAATCGGACGCGGCTGCCCGCAATGCCTTCGACCAGGCATCGGGTGAGGTGCATGCTTCGGCCAGGACCGCGCTGATCGAAGACAGCCAGTTCGCCCGCAACGCGGTCAACGACCGCATCCGCGCCGCCTTCGACGGTGTCGGGAGCGGGAATGGCGTGGTGACGACCTATGTGGATGGCAAGCCGGTGCCCGTTGCCGCGACCACGGATCGCGCCGCGCTCTGGGGCCAGGGTTTTGGCTCCTGGAGCCAGACTGGCAGCGACGGCAATGCCGCGCGGCTTACGCACTCCACCGGTGGCTTCCTCACCGGTCTGGATGCCCCCGTGTTCGACGGCTGGCGCCTTGGCGTTATGGCCGGCTACAGTCCCACATCCTTTGAAGCTAACGACCGCCGCTCGTCCGGGTCGAGCGACAACTATCATGTCGGTCTTTATGGCGGCACGACTTGGGGTGGTCTCGCCTTGCGCACAGGCGCAGCCTACACCTGGCACGAAATCGCCACCAGCCGCAGCGTAGCCTTCCCGGGCTTCGCCGACAGTCTGAAGGGCGACTATAGCGCCGCGACGGCGCAGGTGTTCGGTGAACTCGCCTATGGCTACGACGCAGGTCCCGCGCGTTTCGAGCCCTTCGCCAATCTGGCATATGTCAATCTCAGCACGGACAGGTTCACTGAACAGGGCGGCGCGGCGGCGCTGACCAGCGCGTCGACCAGTACCGATGCGACCTTCGGCACGATCGGCCTGCGCGCATCGACCGGCTTCGAACTGGGCGGCGCTCGCTTCACAGCCAAAGGCGTGATCGGCTGGCGCCATGCCTTCGGCGATACCACGCCATTGGCGATACAGCGCTTCGCCGCCGGCGGCGATTCCTTCTCGATCTGGGGCGTGCCGATAGCGCGCGACGCTGCCACCCTCGAAGCTGGGCTCGACTATGCCATCACGCGCGATGCTGTCCTCGGCGTCGCCTATAACGCCCAGCTCGGATCAGACGCCGCCGACCAGGGTGTGAGGGCAAACTTCAACGTGAAGTTCTGAGGAGCGAGGCCTATTGTACGAACACGGATGTCGCACGACCTCCGTGAAAAGCCGACCCATCGAGCCAGTCGCAAGGGCGCGCTCCGCACGGATCAAAATGTCGACCTGGGGCACCTTGCCGGCCTGTTCAAGTCAATCACATGTATCCGCGGCCTTCAGTGCCTCGGATCGGGATGGCTGGTGCAAATTCGCGATCCGTCGGACTGAGGCGTAGAACCTGGGATAGTCGCCCGAGCACAAGTCGAACAAGTGAAGAAACGCCGGAACCTGCTCGCCGTAGACAGCGGTCGCGGCGAGCTTTGCGTTGTTGATCGGGGAATCGAACCAGGCGTCGTATCCTCGATACCCACCCCAGCGCTTGTCGCGAAGCTGCCGGTAGCGCATGCGCAGCCGGTCGATGGCTTCTGCCTTGGCGGCAGCCATCTGCTCCGGAGCTCGGGGACTCAGATAGATCTGCCCCAGTTCGTCCCTGGTCTTCGACACCAGCCCGAGAAAATCGATCCTGCGCTTGCGGTCGGCCTCGTAGCGGCGCAATCCGGCGCGATCGCCGTTGGCGCGGAGCCATTTCCTCACACCGCTGGTTTCGACTGCCACGGCGAAGGCTTCGTTGAACGCGGAGTCGCCGTTTACATAAAGGCGCTGATGCGCAAGTTCATGAAAAATGAGGCTTGCGAGATAGGAGTTGTCCTGGGTGAGCATCGTGCTCAGTAGCGGGTCGCTGAACCAGCCCAGGGTGGAATATGCCGTGATGCCCGTGACGTAGACGTCCAGCCCCTGTCCATGGAGTTCGACGGCGGTTTCAGTCGCGGATTTGCGATCGAAATAACCCCGGTACGGAACGCAGCCGAAAACCGGAAAGCACCAGGTTCGTGGCGCGAGCGAGAATTGCGGCGCTGCAAAAACGGCCCACGTCACAGCGTCCCGATGGATGTCGACATAGCTGCGGTAGCTGCTGTTGTCGGGCAGCGCCAGTTCATCCGTCGCGAACCGTCGTATGGCGCTCGCCGACGTCAACTTGCCCCGCAATGCGGCCGGCGTCGAAGGATCGTGGATCAGTTTTCCGACATCCTCGCGCGCCGCCATGATCCGCGCATGGCCTTCCAGCGACTGCGCATAATAGGAAATGCTCGTGCAACCGGTCGCCCCGGACGCCATGATCATCACGGCGAGCAATCGAAAAATGCGCCTCACAGCTTGACCATGGCTTGCTCGTGTCCCCCGGGAGCAAATATCCCGATTGCATCTGTCTCAAACAGGCGCGCCGATTTTCGTCAAGATACGAAGAGCGGTAGTCCAGCCCGGAGCCTCGCCCTTCCATTTGCGCAAGCACGGGCGACACGAAGTCGTCAACATTCGGCGCGCCGAGATCGGCACGGTGCCGGTGCGGTCGCATCTTTTCGGTGACGTAGTCTTGTTCGATCGAATTCTCGACCGCGAGGCAGTCATTCCGGTTGAATTGATCGTCCGTCCGGTCGAAGGTCCGGACGCGGGATTATGATGCGGGGCGTTCGTCCATGACCATTTTGAACCATGCCTTTGGCGAAACGCCTGCTTCCACCGAGCGGTCCTTCGTCAAGATGCATGGCCTGCGCAATCACTTCGTCATCTTCGACCGGCGCCGGGATCGCCGTGCCTTCCGGCGCGCCGATATCGTCAGGATCTGTGATCCGCAGGTCGGCGTCGGAGGCGATCAGGTTCTGACCATCGAGCCGCCTTCACCCGAGGGCGTCGCCGCGGGCGCCACGGGGGCCATGCGCATCTTCAACATCGACGGCCGCGAAGTCTCGGCCTGCGGCAATGCCACACGTTGCGTCGCCCACCTTCTGATGGAGGAGGCCGGCGTGGACGCGCTCGTGCTCGAGACCAAGGGCGGGATGCTCAAATGCCGTCGCACCGGCGCCATGGATGTCAGCGTGGAACTTGGTCCGATCGGTTCGAACGGGCGTGACTTTCCGCTCTCGCATGAGGTCGACATGCTCGACCTGCCGGTGGCGAGCGGAGCGCTGCGACATGGCATGGGCCTGTGGATCGGCAACCCGCATGCAGTCTTCTTCGTTGACGATCTCGCCGCCGTCGACCTGGCGCGGGATGCCGCGCCAATCCACGATGACCCGCTGTTTCCGCAAGGCGTGAATGTCGGCGTCGCGGAACTGGTTGACCCCTCGACGATCCGGCTCGCCGTCTGGGAGAGGCCGGGTATCGCCACGCAAGCCTGCGGCACGGGCGCCTGCGTCGCCGCCTTCGCCGCGCGCCTGAAAGGCCTGACCGACAGCACGCGCTTCACGGTGCATCTGCCGGCCGGCCCGTTGCGGATCGAAATCCGGGGCACCATGGCCCTCCTGTCGGGGCCGGGCCCCTGATAGCGGGCCGTCAGCTCGCCCAGCTTGGCGGTGAGGCCTTTGGTCGCCTTGGACCAACGGATGTGGCCGGCGCCGACATTGCTTCCGGCCTCGCGGCCTCGGTCCATCCAGAGCTTCAGGTGCGCTTTGACCTGCGGCGGCGTGTTGCGCGTGCGCTCACGATTTCGACAGGTCGGCAGGGCTGCCGAATGGGCGTCGAGAACCCGCAAATAGTCGCCATGCAATGCGACAAGAATGTCCTCAACATCGCTGTCCGCCAGGAGGGCGCGAAGGCGGTCTCCCTGCTCGGGACTGGCAATGAGTTCATCGGCGCGAGCCGCCGTCAATTCCTCGGCCTCAGACAATGCCGACGCTGACGAAGCGAAGCCCCTGGCGGCCGTGAGGACGATGGCGCGACCGCCGCAGCGACCGCCCGTCTCCTGAAAGCGCTCGAAGATGTCGCCGCGGCCGAGTGCGGCTGCTGGGTGATCACCGAGGATGATGACCCGCCGTGGCCACGGTGTCGGCCGTGGTCGATCGCTCGGCTTCAACCAATCCGAGGGCAGACATCGTGCCGCGACGAACGGTCGCGACGGCGCGCCTGTTCTTGCCGCGGCAAGATTGGCGCGGCGGGCCGCATCGAAGAGATCATCGACGTCACCGCCACCATCGGCAAACCCGCGATCATAGGCCGAGCGTTCTGCGGTTTTGGACGGTGGACGGTGATTCCAACCAACGTGGGCCGCATACCAGCCATCGGCATAGCGGATCGCCTGATTCCAGTCATAGCCGTAGCGCTCTCTGCCGCGCAGGATCGCCGCATCGCGCTCGTCGCCGCGTACCGAGGCGGCTCGGTCCTCGGTGAAGCTGAAATTGCGTGCCTGGCGCTCGGCCTCGGCGCCGGCGGCGATGGCGTCGTTGACCGGCTTCATCGCGACGACACGTTCGCGGGTACGCGCCATGCGGTCTGCCGCCGTCGATGTTGGCGGCAGGTCGGGATAGTCGCGCCAGGCTTTCGCAATCGCCTCGGCTTGATCCGGTGCGCGGCCTCGGGCAAGCCAGGTGGCGGCCGAGCAGGGATCGAAGGGCGGGATATTCTCGGCACGTGTCATGTGCTCGGCCTCCGTCGACATCAGGCAAAGAGGCGCATGGGCTGTGCGACCGGCGGGGGCAGGCGCAGGTCGCGCTGCAGGCGGGCGGCGAAACGGTCGGGCGCCATGAGGTCGTTGACCGATGCCCAGTGATTGCGATCGCCGCAGTGGTCGTCACGGCCGCGAACGCGGCGATAGAGGACTTCCCGGCCCGGGCCCGAACAGCCGAGCGAGAGCTGCACCCACGCCTCCTCGCCATGGAGCGTGATTTCGCCGGAGACCGCGGGGCCGCCCTTGTTGGAGCGAATGTCGTAGGTCCCGTCGCAGAGGCCGAGGGCGTCGGCCAGGCGCCGCATCGCGGAGCGGCCCTCGGAATGGAAGAGCCGCTTGGCGGCCTCGTCATAGCTGACGCCGCGATAGGCCAGATTTCGCAGCACCGGGGTGCGGCGGATTTCGGCAATCTGGTCCATGCAGGTGCGCCGAAGCTCCAGGCTGGACGGCCGATCCTCGCACACTGCGCTCAGATGGCGGACGAGCAGGATCACGGCAGGATCGGTTTCCGCATCCTTGCCGGCGTTGCGGCAATCCTTGATTGCGGCGCCGATGGCGTGGAGGGTGGTGAAGACCGTGATCAGCGAGCTGGGATCGAGCGCTTGCTGATGGCGCATGGCGACGTCGTAAGTCATGGGGAGGCCCTCCGGTCTTGAGCGAAAATCCGCTCAAACGGCCCTCTCCCCCTCCCCTTTCTCCCGTGGGCGGCCTCGGGGAGCGCTGACTCTCAGGCGGCGATCGGCAGCGGAATGGGAACGCTCTGCCCCGTGGCAATGTTGATGAAGGCCCCCGCATGCCCGATCGATCCTCGACCAATGAGGTCAAAGAGCAGCGCCAGGGCATGGCTCGCCACGACTCTGTTCACGAAGAGCGATTGACGCTCCAGGGCCTCGGCCATCGAGCATGACGGCGCATCGTCATCCGGTAGGGTCTCGTCCGCGATCTCCGGAAAATATTCGAGGACCGTGGGAGGTAGTTGATGGTCGGCCTCGGCCTCGTGGTTCGGGCAGCCGAGAATGAATTGTCCATCGCCCGCGCGATTGCCGAGGTCCATCCAGTAGGTCGGCGGGCTCCGCCCGGCCACCAGTGCTGCTCCTATGGCCCGGCGCGCGGAGGCGGTATCGACGCAGGTGATGAGAATATCAGCGCCGTCGAGCTTGGCGGCCTCGGGCGCCCGTCCGTGTACCGCCGTCCAGGCAAGGCCGTGAGCGAGATTGACCCGCTCGGTCAGGGTCCGGGCCTTGGAGTTGCCGATGTCGCATCGATAGAAGGGCTGTCGGCCGAGATTGGCTTCGCTGACGATGTCATCGTCGACGACGGTCACGTCGAGCGAGCGAGAGGAAATGGCGCGCAGTGCGGTGTCCAGCGAGGCGAGGCCCATCAGCATCTGCGCTCCGTTGCCGCCGCAACCCACGAGCACGACCTTGATCGCCCCGCTGCCAAGGGCCGCGGGCAGATAGTGGCGGGCAGGCGGATCAGAGCTCATGATAGTCTCCAGAAAATGGGCTGCGCGGAAGCGGCAGGAACATCCCGCCGGCGCACAGCCGGGAGGCGATTGTCGG
>ERZ778022.3732-NODE-3732-length-13904-cov-91.231136_pt1 | contig 13904 bp, 19 predicted proteins | sample MGYA00375752_ERZ778022 | MGnify/ENA primary metagenome ERZ778022 (study PRJEB29350, sample SAMN05389826) | bioreactor metagenome | isolation source: Thiocyanate bioreactor | place: South Africa: University of Cape Town | collected 2014-04-04 ... | reverse complement strand
AAGGCTTTCGAAGCGGTGAAGGAGGCGCTGGAAAAGGCCGGCTTCAAGCCGGCGATGGCCGAGATCACCATGCGTCCCGAAGCCGAGACCGAACTCGCCGGTGACGACGCGGTGAAGATGCAGAAGATCCTCGACGCACTGGACAGCCTGGACGATGTGCAGGAGGTCTATACGAACGCGGTGTTGCCGGAGTGAGTCACGCCTGATAAAGTGGTCACAATTAAATGACCATACGAGGCGAACATGGAACTGCCGGCAACCGAATTCAAGGCCAAGTGCCTCGCCTACCTCGACCAGGTGGCACAGACGCATGCGCCGATTACCCTGACCAAGCACGGCCGTCCGGTGGCGCGGCTGGTGCCGGTGGAAGAAAGCGAACCCGTGCTGTTCGGGCGACTCGCCGGTACCGTGCAGGTCCGTGGCGATATCGTCGCACCGATCGATGAGACCTGGGCGGCCGATGCCTGATTCCGGGCTTCTCATCGACACCCACGTCTGGCTCTGGCTGGAGGCGGACCCCGAACGTCTTGGCGAGCCCGCGCGTGCGCGCATGGAGACGGCCGCGCGTGCGGGCAGACTGTGGGTATCGGTGCTGTCGGTGTGGGAAATCGGTATGCTGGTCGCAAAGGACCGTATTCGTCTGGCAATGCCGGTGGACGAATGGGTGCGCCAGGCCTCGGTCACGCCGGGGATGCAGATGCTGGGCCTGATCCCGGAAATCGCGTTGGAATCCACGCGCCTGCCCGACGCGCCGCATGGCGATCCAATCGACCGGATGCTGATCGCGAGCGCACGGGTACACAACCTGACTTTCGTCACTGCAGACGGGAAGATTCTTGCCTGTGCGGCGCAAGGACACCTGAAGGCGTTGAAGGCGTGAGTGGCCACCGTATCCTGGGCATCGACCCCGGCCTGCGCTTGACCGGTTTCGGCGTCATCGAACAGACCGGGCAGAAGCTCACCTACGTGGCCAGCGGTGTGATCAGGAGCGGGGAGGGCGAACTGCCCACCCGGCTCGGTGTCCTGTTTGCCGGCCTGAACGAGGTCATCGCCAGCTACCGGCCCGACACGTGCGCGGTGGAAATCGTGTTCGTCAACGTCAACCCGCAGTCGACGCTGCTGCTCGGGCAGGCGCGCGGCGCGGCGATTTGCGCGGCCGTGGCGAACGAACTCATGGTCGCCGAATATACCGCGCTGCAGATCAAGCAGGCGGTGGTGGGTCACGGCAAGGCGGCCAAGGAACAGGTGCAGGAGATGGTCAAGCGCCTGCTCGTGCTGCCGGTCGCGCCGCAGGCCGACGCCGCCGACGCGCTCGCCTGTGCGATCGCCCACGCGCACGGCAGCCGACTCGGCGCGCACTCCACCGCGGGCTACCGCATCAGGGGCGGGCGCCTGGTATGAGAAAGGATTCGAGATGATAGGCAGAGTGGCCGGCATACTCGCGGCCAAGCAGCCGCCGCAGGTCCTGGTGGACGTGAACGGCGTCGGCTACGAGATCGACGTGCCGATGAGCACGTTCTACAACCTGCCGGGCGTCGGTGAGAAGGTCAGCCTGCTCACGCATCTGGCGGTACGCGAGGATGCGCACCTGCTGTATGGCTTCGGCAGCGAGATCGAGCGGGTGGCGTTCCGCGAACTCCTGAAGGTCTCCGGCATCGGCGCCAAGACCGCGCTGTCGGTGCTGTCCGGGCTGTCGGTCAACAGGAGATCGGCCGTATCGTCAAGGTGCCGGGCATCGGCAAGAAGACCGCCGAACGCCTGCTGCTGGAACTGAAAGGCAAGCCGGTGTTCGCCGGGGCGATCGCCGGTGCAGCGCCGGTCGGCATGTCCGATGACGTGCGCCAGGCGCTGCTGGCACTGGGCTACAACGAGCGCGAAACCGCCGAGGCGCTGCGTCAGCTGCCGCCCGACCTGCCGGTGGGTGAGGCGATCCGCCAGGCGCTGCGCGGGCTGTCGAAGGGCTGAGGTGAACGCGCGCGTGCGCTCGCCGGTATCGCTGCGCCGCAGCGTCGGCTGGCTGCTGCTCGCGGTGGCGGGACTGTTTGCTGCGGGCATCACGCTCAGCATCGTCTTCAGCGTACGGGCCGACCGCGAGGCGCGGCTGCAACTGCTTGAACTGGAAGCGCGGCAAACTGAGATCGGTGTCCGGCGGGTGCTCGACTATTACCAGCAGCTTGTGGCGCAACTGGCGCGCGCGCCGCAACTCGTCGACCTGATGCGCGTGGGCACCCTGGAAGAGCAAGGGGCCTGGGCCGCCAACCAGCAGGGCCTGCTGCCCGACGTGCTGGGCTTGGCCCTGGTCACGGCACGCGGTGAGGTGCTCGGCGATGCGCGCTCGCTGCGCGTCGGGCCGTCGTGCGAGCGCGACATGCAGCGTGTCGGCACGCTTGCAGAACTGCGTCCGCTGCTGCATCGCGAAATCGCCGGCGCCGAGCACTTCGACCTGGTTGCGGAAATGCGCGAGCCCGATGGCGCCGTGCTTGGCGGCGTCTTCGTCAGCCTTCGGCTGGGGCGCCTGCAGCAGGTGATCGACGACGCCATCCACCCCGAACACGCCATCACGCTGCTCGACGCGGAGGGTGGCATCATCGCGCGGCGTGGGCACATCGACGGCGCGACCCAGGAGATTCGCACCGCGATCCCGAGCACGGGCTGGATTCTCGTCGTCCAGGCGGCACCCGCGCGCCCTTTCCAGCACGGCGGCGGCATGCAGGTGCTGACCGGCCTTCTGACACTGGGCGCCGTGCTGGTCCTGCTGAGCGTGAGCTTGCTGCGCCTGCGTCACGCCACTTTGCGCGACGTCGACGGAATCCGCGATGCGCTGGCGGCGCTCGTGCGCGGCGAGCCGGTGCGGGCCATCACGCCGTACTATGCCGAGTTCGATCCCGCGGCCGCCGATATCCATCGCATCGCGCTGCAACTGCAGGAACGGCGCGCCCAGCTCGCGCATCTCAGCCTCACCGATCCGCTGACCGGCCTGCCCAACCGCCGCGCGTTCGAGGCCCATTTCCCGCAGGTGATCGGTCTTGCCGATCGCGGTCACGCCATCGCCCTGGTGATGCTCGACGTCGATCATTTCAAGGCCGTCAACGACCGCTTCGGGCATGCTGCGGGCGACCAGGTGCTGGTGGCGCTGGCGGAGTCGCTGCGCGCCCTGACGCGGCAGGCGGATCTTGCCGCGCGAATCGCTGGCGACGAGTTCGCCGTGCTGCTGACCGATGTCGACGCCGCAGGGGTGGCCGGCTGGTACCACCGCCTTGCCGAATACTTTCAGGCCGAGCTCAACGTGCTTGAGCTCGATCTACGCACCGGGCTCAGTGCGGGACAGACCTGGCTCGGCCGGGCCGCCGAGGACTCCCTCAGCCAGGCGCTGGCACGGGCCGATCGCGCCCTGTATGACGCGAAGGCGCGCGGACGCGGGCGGCTGGTGCAGGAAACCCTGGCGGTCGCGGAGTAGAATCCTTACCCACGAATGCCATGATCGAAACCGACCGCCTCATCGCCCCCGCCCCCGCCAGCCCGCAGGAAGAGCAGATCGAACGCGCGCTGCGGCCGCGCACGCTCGCCGAGTATATCGGCCAGGCGAAGGCGCGCGAGCAGCTGGAAATTTTCATCCACGCCGCGAAAAAACGCAGCGAGGCGCTCGACCACGTGCTGCTGTTCGGCCCGCCCGGCCTGGGCAAGACGACGCTGGCGCACATCATCGCCCGCGAGATGGGGGTGAACCTGCGGCAGACCTCGGGGCCGGTGCTGGAACGCGCCGGCGATCTGGCGGCGCTGCTCACCAACTTGGAACCGCACGACGTGCTGTTCATCGACGAGATCCATCGTCTTTCCCCGGTCGTCGAGGAAGTGCTGTACCCCGCGCTGGAGGATTTCCAGATCGACATCATGATCGGCGAGGGCCCGGCCGCACGTTCGGTCAAGCTCGATCTGCCGCCATTCACGCTGGTGGGCGCGACCACACGCGCCGGCATGCTCACCAATCCGCTGCGCGACCGCTTCGGCATCGTGGCGCGGCTGGAGTTCTACACGCCCGAGGAGCTGGGCCATATCGTGCACCGCTCGGCGGGCCTGCTGCAGATGAATCTGGACGAAGCCGGTGCCCTGGAGATCGCGCGCCGTTCGCGTGGCACGCCGCGTATCGCCAACCGCCTGCTGCGCCGGGTGCGTGACTACGCCGAGGTCAAGGCGAACGGACAGGCGAGCGGTGCGGTGGCGGATGCCGCGCTGGTGATGCTCGACGTCGACCGCGCGGGGCTGGACGTGATGGACCGCAAGCTGCTTTCTGCGGTGGTCGAGAAATTCACGGGCGGGCCGGTGGGGCTGGACAACCTGGCCGCCGCCATCGGCGAGGAACGCGACACCATCGAGGACGTGCTCGAACCCTATCTCATCCAGCAGGGCTATCTGCAGCGCACGCCGCGCGGCCGAATCGCCACGCCGCTGGCCTACCGGCATCTCGGTCTGTCCGCGCCGGCCGAACCCGGCGCGGATCTGTTCTGATGGCCTACGTCTGGCCGGTACGCGTGTACTGGGAAGACACGGATGCCGGCGGCGTGGTGTACTACGCCAACTACCTCAAGTTTCTGGAGCGGGCCCGCAGCGAGTGGCTGCGCGCGCTGGGGTTCGAGCAGGACGTCCTGCGCGATGACGGCGGCGTGGTCTTCGTCGTGCGGCGGGTCGAGATCGATTATCTGGCGCCGGCGCGTTTCAACGATCTGCTCAATGTGTCGGTGGCCCTGGCGGAACGGGGCCGCGCCAGCCTGGATGTCGAACAGACGATCCTGCGCGGGCCAACCCGGTTGGCTTCGGCGCGGGTCAGACTGGCGTGCGTGGATGCCCGGCGGTTCAAACCCGCTAAAATACCCGCGCCCATCCTTGACGCCGCAGGCCGCGCAACGTGAATCCCGACTTGACCCAAGATCTTTCGTTTGTCCACCTCATCGTCAACGCGTCGGTGCCGGTGCAGATCGTGATGCTGCTGCTGCTGGGGGCTTCGCTGATGTCGTGGTGGTTCATCTTCATCAAGCTGTTCGCGCTCAAGCGCGCCAAACGCGTCACCGAACGTTTCGAACGGGAATTCTGGGGCGGCGGCGATATCAACGCGATGTACCAGCGCGTCTCGGCCGAGCGCGGCTCGGCAGGCGAGATGGAGCGTATCTTCGAGGCCGGGTTCCGCGAATTCATGAAACTGCGCAGGCAGGCCGGTCTGTCCGTCAATGTCATCATCGACGGCACGCGGCGTGCGATGCGCGCGACCTACCAGCGTGAGCTCGACAACCTCGAATCGCATCTGGCCTTCCTCGCCACCGTTGGCTCGGTTTCGCCCTATGTCGGACTGTTCGGTACCGTGTGGGGCATCATGATCGCTTTCATGGGCCTGTCGAGCGTTGCGCAGGCCACGCTCGCACAGGTCGCGCCCGGGATCGCCGAAGCCCTGATCGCCACTGCGATGGGGCTGTTCGCCGCGATCCCCGCGGTGGTTGGCTACAATCGCTACACCCACGATATCGACCGGCTGGCCAACCGTATGGAAAGCTTCATGGAGGAGTTTTCCAACATCCTGCAGCGGCAGGCGACCAAAGCGGCTTAGCGCCGGCCTCGACAGCGATCATGCCCTACGTTGAGACCAGGAACGAACGGACCCGAGGCGCAACGCGCCGACAGGGGCCATTCCCTTGCCGGGCGCAGCAACACGGCGGTCGCCAATGCGGGCCTCAACCCGGCGAGCCGCTTGCCTGCAGACGCAGGACTGCCTTGCGGGCCGTCCATCCGGGACGGCCCGATTCCGTTTTCCGCGTGATGCGCGGCATCCCGCGAGCAAGCGACGCCGGGCGCGATTCCTGCCGGGGCGGGGCTTGAATATGGCCCGTACCCGCAAGCAGGTTGCGCAGATCAACGTCGTGCCGATGATCGACGTAATGCTGGTGCTGCTCGTCATCTTCATGGTGACCGCGCCCTTCATCAATCCGGGCCAGGTCGATCTGCCCAGTGTGGGCAAGACCGCGCAGACCCCGGCCCAGCCGCTCGAGATCATCATCAAGGAATCGGGCGACTATCTGTTGCGCGACCGTGCGGCGGGTGATGACGTGCATACCGTGCGCAAGGCCGACCTGGCCAGGGAGATTGCCGCGCGCCATCGTGCCGCCCCCGATCAGCCGGTGGTGATCGCGGCGGACAAGAACGTCCGCTACGAAGAAGTGATGCACACGATGTCGCTGCTGCAAAAGGCGCAGATCAGCCGAATCGGTCTGCTGGCCCGTCCGGCGCCGTGATCACCGCCGCCGACGCGCCTTATCTGTCGCGGCCGGGCCCGAATCTCGCCGCAGGCCTCCTGGCGCTCGGCGTGCATGCCGTGTTCGTGTTGCTGCTCGTCGTCGGCGTTTCCTGGCAGACCCAGCATCCCGCCCCGGTGATGGTTGACCTGTGGGCCGCCCTGCCCGATGTGCCGCGTCCGCCCGCGCCTCCGGTCGAGCCGCTTCCGGTCCCTCCCAGGCCGGCTCCGCCGAAACCCGCGCCTGTGCCGAAGCCGGCCGTCAAGGAGGCGCCTCCGCCCAAACCGCCCGATATCGCGCTGGAAAAGGAAAAGGCCCGGAAGAAAGCGGAAGCGGAAAAGCTGGAAAAGTTGAAAGCCATGCAGGCGGCCGAAGCGAAAGCGCTCGCCGATGCCGCGCGCGAGGAGGCGGCGGCAATGAAGAAGGCCCAGGAACAGCAGCTCGCGGACAAGGAAAGGAAGAAACGCGAACTCCTGCGTCAGCTGGAAGAAGAAGAACTGATGCAGCGCATGGCGGATGAAGAGGCGCGACAGAATGCGGCACGTGCGGCCGCAGCCAGGCGGCTGAACGAGGTCGATCGCATCAAGGGCCAGTACCAGGACATGATCCGCGCGACCGTGCGCGGCAACACCCGTCTTCCGCCCGATCTGCAGGGCAATCCCGAGGTGCGCTTCACGGTGAAATTGCTGCCCACGGGCGAAGTGGTCGACGTCCGGCGCACGCAATCCAGCGGCAATGCCGCGTACGACGAGGCCGTCGAGCGCGCGATCCGCAAATCGTCGCCGCTTCCCCTGCCCGCCGACCGCGATGCGCGCGCGGCTTTCGTGCCGGAACTTTCTTTCGTGCACCGTCCCAAAGAGTGAGCCGTCACACGCGCCTGCGCCGGGGCGTGCCGGGGGCCTGTGTTAAACTCGCTTGCCAATCAAGCACTTTTGTCGAGAACGCTTTACCCATGTTGCGTGCTGTCCTGCTGTTCCCGCTGTTGTGCCTGTCCCTGCTTGGTATGGCGCCCGCTGCATGGGCCGCAATGGAAATCCAGGTGATCGGGGGCGCGGCCAACAAGATCGCGCTGGCGATGGTGCCTTTCCAGGCCGCGTCCGGCCAGCCGTTGCCGGCGCTCACCCAGATCGCGGGCGACGATCTCAACCGCACCGGCCAGTTCAAGCTCGTCGACGTCAGCGGTACGCCGGCGCCGTCCGAACCTTCGCAGGTGAACTACGGCGTATGGCGCGGCAAGGGTGCGGAAGCGATGGTGATCGGCCAGGTCGTTTCCCTGCCCGGTGGACGTTTTGAAGTGCGTTTCCGCCTGATAGACGTGGTCCGGCAGACGCAGATCGCAGGCTACAGCTACAACATCGCGCCGAGCCAGTGGCGCGCGACGGCGCACCAGATCGCCGACATCATCTACGAAAAGCTCACCGGCGTGAAAGGCGCATTCGGCAGCCGCATCGCCTACGTGCAGAAACAGGGCAAGCGTTACGAACTGCGCGTGGCCGATGCGGACGGCCAGAATCCCCGCACCGTGGTGCGCTCCAACGAACCGTTGATCTCACCGATGTTCTCGCCGGACGGCGCACGTCTGGTCTACGTTTCGTTCGAGGACAAGAAGCCCGTCGTGTACGTGCAATCGCTTGCCGACGGCAACCGCCGCAAGGTGGCCGCGTTCAAAGGCTCGAATTCCGCGCCTGCCTGGTCTCCCGATGGTCGCCGGCTGGCCGTGGTGCTCACCCGGGACGAAGCCTCGCAGATTTATCTGATCAATGCCGACGGCAGCGGACTGAACCGGCTGACGCAGGGCGGCAACATCGATACCGAGCCCGTGTTTTCGCCTGACGGACAGACAATCTTCTTCACGTCAGACCGCGGCGGCAGTCCGCAGATCTATCGCGTATCCGTGAACGGCGGCGAGCCGAAGCGCGTGACGTTCAGCGGCGGCTACAACGTGTCGCCGGCGATCAGTCCGGACGGCAAGCTGCTGAGTTACATCAGTCGCGACGAAGGCCGTTTCCGCGTGGCCTTGCAGGATCTGGCGTCGGGCCAGTCGCGCGTGCTGACCGATACCGCACGCGACGAATCGCCGGCCTTTGCGCCCAATGGCCAGTCAGTGCTGTATGCCACGGTCCAGGGCGGGCGCGGAATTCTGGGTACGGTAAGTCTGGATGGCCGTACCCGCGCGCGTCTGTCGGAATCGGGTGTCGATGCGCGCGAGCCAGCGTGGGGGCCGTGACAGGCTGCCCGGGATGAACGATTGTTTGGGGACCGCGACGTGATTGTGAATCGGGTGCTTGTACTGATGGCGTTGGCGGGGCTCGCCGGATGCGCGGGGACCCGGCACGCAGCCGGGATGCCGGAGGTGCCGGCCGGGGGCGCGGCGTCGGCACAGGTTTCTGCCGAGGCACCCGCAGTTCCGCAGGCGGCCGGTGCATTGCCGTCCATCGTTGTGCAGCCCGGCATCGCGGGCCCCCATCAATGCATGCTGGCCTGGGCGCAAGGCATGCAGGATGCATTGCAGCCCTGGATGTATGCCATGCGGGGGTGTGACGCCCGCACCGTCGCCCCTTGAACCGGATATCACACTAAAAGGAGAGAGTCGAGATGAAGATGCACAACATGCTTTGGCCCGTTTTGCTTGCCCTGGCCGTTTCCGCCTGCAGCACCACGGGCGGCACGGAAGCCACGGTTGAAGACCGCACGGGTGGCAAGACGGCCGCCACGGTGGGGGCGGACGGCAAGACAGCGGGGACCGGTGGCGCCGAAACCACCGGGCTGGGCGGTGCCGGCGTGAACGGAAGTGCCCTCGACGGCAGCGGCAATACGGCCGCTACGGGCGACGAGCGCAAGAACCCCGCCAGCCCGTTGTCGCAGCGCAGCGTTTATTTCGACTTCGACAGTTTTACGGTGAAAGACGCTTACCGCCTCATGCTCGAAGCGCACGCGGGCTATCTGCTGGCCAAGCGCGACGCACGGGTCATCCTGCAGGGCAATACCGACGAACGCGGCAGCCGCGAGTACAACCTCGCGCTTGGCCAGAAACGTGCCGAGGCCGTGCGCAAGGCACTGGCGGTTCTGGGGGTGTCCGATGCGCAGATGGAGGCCGTGAGCTTCGGCGAGGAAAAACCGCGCAAGGAAGGCGAAAGCGAAGAGGCCTATGCCGAAAATCGCCGCGTCGACGTGGTCTATTCGGACGAGTAATTTCGCCCGATGCCTGCCGTCTGCCGCATCTGCCTGATTCTGGCGCTGGCTGTGCCGTTACCGGCCACGGCGCAACTGTTCGGCGGCAATTCCACCGAGCTGGCCGCGCAGGTTCAGGCCCTGCGGCAGAAAGTCGATGCGCTCGACGTCCGTTTGCTCAAGCTCGAGGGTCTGATCCAGCAGAATCAGGAACTGCTGGGTTTGCTGAAGGAAGTCGAGACGCTCAAGGCCGACGTTGCAAAGATGCGCGGACAGGGTGAAATGCAGGCGCACCAGATCGATACCCTGGGCAAACGCCAGAACGATCTGTATGTCGACCTTGATCAGCGGCTGGGCGAACTGGCCAAGGCAGCGAAACCGGCGCCCGCACCCGCGCCGCCACCGGTTGCTGCCGCTTCCCAGGCGCCGGCAGCCGATGTGCCTGCCCCGTCCGGACCGCCCCCGACGCCTGCCGCACAACAGCTCGATCCCCTGGTCGAATCGCGCACCTACGAGGCGGCGCTCAACCATTTCCGCGAAGCCAATTACGCGGGTGCGATCGCCGGATTCAAGGGGTTTTTGAAAGCGTATCCCGACAGCGCGCTGGCGCCGAACGCGCAGTACTGGATCGGGTATTCCTACTATGCGCTGAAGGACTACAAGACCGCGCTGGCGCACCAGCAGAAGTTGGTGGCAGCCTACCCCGGCAGCGCCAAGGTGCCGGACGCGCTGCTCAATATCGCGACCAACCAGATTGCGCTCGACAATCTGGATGCTGCGAAGAAGACGCTCGAAGATCTGGTGTCCAAGCATCCGGGCACCAATGCTGCGACGCTGGCGAGCCGCCGGCTGGCTGCACTGAAGTAATCCGTGCGCGAACCGGCCGTTACATTCCACCCGCAAGGAGTAGGCCGTGGTTGTAATGATGCTGAAGCATCAACAACTACGCTCCGCCTGACGGAGATATTCCTGTCCCTGCAGGGCGAAACCAGCCGTACCGGCCTGCCGACCGTTTTTGTGCGCCTGAGCGGCTGCCCGCTGCGGTGTCGCTGGTGCGATACGCCATACAGTTTCCAGGGCGGCGAGACCGTGATGCTGTCCGACGTTCTGGCGCGCATCGCTGCGTACGGCGTATCGACGGTCTGCGTGACCGGCGGCGAGCCGCTGGCGCAGAAGCATTGCCCGGCGCTGCTTGCGGCATTGTGCGATGCAGGGTATTCGGTATCGCTCGAAACGAGCGGCGCGCTGGATGTGTCAATGGTCGATGCCCGGGTGTCGCGGATCGTCGACATCAAGCCGCCGGCGTCCGGCGAAGCCGAACGCAACCGCTGGGACAACCTCACGCATCTGAATTTCCGCGACGAGTTCAAATTCGTACTGGCTGATCGCGGCGACTATGAATGGGCGCGGGCACTGTTGTACGAGCGGAATCTGCCGGCCATCGCGCCTGTGCTGTTTTCGCCCGTACAGGGCGAGCTGGCGCCAGGCGCGCTTGCGGAATGGATACTGGCCGACCGCCTGCCGGTCCGGATGCAGGTACAGTTGCACAAGATACTGTGGGGCAATGCCCAGGGCCGATGAGTACGCGTCCCGCCATCGTCCTCTTGTCCGGCGGACTCGATTCCGCAACCGTGCTCGCGATCGCGCGCGATGCCGGTTTTGCCTGCCATGCGCTCAGCCTGGATTACGGCCAGCGCCATCGTGCCGAACTGGCCGCTGCCGCCCGGCTGGCAGCGGCGCTCGGCGCGGTCGAACACCGGGTGATGCGCCTGGGGCTTGGCGATATCGGTGGTTCGGCGCTGACCGATGCGGCAATTGCCGTCCCGGAACAGCCCAGTGAAGGCATACCGGTCACGTATGTGCCCGCACGCAATACGGTCATGCTGGCCCTGGCCCTGGCGTGGGCCGAGGTGCTGGATGCGCGCGATATCTTCATCGGTGTCAATGCCGTCGACTACTCGGGGTATCCGGACTGTCGGCCGGAATTCGTCGCAGCCTTCGAACGCATGGCCAATCTTGCGACCCGGGCCGGTATCGAAGGCAAGTCACTGGCGGTGCATGCGCCGCTCCAGTACCTGACCAAGGCGGAAATCGTCCGGCGCGGCGCGGCCCTGGGTGTGGATTATGCGCACACGGTGAGCTGCTATCAGGCCGATCCGGCAGGGCGTGCCTGCGGCGTCTGCGATGCCTGCCGGCTGCGGCGGCAGGGTTTCGAACAGGCCCGCCTGCCCGACCCTACGGTATATATGGAAGTGCGCGACTAGAGATATTTACCTAATTGCTTAAGCCTGTTTGCTGGGGAATAATCGCCGGGCCCGCGCGCGGGTTGTAACCATAAATATTTTCGGGAGACGCGCTGTATGGAAGGACTCGATCTGATCAGCCAGGCGATTGCTGCGCTCGGCTGGGATCCCAATGACGCATTCGTCAAGACCCGCACGGTCGCCTGGATTGCCTTCGCGCTTGCCTTCGTCTTCGGCTACATAGGCAACAAGACGCATTTCTGCACCATGGGCGCGGTGTCGGACATCGTCAACATGAACCAGTGGGACCGCATGCGCGCCTGGATGCTTGCGATCGCCGTCGCCATCATGGGAACCAGCACCCTGGTCTATCTGGGAGACTTGGACGTTTCCAAGACCATCTATACCGGGTCCAATTTCTACTGGCTGGCGGCGCTTGTCGGTGGCCTTACCTTCGGCATCGGTATGACGCTTGCCGGCGGCTGCGGCCAGCGCACCCTGGTGCGGCTGGGCGGCGGCAATCTCAAATCCATTGTCGTCTTCATCTTTATGGGATACGCGGCGCTGGTAACGCTGTCGGGCATTTTCGGCGCGTTCCGGGTGGGCGTGCTGCAGGCGGCCCCGGTGACCGTCCATCTCGACGGCATGCAGACGCTGCCCGCGCTGCTGGGCATGCATACGCCGGAAAACACGCTCGCAGCCGGACTGGCCATCGGCGTGCTGCTGCTGCTGTTCGTGTTCCTCAATAAAGATTTCAGGGGCAATGCCGATAATATCCTTGCAGGCATCGTGATTGGCCTGATCGTGGTGGCGGGATGGTACGTCACCGGCCGCTTCGGTTTCGGCGAGGATCCGGATACGCTCGAAATGGTCTACCTGGGCACAAACTCCCATCTTGCCGAGTCGATGACGTTCGTTGCGCCTCTTGGCTACACCATGAATCTCTGGGCCTACTGGACCGATAGCTCGACCATCGTCACCTTCGGTGTTGCCAGCGTGTTCGGCGTGATTGCCGGATCCCTTGTCTACGGTGTGACGCACAAGACCTTCCGCTGGGAAGCGTTCAATTCTGCGCAGGATATGTTCCGCCACATCGTCGGCGCCATTCTCATGGGCTTCGGCGGCGTGACTGCACTGGGCTGCACCATCGGCCAGGGTGTCACGGGAATTTCCACGCTGGCCGTGTCATCCTTCATCGTCCTGGCGGCCATCATCGCGGGCGCGGCCGTAACGATGAAGATCCAGTATTACCTTTTGATGCGCGAAGCGTGACTGGCATGCAACGCGCCAACAAAATTTACACCCCTGGTTCAAATGAACCTTGACCCCGTCAGAGGGGGTTGTTACGGTGAAAGCGCAAAGGCCCGTAGCCGAAAGGATTGATTTTGAAGAAGTGGTTCAGCACCCTGTGTTTCGCTTTCCTGGCCGCTTTCGCCTCGCAGGCGTACGCAGCCAAGGCGGTGAATTTCCAGTTCACCGACAGCAAGGGAAAAACCATCCGCCTTTCGGATTACAAGGGCAAATGGGTCCTGGTCAATTTCTGGGCGCCCTGGTGCCCGCGCTGCAAGATGGAGTTCAATGAGCTGAACGACCTGGATGCGCGCAAGGATTTCGTCGTGATCGGCGTGGCCATGGACTACGGTATCGACGAAGGCTCGGTCCATACCACCGTTCAGCGTTTCAACCTGCGCTATCCCCAGATCATCGGCGGCAACCGGCGCGATCCGAATCCCCCGTCGCTACAGGTCGGCCCCGTGGATTTCTACCCCACCTCCTACCTGTATTCGCCCAGCGGCGAGATCGTCATGTTTATCCCGGGCATCATCAGCAAGCAGAAGATAGTCGCCTTTACCGAGCAGTACCGGTCGACGGGGGCCACCGAATTCGCGCAGAACGATTTCGTCCCCGTGTCGTCGACAAAGGCGGGCGTCCGACCGGCCAGCATGACCAGTAAAAAACCCGCCAAGGCGAAGTCGCAAGACAAAAAAAAAGCAACAACCAGCTACTGAAGAATTGAGTCGCGCGGCGTGTGAAATCGCCCGCCCGATTGGCCATGCCATTGGGCGCGGACGAGAAAAATGCGATTCGGTCTTTACCCGTGCCGGCACGTTCAGCTATAATTTCACGCTTTCTTGGGCGCGGCTCCCGGTCGCGTCCAAGGGTCGGTAGCTCAGCCGGTAGAGCAGCGGACTTTTAATCCGTTGGTCGCGAG
>ERZ778022.3726-NODE-3726-length-13925-cov-6.172963_pt1 | contig 13925 bp, 5 predicted proteins | sample MGYA00375752_ERZ778022 | MGnify/ENA primary metagenome ERZ778022 (study PRJEB29350, sample SAMN05389826) | bioreactor metagenome | isolation source: Thiocyanate bioreactor | place: South Africa: University of Cape Town | collected 2014-04-04 ... | reverse complement strand
CCGAGCTCCGCCGGCAACACGACTAATGATGTGGCGGTGGAGGCCGTGACGCGCGTATTCGCCACCGCCACCCGCTATGCCATCACGGTGGGCACTGTGCAGAGCTCGTGGGAGGCGGCGGCCAACGTCAGCTCGGGCTCGTCGTCGCGCAGCGTGGACTTGCTGTATGCTGACGACAGCAGCAGCGTGCCGCCGCCAGCGGCGTCGGGCGGCGACGACGGCCCGGATATGTTTGCGGCGGCCCTGGCACTGGGCCTGGTGGCGGTGGCGGTTGTCACGGCGCTGTTCTTGGTGCGCAACCGCATCAATTGCCGCGGCCCGCGCGTGGCAGCCACCGCTACTACCGCGACTGCGGCGCCGGAGCCAGGTGTGGAGGCGGGCCCGGCGGGCGACAAGGCGGCGGCGGTGGCGGGCGTCGCCACCAGCGTGTAAGCTGTTTGATTCACCACATGCATGCACAGTGTCGTGCACGTCACCATTCATACCGGAACCACTGGTATCGGGCTGTGTTGACCCACCGCCGGCGTGCCGTGTACCGCACGCCCCGTTGTATTTGATACTGTACAGCCCCTCCGCGTCGTGTGCCGCGGCGCCCTGCTACCGGTATTGCATGATGGTTGTTGGCACTGGCCGCGGCCGCCACCGGGTGCGCTGCCTGCTGATTTGAACAGCCACAGAGCCAAGCCGGCACGGTGACGGTGCTGCGCTGCCAGCGTGTACAGCACACATGCACGCGTTGGCGTGGGGCCACCTACAGTACAGGTCGCATTGCCAGCACGCAGGAAACAGCACCGACACCGAAGACCTTGACGTGCAACGTGTGGACATCATGGACATCAATGTGCGCTACGGCCGCACAACTTCCGGCCGCTCGGTGAACCCCATCCCACCAGTATTGCACGCCGCGCTTCTGGCAACCCACTTCCTACTAAACATTGTGTGTATATCCACAACAATCACCCACATATATTCCCCCATTTTGGATTTTCAGTGCCGCGTCGCTGCCAGCCGTTGTCGACGCCATTCTCTCTCGCCGCCTACCCAAATTCCCGGCGACCGCACTCACGAACGCCGCGTCGCCCGCAATATTTATTTTGCAGGATCACTACTACCTGTATTTGCCGTCGGTAGCCGCGCGTGTTTTGTGATAAACCACGCCGTTGGTACACCCGGTACCCGATATGCGGACACGGCGCAGCGGCAGGTTTTCTCTGCCCGCCTACTGCTATTCCTGGACTCCGCCATCACGAACGGCGGTACCCCCGTGTTGATTGCACGGCGCAGTACATTGCTGTATGTATGATGGGTTGGGATCCACGCGGGTTTTGCAGTTTGTGACGCCGTTCGGTCGCCCGGCACCCGACCCCGTGTGGCGACACAATCGCGCCATCTCTCTGCGCACCTACTGAAATTGCCAGCTACCGATATCACTAACAAGGCTATCCACGCGCCCGCCACTTGGCAGGGGTACTGTCCTTCATATAAGATAGTGGTTTCTGCACGTACTCCCTGTGTCGTGCTCTGGATCGTGTGAACGCTGGCTGAACGCCGTATCTGACGCAACGCCGCCATCTCTCTGCGCGCCTACTGGAATACTCGGCGACACGCCGTGTCCCCACGGTTGTCTCCGGTGCCAAACCTACACAATCCCAGCAGTACTAGTTACGGATCATTGTTTACCGCAGTGGCAGCCCGCGTGGTGGTCTCCTTCGTGACGCCGACCCCGTGACGTGGCTGGTAGTCACCACCCTGCTGCCCTCTTGCCGCCTACTGAAATTGGCCACCCCTGACTGCGCCAACGACGCCGACACCTGACCAGCTCCCACGTGATACTGACTACTCTACTTGTGGGGCATATCCATACGCCACGGTGTCGTGCCTGCTACCGTAGTTCGCGCACCCGACGCCGACGGCCGAGACACCATGGCGGGCGGCGGCGGCAGCGGCGGCCTGCCGCCCGACATCGTGGCGGCGGTGGCGCCGTACCTCAGCTTGCCTGACCTGCTAGCACTGTCGGCCACCTGCCTGGATGCGCTGTCGTCCACTGCCGTCGCGGCGATTGCACCGGTGCCGAGCGAGGGCGCGCCTGCGCCCGTCGCGCAGTCGCTGCGCCTGCTGGACGGCGACGCCTTCCCGCTGCTGCTGGCACGCGCGGTGCCTGCGCTGCGTGTGTCGCTGCCGCCCCTGCTGGCAGCAGGTGTATACTTGGACGATGACGCCGCGGTGGCGGGCGCGGCGGCGGGCGGCATGCACGCCGACGACGTGGCGCAGGTGATGGGCTGGCATGACGCGCTGACGGCGCCGCCGCCGCGCAGCGTGGCAACCGTGATTGCAGGTGCAGCTCCTGATGCGCGCAGCGGCGTCGGCTGGCTGCGGCCGCTGCTGGCGTCACCGGCAGCGGCGACGCTGGATCGACGAGCTTGCGCTGCCGGCGTTGCTGGCGCGCTGCCTGGGATGGGGACCGTGGCGGTGCTGGCGTATGCAGGTGCCGCAGTGGCAGCGCTGGCGGTATCGCTGCCGGTCATCCTGCCGTTGACGGCGGGCTCCGGTGCGGCACCGGACGTTACTCTAACGCTGGATGCCAGCGGGGTGGGCAGCACGTCGCACGACGCCGACGCGCCTGCCGCCGAGGTGTATGCTGCCGCGGCCACAGCGGCGCGTCTCCTCCTGCGCACACCAGCAGCGCGCCGCGTCACTGACCGCTCCGCCGGCGGCGCCTCCATGGATGCCGCGCTGCTGCCGGGCACGCACGCCATGAGCCCGCCGGCGGGCGGCGGCAGCCCGTACCCACTGGTGACGCTGTCGCCCGCCGCCCTGTGCCTTGCGCTGGATGCCCTGCTACAGTCCTGCGTGCCCACCGCGCACCGCGCGCTGCGCGCCCTGGGCCTCCCAGTCGCCGCCTTTGGCGTGCCATGGGTGGCCAGCGGCCTACTGGGCAGCATCCCAGCTACCACGCCCTCCCTCCGCCGCTGGCTGCTGGCGCGCCTGGCGGTGGCAGGGTGGGCTGGCTGGCTGGCAGCGGCAGTGACGCTGGTGGCTGCCGTGCGTGACGACCTGGCTGCCGCCACCACGCGCGACGAGGCGCTCACAGTGCTGCGCACCTTCCCGCGCCGCCACGTCCTCGCCCTCCCGCTGCTGCTGCGCGTGGAAGCTGCCACCGGCGTCACGCCGCCAGTGGCGTCCGCCGCGCTGCTGGTTGCCGCCGCCGCTGCCGTGCCGGAGGACCCGCGCAAGGCAGCGCTTGCCATCCTGCCACCGCCCCGCGTGCCAGTTGCGGCGGTGTATGCCGACGCGCTGGCAGCAGCGGCGGGCGCACCGGCACCCACCACACCTGCCGCCCGCGTGCCACTATCCCGTTGGAGCACGCTGGCTGGCATCATTCTGCCTGCGGCGCCGGACAGTGCCGCCGGTCCGGCATTGGGGTTAAACGCGCTTGCATGGGCGGACGCGCTGGGTGCGCTGTGCCCTGGCCGCCCAGCGGCGCCGCCAGATGAGCCACGCCCGCGGGCCCCTGCACCGATTGCGCGTGCACCCGCAGCCGCACCTCCTCCCGCGCGCGTTGTGGTGCGCCCTGCATTCGCTCCTGCGCCACCGACACCGCCGACACCCACCCGCAACCGGCCCCCTACGGTTCCTGTCACTGCACCATCCGCCACCGCCGCGGGGAAGGGTCCCACCGTACCACCGTCACCCACCGGCCGCAGCGCGGCCGCCTCCGTGTCCAAGCCCCGGTTTTCCATCTCACTGCGACCATCGTTTGGAGGCGGGGGCGGCGGCGCCGCGCCTGCGGGCAAGCCTGGTGGTGGTGGAGGAGACGCGCGGTATGGGTTTGCGCTGCCCAAACTAGGGGAGGATGATGATGATGGCGGCGGCGGCGGGGATGCGATTGGCGTATCTGACACACCGCGCAGTGGTCGGTCAGCAGGAGACCGTGACGAGGCGCTGCGGCAATTGCTGGCGCAGCAGGCCGCTGCGCCGCCCGAGCCGTCCGCGCCGCCGCCGTCAGCTGCTGGTTCGGCTAGCAGCCGGGCGCACATGCCAAGCTGGCTGGCACAGACTCGCCGTGGGCCGGTGGACGCCGACATTGAGGCGGCGGCGGCGGACGTACCAGCACCGACACCGCCCGACGACAGCCGGGCACCCTCCGCCACATTGCTTGACCTGCCGCCGCCGCCACCGGCGTCCGGCCGCCGACGTGCCACGCGCGTGCTGCAAGGCAGCGTGTTGCGGGAAGAGTCGTTTGGCGGTGGCGGCGGCAGCGACGACGGCAGGCTGTCTGACGTGGCATCCGTAGCATCCGCACTGCCGCCGGCAGAGCCGTACGTACCGCCTGTGGATGGGCGGGACATGCTACGTCGCGTTAGCAGCGCGCATCGCAGGTTGCAGATCACGCTGACAGGCATGCCACGAACGAGCAGCTCGTCAGGCGCCCCGCCGGCCGCCGCCGCTGCCGCCACTACCGCTGCCGCCGCTTCTGGCCCGCTGCCGCCGCCCATGTCGCCGCCGCCGCGTGCTGCCCGGCCACGTCAGCCAGTGCAGGAGGCAGATTTGTTGATTGATGAGTACGAGCGGGAGCTGGCGCGATCAGGCCCTGTGCGACCGGGTGGTGGAGGCGGCGCTGTGTATGGCACGCTGCTGGCGGACGCACGGTCGCGCTACCCCGCCTTGCTGCCTCCGTCTCGGGGCGCCAGTGGCGGGAGCAGCAGTGGCGGCACCACCCGTGGACGCGGTCGGCGTGACGGCGGCGGCGGCAGCGGCGGGGTGGCTACACCCGCTGGCCGCATGGAGGCGGAGGGTGCCGCGCTACGTGCGCTGCGCCAGCGGTCCACGTCGCCAGAGAAGGGCCCCGGCATGTCACACGCAGGGCGCGCCTTTGCCATGCTTGCTGCGGGTGCCACAGCTGCCGTGGCAGCGCGCCGCCTGCGTGCCGCCGCTGCCGCCGTACCACGCTCTGCCGCTGCCGCCGCGGCGTTGGCACGCCGGGGAACAACGGCAGCGCCTGCGATGGCTGGCGTCGTCGCGGAGGCAACGAAGGCAGAGGGCGACAGGGTGCTGGCACCGCCGGCGGGCGGTGGTGGCGGCGGCCGGTGGGTGCTGCGCTTTGATGCGCGTGGTCACCTGGCCACCATTGCAGACGCCGCCGCTCCCCCAACGCCGCCGCCGCCGCCGCCGCGGCGCGGTTCCATTGCGTCTGGTGGCCGGCGCGGCAGCATTGGATCGGAGGTAATGGATGCGTCCGTGGATGATTCGCTGCGTGTGCTGCGACTGGGTGTGCTGCCACGCGCGGCGCCCAATCCCGCGACACCACCTTCTACTGCGACTGCGGCTGCTATCTCCCGGAGGACCCCTCCATCGGCCGGCACGCCTCCGTTGCCTGCCGCTCCAGTTGACACATACGCCACCGCCTCTTTTGGCGCCCGGCCGCCCACACCGTCGCGGGACGCGTACGAGCGGCCGCCATCGCCATCGCGGCGGCCGCCGCCATCGCACACCCCACCGACCCGCTCGCCGCCGCCGTCATTTGACACGCCGCTGACCGACCTCAATGCGCTGCTGGCGCCCATCCCACCCGATATCCTACGCCTGCGTGACCGCCTGGAGCGGCTGCGGGCGTCGAACGAGGACGCGACGGGGCCGGCGTACGCTGCGCTATACAATGCCGCCGAGCGCCTGTCCGCATCGGCGCCTCCCATGGCGTCGTATTTGGCTGCTGCAGACGGTGCGGCGGCCGCTGCTACAGCCGCCGCGTTGCGCCGCCCCGCCCGCACTGCGCCTGCGCCGCCACCAGCAGCGCTGCAAATCCCGGCGCCAGCAGCGGGTGCCACTGGTGCTCGCCCGCCCTCACCCATCGGACCGCCACCCGCCTCCCTCACTGCCGCCGTCCTCGCAGCGCTGGCAGCGCAGACTCCGGGGGCAGCGCCGCCGCCACCTGCAATGGCCCCACTAGACTTTGCACCGCCGCCGCCGCCGCCGCCGGCGCCACCGGTAGCGGCGCCTGGCGCGTGGGGCGTCGCCCTGGCACAATACGCCGGAGCGGCAGGGGCAGCGGCAGCACCGCCCAGCAGCGTGAGCCCGGACAGCGACTTGGAGCGCGCGGCAGACGCCATCATGCGCCGCCTGGAGCGCGCGTTGGCGTAGCACGGTTGTGCCCTGCTTCAAGGCTGTTTGCCATTGTGACTTTTGTGCTATTGTGTCATTATTTGTGACCTGCTGTCCCGTCAGCGATTATTTAAAGCAAGCGTGTGCCGCCGTCGCGGGGGCGTGGTGGCTCCGACCCCACGCGGCCCGCCAAGTCACTGGCCCAGTCAGCGACCAGCGACTGTCAGCGGACTCAGAGGCCGCTGAGTTGCCCGCGCTTGCCACGGGTCCGAGTCAGCGGCCGTCGAAAACAACAGAAATACGGCCAACTGTGGCAGCACCACGGCGGCACGACGCTGTCACTGGCCGCAACACAACGCACGCCTGGTACATGCAATTTGCAGCGCAGACGCGTGGTTGTTTAAGTGCATGCGTGGTGCAGACGCCTAATTTCTGTGTTTGGCACTGTTTGCCCGCCAGGTTCGCGCGCTACCGGTACCTGTCGACACGGTTGCAGGGCATGCCCACATGCCCACATCCACATGCCCACACGGCCTGTGCAGCAGCCATCTGACCCCTGACGCTGGTCTTCGTGGTTTCAACTCACAACATCAACTCACCGGATTGCGCTGATCGGGCGCACCACACGACGCTTCAAGGGTCGAGCACACAATACTGGTACCGGTACCGGTACCTGCACCTGGACGGCGCCCACACATCATCATGGCGGCTGCAGGGGGCGGCGGCAGCAGTGGCGCCGGTGGCACCAGCGCAAGCGCAGCGATGGAAGCGGCACGCGCTAAAATGGCGCGCGTCAAGGAAAAGGCGGCGGCGGTGACGGTGTTGAAGAAAGGCGCTGGGCGGCCCGCCGGCGGTGCGGCAACCGAGCAGGCAGCAGCAGCGGCGGCAGCGGCGGCAGTGGCGCCGTCCGGCGCGGGCACTAAGCGGCCACCTGCCACCAGTGCGGAGACCATGGTGACGGCAAAGGTGGGCCGCACAGCAAGCGCCGCCGGTGACCGGGTGCGTGCTGGTGCAGGTGATGGCGGTGGCACCGACGATGATAATGGCACCGACGACGCAGACGACGCCGATGACACCGACGCCGATATTGACGCTGCCGGCGGGGCGGGTGACGGTGGCGGTGTCGCACCTCCCCGGCGCCGCCCCCGTGGTGGCGGCCGTGGCGGTGTGGGTGGCTCATCGCGGGCGGTGCCCAGCGAGCTGCGCGGACACAGCCAGGGCGTGGGCGCACTGGCGGTGCTGCCGGACGGCAGGTTTGTCAGCGGCTCCAACGATGAGACGCTGCGGGTGTGGAACACGCGGTGGAAGGTCACTGACACGGTGGAGGACGGCTTGCGGGGCGCGCCCAGGTGCATGGCGGTACTGACAGACGGCGGCCTGGCGATTGGGCATGAGAAGCCCACGCAGCGTGGCTACACTGGCGCTGTCACGGTGTGGGACGTCGCCGTCTCGCCGCCCGCCCGTCGTGCCATTGTGTTGTGTGCCCGCGCCGTCCATGCGTTGGCCGCGTTGCCGCGCGGCCGACTCGCTGTCGGCTGGCGCTCAGGCGGCCCGCAGGTAATGGAGTTGCCCACCGGCACCCTGATCGGTGCGCTGGAGGGGCACGACGGTGCTGTGTGTGCCATGGTCACCCACCCGAGCCGCGGCCTCGTGACTGGCGGCGCAGACTGCACGGTGCGCATGTGGGATGTAGCCACCGACGTGCCAACCTGCACCGCCGTGCTGACCGGCCATACCAGCTGCGTGCGCGCCTTGGTCACGCTGCCGACCGGCGCCATTGCCAGCGGCGACGACAGCGGCACTGTCCGTCTCTGGGAGGCAACCACCGGCAGGTTCAAAAGGGTGTTGCACAAACACGGCGCGGCCGTCAGGGCGTTGACTGTGCTGCCAGATGGCCGGTTTGCCAGCGGCTCCACCGACAAGACGATCCGGGTGTGGGAGCCCGCCAGTGGTATGTGCACTGCCGTGCTCTCCGGCCGCACAAACGCCATCACGGCACTGGTAGCGCTACCGGGAGACCTGCTTGTCAGCGGCTCCTCCAACAAGACCATACGCGTGTGGCCCGCGACCCCGTCTGCCTTGGCCGCGGCCATCCCACCTGAAGAGGCGTGGCTGAGTGCGTTTGGTGCAGGCTTTGCGGACGATGACGTTGCCGACGGCACGCCCGGCGACACCCCGCATGGCGGGCGTGGGGACACGGCCAAGTCGCCTGTTGACAACAGTAGTGATTCAGAGGAGGAGGAGGAGGACGATGAAGAGGAGGACGATGGCAGCAGCGAGAAGGATGAGGAGGAGGAGGACAGCAGCGAATCCACAACCCGTGACGAATGGTGCAAAGCTGATGTGGTGCCCGTTCCCGCGGCCACCGGCGAGCCTACGCTGCGGGCAGACGCGTGGGGCAGCTTGCGTGGCCACGAGGGCAAGGTGGTAGCGATGACGGCAATGACTGGTGGACGCGTGGCAACCGTGTCCACCGACGACTCGGTCCGGGTGTGGGACATGACCACCGGCTGCTGCCTCACCATCTGCCGTGACCTGGTTGCGGACGCAACCTCCGCTCAGCTGTGTGAACTGCCGTCCAACCGCCTGGCGCTGGTGCAGACCGTCCGTGATTGGCAACGCTACGGCAAAGACAACACTGACATCCATGTAACGGTGTGGGACCTGGCGCACACGCCCCTGCGGTACAAGTCATGTCTGGGCACCATTGACGGCATCGATGATGTGACGGTGGCTGCAGTGGCCGTGGTGGGTGACGGCGTGATTGCGCTGGCGGGCAGCTCCCACGTTGGGCGCACCTTCAACACCAACCCCGGCGTCGCGTCGAGGCTGACCGACTTCTACGGACACACAAAAAATGTGTCTGCGGTCGTGGCGTTGCCACCCCACGAGTTTGCTACCGGCGGCGCCGACATGACGGTGTGTGTCTGGGACTTGTCCACGGGCGACCACGTATCTGGGCTGCGCGGCCACACTGGCGGCATCACGTGCCTGGCGGCGCTGGCAGACGGACGGCTTGCAAGTGGCTCCCGCGATGCCACCATTCGCGTGTGGGGGCCAAGTGGTAGTCGCGCCTGTGTCGCCGTGCTGCGTGGGCACTATGACGCAGTGTTGGCACTGCAGGCCATGCCGGATGGCACGCTTGCCAGCGCGGCGGGCGGGTATGTGCGGTGGTGGGACACGCGCAGCGGCCGCCGCGTGGCAGTCGCCTTTAGCCGCCACCTTATGAGTCCCATGGCGGCAAGCGACCCCCAAGTGCTACTGCTGCCCGACAGCCGCGTTGCATTCGTGGAAAAAGCCGTTCTGAGTGTGGGTCCGCTGCGCCGATGCGACACGCGCCCAGCTGTCGGCGACGAGGGAGGCGCGGAAGCCAGTGACCAGGAGGTGACAACCACGCCGGTCCGCCGTGCCTGGTACCGTGGCGTCAGCACAAAGCTGAGCTGTGCAGGCGGCGACGTTGACTGCCTGGCGGTGCTAGCAGATGGCAAGCTGGCTGTCAGCTATGGGGGCAATAGCAGCATGGCGGTGTGCGATGTGGCGGCGAACACCGTGTCCGCCACCCGCGACGCTGGCTTCAAGGCGACGCTGTTGATCGGACTTCCGGGTGGCGGGATTACTGCTGCACACACTCCCAATACCTACAGCTGGATGGAGAAACAGAGTGGGATCATACTCTGGGACGCTGCTGGCCACGTGCTCAAGAAGCGGGAGATGAAGGACTTTGCGGTCGTAGCCCTCACCGTCATGCCCAGCGGCGCCATTGCTGTTGTTGGCAGCAAGCGTGTGGTGTTTATGGACGCCACAAGCGGTGCGGTGCTGGGCAAGGGGCTAACCCCAGAGGACGGAACTGTGACGTCCGGAGCGGCGATGCCGGACGGCAGTCTGGCACTTGGCATGGCCAAGTCCATGGTGGAGGTGTGGCCAGCTGCAGAAGCCAAGGCCACGAGGCCGCCGCGCATTCTGTCGGGGCACACCGCTGCCGTCAACACGCTCCTAGCGCTGCCCGATGACAAACTGGCTACCGGCAGCGACGACAAATGTGTGCGAGTGTGGGACTTTCACTGGTCGAAATGCAACGCGGTGTTGCGTGGGCACCGCAGGGCAGTGGTGTCGCTGGCACGCGTGCCGGACGGCCGCCTGGCCAGCGGCTCTGACGACGGCAGCATCCGCCTGTGGGCGGTGTCGTGCGGTACCGGTACGTGCACCGCCGTGCTGCGACGCTACATGTGCAGCGTGACTGCGCTGGCTGTACTCCCCGACGGCCGGCTCGCTGCCACGGCTGAGCGAGGCATCGTCCGGCTCTGGAACGTGCCGCCAATGGCGGCGGCAGCGGCGACGGCGGCGGCGGCGTCCGATGCCGTCTCGGTAGACACAGCATCCATTTACTCCAGCGACGGCAGCGGCAATGATGACGACGGTAGCGACGACGATGGCGACGGCGATGGCAGCGATGACAGTGGCGACTGTGGCGACGGCAGCAGCAGTAGCAGCAGCAGCAATGGCGTCAGGCGCGGCAGGACCAAGGAGGACGTAAAACGCTCTGAACCATTTGGATTGGGAATCAAGGTAGCTCGAAGGGGTGGGATGGTGCGTGGCGCACCCGGTAGAGACGCGAGTGGCAGCGGCGGCGCTGCAGGCGGCGCTGGCGTGGCTGCTCGTGCAAAGCCAAAAGGCCTTGTCAGAGACGCCGATGACGACGATGGCGCAGGCACCGACAGCGATGTGGTCGTAATGACTGTGGCAACGGGCGCGGCAGGCCAATCCACCCGCGGCCGTGGGCGTGGCGGCCTTCGTGGGTGTGGACGCGGACGTGGGCGCGGCGGGGGCCGCGGACGTGGCCACTAATGACCTACACACCACCATCTACCCACCTCCCACCTGCAAGTACACCCCGGGTCCTGTCACATGGCATACCCCCGCGCCGCACCCTGTGCTGGCCCCTGACGGCTACCGGTAGCCTCAGGGTGCTGCCACCTCAGACCTCGCCTGCCACCTGTGACGCCCCTGCATGCACCGCGCTGCTGACGACTCTGCTGGAGCCGCCAGCGGCTCGGGTGCCTGCATACAATGATGGTGTTCCGCGGTCACTGCCGCCCTACACCTATGGTGTTGGCGCGGTGACTGTGCATTCATATCCAGGCCGCCCCCATCTGCTGTCTGCCACCGACAACTGCTCGGAGGTGGCATGGGGCGGCCTTGGGAACCTTCATGTTGACCTGGGCCAGGGCGTACGCCGTAGTTGCCCCTTTAAACTTGCTTTTTTTGAAGTCCCTACCGTGTCTACAATGCCGACAGGCAGGTCGTTCAACTCTCCCCGGCGCCACCGGCACCGCGACACTCATTGCAACGTCGGGACCGGCGGCCGTGTGGACAACCTGTGCACTCTTTGCAATCGCGGCGTATGCGGCCATGCTCGCATATGCTTGCCCCACCGCACTCCTTGCAGCGGTGGCGCCGGCGACCATGCTCGCAGATGCCGGCCCCACCGCATTCCTTGCAACTGTAGCGCTCCCGATCATGTTCACAGATGCCAACCCCGCCGCACTCCTTACACCGGCTGCGCTGCCGGCCATGCTCACACATGCTGGCCCCGCCGCACTCCTTGCAGAAGCGGCGCTCGCGGCCATGCTCACAAATGCCAGTCCCACCACACGCCTTGCAAACGCGGCGCACGCGGCCATGATCGCATATGCCACCCCCGCCACACTCCTTGCAGTAGTAACGCTGGCGGCCATGCTCGCAAATGCTGCCGCCGCCGCACTCCCTGCAATGCCTGCGCGCGCGGCCATGCTCCCATATTCCGGCCCCGCTGCACTCCTTGCAGCCATAGCGCACACGACCATGCTCGCAGATGCTGCCCCCGCCGCACTCCTTGCAGTGGCTGCGCACGCGGTCATGTGCACAGATGCTGCTGCCGCCGCACTCCTTGCAACCATGCCGTTTCCGGCCATGCTCGCATATGCCGGCCCCGCCGCACTCCTTGCAGTTGTAACGCCTGCGACCATGCGTGCAGATCTCGCTTCCGCCGCAATCTTTGCACTTGCTTCGCTGGCGGCCATGCTCGCACTTGCGTTTGCCACAACTTCCCCGCGCAGCTGAACTACTGCTGGCGCTGGCAGGCGCAGCGGCGCCTTCACGCCCGTCCTCAACAGCAATCTCCTCAGGTGGCTCCTTTGTAGCAGCAGACGTGGTGTAGGCACCTCCGCGTCGGCGCTTCACGCCCGACACTGCGCCGCTACCAGTGCTCGCAGCCGCCTCAACAGCAACAGTGGGAGCCGCAGCCGCAGCAGCGGCACCTTCCCATTCAACCACTACAAGGTCCATGCCACTCGGTGCAGCCGCTGCCTCTTCGTCGCGTTCCCCCACCGCTATTGAATGTACCACCCGCGGCGCACCTACCGCAGCACCACCCCCCAGTGAGCGTGTACCAGTGTCTGGTGCCTCGGCTGCCCAGCGCCGCAGCAGACCAAATGCCGCCGCCGCACTCGCTGCCCACCGCGCCTCGCCAGGCGCCGCTGCCAATGAAAAGGAGGAAGAAGCCGCCACCCCCGAGGAGGACGAGGAGGAAGCCGCCGAGGAGGAGGAGGAGGAAGCCAACATCCTCGAGGAAGAGGAGGAGGAGGAAGGAGCGGACACTCCCAAAGAGGATGACAATGAGGAGGCGGACGAGGCAACCGACACCTCTGAGGAGGAACCCGACACCCCCGAGGAGAAGGAAGACGAGGCGGACGACGATGATGACGCCCCCGAGGAAGAGAAAGACGACGAGGCAAACGAGGATGACGCCCCCGAGGAGGAGAAGGACGACGAGGCAAACGAGGATGATGGCCCCGAGGAGGAGAAGGAAGACGAGGCGGACGACGATGATGACGCCCCCGAGGAAGAGAAAGACGACGAGGCAAACGAGGATGACGCCCCCGAGGAGGAGAAGGACGACGAGGCAAACGAGGATGATGGCCCCGAGGAGGAGAAGGAAGACGAGGCGGACGATGATGATGGCGTAAGTACGACGGTAGTACACAATACCAGTACTGCGGCAGGTCATGCACAGAGGCAGTTTCTTTAACACACCAGAACACACGTGCACCTATCTACCACTCATACCAGCCACAACGCCCAGCTATATTGGCGCGCCGCGCGCGTGCGCCTGGCATTTACGTGGTATTGTGCGGTGCGTGTTGGCAAGCGACACCCGGAGACTCGGACCTTGCCGCCTCTCTTGCCGCCTCTTGCCGCCTCTCTTGCCGCCTACTGGTACTGATGACATGGCATGGAATCATCGGTCAAAGGGTTGAGGGTCGGGACTCACGCGCCGCGGCACGACCGCGTCGCACAGTCGCAATTTGGTGAGTACACAGGGTGGATGGTGGAGCTGCCTGGGTATGCTCTCACGACGCTGGTCATCATTGCTGCCACACCACCTGACGGCGTTGGTACCGGTAGACCCAGTTCCTGGCTCCGTGGCCGGGGCCGACACAATCACGTCACGGAACAGAATCTGGCCGCCAGAATCTGGATTCAGGTCACGAGGGCCACAAACCAGCCGGTACCACCGGGTCAGCCGCGCGTCGTACCACTCCAGTCAGTCGAGTACCACCATCCCTCACTGTCTGGCTGTTGGTCTCCACCTGTCAGTCCCTCGCGCTCGTGTCACCATGGCCACCACCTCCTCAGAATCATCGCCATCGCGGGTGGCGGCGGCAGCGGCGGCAGCAGCGTCGTTGACTGCGGCGGCGGCAGCGGCGGTGTCGACGGGGAGGCCGGCGCAGCCAGCGCCGCCAGCCTGGGCGGCCAGTGCGGCGACGGCGTTTGGCTTGATGCGGCGG
>ERZ778022.3721-NODE-3721-length-13940-cov-4.226864_pt1 | contig 13940 bp, 11 predicted proteins | sample MGYA00375752_ERZ778022 | MGnify/ENA primary metagenome ERZ778022 (study PRJEB29350, sample SAMN05389826) | bioreactor metagenome | isolation source: Thiocyanate bioreactor | place: South Africa: University of Cape Town | collected 2014-04-04 ... | reverse complement strand
CGATGATCAGCAGCATGCCCAGCGCCATGATGACGATGAACGAGTTCTGCAGCACCAGGTTGGTGATGTTGATCGGGCGGAAGAGCACGCCGTTGGTGATGGCCTGGAAGAAGATCATGATCACGACGAGCGCCACGAGCAGGCCGTATTCGCGGATGTTCTTCCTGAGATAGTCCCCCACCGAGGTCTGGGTCGTCTTGGTCGCGGTGTCGGTGGCCATTAATGTTTCTCCCCGGAGCGCATGATGGCGCGCATGATGGATTCCTGGCTTGCTTCCGCCTTGGAGAGCTCGGCCACGATGCGTCCTTCGTTCATGACATAGATGCGATCGCAGGTCCCGAGCAGTTCCGGCATCTCCGACGAGATCATCAGGATGCCTTTGCCCTCGGCGGCAAGCTGGTTGATGATGGTATAGATTTCGAACTTGGCGCCGACATCGATGCCGCGCGTGGGTTCATCGAGGATCAGCACCTCCGGATTGGTGAACAGCCACTTCGACAGCACCACCTTCTGCTGGTTGCCACCGGAGAGGTTGACCGTTTCCTGGTAGATCGAATGCGAGCGGATGCGCAGTCGCTTGCGATAATCGGTCGCCACCTGCATCTCGCGCCGGTCGTCGATCACGCCGTTGTTGGCCACGGCGTCGAGATTGGCGAGCGTGGTGTTGTGCATGATGTTGTTCATCAGCACCAGGCCGAGATGCTTGCGGTCCTCCGTCACATAGGCGAGCCCCGCCTCGACGGCGCGTGGAATGGTGCTGACATCCACCGGCTTGCCGTGCATCAGCACTTCGCCGGTGATCTTGTGGCCCCAGGAACGGCCGAAGATGCTCATCGCCGTCTCGGTGCGCCCGGCGCCCATCAGCCCGGCAATGCCGACGACTTCGCCGGCCTTCACATGGAAATTGACGTCATGCAGGAATTTCCGGTCGCGATGCTGCTGGTGATAGACGTTCCAGTTCTTCACCTCCAGCAGCGTCGGGCCGATATCCGGCTCGCGCGGCGGATAGCGATCCTCCATGTCACGGCCGACCATGCCCTTGATGATGCGGTCCTCGCTGATGTCCTGCGTATGACAGTCCAGCGTCTCCACGGTGCCGCCGTCGCGCAGGATGGTGATCTTGTCGGCGACCAGCTTGATCTCGTTCAGCTTGTGCGAAATGATGATTGAGGTCAGGCCCTGGCGGCGAAACTCCATCAGCAGCTGCAACAGCGCATGGCTGTCGGTTTCGTTGAGCGAGGCGGTCGGTTCGTCGAGGATCAGCAGCCGCACCTTCTTCGACAGCGCCTTGGCGATTTCCACGAGCTGTTGCTTACCGACGCCGATATCGGTGATCAGCGTCGCCGGCGCCTCGTTGAGGCCGACCTTGGCGAGCAGTTCCTTCGTGCGCGCGAAGGTCTCGCGCCAGTCGATGACGCCCTTCTGGGCGATTTCGTTGCCGAGAAAGATATTTTCGGCGATCGACAGAAGCGGCACCAGCGCCAGCTCCTGGTGGATGATGATGATGCCCAGATGCTCGCTGTCGGAGATCGTGGAGAAATGGCGGACCTCGCCGTCGAAATGGATTTCCCCCTCGTAGGAGCCGTCCGGATAGACGCCGCTCAGTACTTTCATGAGGGTGGATTTGCCGGCGCCGTTCTCGCCGACAAGCGCGTGGATCTCGCCTTCGCGGACCTTCAGGTTGACGTTGTCGAGCGCCTTTACGCCGGGGAACGTCTTCGTGATGCCGCGCATTTCGAGAAGGGTCTTGCTCATATACCAGTTTCCAGCGGCCATCGCCTGCAAGAGGGCAGGGAAGCCGAGCCTATTCGCTCTGCGATCCGGATAAAAGAGGGTTCGCGCGGGAAGCGCGAACCCCTTGCAATGGAAGAACGATCAGTTCTTGAGCTGGTCGGCCGTGTAGTAGCCGGAGTCCTCGACGAGGATCTTCTCGGCGTTGGACTTGTCGACGGCGACCGGCTTCAGCAGGTAGGACGGAACGACCTTGACGCCGTTGTCGTAGGTCTTGGTGTCGTTCACTTCCGGTTCCTTGCCTTCCATGATCGCGTTGACCATGTTGACAGCGACCTTGGCGAGTTCGCGCGTGTCCTTGAAGACCGTCGAATACTGCTCGTCGGCGAGGATCGACTTGACCGACGGAAGCTCGGCGTCCTGGCCGGTGACAACAGCCATCGGCTGGTCGCCCGAGCCGTAGCCGACGCCCTTCAGGGCCGACAGGATGCCGATGGACAGGCCGTCATAGGGCGAAAGCACGCCATCGACGCGGCCATCGGTGTAGGTCGAGGAGAGAAGGTTCTCCATGCGGGCCTGCGCGACCGCGCCGTCCCAGCGCAGCGTGCCGACGGTTTCCATGCCGGTCTGGCCCGACTTGATGACGATGTCGCCCTTGTCGATCAGCGGCTGGATGACCGACATGGCGCCGTCATAGAAGAAGAAGGCGTTGTTGTCGTCCGGCGAACCGCCGAAGAGTTCGACGTTCCACGGCTTCACGTCGGCGAAGTTTGCCTTGAGGCCGTCGACGAGGCTGGTGGCCTGCAGGACGCCGACCTGGAAGTTGTCGAAGGTCGCGTAGTAGTCGACATTGCCGGAATCGCGGATCAGGCGGTCATAGGCGATGACCTTGACGCCGGCATCGGCAGACTTCTGGAGGATATCCGAGAGCGTCGTGCCGTCGATGGCGCCGATCACGAGGACCTTGGCGCCCTTGGTGACCATGTTCTCGATCTGGGCGAGCTGGTTCGGAATGTCGTCGTCGGCGAACTGCAGGTCCGGCGTGTAGCCGGCGTCCTTGAACAGCTTTTCCATCGTCTCGCCGTCCGAGATCCAGCGGGTCGAGGTCTTGGTGGGCATGGAAATGCCGACCATGCCCTTGTCCTGGGCAAAGGACGGCGCCACGAACGACGCGACGCTGATGGCAGCGGCGGCGAGAAGCGAAGTGATCATTTTCATTGAACGGTCTCTCCCTGGTGCGCACTGGCCGAAATTGCAGCCAGGCATTGTTCCGTGCGCCGGCGGGGCCGCCTTCAGGCGACGCCTGGACTGGTCGGGCAAAAGCCCGCCGATCCCCACTCCCAAGGACCCCAGCGCACATTGGCGCAAGGTCTACCGAATTGCCATAACTGTCAAATGCAATGAACTTCTAAACCGATATCAAATTTGATATGTAGTGACCGAAATATACTATTTTTCATCGATCGGAGAAACCATGCATCTGCAAGGTGATGGCCAGGAGCAACTTTTTGCCGGCGAGGGCTTCGACAACCTGCAGGGGGTGGGCCTTCTGCGCAGCGGCCTGAAGCTCAGCCACCTGCGCATGATCGTCGCCATCGAGGAGCACAAGCAGGTGAGCGCGGCCGCCGACGCGCTCAACATCTCCCAGCCCGCCGCCTCGCGCATGCTGACGGAAATGGAGACGATCCTCAAGGCCCAGCTCTGCGAGCGCGTCTCGCGCGGCGTCGCCCTCACCGCCTTCGGCCGCGCCTTCGCGCGCCGTGCCCGCACCATCCTGCTCGAACTGCGCGAGGTCGACCGCGAGCTCTCGGCGCTGAAATCCGGCACCGGCGGCTCGGTCTTCCTCGGCTCGGTGACGGCGCCCGCCATCAGCCTCGCCGTGCCGGCGATCCAGCAGGTCAGCGCCGCCTATCCCGGCATCGAGGTGAACGTGCGGGTGGAGACCAGCAACGTGCTCGCCCGCGAGCTGCTCGCCGCCCAGCAGGACTTCATCATCGCCCGCGTGCCGGCCGACCTCAACCCGCGCCTCTTCAACGTCACCGAGATCGGCATCGAGCGGGCCTGTCTCATCGTGCGCAAGGGGCATCCGCTGACGGAAAAACCGGTCGTCGGCCTCGCCGACCTGCCGCATTACGACTGGGTGTTCCAGCCGGCGGGCACGCTGCTGCGGCGCCGCATCGAGGAGCTTTTCATCGCCGCGGGCGTGCCGCTCCCCTCCACCGTGGTCAACACCTCGTCCATCCTGCTCACCACCGCCATTGTCTGCGGCTCCAATGCGATCGCGCCGGTCGCGCGCGACATGGCGACCTTCATCGCGGATGTCGGCGCGCAGGCCGGCGAGATCCGCATCCTCGACACGGATTTCGAGATCGACATCAAGCCCTACAGCCTCATTTCCGTCAAAGGCCGGGCGCTCCCCCCGAGCGCCAAACTGCTCTATGATCTCATCCTGCAACGCAGCCGGATGCTTTCGCCGGACTGATCGATCGGAGAGACCATGTTCGGGATGACCGTATTCGAATCCGTGCTGGAACGGCTGCGGGCCGAGGCGCGCGAGGCGGAAGAAGATATAACGGAAGAGCAGGGCCCCGGCCCTGTCCGCGGCCTCACCTCCGGCTTTGCCGGCCTCGGCGCGACGGGCGCCTTCATGTCCGGCTCGCAGGCCGCCGCCGCCTATCTCGACCTTTACGAGGCCCCTGCCCCGCCGGAGCCGGAAAGCCCGCCGGAAGAGCCCGCCCCCGTGCCGGAACATCTCCTGCGCATCACGCCGGAGGCGGTCGCGGAAGACCTTGCCCTTGCCGGCCGAGAAAGCATCGACGATCTCGCCGCGCGCCGCCGCAGCTTCGCACGCGAAAACCACCCGGACCGCGCCCCGGCCGAGCTGCGCGCCAATGCGACGCTCCGCATGAAGATCGCCAACATGCTGATCGACGAGACGATCCGGCGGATCCATGTGGAAAGGAGCCTCGGCCTCTAGAGCAATTCCAGCAAAAGTGCGTAGCGGTTTTGCGTCCGGAATTGCGTAGAAACAAAAGGATAGAGCGTTTTTGCGATTCGAAGAAAAGCGGAAATGCTCTAGCCCGGACTGCCGGCAATGTCCGCACCCCCTCTTCCGTCATGCTCGGGCCTGTCCCGGGCATCCGCAAACGTTGCGATCCTTCAAAGCGTTGGCAGATCCGCGGCACAAGGCCGAGGATGACGAAGGAAGGTTTGCCGATGAACTGCCTTAGCCGTCGCTCTTCGTTTCGCCGCCCTCGACCGGCGGCTTGGCGGCCGGCGCGGAGGGCTTGAAGAAGAGGATGAGGTTGGCGAAGGCATAGGCGGTCACGATGAGGAAGATCGTACCCCAGGCCTGCTCGCCGTTGTAGAACTCCACCACCGTCCATGCCGCGCAGGCCCCGACCAGGAGCAGCCGCCGCCAGAGCGGGCGGTAGAACGGATGGTCGGGATCGATGAATTTCATGAACGTCTCCTCGCGCGTCCAGGGCGTTTCCGCTTTTCTCGGAAATCGCGAAAGCGCCCTCTCCCGGCTCCACGCAATTCCGGACGCAAAACCGCTGCGCACGTTTGCCGGAATTGCTTCAGCGCCTACATAGGCGGTTTTCCGGCGCGAGGAAACCGGCTTTCAACCATCCAGCCGTCCGAGGAAGGCGGCGAGCTCCGCCGCCTCGATGCCGACGAGATGGCCCTTCTCGGGATAAGCGCCGGAGCGCACGTCGTCGGCATATTCGCGGAAGGCCGCGATGCGCTCCTGCTGCAGCCGGTCGTATTCGGCGGCGAAGTTGCGGTAGACCTTGGCATGGCGCGGATAGTGGCCGCGGTTCTGACCGAGCACGTCCTCGGCGAAGAGATATTGCGCGTCGCAGCCGGTGCCGGCGCCCATGGAGAGCATGACGAGCGACGTCTTCGCGCTGATCGCGGCGGCGACCTCGCCCGGCACGACCTCGATCTCGGCCGCGAAGGCCCCGCCTCCTCCAGCGCCCTGACCTGCCGGAAGATCTCCAGCGCGCTCTCCGCCGTCTTGCCGACGGCGCGGAAACCGCCCGTCCACGTCGCCTTGGAGGGGATGAGGCCGACATGGCCGCAGACCGGGATGCCCTCCTCGCGCAGCCGCCGCACGGTCGAAAGGCCGGCCGCGCAATAGACGGCATCGCCGCCCGCCTTCATCGCCTGGAAGGCGCCGCGCAGGTAATCGTCGGCGGTGACGAAGTCGCCATATTCGAGGCCCGGGAAGGCGAAGACCGTCGGCGCGGCCTCGCGGAAGGCAGGCCCCAGCAGGGCGGGCGGCACGGAGACGAGGTCGATGCCCGCCTGCTCGGCCGCCTCCGCCTCCTCCAGCGTCACGACGCGCAGCATGGTGAGCTGGCGCTTGCCCTTCATGGCCTGAAGGTCGGCGACGGTCGGTCTCTTGGTCTTCACGGGGTGTTCTCCTCAGGCGGCGAGCAGTTTCTTGAGCTTGGTTTCCGGCGCGGCGAGCTCCGCCGGGTCGGGATGGATGCGGGCGGCGATCAGCATTTCCGCAAGGCGGATGTCGCGGGCAACCGCATTGCCCGGCCCGATGCCGCTCGCCGCGATCAGCCGACCCTCGCCGTCGAGATGGAAGAGGATGAAGGCCCCCTCGCCCATCTCGCGCCGCACCGTCGTCACCGTCCCGTCGGCAAGACCGGCGATCTGGAGCGTCATGTCGTACTGGTCCGACCAGAACCACGGCACGGCCGAATGAACGTCCTCGCCGCCCAGCATGTTGGCGGCGGCAAGCTGGCCCTGCTCCTGCGCGTTGCGCCAGGATTCGAGGCGAATGCGGCGGTCGCCGTAAAGCGGAAGCGGCCAGGACGTGCAGTCTCCCGCAGCGAAGATATCAGCATCGGAGGTGCGCAGATGGCCGTCGACGGCAACGCCGTTGTCGACAGCAAGGCCGGCGGCCTCCGCCAGTTCCGTGTTCGGCACCGCGCCGATACCGACGACAAGAAGGCTTGCGGAAACGACGCGGCCATCCTCCAGCGCAATGCGCACCTCGCCCGGCAGGTCCTCGATCCCCGTGACCTTCGCGCCGCAGAGGATTTCCACGCCTTCGGCCATGTGCCGGTTGGCGACGATCTCGGCGATCTCGGGCGGCACGCCCCGCGTCAGCACGCGCGGCAGGCCCTCGACCAGCGTGACGGAGGCGCCGAGCTTGCGGGCGCTCGCGGCAAGTTCCAGCCCGATGAAGCCGCCGCCGAGAATGGCGACATGGCTGCCCTCCACCAGATGCGCGCGGATACGGGCCGCATCGTCATGGCTGCGCAGCGCCGCGATGCGGCCGCCATGGTTCGTTCCCGGCAGGGCGCGCGGGCGCGCGCCGGTGGCAAGCAGCAGCCTGTCATAGGCAACGACGGTGCCGTCCCCCAGCACGACATGCCTTGCGGCGCGGTCGATCTCGGAGACCGTGCGGCCGAGCAGAAGGTCGATGCCGGCCTCGACATAGCGTTCCGCCTGCGCGACGAGCTTCGGGCCGGCGCCCGCGACCAGCGCCTCCTTGGAGAGCGGCGGACGCTCATAGGGCAGATGGGTTTCGCTGCCGATCAGGGTGATCGCGCCGTCGAAGCCCTTTTCACGCAGCGCGAAGGCCGCGCGTGCGCCGCATTCGCCGGCACCGACGATGACGAAACTCATCATGGCGATATCCTCTATCTCTTTGTTTTTAGGCAATTCGGGACGCAAAACCGCTGCACACTTTTGCTGGAATTGCTCTAGAGACCGATGAAGACGGTGCCGCCCTCGACCTTGACCGGATAGGTCTTGAGGTCGATGCAGACCGGCGCGCCCAGCGCCTCGCCGCTCTTGTAGTTGAAGCGGCCGTTGTGCTTGGGACATTCGATGACGTGGTCCAACACGAGGCCGTCGGCGAGGTGGATCTTCTCGTGGGTGCAGAGCCCGTCCGTCGCGTGATAGGTGTCTTCCGGGCTGCGGTAGATCGCGAAGGTCCGGCCCGCATGGTCGAAGCGGATGACATCCTCCTCGTCGATCTCGTCCGCCGCGCAGACCTCGATCCAGGTGTCGCTCATGGTCTCTCCTCCAGTGACTGTTGGTTATTCGGCGGCAGCAAAGACCGGTTCCGCGTGGAGTTCTTCCTTGTAGGGCCGCGCCGTCGGCGGCAGCTCGCGCTTCAGGAAGTAGTCCTCGTTGCGAAGCTGGCGCAGGAAGGCCGGGATCATCTCCCTGTAGCCGTGCCACATCGACGGATTGGGCTCCGGCAGGTCATGCTTGATCATGGCGTGCAGCCTCGGCAGCGCATGGTAGGGCACCATCGGGAACATGTGGTGCTCCACATGATAGTTCATGTTCCAGTAGATGAAGCGGCTGACCGGGTTCATGTAGACCGTGCGGCTGTTCAGCCGGTGGTCGATGACATTGTCGGCAAGGCCGCCGTGCTGGAGAAGACCCGTCAGCACATGATGCCAGGCGCCGTAGAGCCGCGGCAGGCCGATCAGCATGGCCGGCAGGATCGAGCCGAAGACAAAGCAGGCGGCGATGGTGGCGACATAGATGGCAAGCCAGATGCGGGCGATGCGGATCGCCTTCGGCTGCTCGGATTCGGGAATGAAGGTCTTTTCGGCGGCGCTCATCCTGCCTGCCGCATTGCGCAGCATGTCGATGACGGCATGCCAGGCGTCGAGAAGGCCGAAGAAATTCAGCACGAGGCGCGCAAGATCCGGCGGGCGCATGACGGCGATTTCCGGGTCACGGCCGACGATCACCGTATCCGTATGGTGGCGCGTATGGCTCCAGCGCCAGGTCACCGGATTGCGCATGATCATGAAGCAGGCGATCTGGTAGACCGCATTGTTCATCCACATCGTCTTGAAGGCCGTGCCGTGGCCGCATTCGTGCCAGCGGCTGTCGGAGGCCGAGCCGTAGAGCACGCCATAGACGAGGAAGAACGGCACGCAGGCCCAGGTTCCCCAGAACCACGCGCCGAGCCCGCCGGACACGACGAGACAGCCGAGCCAGATCGCGGTGTCGCGGATCGCCGGGGCATCGCTGCGCTGCATCAGCGCCTTCATCTCCTTACGGGGGATTTCGGTGTGGTACCACTCGGCTGCCGCAAGACCGTTGGCAACGGCGGCCTCGGCATCGCGGCCAAGAAGGCTGTAGTCCCGCTTCGTCGGCTTCATCGCTCGTCTCCTCCATGAGGGGGCGTTTCCGCTCCACGCCTCGTCCAGTGACCGAACGATAGCGCTGCTCCTTGCATCTCTCAATCCTGCCATGATGGAATGCATCAAATTCCATCATCCGCTATCATTCGTCCTTGATGGAAAGATTTCAGGGAGGGGAAAATGGCATCGAGACCCACCATCTCGGATCTCGCCCGCGCCGCCGGCGTCAGCGTCGCGACGGTCGACCGGGTGCTGAACGGCCGCCACAAGGTCCGCGAGGAGACGGCGCGCCGGGTCTACGAGGCGGCCAATGCGATCGGCTACCATGCCATCGGCCTCATCCGGCAGCGCGTCTTCGAGGACCTGCCGCAATATAGGCTCGGCTTCAGCCTTCAGCGCCCGAGCCAGGCCTTCTACCAGAACTTCGCCCGCGAGATCGAAATCGCCTGCAATGCCTGCACGGCCGCCCGCATCGTGCCGCAGGTCGACTTCATCAACGCGCAGACCCCGGCGGCGATGACGGAGATGCTGCGCCAGCTTTCCGCGCGCAACCAGGCGCTCGCCGTCGTCGCGCCGGACTATCCGGCGACGACCGCCATGGTGGAGGAACTGAAGGAGCGCGGCCTTCCGCTGTTCTGCCTGCTCTCCGACTTCGCCATGGACGTGCGGCAGGGCTATATCGGCCTCAACAACATGAAGGTCGGGCGCACGGCGGCCTGGATGATCGCCAAGGGCGCGAAACGGCCGGGCAAGGTGGCGATCTTCGTCGGCAGCCACCGCTTCCACGGCCACGAGCTGCGCGAGATGGGCTTCCGCTCCTTCTTCCGCGAGAAGGGCCAGGATTTCGAGGTGCTGGACACGCTGGTCAATCTCGACACCAGCGAGATCACCCACGAGGCGACGGCGAACCTCCTTGCCCAGCATCCCGACCTCGTCGGCCTCTATGTCGCCGGCGGCGGCATGGAGGGGGCGATCTCGGCGATCCGCGAGGAAGGTTACGCCGGGCGGATCCAGCTCATCGTCAACGAGCTGACGCCCGAATCGAAGGCCGGCCTTGCCGACGACGTCGTCACCATGGCGATCAACACCCCGCTGCCGGCCCTCTGCCGCGAGCTCGTCTCGCTGATGGTCACCGCCATCGAGAAGGGCGCAAACGCCGTTCCGGGGCAGACCTTCCTGCCCTTCGACATCCTCCTGCCGGAAAATATCTGACGCCGGGATGATGGTTTTCCATCACGCCTTCGGCCAAATCTCTCAGCGATGAAGGGACCAGCCGCGCCTTGGGCTTTGACGCCCGTCAAGTGCGTCCCGATCCTCATGCGTGCATGCGAGGCCGCCCTGTCGGCGGCCTCGAAGACCGGAGGACACCCATTCCATGCCGCCCCTTGATTTCGCCCTCAACCACATGACGGCCCCCGGCCTCAAGCTGGACGCCTTCTTCGCCCTTGCCGTCTCCCTTGGCATGAAGGCGGTCGAGATTCGCAACGACCTCGACGGCAACGCCATCCTCGACGGCACGACGCCGGCCGAGGTGAAGGCGCTCGCCGAGCGCCACGGCGTAACAATCATCTCGATCAACGCGCTCCAGCGCTTCAACGAGTGGACGCCCGCCCGCGCCGCCGAGGCGAAGGACCTCATCGACTATGCCAGCGCCTGCGGCGCCCGCGCGCTGGTGCTCGTGCCGAAGAACGACGGCACCGGCCAGGCCGACGGCGAGCGGCAGGCGAACCTGCGCATCGCGCTGACGGCCCTGAAGCCCCTGCTCGACGCCGCCGGCATCGTCGGCCTCGTCGAGCCGCTCGGCTTCGAGGTCTGCTCGCTGCGCTCCAAGCGCGAGGCGGCCGAGGCGATCCGCGCCGTCGGCGGGGAAGCGACGTTCCGCCTGGTGCACGACACGTTCCACCACCACCTTGCCGGCGAGCCCGACCTCTTCGCCGGCCTCACCGGCCTCGTGCATATTTCCGGCGTCGAGGACCCGGCGGTCTCCGTTTCCGACATGCGCGACGGCCACCGCGTCCTCGTCGGCCCGAAGGATCGCCTCGATAATGCCGGCCAGATCAAGGCCCTCCTGGCCGCCGGCTATGCCGGCCCGCTTTCCTTCGAGCCCTTCTCGCCTTCCGTCCACGACGTCGCGGACCCGAAGGCCGCCGTTGCCGAAAGCGTCGCTTTCCTCAGCGCAAATATCTGAAAAGCCTCACGCCGGCGGCCCCTGCTGCCGGCGTGAGGCTGCCGACAAATTGCGACAACCTCTCTTCCGTCATGCTCGGGCCTGTCCCGAGCATCTGCAAAGTCTCCATTTTTTCAATATGTTGGCAGATCCTCGGGACAGGCCCGAGGATGACGACAGTGGGTGGAGCAAGGTTTGTCGACAAGCGGATGCCGGCATTTTTCCCCAGGACCCGGGCCTTGCCTTATCGCCGAAATGGAACGGGCTTGACGTCCCGGGCAGAAAATGGAATAAACATTCCGCAATACGGAATTCGCGGTTTGTTTATTCTGTTTTGACCTTTTGCATCCCGGGAGGAGCAAGGGGCGGGCCGTCCCGCAAGGGCCGGTCATCCGGTTGATCTGTGGTGCCGCCGGACACCATGTTGAGGAGGAGAACAACATGAAAAAATTCATTCTTGGTTCGGCGCTCGCCGTCATGATGTCCACGGCCGCCCATGCCGAAACGATCGGCGTTTCCATGGCGCTGTTCGACGACAACTTCCTGACCGTCCTGCGCAACGGCATGTCCGACTATGCCAAGACGCTCGACGGCGTCGAGCTGCAGATCGAGGACGCCCAGAACGACGTCGCAAAGCAGCAGAGCCAGGTCCAGAACTTCATCGCCTCGGGCGTCAGCGCCATCATCGTGAACCCGGTCGATACCGACGCGACCGCCGCGCTCTCCAAGGCCGCCGCCGATGCCGGCATTCCGCTGGTCTATGTCAACCGCGAGCCGGTCAACATCAACGAACTGCCGGAAAAGCAGGCCTTCGTCGCCTCCAACGAGCAGGAATCCGGCACGCTGGAAACGAAGGAAGTCTGCCGCCTCCTGAACGGCAAGGGCAAGGTCGTCGTCATGATGGGCGAGCTTTCCAACCAGGCCGCCCGCATGCGCACGCAGGACATCAAGGACGTCATCGCGACCGACGAGTGCAAGGGCCTCGAGATCGTCGAGGAGCAGACCGCCAACTGGTCGCGCACGCAGGGTTCGGACCTGATGACCAACTGGCTCTCCGCCGGCCTGGAATTCGACGCCGTCATCTCCAACAATGACGAAATGGCCATCGGCGCCATCCAGGCCCTGAAGGCCGCAGGGCGCTCGATGGACAGCGTCGTCGTCGCCGGTGTCGATGCCACGCAGGACGCGCTTGCCGCCATGGCTGCCGGCGACCTCGACGTCACCGTGTTCCAGGATGCCGCCGGCCAGGGCAAGGGCTCGGTCGACGCCGCGCTGAAGCTCGCCAAGGGCGAGAAGGTGGATACCAAGGTCTACATCCCCTTCCAGCTCGTGACCCCGGCGAACATCGCCGACTTCCAGGCGAAGAACTGACCGGCTCGCCGGCAAACGAAAACCGATTAGACTGCCACGGACGCGCGCACGCCTGCGTGCGCGCGTCCGACCCGTTTCAGGTGCTCCGGGAGGGAGGAACACGATGGTCAGTCCGACCACCATGGCCGCGGTTCGTGCAAGCGGCGCCATTCCGAATGCAGACTATCTTCTGTCCGCGGAAGGCATCCGCAAGGAATTCCCCGGCGTCGTCGCGCTCGACGACGTCCAGTTCAAGCTGAAGCGCGGCACCGTGCATGCCCTGATGGGCGAGAACGGAGCCGGCAAGTCCACCCTGATGAAGATTCTCGCCGGCATCTACACGCCCGACCAGGGCGAGGTGCTGCTGAAGGGCCAGAAGATCCGGCTCGCATCGCCGCTCGACGCGCTGGAGAACGGCATCGCCATGATCCATCAGGAGCTCAACCTGATGCCCTTCATGACGGTCGCCGAGAACATCTGGATCCGCCGCGAGCCGAAGAACCGCTTCGGCTTCGTCGACCACGGCGAGATGCATCGCAAGACGGCCGAGCTCTTCAAGCGCCTCAACATCGCGATGGACCCGGAAACGCAGGTGCGCGACCTCTCCGTCGCCAACCGCCAGATGGTCGAGATCGCGAAAGCCGTCTCCTACGAGAGCGACGTCCTCATCATGGACGAGCCGACCTCGGCGCTGACCGAGCGCGAGGTGGAGCACCTCTTCACCATCATCCGGGACCTGCGCTCGCAGGGCATCGGCATCGTCTACATTACCCACAAGATGAACGAGCTGTTCGAGATCGCCGACGAATTTTCGGTGTTCCGCGACGGCAAGTATATCGGCACCCACGCCTCGACTGACGTGACGCGCGACGACATCATCCGAATGATGGTCGGCCGCGAGATCACCCAGATGTTCCCGAAGGAGGAGGTGCCGATCGGCGACGTCGTCCTGTCGGTGAAGAACCTCACCCTCAAGGGCGTCTTCCACGACGTTTCCTTCGACGTGCGCGCCGGTGAAATCCTCGGCCTCGCCGGCCTCGTCGGTTCGGGCCGCTCGAATGTCGCCGAGACGATCTTCGGCGTGACGCCCGCCACGTCAGGCACGATCTCGATCAACGGCAAGCAGGTAAACATAGACAGCCCGAACACGGCGATCCGCCACCGCATGGCCTTCCTGACGGAAGACCGCAAGGACACCGGCTGTCTCCTGATCCTCGATATTCTGGAGAACATGCAGATCGCCGTGCTGCAGGACAAGTTCGTCAAGAACGGCTTCGTCCAGGAGGGCGCGCTGAGCAAGGCCTGCGAGGAGATGAGCCGGAAGCTGCGCGTCAAGACGCCGAACCTTTCCGAAAGGATCGAGAACCTTTCGGGCGGCAACCAGCAGAAGGTGCTGATCGGCCGCTGGCTGCTCACCAATCCGCGCATCCTCATCCTCGACGAGCCGACGCGCGGCATCGACGTCGGCGCCAAGGCGGAAATCCACCGCTTCGTCACGGAGCTCGCCCGCGACGGCGTCGCCGTCGTCATGATCTCGTCGGAAATGCCGGAAGTGC
>ERZ778022.3704-NODE-3704-length-13982-cov-3.720830_pt1 | contig 13982 bp, 11 predicted proteins | sample MGYA00375752_ERZ778022 | MGnify/ENA primary metagenome ERZ778022 (study PRJEB29350, sample SAMN05389826) | bioreactor metagenome | isolation source: Thiocyanate bioreactor | place: South Africa: University of Cape Town | collected 2014-04-04 ... | reverse complement strand
AACGACATGGGCGACGATGAAGAATTTCCCGGCGCCGAGGTGCTGCCGCTGCTGCCCCATCAGGGCGAAGCGCAGACCGCCGCCAAGCCCGCCCGCAAGCCCGCGGTTCGCCGCCAGCAGGAAGCGATCGCACGCAAGCTGGGCGGACAGGGCAAGGAGGACGGCAAGCAGGATACGGCGCGCCGTTCCGCGCTGGACGAAGGCCGCCGCGCCGCCTTCACCCTGCGCGTCGACGCGCAGCGCCATCTCAAGCTGCGGCTCGCCTGCACGATCCGCAACCGCAGCGCGCAGCAGATCGTGACCGAAGCGCTCGACCTGCTGCTCGCCGACATGCCCGAGCTCGAGGCGCTGGCCAGCCAGGTCAAGCGCAAGTGACGGCCAATCGTGTCAACCGGGGGGAAATGACAATGATCCGCACCGAGAACAGCCAACGGGCCACGAAAGCAAAGCTCATCGGCCTTGCGCTGACCACCGCCCTTGCCGGCGCCACGCTGGCCGGCTGCGCCACGCCCGCGCCGCCCGCCGCGCATTCCGCCGGCAAGGCCGAAGCGGCCCTCGCCAGCGGCAAGCACCGCTCCGCCATGGAGCATGCGGAAGCCGCCGTCCTCGCCGATCCGCGCAACCCCTCCTATCGCGCGATGCTCGGCTCGGCCTATCTCGATTCCGGCCGCTTCGCCTCGGCCGCCACCGCGTTCCAGGATGCGATGGCCCTCGGCGACGAAAATCCACGCACCGCGCTGAGCCTTGCCCTGGCCTTCGCAGGGGACGGCAAATATCCGGAAGCGAACCGCGTGCTCGACGAATGGCGGGGCCGCATCCCTGCCAGCGACCTGGGTCTCGCCTATTCGCTCGCCGGCCAGCCCGGCCGCGGCATCGACGTGCTGACCGACGCGCTGCGCGGCGGGGAAAACACCGTCAAGGTCCGCCAGAACCTGGCCTATTCCTTCGCCCTTGCCGGGCGCTGGCGCGAAGCGCGGCTGATGGCCGCCGAAGACGTGCCGGCCGACAAGGTGGGCGACCGCATGGCCGAATGGGCCGGCTTCGCGCATCCGCAGGCGTATCGCCAACGGATCGCCTCGCTGCTTTCGGTGCCGATGGACGTGCGGGATCCGGGCCAGCCGGTGCAGCTCGCTTTGGCGAACTTCCCGACTTCGGACCAGCTTGCCGCCGAAGCCCGCTCTTCCCAGGCCCCGGTGGAACTGGCGGCCGTCGCGGCGCCTGTGGCGCAGCCGCAGCCTGTCCAGGCCGGCTACGAGCTTCCCCCGATCGGCGATCCGGTCGATCCCGCGCTGGCGGTGAACATTCCGGCCGAGGCGCCCCGCGCCGCGCCGCAGAGCAGCTTCACGGCGCCGGCCAGCTTCGAATCGGCCTTCCTCGCCACGCCCGTTCCGGCGCCGGTGATGGCGGCCAGCCCGTTGGCCAGCCACGCCCGCGCGAAACCCGCCCCCGTCACGGCGCCCAAGGCCGCGCGGCAGGCGCAGGGCCCGGCAAAGGCCGGCTCGCACCTCGTGCAGCTCGGCTCCTTCTCCAGCGAGGCCAATGCGCGCCGCGCATGGGGCATCTATCTCACGCGCTATCCGCAATTGCGCGACCGCCAGATGGTCATCACCCGCGCGGTGGTCGGCGGCAAGAACTACTGGCGCGTCTCCGCCGCAGGCTATGACGCGCGCAGCGCGCAGGCGATGTGCGGCCAGGTGAAGCGCAACTCCGGCAGCGGCTGCTTCGCCTATGCCGAAGGCCGCCCGCTTCCCGGCGCGGTGGACGCCACCCGGCGCTTCGCCAGCCGCTAGCTAAATCTCCTCCCCCTGCGGGGGAGGGGACCACCCGAAGGGTGGTGGAGGGGTGTCACCGCTTGGGGAAACACCCCTCCGTCATCGCTTCGCGATGCCACCTCCCCTTACAGGGGAGGAACTTGCCTACCTCAAAGCCACCCCGCCGTCTGCGCCAGCAGCCACAGCCCGATCGCGAGGAACAGCAGCGCGGCGGCGATGCGCACCGTGGCCAGCGGCACCCGCTTGATCAGTTCGTTGCCCAGGAACACGGCCGGGACATTGGCGATCATCATGCCCAGCGTGGTGCCGGTCATCACCGGAAGCACGCTCTGATACTGCGCGCCGAGCGCGATGGTCGCCACTTGGGTCTTGTCCCCCATCTCGACCAGGAAGAAGGCGATCGCCGTGGCGGCGAAGGCGCCGAAACGGGCGGGCCTGTGTTCTTCCTCTTCATCGAACTTGTCCGGGATCAGCGTCCAGCCGGCCATCAGGATGAAGCTGATCGCGATCGCGTAGCGGAACCACTGCCCGTCGAGCAGCGCGGCGGCCTGTTCGCCCACCAGCGCCGCCAGGAAGTGATTGGCCAGCGTGGCCACCAGAATGCCCATGACGATCGGCACAGGGCGCTTGAAACGGGTCGCCAGCACGATCGCCAGCAATTGCGTCTTGTCGCCGATTTCGGCGAGCGCGACCACGAGGGTAGAAGTGAGCAGTGCGTCCAAGATTCATCTCCGGCCGGGCGATAGACAAGACAACGACACCGTTCCCCCCGCCCGGCCAGGCGGAAGAACGATGCCATTGGTCTCGCCCGAACGGTGGGTCCGTTCCCCGCACGCCATGACCTCTCGGCCAAGCATGTTGACATGCGGGCCCGCCCGAAGGCGGCTGGCTACTCCCCAGATGACGAAGCGCCTCTAGCCGGTCGCGGAAGGCCCGGCAAGATCGGATTGAATACATTTTTGCCCGGCCACCGAAGCGTGATCCCCGGCGAAAGCCGGGGTCCAGGGCGAGGATGGCCGCCTTCCGGCCCTGGGTTCCTGCTTGCGCAGGAACTCACGGGGTGTTCAGGCATCCCCCCGTCGAAGGGGAAGAAATCAGCGGAGCACCGGCACCCCGCCCTTGTAGAGCGCGGTGACGCGGCCCTGCACGGGCTGGCGATTGAACGGGGTGTTGCCCGCGCTGGCCTCCATCTTCGCCGAATCCACGATCCACGGCTTTTCCGGGTCGAGCAGCGCGATGTCCGCCTCGTAGCCTTCGGCCAGCAGGCCGGCCTGCACGCCCAGCAGCGCGGCGGGCTGCGTGGCGACGAGATCGAACGCCCGCTCCATGCCGATCACCCCATCGCGCACCAGAGAAAGCACCATGGCCAGCAGCGTTTCCGCCCCGGCCATGCCCGGCTCCGCATCGGCGAAGGGCAGGCGCTTGTCTTCCGGCCCGCGCGGATCGTGGCCCGATGCGACGACGTCGATCGTGCCGTCCCCGATCGCCTCGACCACCGCCTGCCGGTCCGCTTCGGAGCGCAGCGGCGGGGAAAGCCGGGCGAAGGTGCGGAATTCCAGCGTCGCCAGGTCCGAAAGCATGAAATGCGCCGGGGTGACGCCGGCCGTCACCGGCAGCCCGCGCGCCTTGGCCGCGCGCACCAGGTCGAGCCCGGCCTTCGTCGTCACCTGCCGCAGATGGAGCCGCGCCCCCGCCAGTTCCGCCAGCGCGATGTCGCGCGCGACGGCCAGCGCTTCGGCCTCGGCCGGGGCGCTGGGCAGGCCGAGCCGCGTCGCCATCTCGCCCGCCGTGGCCACCGCGTCGCCGGCGATCCCGGCATCCTCCGCATGGCTGACGACCACCAGGCCCAGCATCGCGGCATAGCGCAGCAGGCGCAGCATCACGCCCGAATCCGCGATCCAGCCGCGCCCGGTGGCGACCGCGCGTGCGCCGGCGTCCTTCATCAGCGCCAGCTCGGGCAGATCGCTCCCTTCCAGCGCCACGGTCGCGGCCGCCAGCGGGTGGACCCACAGGTCGGGCTTGCCGCTCAATGCCAGGAAGCGGATGCGCGAGGGCATGTCGAGCGGCGGGGACTGATCGGGCATCAGCCCCGCGCGGGTGATCCCGCCGAAATGGAACGCGGGCTTGTCCACCGCGACGACGCCCAGATCGACGAGGCCCGGCGCGATCAGCGCACCTTTCGCATCCACCACCTCATCGCCATCGAGCGACGCGACATCGCCCAGCGCGGCGATGCGCCCATCTTCACAGCGCAGCGCACCGGAACGCAGGCCATCCGGCAGCACCAGCCGGCCATTGGTGAAGGTCAGCGGGCGGGTCTGCTTCATACCCATTCCCCCGGCTTCCAGCCCGGCACGCCGCGCGCGCGGCGCGTGAGCACTTCGAGGCAGGCCATGCGGATCGCCACGCCCATTTCCACCTGGCGGGTGATGATCGAGCGGCCGGCAAGATCGGCCACGTCGCTGTCGATCTCCACCCCGCGATTCATCGGCCCGGGGTGCATCACCAGCGCGCCGGGGCGGGCCCGCGCCAGCCGCTTTGCCGTCAACCCGTAAAGGTGGCGGTATTCGCGCGGCGAGGGGACGTATTGCCCGCTCATCCGCTCGTTCTGGAGCCGCAGCATCATCGCCACGTCCGCCCCGTCCAGCGCCGCGTCGAAATCGTGGAACGGCTTCACGCCCATCGCCTCGATCCCCGCCGGCATCAGCGCGGGCGGCGCGCAGACGCGCACTTCGGCGCCCAGCGCGGTGAGGCTCAATATGTTCGAGCGGGCCACGCGGCTGTGCAGGATGTCGCCGCAGATCGTCACCGTCAGGCCCCAGAACCCCTCGGCGAACTCATTGCGCCCCGCTTCCTTCAGCGCGTGGCGCAGCGCCAGCGCGTCGAGCAGGGCCTGGGTGGGATGCTCGTGCTGCCCGTCGCCGGCATTGAGCACCGGGCAATCGACCTTGTCGGCAAGCACCCGCACCGCGCCGGGGCTTGCGTGGCGGATCACGAGGGCGTCGGCCCGCATGGCGTTGAGCGTGGCCGCAGTATCGATCAGCGTCTCGCCCTTCTTCACGCTGGACTGCGCGGCATGCATGTTGACCACGTCGGCCCCCAGCCGCTTGCCCGCGATCTCGAAGCTCAGCAGCGTACGGGTGGAATTCTCGAAGAAGGCGTTGATGATCGTCAGGCCCGAAAGCAGGTCGGTATGCTTGGTGGGCTGGCGGTTGAGCGCGACCCACTGCTCCGCCTCGTCGAGCAGGAACATGATCTCGTGCGTTTCGAGATGCCCGATGCCGAGCAGGTCGCGATGCGGGAATGCCCGCCCGCCGGCCGGATAACGGCCCGCAGCTGTGGGTGTTGGCGTCGCTGTCATTAAAGCCACGCCCTTAGGCACAGTTTGGCCGAAGCGCAACGTTCCCCTTCGAGCCGTCAACAGACATACGTTTGTCATCGCGAGGGGCGAAGCCCCGCGGCGATCCAGGGCCGAATTGCAACTGCCCTGGATTGCTTCGTCGGCGCTGCCTCCTCGCAATGACAGCTGAACTCTTTCCTGTAGAATCGGCAGCTTGCAGGCTCTAGGTTGCGAGCGCGGACATTCAACGGGAACATTGCGAATGAGCTTTGCAGGCAAGGTCTGGCGGTTGCTGGGCGGGATCAAGGACGGGCTGGCGCTCGTCTTCCTGCTACTGTTCTTCGCCATGCTGTTCGTGGCGCTTACCGCCCGGCCCAACCCCGGCGTAGTGCGCGAAGGGGCGCTGCTGCTGAAGCTCGACGGCCATGTGGTGGAGGAAGCCACCCCGATCGACCCGCTGGCCATCCTGCTGAGCAGCCAGCTTCCCGAAGGGCAATACGAAGCCCGCGAGCTGGTGCGCGCGCTGGACGACGCGGTGACGGACGAGAGGATCAAGGCGGTGGCGCTGGATCTTTCGCGCTTCACCGGCGGCGGGCACGTCCACATGCAGGAGATCGGCGCCGCGCTGGACCGGGTCCGCGCGGCGAAGAAGCCGGTGCTGGCCTTCGCGCTGGCCTATGGCGACGATGCGATGATGCTGGCCGCCCATGCGAGCGAGGTGTGGGTCGATCCGCTGGGCGGGGCGATGGTCGCCGGCCCGGGCGGAGAGCGGCTCTATTACGCGCAGCTGCTGCAGAACCTCAGCGTCAACGCCCGCGTCTATCGCGTGGGCACCTACAAGTCCGCGGTCGAGCCGTTCCTGCGCAGCGACATGTCGCCCGAAGCGCGGGAGAACGCGCAGGCGCTCTACGGCTCGATCTGGGCCGAATGGCAGGCCAATGTGAAGAAGGCCCGCCCCAAGGCGAACATCGCGCGAGTGACGCAGGACACCGTCGCCTGGCTGGAGGAGAGCGGGGGCGACACCGCAAAGGCCGCGGTCGCCGCGGGCCTGGCCGACCGGATCGGCAGCCGCGTGGACTTCGGCAACCGCGTGGCGGAGATCGCCGGCGAGGACCGGTGGGACGATTCGCCCGGCGCCTTCGCCGGCACCGACCTCAAGACCTGGCTGGCCGCCAATTCGCCCGGCACGAAGGGCAAGGCGATCGGCGTGATCACCGTGGCGGGCGAGATCGTCGACGGCGAGGCCGGGCCGGGCACTGCCGGGGGCGACCGGATCGCCCAGCTGCTGGACGATGCGCTGGACGACGATCTGGCCGCGCTGGTGGTCCGCGTGGATTCGCCCGGCGGATCGGTCACCGCCTCGGAGGAGATCCGCCGCTCGATCCTGCGCCACAAGGCGAGGGGCATTCCGATCGCGGTCTCGATGGGCAATGTCGCGGCGAGCGGCGGCTACTGGGTCTCCACCCCGGCCGACCGCATCTTCGCCGAGCCCGAGACGATCACCGGATCGATCGGCATCTTCGGCCTCATCCCCACCTTCGAGAACACGCTGGCGAAATGGGGCGTGACCAGCGACGGGGTGCGCACCACCCCGCTTTCCGGCCAGCCAGACATCGCATCGGGCTTCCCCCCCGAAGTGGACGCGGTGCTGCAGAAGACGGTGGAGAACGGCTATGCCCGCTTCATCGGCCTGGTCGCCCAATCGCGCGGCAAGACGCCCGAGCAGATCGACGCGATCGGCCAGGGCCGCGTATGGGACGGCGGCACCGCGCGCCAGATCGGCCTGGTGGACCAGTTCGGTGATCTTGACACCGCCCTTGAATGGGCCGCCAGCCAGGCCAAGCTGAAAGACGGCGAGTGGCACGCCAAGTTCCTCGGCAACAAGCCCAACCCCTACGAGACGCTGATCGAGCAGCTGATCGCGCCCGACCGCACCGAGGGCCGCGCCGCGCAGGCCAACGACCTGTTCGGCCTCGCCGCGCTGCAGGAACGTGCCGTCACCCGCCGCCTCTCGCTCGATCTCGGCCGGCTGCTCGGCACCAGAGGTGCGCAGGCCTACTGCCTCGAATGCCCGGCGCTGCCGGTGGCCGCAGAAAGCGGGAACAGCAAGGCCCCGCAAGGCTGGGCCTGGATCGCCGCATTGCTCTCGAACCTGCGCTAACTCCTCCCTCTCGATGGGGGGAGGAGACAGCACGGCAGCCCTTTCGCGCTTGTCATCCGCGCCCAGCCGTGGCAATGGCGCGCCCCTGCCGATCAGGCGGGCGCGTAGCTCAGTGGTAGAGCACACCCTTCACACGGGTGGGGTCGCAAGTTCAATCCTTGCCGCGCCCACCATTTTTCTTGATTTAGCCTCAAGCGCCGGCGCGGGCATCCGCCCGCTTGGCTTTCCTCGCGCCCTATGGGCGCTGCGGGCGGCCGGTCGGCCTTGCGGAGCCGTCGGCTCCGGAGGCTACCTATCGAGTGCGCTTGCACGGACCCGGGCAAATCGGCATAGCCCGCGGCCATGCACGACCTTCGATATATCCGTGAGAACCCCGAGAAATTCGATGCCGGACTGGCGAGGCGCGGGGTTGCGCCTTCCTCCGCCGAGATACTCGATCTGGACGCGAAGCGGCGCGAGGTCGCCACACGGATGCAGGAGGCGCAGGGCCGCCGCAACGAAGCTTCGAAAGCGATCGGCGCCGCCATGGGCAAGGGCGACAAGGAGACCGCCGAGGCGCTGAAGGCCGAAGTGGCGGAACTGAAGAACACCCTGCCCGCGCTGGAAGACGCCGAGCGCGAGCTTTCGGCCCGGCTGAACGATGCGCTGGCCGCCCTGCCCAACATTCCGGCCGACGAGGTGCCCGAAGGCGCGGACGAGGAAGCCAATGTCGAGGTCGCCCGCTGGGGCGATCAACGCAATTTCGCCTTCGAACCCAAGGAGCATGCCGATCTCGGCCCCGCCCTCGGCCTCGATTTCGAAACCGGCGCGGCGCTCTCCGGCGCGCGCTTCACTTTCCTGCGCGGGCAGATGGCACGGCTGCAACGGGCGCTCGGGCAGTTCATGCTCGACCGGCAGACCGGCGCGAACGGCTACACCGAATGCGCGCCGCCGTTGTTGGTGAGGGACGAGGCGGTGTTCGGCACCGGGCAGTTGCCGAAATTCGCCGAGGATTTGTTCCGCACCACCGATGGACGCTGGTTGATTCCCACCGCCGAGGTTTCGCTGACCAATGCGGTGCGCGAGCAGATTCTGGACGATCTCTCGCAACCGATCCGCATGACTGCCCTCACCCCATGCTTCCGCAGCGAGGCAGGCGCGGCGGGGCGCGACACGCGCGGCTATATCCGCCAGCACCAGTTCGAGAAGGTGGAGCTGGTCTGCGTCTGCCACCCGGAGGACTGGCAGGCCGAGCACGAACATATGGTCCGCTCGGCCGAGAGCATCCTCGAGGCGCTGGGCCTGCCGTATCGCAAGGTGCTGCTCTGTTCGGGCGACATGGGCGCCACCGCGAAGAAGACCTTCGATCTGGAAGTGTGGCTGCCCGGCCAGGGCGCCTATCGCGAGATCAGCTCGATCAGCTGGTGCGGCGATTATCAGGCGCGGCGGATGAACGCGCGCTATCGCCCCGAAGGACAGAAGGGCACGGCCTTCGTCCACACGCTGAACGGATCGGGCCTTGCCGTGGGGCGGACATTGGTGGCGATCCTGGAGAACTTTCAGCAGGAAGACGGATCGGTGGACATCCCCGAAGCGCTGCATCCCTATATGCGCGGAGTGACGAAACTCACCCCACAGTGAATATCGGTTTACCCTAACTTGTCGAGCAGCCGCTTTTCCACGAAGAACAGGGCTTCGGCAAGTTCAGGACAAATCTTCGCTCATGCGCATCCTCCTCACCAATGACGACGGCATCCACGCGCCGGGCCTGGCGCTGCTGGAGCGGATCGCGGCCGGGCTGAGCGAGGACATATGGGTCTGCGCCCCGGCGGAGGAGAATTCAGGCGCGGGCCATTCGCTGACCTTGCACATGCCGGTGCGGCTTCAGCAATTCGGCGAACGGCGCTTCGCGGTGACCGGCACACCGACCGACGCGGTGAACCTGGCGCTGCGCAAGCTGTTCCCCGATCGGATGCCGGATTTGGTGATTTCCGGAATCAACAATGGTGAAAACCTGGCTGATGACGTGACCTATTCGGGCACCATTTCCGCCGCGATGGAAGGGGCGCTGGCGGGCATCCCGGCGATCGCGCTGAGCCAGGCGACGCGCGATGCGGGCCACGGCTTCGCCGCCGCCGAAAGCTGGGCCGCCCGGGTGCTGCGCCCGCTGATCGACGCGCCTTTCGCCCGGCGCTGCGTGATCAACGTGAACTTCCCGCCCCTGCCGCCGGACCAAGTGCGCGGCGTCCGCGTGGTCCGGCAGGGCTTCCACGATTATGCGCGCGGATCGCTGGTGGAAGGGGCCGATCCGCGCGGACGGCCCTATTTCTGGTTCGGCCTGCAGGACGTGGAGCACACGCTGGACCACGGCACCGACCTGGAAGCGGTGAATGGCGGCCATATCTCCATCACGCCGCTTCAGCTCGACCTGACGCATTATTCCTCGCTCGACATATTGGCGGAGCGCTTTGCATGAAACGCCTTTTCCTGCCCCTTGCGGCAATCCTGCTTGTCGCCGCCGGCGATCCCGCGACCGAGACCGAGCATGTGGTGACAGCGGGCGAGACGCTGAGCGGCATCGCCAACCGGGCGGGCGTGCCGCTGATCGTGATCGCGGAGGCGAACGGGCTGGCGGACCCCTATGTGGTGAAGCTGGGCCAGAAGCTCGTCATCCCGCGCCAGCGCGTGCATGTGGTGAAGAAGGGGGAGACGGGCTTCGGCATCGCCTATCAATACGGCGTGCCCTTCTCCAACATCGCGCTGGCCAACGGGATCGCGGAAGACGGGATCATCAAGGTGGGGCAGAAGCTGATCATCCCCGCCATGATCACAAACCCGAAGCCGATGGAGATCACCGAGCCCGCCTTCCGCCGCCCGCATGACGGGGCGGTGCTGCTGGGCTGGCGCCGCCGGCCCGACGGCGGCGGGCACGAGGGGCTGGATTTCAGCATCAAGGAAGGCGACATGATCCGCGCATCGGCCACCGGCACGGTGATCTATGCGGGCGACGAGAAGGAGCGCTTCGGCAAGCTGGTGGTGATCGACCACGGCAATGGCTGGCACACTGCCTACGGCCATCTGAGCCGCGTGACCGTGAAGAAGGGCGAAACCGTGCGCGCGGGCGAGCGGATCGGCCTGGGCGGCCAGACCGGCGACGCCGACCGGCCCGAGCTGCATTTCGAGATCCGGCATGACGGCCAGCCGATCGATCCCGCACCGAAGCTGGGGCTGGCGCCCGCGCGATGAGCGGCCGGGGCCAGAAGATGGGCGCCCGCTTCTTCCAGCCCCTGCGGCGCGCGCTGAAGGTCCCGGTCTGGGCCGATCTGGGCATCCGGGTGGGGGCGGCGCTGGGGCTGGTCCTGATCGTGGTGCTGATCCACTACGCCGACCGCGGCGGGCTGGTGGATCACGAGGACGGCACGGTCAGCTTCCTCGACGTGGTCTATTTCACGCTGATCTCGATCACCACCACCGGCTTCGGCGACATCGTGCCGGTGAGCGACCGTTCGCGGCTGATCGAGGCGGTGATCGTCACCCCGATCCGCTTCGCGGTGCTCTTCATCTTCGTCGGCACCGCCTATACCTTCATCATCAAGCGCAGCTGGGAGAAGTTCCGCATGGCCCGCATCCAGAAACAGCTCTCCGGCCATATCGTGGTGCTGGGCTTCGGCGTCAGCGGTGCGAATGCGGTCACCGAACTGGTCGAGCGCGGCACCGATCCCGGCGGCATCGTGGTGATGGACACCAACCAGCAGCGCCTCCACATCGCGGAGGAGCTGGGCTGCAACGTGATCTGCGCCGATGCCGCGCGCGACGACAACCTCGTCGCCGTGCGGATCGCGCAGGCGTCCAACGTGCTGGTTTCCGCCGGGCGCGACGACACCTCGATCCTGATCGTGCTGACGGTGCGGCACCTTGCCCCGCACGTGCCGATCAGTGTGGTGGTGCGCGCGGAGGACAACGAGGTCCTGGCCCGGCAGGCCGGGGCGAACAACGTGATCAATCCGGTGCGCTTCACCGGGCTGCTGCTGGCAGGCTCCGCCCACGGCGCGCATGTGGCCGAATATATCGCCGATCTCGCCTCGATCGCCGGCCGTGTGCAACTGGTCGAGCGCAAGGTGCTTCCCGAGGAAGCCGGCAGGCCGCTCTCCGCACTGGCGAGCGGCGGGATGGGCCTGAGGATCTATCGTGACGGCCGGGCCTACGGCTTCTGGGAAGCGGAAGCGCGGGAATTGCGCGCAGGCGATACGGTGGTGGAAATCCTGCCGACCGACGCGCATGACGGGGGCGATCCGCCTGTCTCCTGAAGCTAGAGGCTGTCCTGTTCAGATGGAACCCGTGAGTCCCTGCGAAAGCAGGGACCCAGAGCCCAGGAGTGGCGCGTTCCGCCCTGGACCCCGGCTTGCGCCGGGGATCACCGCTTTCAAGCTCGAACCAGGAGAGCCAGCTTCACCCCAGCAGCCAGAACGCGCCCCCCATGGCCAGATAGGCCACCAGCCAGTATCCCCCGTCGATCACGGCAAGGCGGGTGGAGGCGCGCATATGGGTGTAGCTCACCACCAACGCCGGGATCACGAAAGTCAGCGCCAGCCCGCCCGACATCATGAAATAGAGCCACGGTTTCGCCGACAGCGTATCCGGGCCGGTGCGGGCGAACATGTGCCCCATCATGGTCGCGCTGATCAGCAGCGCCACGCCGGTGACGGCGAAAGTGCGCGCAGGCGCGGTTCGCCCGGCAAGGCCACCCGGCCCCACTTCGGCCAGTTTGGCGCGGCCGAACAGCGGGCCGAACCACAGGAAGGCCACGGCAGAGGCTGCCAGCACCGCGAGCGGCACCGCGATCCAGTTGACTGGTCCCATCCGTCCCCCAGGAAAAACGGGCGATTGTGGGGGTTTCCCGGGTGGAAACCCCTTCGTTCCGCGCGGAAGTAGCCTATTTCGCCGCATGCGTGTAGTGGGGCGGCCGAAATGGCTCACGCATCGTCCGCAGATAATACCGGCCTCACCGCAATTCCGCCCGCCCGCAAGGTGGGGATGGTCAGCCTCGGCTGCCCCAAGGCGCTGGTCGATTCGGAACGCATCCTCACCCGCCTGCGGGCCGATGGCTACGCGATGAGCCCCGATTATGCCGGGGCCGACGTGGTGCTGGTCAACACCTGCGGCTTCCTCGATTCCGCCAAGGAGGAAAGCCTGGCCGCGATCGGCGAGGCGATCGCCGAGAACGGGCGCGTGATCGTGACCGGCTGCATGGGCAGCGAGGCGGAGCTGATCCGCGAGAAGTTCCCCGCGGTGCTCGCCGTGACCGGCGCGCATCAATACGAGGATGTGGTGGAGGCCGTCCACGAAGCCGCACCCGCATCGCAGGGCCCTTTCGTGGACCTCGTCCCCCAGACGGATGTGAAGCTGACCCCGCGCCATTACGGCTATCTGAAGATCTCCGAAGGCTGCAACCATTCCTGCGCCTTCTGCATCATCCCGCAATTGCGCGGAAAGCTCGCCAGCCGGCGGATCGACGCGGTGCTGCGCGAGGCGGAAAAGCTGGTCGCGGCGGGCACGAAGGAACTGCTGGTCATCAGCCAGGACACTTCGGCCTATGGCGTGGACGTGCGCCACGAGCCGCGCCAGTGGAAAGGGCGGGAAATCCGCACCCACATGACCGACCTCGCCCGCGAGCTGGGCGGGCTGCGCACGCCCGAAGGCGCGCCGCCCTGGGTGCGGCTGCACTACGTCTATCCCTATCCGCATGTGGACGCGGTGATCCCGCTGATGGCCGAAGGGCTGATCACGCCTTATCTCGACATTCCCTTCCAGCATGCCTCGCCCAATGTGCTGAGGGCGATGAAGCGCCCCGCGAACGAGGCCAAGGTGCTGGAACGGCTGAAGGAATGGCGCGCGATCTGCCCCGACATCGCGATCCGCTCCAGCTTCGTGGTCGGCTTTCCCGGCGAGACGGAGGACGATTTCCAGTATCTGCTGGACTGGCTGGACGAAGCCCGGCTGGACCGGGTGGGCGGCTTCCGCTTCGAGCCGGTGGAAGGCGCCGCCGCGAACGACCTGCCCGGCGCGGTGCCCGAGGAAGTGAAGGAAGAACGCTACGCCCGGCTGATGGAGAAGACCGAGGCGATCAGCGCGGCCCTGCTGGCGGCGAAGGTCGGCCGCACGATCCCCGTGATCGTGGACGAAGTGGGCGAGCCCGACGAGGACGGCGACATCGGCGCCACCGGCCGCAGCCAGGCCGACGCGCCGGAAATCGACGGCAACGTGTTCCTGCGCAACGTGCCGGCTCAGCTGCAAAGCGGCGATATCGTGCAGGTCCTGGTCGAGGATGCCGACGAGCACGACCTGTTCGGCGCGATCGTTCAGCCGTGAACGCCCGGCCGTGAGACAGGCCGCCGCCACGCTGGAGTTCCGCACCGCCGGGCGAGATCGCGCAATGGCTGGGCGATACGGGCATCGAGGCGGGGCTGCTGTCGATCCTCTGCCGGCACACCTCCGCCTCGCTGCTTATCACCGAGAACGCCTCGCCCGCCGTGCTGCGGGATATTGCCGCCTGGCTCGACCGGGTGGCGCCCGAAGGCGGGCATTACGCGCATGACGACGAAGGGCCCGACGACATGCCCGCGCATCTCAAGTCGGCGCTGACCGGGGTCAATCTCTCGCTCCCGGTGGCGGGCGGGCGGATGGCGCTCGGCACCTGGCAGGGCCTCTTCCTGGCCGAGCACCGCGCGCG
>ERZ778022.3701-NODE-3701-length-14005-cov-3.981075_pt1 | contig 14005 bp, 17 predicted proteins | sample MGYA00375752_ERZ778022 | MGnify/ENA primary metagenome ERZ778022 (study PRJEB29350, sample SAMN05389826) | bioreactor metagenome | isolation source: Thiocyanate bioreactor | place: South Africa: University of Cape Town | collected 2014-04-04 ... | reverse complement strand
TGATGGCCGATGTCTCGCTCCAGCCGATCGCTTCCAAGCTGGTCAAGGAAATCGCGCTCTATGGCGGCGACATCCGCAAGTTCGTTCCGTCCCCCGTCAATGCCGAGATGACCGCGCGCATCGCCGCTATCGGCCGCAAAGGGAGTGGTTGAGGCCGCGCGATTGGTCTAGACCGCGTGTCGAGGGTGTATATCCGAGTGGGGAATTTGATGCGTTTGCTTGCCGCACTGGCCGTTTCGGCCTTGATGATGTTCACCACGCCTGCGCTCGCCCAGGGCGGCGGCAAGGCGCGCAAGCCGGCCGCCGAGCCGCTCAAGGGCGTAAGCGCGGAGGATGTGAACAGCATCTATCCGGCCGTGGTGCCCGCCGACCCGGCCGAGACCTGGGTGCTCGACCTGTCGACGGGCGGCCGCGTGCTGATCCGGCTGCGCCCCGATGCCGCGCCCAAGATGGTCGAGCGGATCAAGACGCTCACGCGCCGCCATTTCTATGACGGGCTGACCTTCCACCGCGTGGTCGACGATCCCTACAACATGGCGCAGGGCGGCGATCCCAAGGGCAACGGGACCGGCGATTCCGACCTGCCCAACGTGCCGGCCGAGTTCAACAACCTGCCGCACGTGCGCGGCACCGTCGCCGCGGCCCGCCGCGGCGCGCCGGAACACGCCACGCCCGAGCAGAAGACCGAGGCCGAGAACAGCGCGAACAGCCAGTTCTACATCATGATGGCGCCAAAGCTCGCCTTCGATCACGACTATACCGTGTTCGGCCGCGTCGTTGGCGGCATGGAATGGGTGGACAAGATCGAGCGCGGCGAACCGCCGGCCAACCCGACGAAGATCGTCCATGCCTATATCCAGTCCGACAATCCGCCGCCCTATGCCAACCTGCCGGCCGATGCCCCCAAGGCATTGCCGCCGGGCGAAGTGAAGGCGACGCTGCCGCAGTAACGCGCGCCGGCCCGGCAAGTGCATACGTGAACGTAGACCTTTTCGACTTCGAGCTTCCGAACGACCGGATCGCGCTGCGCCCCGCGGCACCGCGCGATTCGGCGCGGCTGCTCGTGCTCGCCGGCGCCGAGACGCGCGACCTGCGCGTCTCCGACCTGCCCGGCCAGTTGCGCGCGGGCGATTGCCTGGTGTTCAACGATACCCGCGTCATCCCCGCCCAGCTCGAAGGGCTGCGTGGAGAGGCCAGGATCGGCGCCACGCTCCACAAGCGCGAAGGGCCGCGCCGCTGGCGCGCCTTCATCCGCAACGCCAAGCGGCTGCGCAATGGCGACACGATCGATTTCGGCCAGGGCGTAACCGCCATGGCGGGCGACCGCGTCGAGGACGGCAGCTTCGCACTCGACTTCGCCGGCGACGAGCCGGTCGAGCTGCTGCTCGAGCGCTGCGGCCGCATGCCGCTGCCGCCCTATATCGCGTCGAAGCGCCCGACCGACGCGCGCGATGCCGAGGACTATCAGACGATGTTCGCCGCCGAGCCGGGCGCGGTGGCGGCCCCGACGGCGGCGCTGCATTTCACGCCCGGGCTGCTCGCCGCGCTCGACGCGGCGGGGATCGGCCACACCACGCTCACGCTGCATGTCGGCGCGGGCACCTTCCTGCCGGTCAAGGCCGAAGACACGGCGGAGCACCGGATGCATGCCGAATGGGGCCGCATCGACCGGGCCACGGCGGACCGCCTGAACGCGGTCCGCGCCGCGGGCGGGCGGGTCATCGCAGTGGGCACGACGAGCCTGCGCCTGATCGAGAGCGCCGCCGGGGAGGACGATGTGATCCGCCCCTTCGAAGGCGATACCGCGATCTTCATCACGCCGGGCTATCGGTTCAAGGGCGTGGATGGGCTGATCACCAACTTCCACCTGCCGCGCTCGACGCTGTTCATGCTGGTGTCAGCGCTGATGGGGCTCGACCGGATGCAGGGCGCCTATGCCCATGCGATCGCGGAAGGGTATCGCTTCTATTCCTACGGGGATGCGTCGCTGCTGCTGCCGTGAACGGCCAGCCATTCCGGGCGGTGCGCCTTCCCTCGGGCGTTTCGAAGAACCGCGTCCGCGGAAGCCCTCGACCTGTGCAGGCCCGGAAGCGGGGCCCGGGCCCTCGCCCCACCTTCGCCACAGATTGCGGCTTGGGTGCGCACGCGGCAGGGTCCTCTTCGCCGCGAATCGGAAGGATCCCCATGCGCTCGTTGTTCGCCCTCGCGCTTGTCGCCGCGACTCCCGCCTTCGCGCAGGAGCGGACGCGCATCCCCGCGCCCGAGGGCAGCAGCGCCGGCCCGATCGGCAGCAGCACGCCCCAGCAGCCCGCCTTCACCGTGATCGTCGAACCGGTGGCGATGATGATCGCCGCCTTCGACGCCGACGGCGACGGCAAGGTGACGCGCGCCGAATTCGATGCGGGGCTCAAGCGCAGCTTCGACGCCGTCGATACCCGGCACCAGGGCTGGCTGGGCTATATCGCCTATTCGGACTGGCAGGAGCGCTGGATGGGCGATCGCAACACCGTGCCCAGCCCCTTCGAAGTCGATCGCGACGGCGACAACAAGGTGAGCTTCGCCGAGCTCGCGGAGCGCTTCGACCTGCTCTTCAAGCGCTTCGATGCGGACAGGAATGGCGTGATCGAGCGCAAGGAGCTGGTCACCATCCGCCCGCAGGTGATGATGGGTCCGGGCATGGGCCGGGGCAAGAAGGGCCGCGGCCCGAATTGATGTCCTAGCATCACATGCCGGGACGGAGCTAAGAGCGAAACGATGGCCGCGCATCACGACCATAACCACAGCCATAATGGCCATAGCCATGCGCCCGCGGACTTCGGGCGCGCCTTCGCCATCGGCACGGTATTGAACCTCGGCTTCGTCATCGTCGAAGGCGGGGCCGGCTTCCTGACCCATTCGATGGCGCTGCTGGCGGATGCCGGACACAATCTGTCGGACGTGCTCGGGCTGCTGATCGCCTGGGGCGGCGCCGAGCTCGCCAAGCGCCCGGCCTCGCCGCGCTTCACCTATGGCCTGCGCGGCTCCTCGATCCTCGCCGCGCTGGCCAACGCGGTGCTGCTGTTCGTCGCGGTGGGCGCGATCCTGCTGGAGGCGATCCAGCGCCTTTCGGAACCACGCGAAGTGCCCGGACTGACGGTGATGATCGTCGCCGGCGCCGGCATCGTCATCAACCTGTCGACCGCCCTGCTCTTCGCCCGCGGGCGCAAGGGCGACGTCAACATCCGCGGCGCCTATCTCCACATGGCGGCCGATGCCGCGGTCTCGGCGGGGGTGGTGGTCGGGGCCGCGCTGATGCTGCTCACCGGCGCCGAATGGATCGACCCGGTGGTCAGCCTCCTCATCGTCGTCGTCATCCTGTGGAGCACCTGGGGGCTGTTCACCGAATCGCTCACCATGGCGCTGCAGGCAGTGCCCAAGGGCATCGATTCGGCGGCGGTGGAGGCGGCGCTGGCGGACCTGCCCGGCGTGAGCCGCGTCCATGACCTCCACATCTGGCCGATGAGCACCACCGAAGCGGCGCTGACCGCGCATCTGGTGATGCCGGAAGGCCATCCGGGCGACGCGTTCCTGATCGCACTGCAACATCGGCTGGCGCATGACTTCCGGATCGATCATACGACCGTCCAGATCGAATTGGGGGATGGGGCGGAATGTCGCATGCATGGGAATGGACACGCGCATGAGTGATGCCGCGCCCATCCGGCTGGTGATCTTCGATTTCGACGGCACGCTCTCCGACAGCGGCGACTGGTTCCTCTCGGTCGTCGACGAGCTGGCGAAGCGGTTCCGGTTCCGCACCGTCCAGCCGGAAGAGGTGGACATGCTGCGCCACAAGAGCTCGCGCGAAGTGATCGAGTTCCTTGGCATCCCGAAGTGGAAGCTGCCGCTGATCGCCCGCTACCTGCGCCGGCTGGTCGGCCGCAACACGCATGAGATCGAGCTGTTCCCGGGCACGCCCGACCTGCTCGAGCAGCTTGCCGCAACCGGGGTGAAGATCGCCCTCGTCACGTCGAACGCCGAGGCCAATGCCCGCAAGATCCTGGGCCCGGTGCATGCCGCCCGGATCGATTGCTTCGCCTGCGGCTCCTCGCTGTTCGGCAAGGCGCCCAAGTTCCGCCGCGTGCTCAAGAAGATGGGCATGAAGGCGCACGAAGTGCTCTCAATCGGCGACGAGACGCGCGACATCGACGCGGCGCGCGAAGTGGGCATGCGCGCGGGCTCGGTGCTGTGGGGCTATGCCGCCGAGGAACTGCTCGTCGCGATGCGCCCCGACGTGATGTTCCGCACGCCGCAGGACATCGTCGACTATCTCGCGGCGCATCGCTGAAGGCAACACCAAATCATGGCAAGGGGAACGAGCATGCGGCCGCAATCGATCGTTCTTTTCGAACGAATTACCTTCGCCGCCTTTTTCGCGGGCCTGCTCAACAGCGCGCTCAACTGGGATGCGCTGCTCGATCGCATGGCGAAGGCAAGTGCCAACCCGGCGCCTCTGCTTGTCCTGTCGTTCGCCTTCGGCCTCCTGGTGACCGCCTCGCTTACGCTGTGGGTTTCGCGGTGGCGGAGCAAGGTGGCGATGTGGATCGGCATCGCCTTGTTCGCGTTCGGCTTGCCCCTCACGGTCATCCCCTTCCTCAACGGCACCGCGATCGGCTCGCCGGTGATCCCCGCGCTGGCGGCCCTGGCCCAGATCTATGCCTATTGCTTGCTGTTCACGCCCGGCGCGACCCGGTGGATGGACCATGAGCCGGAAGTCTCCCCCGAAATCTTCCGCTGATCCCGCCCGGCCCAACCCGTCGTCGTTGAACTCGCCGCCCCTGTCTGTAGAGTGACGGGCATGGAACGACTGCGTTGGACCTGGATCTGGCTTCCGCCCTTCGCGGGCGCGGCCAGCGTGCTCTTCGGCGGCGTGGTCGACATACCGCCGCTGCTGCTCGGCCTGGTGCTGATCATCACCGTGCTGGCCGCGGTCCATCATGCCGAGCTGATCGCGCACAAGGTGGGCGAGCCCTTCGGCACCTTCCTGCTCGCGCTGGCGGTGACGGTGATCGAGGTGGGCCTGATCCTCACGCTGATGCTCCAGGGCAAATCGGGTGCGGAGACACTGGCGCGGGACACGGTCTTCTCGGCGGTGATGATCATCCTGAACGGGCTGGTCGGCGCATTCATCCTGCTCGGCGCGCTGCGCCACCGGGAGCAGAGCTTCCAGCAGGTCGGCGTCAGCGCCTCGCTCGCGACGCTGTGCACGCTGACCGTGCTGACGCTGGTGCTGCCCAATTTCGCCGCTTCGGCCGGCCCCTTCTATGCGCCGTCGCAGCTCGCCTTCGTCGCGATCGTCTCGCTGCTGCTCTACCTGACCTTCGTCGCCGTGCAGACGGTGCGGCACCGGGATTATTTCCTCCCGCCCAACGAGGAAGCCGCCGACCTGGAGGCGCACGCCCCGCCGCCTAGCGGGCGCCAGACGCTGCTGTCGGGCGTGCTGCTGGTCGCCTGCCTCGTCGAAGTGGTGCTGGTCGCCAAGGCGCTCGCGCCTGCGATCGAGGACGGCGTCGCCGCGGCCGGCGCCCCGCACGCAGTGGTGGGCGTGGTGATCGCGGCGCTGGTCCTGCTGCCGGAAAGCGTGGCGGCGGTGCGCGCGGCGATGGCCAATCGGCTGCAGACCAGCCTCAACCTCGCGCTCGGCTCGGCGCTGGCGACCATCGGCCTCACCATCCCGGCCGTGGCCGTGCTGTCGCTGTCCCAGGGCCTGCCGCTGGCGCTGGGCCTCGATTCGCGCGGCATCGTCCTGCTCTCGCTGACGCTGCTGGTGACCACCCAGTCGCTCGCCACCGCGCGGACGACGGTGCTGCAGGGCGTGGTGCACCTCGTCATCTTCGGCGTGTTCGTCTTCACCACCCTGGTGCCCTGACCCCCCATGGGCCGATCGCACCGGGAAGAGGTCCTGCACGGATATACTTGACTCAATCAATTATATCCGTGCAATCTCGCGGCATGGAACAGGCCATCGAACAATTCCGCGCCTTCAACCGGGTGCACACCCGCTTCGCCGCAGTGCTCGCGCCGCGCTACATGGACAGCGAACTGGGCGTTGCCGAAGCGCGGCTCCTCTATGAGATCGCCGGCCGCCAGCCGGTGCTCGCGATCGAGCTGCAGGAAGTGCTCGGGCTCGACGCCGGCTATGTCAGCCGCGCGGTCAAACGCTTCGAGGAGCGCGGCTGGGTTGCCCGGGCGCGCGGGACGGAGGATGCGCGCCGGCGCCCGATCGCCCTGCTCCCCGCCGGCCGGGCGGCATTCGATGCGCTCGACACGGCCACGCGCGCGCACAGCCGGCGCCAGCTCGAATCGCTGGGCCCTGGCGGCGGTCCGCTCCTCGGCCATCACCTCGCCGCCGCGCGCGCGCTGATCGAGGGCGGCGCGGGCAACTGGACCGTCCGCACGCTCCGTACCGGCGACATGGGCGCGATCGCCAGCCGTCAGGCGGTCTTCTATGCCGAGCATTATGGCTGGGAGCGGCCGATGGAGCTGCTGCTGAACGATGTCACCACCGGCTTCCTGCGCGATTTCCGGCCGGGGCGCGAGCAATGCTGGGTCGCCGAACGCGGGGGCGAAATGCTCGGATCGGTGATGCTTGCCGATGGCGGCGTGGACATTGCCAAGCTGCGCCTCCTCTATGTCGAGGGCCATGCGCGGGGGCTTGGCATCGGCGATGCGCTGGTGCGCCACTGTGTCGAGTTCGCGCGCGCCGCGGGCTATGCGCGGCTCGACCTGTGGACGCACACCATCCTCGCGAGCGCCCGGCGCATCTATGCGGCGCAGGGCTTCGAACTGGTCGACAGCGCCGCCCATACGATGTTCGGCGAGCCAGTGATGGGCGAGACCTGGTCGCTCGACCTCAACCGAGATGCACCGCCAGCCAGACCGTAGCGCGATCCCCCGCGGTCCAGGTTACCCAGTGGCGCTGCCCCGCGGCGATCAGCAGATGATCGCCCGGACGCAGCGTCAGCACGTCTTCCCCCTCGATACGCAGCCCGGCCGCGCCCTCCAGCAGCAGCACCCATTCGTCCCGGTCCTGTACCATGGGCGCGTCCTGCGGAGTCGCCTGTCCCTGCGAGACGATGCGCTCGATGCGGATGCCCGGGCGGTGCAGCAGCTCGGTGAAGGCCTCGCCTGCGCCGGCATCGGGCAGGTCGGCGAGAAGGTTCGCGGTCATCCCCCGCCGTTGCGCTCCCCTGCCAAAGGAGGCAAGGGCTCGCACATGCCCCGTTTCGAGTTCACCATCCACGCCACCGACGGCAAGGCGCGCCTTGGCACCATCGCGATGCCGCGCGGCGAGATCCGCACGCCCGCCTTCATGCCCGTCGGCACCGCCGCCACCGTCAAGGCGATGAAGCCCGCCGACGTCCGCGCCGCGGGCGCGGACATCATCCTCGGCAACACCTATCACCTGATGCTGCGGCCCGGCGCCGAGCGCGTCGCGCGGCTGGGCGGCCTGCACGGGTTCATGGGCTGGGATCGACCGATCCTGACCGATTCGGGCGGCTATCAGGTGATGAGCCTGGCGGACCTGACCACCCGCAGCGAAGAGGGCGTCGCCTTCAAGTCGCACCTCGACGGCTCGCGCCACATGCTGAGCCCCGAGCGTTCGATCGAGATCCAGCGGCTGCTGGGCAGTTCGATCACCATGGCCTTCGACGAACTGGTTCCCACCACCTCAACCCGCGAAGTGCAGGCCGCGGCGATGGAGCGATCGATGCGCTGGGCGAAGCGCAGCCGCGACGCCTTCTTCGCCGCCGAGGACCATGCCGCGCACAATGCGATCTTCGGCATCCAGCAGGGCGCGCTCGACGAGGGGCTGCGCAAGGCCTCGGCGGATGCGCTGCTCGACGTGGGGTTCGATGGCTATGCGGTGGGCGGCCTGGCAGTGGGCGAGGGCCAGGAAGCGATGTTCGGCGTGCTCGATTTCGCGCCGGGCCAGCTCGACGCCGCCAAGCCCCGCTACCTGATGGGCGTCGGCAAGCCCGACGACATCGTCGGCGCCGTCGAGCGCGGGATCGACATGTTCGATTGCGTGCTGCCCACCCGCTCCGGCCGCACCGGCCAGGCCTTCACGCGCACCGGCCCGATCAACATCCGCAACGCCAGGTTCGCCGAGGATCAGGGGCCGCTCGATCCCGAATGCCCCTGCCCCGTCTGCGCCACCTGGAGCCGCGCCTATCTCCACCATCTCGTTCGCGCGGGCGAGATTCTCGGGGCGATGCTGATGACCGAGCACAATATCTGGTTCTACCAGGTGCTGATGCAGGACTTGCGCGCCGCGATCGGCGAAGGGCGGCTGACCGAATTCGCCAATGGCTTCCGCGCTTCCTATCATGGCGGGCCTAGAGCGGATCGCGACGAAAGAGGGGACTTACATGCTGCTTGCACTTCGCCTGCTCTCGCTGCTCGTCGGGGGCTTCACTGCGTGGCGCGTGCTGGGCGGCCAGATGACCAGCACGCTGTTCAAGGTGCCCGACCTTGCCGTGGGCGCGGTGATGGTGCTTGCCGCGCTGATTCCGAACAGGGGCGCGGCGCCGGCCCTGGTCGCCGCCAATGCCTATGCGTTCGGCGTCTTCTCGGTCGCGCTTGCGGGCTATCTGGTGCCGAGCAAGCCGGTCGAGCCGCTGCTGATCGCCGGGATGGCGGTCAATCTGGTCGTGATCCTGCTGCTCCTGCCCCGCATGACGGGCGGCGGGCACTAGGGTAAAAATTACCTTTACCATCAAGTGTTTCGCCTTGGGACGCGGGGAAATCCGGGGGGGGCGAGGGCTGTTGAAATCGGCTATTGCCGCACGCGGGCGACGGGCCCGGGCGGGGTAGGCGCGACTTTGTTCTGGCAGCGTTTCTCGAAGATGCAGGCACGCGGGATCGCGGCGGCGCTCGTCGCGTCGCTGATCGGCGCCGGCTTCTCCGCCCAGGCGCTGGCGCCGGCAAGCAAGCCCAAGGCCGAGCCCAGGCCGGTCGCGACCGGCTATGAGGCCGAGGACCATTTCCCCGGCGCCGCACTCTATTATGCCGTCGACGAGGATGCCGCGGTAGGCGCCGGCACCACCGGCACCGCCAGGCTTCCCGACATGCCGATTCCCGCGGACGCGACGGATGGGCCGGTCGACGGATCCATCCAGCCCGCACTGCCCTTCCACCTCGCCGGCAGCGGCGTGGACAGGGCGCGCGCGCTCCAGTGCCTGACCACCGCGATCTACTATGAAGCGGCGAACGAGCCGGCGGACGGGCAGCGCGCCGTGGCGCAGGTTATCCTCAACCGGGTGCGCCATCCGGCCTTTCCCGCCACCGTGTGCGGCGTGGTGTTCCAGGGATCGGAGAAGCGCGGCTGCCAGTTCAGCTTCGCCTGTGACGGCGCGATGGACCGCGCCCCCTCCCGCGCAGCCTGGGATCGCGCCGCCCGCGTCGCCGCCGCCGCGCTTGCCGGCCAGGTGTTCGCACCGGTGGGGATGGCGACGCATTACCACACCTATGCCGTCACGCCCGTATGGAACCGCGGCCTGGTGATGACCGGCGTGTTCGGCGCACATTTCTTCCACCGCTGGAAGGGCTGGTGGGGCACCGCCGCCGCCTTCCGCCAGGCCTATCGCGGCGGCGAGCCACTGCCCGAGCCGCATGTGCGGACCGACCTGGCGGCGTTGATCGCGCCCGTGGTGCCGATGCCGGTGCCGATGCCCGCGGTCGCCGGCAAGACCGCCGCGCCGGCCGCGACGCCGCGCGAGACCATCCAGCCGGCCTATGCCCAGAGCGGCACGCCGATCGGCGGCTATGCGCCCCGGCCCCAGCCCGCCGCTACGCCGGCGGACGATGGCGAATCGCAGATTCTCGACAAATGGAAGGACAGCGGCAAGCCGCTGCGCTGACCGGATATGGCAACGGGCCCCGCCTCGCGGCAGAGCCCGTCCCCGTCAGGCTCCCGCCCCCCGGGGATCGGGGAGGGGGAACTCGTTGGTGCTTACCAGCGACGCTCGCGATCATGCTTCTGGACGCGGATGCGCGCCGAAAGGGCATCGAAGCGGCGATCCAGGTCGCGGCGCTCGGCGAGCGTCAGGCCCGGGCGCGAGCGGCGATATTGGGCCTCGAGCCGGGCCAGGCTGTTGAACTCGGCGCGGAGGCGGGCCGCCTCGCTGCGGCTGAGCTGGCCCGAGCGCACGCCCTGGTTGATGCGGGCCTCAAGGTTCGCCTGGCGGCCGTTGATCGACTGCCACGCCTGATAGGCGGGCGCCGGATGCGGCGCGGCCATCGCAGCGGTCATCGGAACGGCCGAAGCGGCGATGCCGAGACTGGCCAGCATCAGGGTCAACTTATTCATTTTACGCTCCTCTTTTTGAACTGGGCCGCCCCTGCGGCCTGAAACCGGTATGGGTGGCGGCTGTCGCATGCTTGTCCCCATCTCCGTGCATTTGTGTCGCAAGCTGTCGTGCGCGCGGAGGTTCCGTTCATCTTCGGGAGAACGCCGCTGCGGCGCGACGACCGGAGGGTCGGTGGAATCGATTGACGCAGGTTGCCGTGCCCCTAGATTCGCGGCTGGAGACGAAGAGGAAGCAGATGGCGCTCTCGATTGCCGAACTGACGCTGGTCGAACAGCGCGTGACCAACGACGCACCGAGCGTGGTGGTGGCCTATCTGCTCTGGCTGTTCCTCTGGTTGGTCAGCGCCCACCGCTTCTATCTGGGCAGGCCGGTCTCGGCGATCCTGCAGATCCTGTCCTATTTCGTGCTGATCGGCTTCATCTGGGTGCTGATCGACGCGCTGCTGATCCCCGGCATGATCCGCACGCGCCAGGACGAGATCCGCCGCGACATGATGCGCGCGCTCGCGCGCGGCTAAGCGGGTCGCCCCGGCGCCTGGCGCGGGCGGATGGGCTAGGCCGCGATCAGCCGCTCGGCCTGTGCCCGCGCCTCGTCGGTGATCTCCGCGCCGGAGAGCATGCGCGCGATCTCCTCGCGGCGCGCGGCCGCATCGAGCGGCGTGACTCCGGTGCGCGTGACCGTCCCGTCATGGCTCTTGGCGATCAGCAGATGGCGAGCGCCGCGCGCCGCCACCTGCGGGCTGTGCGTCACCACCAGCAGCTGTGCCGTATCCGCCAGCCGGGCCAGCCGCTCGCCAATGGCACTCGCCACCGCGCCGCCAACCCCGCGATCGATCTCGTCGAAGATCAGCGTCCGCGCCCCGCCCTCCTCGGCCAGCGCCACCTTCATCGCCAGGATGAAGCGCGACAGCTCGCCGCCCGAAGCGATCTTGACCAGCGGCGCGAACGGCGCGCCCGGGTTGGTCGAGACTTCGAACTCGACTCTGTCCATGCCGAAGGACGACCAGCCGGCCTCGCCCTGCGGCTCGACCACGGTGCGGAAACGCGCGGCATCGAGCTTCAGGGGCTTGAGCTCCGTCGCCACCGCGGCATCGAGCCGGGCGGCGGCCATCGCCCGCAGCGCGGACAGCGATTTCGCCGCATCGGCATAGGCCCGATGCGCGCCGGCGACCACGGCTTCGAGCTTCGCGATCCCCGCTCCGCCGCTCTCGACTCGCTCCAACCGGCCTGCCAGTTCCTCCAGCAGCACCGGCAGGTCGTCGGGCTGTACCCGATGCTTGCGCGCCAGTCCGCGCAGCTCGAACAGCCGCGCCTCGTCCGCCTCCAGCGCGGCGGGATCGAAGGCCAGCGCCTCGGCCGCCATGTCCACCCGATCCTGCGCCTCGGCCGCCTCGCCGATCGCGCGGTCGATCGCGGCAAGCGCTTCGGCAAGCGCCTCGTGATCGCCGGCGATCCGCTCCAGCACGCGCGCCGCCTGGCGGAGCTGGCTCAGCCCCCCTTCCGAGCCGTCGAGCAGTTCGGCGATGCCCTGCAGCTCGCCCGCGACCTTCTCGCCGCGCTGCATGGCGGCGCGGCGCTCGGCGAGCACTTCCTCCTCGCCCGCCCCGGGTGCGAGCGCCTTCAGTTCGGCGACGGCATGTTCCAGCCATTCGCGGTCGCGTTCGGCCAGGTCCTGCTCGGCCCGCGCCACCGCCAGCGCCGCCTCGGCATCGCGCCAGGCCTTGTGCGCGATCGCCGCCGGGCCGGGATCGCAGCGCCCGAAGGCGTCGAGCAGCGCCCGGTGGCCGCGCGGATTGAGCATGCCGCGATCGTCATGCTGGCCGTGGATCTCCACCAGATGCGGCGCCAGCTCGCGCAGCAGGCCGGCGGAGGCCGGCTGGTCGTTGAGAAAGGCACGGCTGCCGCCATCGGCCTTGACGATGCGCCGGACGATCAATGGCTCGCCCGGCTCCAGCTCCAGCCCGTTCTGATGGAAGAGGTTGGCGACTTCGCCGTCCCGCGCCGGCACTTCGAAGGTCGCGGTCACCACTGCCTGCGCCGCGCCCTGGCGCACCAGCCCGGTCTCGCCGCGCGCGCCCAGCGCCAGCCCCAGCGCATCGAGCAGGATCGACTTGCCGGCCCCGGTCTCGCCGGTGAGCACGCCCAGCCCGGCCCCGAACTCCAGGTCGAGCGCCTCGATCAAGACGACGTCGCGAATGGCCAGCGCAGTCAGCATGCGCCTGCCCCTATCGCAGGAACTTAACAGGAACGAAAGCCCCGAGCATCAGCTCGCGGGCTTGGCTACCACCTGGGCCTGCTTCAGCTTGCCCTGGTTCTCCTGCATCAGCTTATAGGCATGGTTGTACCAGTCGGTGCCCGGATAGTTGGCACCGAGCACGGCCGCCGCCTTCTCCGCCTCTTCCGGCACGCCGAGCGCGAGATAGGATTCGGTGAGGCGCATCAGTGCCTCGGGCACGTGCGTGGTCATCTGATACTGGTCGACCACGGTGCGGAAGCGCAGCGTCGCCGAGAGCCACTGGCCACGCGTCTCGTAGAAGCGGCCGATCTCCATCTCCTTGCCCGCCAGGTGGTCGCGGACGAGGTCGATCTTCAGGCGCGCATCGGCGGCATATTTGGTGTTCGGATAGCGGCGGGTCAGCTCGCCCAGCGAATCGAGTGCCTGCTGAGTGATCTTCTGGTCGCGCTGCACGTCGCTGATCTGCTCGTAATAGCACAGGCCGATCAGATAATAGGCATAGGGTGCGTCGCGGTTGCCCGGGTGGACGGCGAGGAAGCGCTGCGCCGACGAAATGGATTCGGTATAGTCGCGGTTCAGATAATAGCTGAACGCGCCCATCAGCTGCGCACGGCGGGCCCAGACCGAATAGGGATGCTGGCGCTCGACTTCGTCGAACAGCGCCGCGGCCAGCTTGTACTGATGCTGGTCGAGCTTCTGCTTGGCCGTGGAATAGAGCGTGCCGACGTCGCGCGCGACATAGGGAAGATCCTTGCCGCCGCCCTTCTTGGCGCAACCGGCCATCGAGAGCGCGAGAACCGGGAGAAGAGCGAGCGCGAGCGCGCGGGTGGTGGGAGTACGCATGGGTGGGGGTCTTAGCCCGGTCCAGTGGCGTCAAACAATCCTTTTCGCGGCGGGATTGCGGCGGACCCGCGACAGGCGCCGCGCGTTGCGCTAGCGAGCGCTGATTCAGGAGGAAATTCGTGACCGCCACCTTGCTCGCCACACACCGCGTCGACAAACCCTGGGGCCGCCATCGCCTGTGGCCGGGCTTCGCCGATCCCGCGGCGGACGGCGAGCCGGTGGGCGAGATCTGGTTCCAGACGCCGGGCGACAGCGCGCCCGACCTGCTGATCAAATATCTCTTCACCAGCGAGAAACTGTCGGTCCAGGTCCATCCGGACGACGCGCAGGCGCGCGCCGCCGGGCTGCCGCGCGGCAAGGACGAATGCTGGGTGATCCTCGACGCCGAACCCGATTCGACGATCGCGCTGGGCACGAAGCGGCCCGTCGACCGCGAGACCCTGCGCGCCGCCGCGCTCGACGGCTCGATCGAGGATCTGCTCGACTGGAAGCCGGTCAAGGCGGGCGATTTCTTCTATTCGGGTTCGGGCACGATCCATGCGATCGGCGCGGGGATCACGCTGGTCGAAGTGCAG
>ERZ778022.3700-NODE-3700-length-14009-cov-5.615522_pt1 | contig 14009 bp, 13 predicted proteins | sample MGYA00375752_ERZ778022 | MGnify/ENA primary metagenome ERZ778022 (study PRJEB29350, sample SAMN05389826) | bioreactor metagenome | isolation source: Thiocyanate bioreactor | place: South Africa: University of Cape Town | collected 2014-04-04 ... | reverse complement strand
GATCTCCTTCGTCGTGCCCTGCCACCGGGCGCTCGGCAAGAACGGGGCGCTCACCGGCTATCACTGGGGCCTGACGCGCAAGCGCGCCATGCTCGGCTGGGAATCGGCACAGGTTTAAACTTTTTCGTCCGCCGTGATTTCGGCCTCGGCGGGCGGTTCCGCCAGATCCAGAAGCGCGCGGGCCGCACTCTCGTCCGTGATCAGGGTGTTGCAGCCGATGCGGCGGATGGTGGCGCGGATCGCCTGGGCGCGATGCGTGCCGCCGGAGGACAGCACGATGTGCTTCGCCTTCTTCAGCGTGTCGAGATCGATCGACATGACCCGCTGGTTGATTGAGTGATCGACGGAATTGCCGTCCTTATCCAGGAAATTGAACATCGTGTCGCAGACGCAGCCGGCGGCGATCAGCTCGTTCAGCTCCGCCTTGGAAATCCAGCCCTCCGACAAGGACGTCGAATGCGGCCCGATATCGCCGCAGCTGACGATGGCGAGGTCGAGCTTTTCCGCTAGCCGATAGACGCGGTCGAGGCCGCATCTGTCGATGAGGTTGCGCTTGGTCTCGACCGAATCGACCAGCAGCGGCGCCAGGAACATGTAGCATTCCGCCCCGAGCTGGCTTGCTAAGCGCCAGGAATAATCGATGGGGTTGGTGACATGCACGGCGACGATGCCGCCGAGCAGCGACACGACCTTGCAGTTTTCCCGGCGCGGCGGGCGAAAGCTGGCGAGCGAGGCGGTCATCGTCCGCCCCCAGCCGACGCCAATGGTCATGTCGTCGACGATGACCTCCGACAGGAACTGGCCGAGCGCCACGCCGACGCCCTTGGCCAGTGTCTCGGCATTGGCGACGGCCGGTGCCGGCACGACGATCGCTTCGTCCAGCCCGTAGGCGCGCTCGAGCTTGATCGCCAGCTCGACGCAATCGTCGATGCCCTCATTGATCCAGATCTGCACTTCCTGCCGCTTCATGGCCTCATCGAGCAGGCGGATGACGGTGGTGCGGCTGATGCCGAGCTGGCTTGCCACGTCTTTTTGCGTCAGGCCCTGGTTGTAGTAGAGCCAGGCGGCCCTGAGCCGTAGCGAATTCGCCTCGGAGAGGGCCGTATGCGTGCCGCGTCTGAGCTTGACCACGAAGCCTCCCGCCAAAATCTTTGTGGCGAAATATTGGGTAGTCTGACACTTATGTCAATCTTGGTAGGCAAATGTTCTTGACTTTTCCCGCAGATGCGGTCGATAGTCCGGGGCAAAGAACCTGCCCCAAGGTCGAGCGTTGTGCATGTAGACCGCAGGCATGGTCCCCGATATCCAGGAGGATTTGCGAGATGACTTCCAAGCTTGAGCAATTGCGCGACATGACCACCGTAGTCGCCGATACCGGCGATATCGAGGCGGTTTCCCGCCTGAAGCCGGTGGATTGCACCACCAACCCGACCATCGTGCTGAAGGCGCTGGGCACGCCGATGTTCGCCGACGCCGTCAAGGAAGCGGTGAAATGGGGCAAGTCGCAGAATGGCGGCAATGACGCCGTCGTCGCCTCGGTCGCCGACCGTCTGGCGATCTCCGTGGGTGCGGCCCTCGTCAACCTCGTTCCCGGTCGCGTCTCGACCGAGGTCGATGCCGACCTGTCCTTCGACACCGAAGCCTCGATCGCCAAGGCGCGCCGGATCATTGCCGCCTACAAGGAGCGCGGTATCGAGCGCGACCGCATCCTCATCAAGCTGGCTTCGACCTGGGAAGGCATCCGCGCGGCGGAAGTGCTGCAGAAGGAAGGCATCGACTGCAACCTGACGCTGCTGTTCAGCAAGGCCCAGGCGATCGCCTGCGCCGATGCGGGCGTGTTCCTGATCTCGCCCTTCGTCGGCCGCATCCTCGACTGGTACAAGAAGTCGACCGGCAAGGACTACACGGCCGAGGAGGATCCGGGTGTCGTTTCCGTGCGCGCCATCTACAATTACTACAAGGCGAACGGCATCAAGACCATCGTCATGGGCGCCTCCTTCCGCAATGCCGGCGAAATCGAAGCGCTGGCCGGCTGCGACCGCCTGACGATCAGCCCGGCGCTGCTCGATGAACTGGCCAAGGACGAGGGCAAGCTGGAGCGCAAGCTCTCGCCCGACGCGATCACCGCCGACGCGCCGGTCAATATCGACGAAAAGACTTTCCGCTGGATGATGAACGAAGACGCGATGGCGACCGAAAAGCTCTCCGAAGGCATCCGCGCCTTCGCCAAGGATCTCGGTGCGCTGCGCGAGCTCGTCAAGAAGGAACTGGCCGCCGCCTGATCGGCCGCCCGCCATTTTCGAAGCATGACGCCGGTGGCCGGAAGGCCGCCGGCGTTCGTATTTGTCGAGGGGGAAAAGCCGTGTTAGACCAAGGGCATCGCGCACAAAGGTCACGCATGGATCCGAACAGCAACCTTCCCTCCCGCCGGCTGACGCCGCTGGTCTTCATGCGCCGGCACCAGAGCATCGTGGTCGGCGTGGTCGTCGGGATCGCGGTTTTCCTGCTGACCTCCGCCGTCTGGTCGACGGACAATCTGCTGACGAGCTGGGTGGCGGGCGCCGTCGTCTATGTCGTGCTCACCTGGCGGCGGATGCTGACGGCGAGCGTTACCCGCATCCGCCATCGCGCCGCCGATCTCGATTCCTCCGATGTCGTGCTGCTCATTCTGGCGAGCGGCGCAACGCTGGCCAGCATGGGCGGTATCGCGGTGGAACTGCACGGACTGAAGGATGCGGGTGCAAGCGAAGCACTGTGGCGTGGAGGGCTTGCTGCGGCGACGATCCTGATCTCATGGCTGTTCCTGCATACGCTGTTCACGGTTCACTATGCCCATGGCTATTATGCCGGGCAGGATGGTGGCGGCGGGCTGAAATTTCCCGACAATCCACAGGAGCCGGTTTTCTGGGATTTCCTGTATTTTTCCTTCACCATCGGCGTGGCGGCGCAGACGGCGGACGTTTCCGTCACCTCCATGCCGATGCGGCGCCTCGTCTTGTTGCATTCGGCCGTTTCGTTCTTCTTCAACACCACCATCCTCGCCCTTGCCGTCAATGTCGGCGCCAGCATCGTCTGAGGCGAGAATTATCCGGAAGCGGCCGGGGCGGCTGTTCCCCGGGGAACGTCAGTCCATGTGGAACAGGGTGGGCAGCGGGACGGCAACCGGTTCGTTGTCCGGCTTCGTTTCCATGATATCGGCCATATGCGCCCACCAGCGCCGCATGACCGGATGCGCCGGCAGGGCGGCCATGCCATGATCGTCCCTGCGCCAGAGGACGCCGAACAGCAGGCCGGTCTCCTCGTCGAGATGGATGGAGTAATCGGAAATACCGGCCTCCTTCAACAGCGTGACCAGTTCCGGCCAGATGGCATCGTGGCGCGCCTTGTATTCCGCCGCCTTGCCGGGATGCAGTCGCATCCGGAATGCATATTTTTCCATGCCGTCCTCTCCTGTAGAGCCGATCAGGGGCGCGAGACCTCATCGAGATACCAGTTGATATAGCGCAACTCGTTCTGCTCCATCGGCGCGATCGGGCCGGGCTCATAAAAATGCGAGCGCACGCCGCGGGCGGTATGTTCGATGATCGCCTTGTCCTCGTCGGTCGTCACCTTCCACAGCCAGGTGAGTTTTTCGAGGTCGTAGTCGCGGCCTTCCTCAGCCTTGGCGTCCACCAGCCAGATCAGCTCCATCTCGCAGACATCGACGCTGCGGGGAATGAAGCGGTAGATCATGCCGTGGTCGGCATAGCAGACGAGGAAGGTGGTGCCGCCGAGATGGACGGAGGTGACGCCGCCGTCGAAATCGCTGAAACGGCCCATCAGGGTGGAGAGTGCCGAGCCGTCCTTGCTGCCGGTCTTGACGCCGTCATAGAGCGCATAGCGGAAGGCATGGATCGCTTCCTTGCCGTTTCGCGAGGTCTGCCAGTGATCGCCGGCGCCGACATCGATGCCGAGCGCGCAGGTGCGCGCCTCCATCCTGGCGTTCAGCTCCTCGATCATGTGCAGCGGCTGTTCCAGCGCATGGGTCTGCGAATATTCGGGATGGGCCGGGCCGCAATGATAGCATTCGACATAGTTTTCGACCGCCAGCTTCCAGTTGGCGTTGATCGTGTACATCTCGCGATGCGCGACCTTGGCCTCACCCCAGCCATACTGGCCGGCGGTGGCATGCAGCAGGTTTTCCACTTCCGAAAAATCCAGCGGTTCTTTCGCGAAGGAAATGAAGACGAGGCCTTCGACGGTGCGGACATGGAGCTTCTTCAGCCCATGTTCCTCGCGCTTGAAATCCTTGGGCATCAGCCGTGCCGCCCTAAGCGCGCCGTCATTGCCGTAGGTCCAGGCGTGATAGGGGCAGACGAAGGCCTTGGCGTTGCCTTTCGGTTTTGTGCAAACCTCGGCGCCGCGATGGCGACAGAGGTTCAGCATGGCATGGATGCTGCCATCCTTGGCGCGCGACAGGATGACGGCTTCCGAGGCGAGCTTGAAGACTTCGAAATCGCCGGGATTGGGAATGACGCTTTCATGCGCCAGACAGTGCCAATGGCGATAGAAGACGCGTTCGAGATCGCGCTCGTAAATGTCCGGGTCCATGTAGAAGGGGCGTTCCAGCGCATGGCCGGGCTTATGCGCCGCCACCAGTAGGTCGATGCGATCCTGCGAGGCACTGTGATAAAAGCTTTCCGGCGCGAGCATGGGTTGTCTCCTTGGAAGAACAGGCCGGAATGGTGTCGCGTTCCGGCGCGCGGGTATCGATGCATTGTGCCAAGCCCTTAACCGGCCTGTCGGCCACCTTCTCGCCGAGGGGAGGTGATGTGGCGGAGGCTTCCCGTCTCTGGGGCGATGAAGAGACGGGCATGTCACTGGCCCTTCCGATGCGGAGAGGGAATGCTGCGGTTCCTATATCTCCCTTCTCCCCAACGGGGAGAAGGTGGCCGGCAGGCCGGATGAGGGGGCCTGCGCCAGCCTTGACCTACATCCTGACTCGCTCCGACTTCGGATCGTACATCGGCGCCAGCGAGGCCTCGGCCTTGACGCGCGTGCCGGCGATTTCGATCTCGTAGGACGAGGCGAGCACCTGTTCGGCGCTTTCGCCTTCGCAGGGCACGTAGCCGAGGCCGATGGCGCCGCCGAGATAATGACCGTAATTGCCAGAGGTGATGGTCGAGACGATTTTTCCGTCGCGCACCAGTGCCTCGTTGTGGAACAGCAGCGGCTGCGGGTCGGTCAGCCTGAACTGCACCAGCCGGCGCTTCAGCCCCGTCTCCTTCTTGCGCAGCACGGCATCGCGACCGATGAAATCGCCCTTGGCGGCTTTCACAGCGAAGCCGAGGCCTGCTTCCAGCACATGGTCCTCGTCGGTAATGTCATGGCCGAAATGGCGGAAGGCCTTTTCGATGCGGCAGCTATCCAGCGTATGGATGCCGCAGAGTTTTAAGCCCAGATCGCTTCCGGCCTCTTCCAGCGTCTCGAAGACATGGGCGGTCTGGTCGGAGGAAACGTAAAGTTCCCAGCCGAGCTCGCCGACATAGGTGACGCGATGGGCGCGGGCGAGGCCCATGCCGATCTCGATCTCGCGCGCCGTGCCGAAGGGATGCGCTTCGTTGGAGAAATCATCGGGGCTAACGCGGTTCATCAGCTCGCGCGCCTTCGGTCCCATGACGCAAAGCACAGATTCGGCTGATGTGACATCGGTGATAACAACGAATTCGTCGCTGAGATGCCTGCGCAGCCAGGAAAGATCGCGCTGCAGCGTCGCGCCGGGCACGGCCAACAGGAAGGCCGTTTCCGAAAGCCTTGTGACCGTCAGGTCGCTTTCGATGCCGCCCCGTTGGTTCAACAGCGGCGTATAGACGATGCGGCCGGGCTCGACATCGATCTGGTTGGCGCAGATGCGGTTGAGAAAAGCCACGGCATCGCGGCCCTCGACGCGGATCTTGCCGAAGGAGGTCATGTCGAAGAACCCGACGCCGTTGCGCACGGCCAGATGCTCCTCGCGCTGGTTCTCGAACCAGTTCTGCCGCTGCCAGCTATAGCGGTATTCGCGTTCCTGACCGGGTTTGGCGAACCAGTTGGCGCGCTCCCAGCCGGCCACTTCGCCGAAGACGGCGCCGCGCGCCTTCAGGTGTTCATGCAGCGGCGTGCGGCGCACGCCGCGGGCGGTCGCCATCTGGCGATAGGGGAAATGGTCGGCATAGAGCAGCCCTAGCGTTTCCGAGACGCGTTCGCGCAGATAGGTGCGGTTCTTCTGGAAGGGCTGGGCGCGGCGGATATCGACTTCCCAGAGGTCGAAGGGGGCTTCGCCGTCGTTCATCCATTGCGCCAGCGCCATACCGGCGCCGCCGGAGGAGACGATGCCGATGGAATTATAGCCGGCCGCGACCCAGTACCCTTTCAGCTCCGGCGCCTCGCCGAGATAATAGCGGTCGTCGGGGGTAAAGCTTTCCGGGCCGTTGAAGAAGGTATGGATGCCGGCGGTCTCCAGCATCGGCATGCGATTGATGGCGTTTTCGAGGATCGGCTGGAAGTGGTCGAAATCCTCCGGCAGCTGGTCGAAGCAGAAATCGGCGCGGATCTTTTCGCCCTTGGCCGGCCAGGGCTTGGCCTTCAGCTCGAAGGCGCCGATCAGCATCTTGCCGGCATCCTCCTTGTAATAGGTGCATTCATCCGGCACGCGCAGCACGGGGAGTTGCTTGAGATTGGGGATCGGCTCGGTGACGATGTAGAAATGCTCGCAGGCATGCAAGGGCACGGTGACGCCGGATTGCGCGGCGAGATCGCGGCCCCACATGCCGCCGGCATTGACGACGTTTTCGGTTTCGATGGTGTAGATTTCGCCTGCTTGCTCGCAGGTGACGCCGGTGACGCGGCCGTCCTTCTGCTGCACCGAGAGCACGGTGACGCCCTCGATCACCGTCGCGCCGTTCTGGCGCGCGCCCTTGGCCAGCGCCATGGCGATATTGGCCGGATCGCATTGGCCGTCGAGCGGTAGATGCACCGCCGCCTTCACATCCGCCGTGTTGAGATGCGGATACATGGCCTTGACCTCTTCGACCGAGATCTCGCGCACATCGACATCGAAGGCGCGGGCGAGCGAGGCCTGACGATAGATCTCTTCCTTGCGCTCGTCGGTCAGCGCCACAGTCATCGAGCCGTTCTGCCGCATGCCGGTGCCGATGCCGGTTTCGGCTTCCAGCTTGACATAGAGGTCGGCGGAATATTTGGCGAGCCGCGTCATGTTCTGCGAGGCGCGCAGCTGGCCGATGAGGCCGGCCGCATGCCATGTCGTGCCTGAGGTGAGCTGCTTGCGTTCCAAGAGCACCACGTCGGTCCAGCCGAGCTTGGCCAGATGATAGACCACCGAACAGCCCGATACGCCGCCGCCGATGATGACGGCCCTTGCCTTGTTGGGAATAGCCTTCATCGCCTCAAGCCCTCAATCTTTCATTTTTCGCATCCCAGAGCGGCTGTTCTTCCTGCACCACCGCCGGATAGCGCTCCCCGAAAATTTCCACCTCGACCTTGGTGCCCGGTACCGCCAGATCGGCGCGCAACATACCGAGCGCGATCGATTTTTCGACGCGGTGGCCCCAATTGCCCGAGGTCGTCTCGCCGACCACGTTTCCCCCATGCCAGAGCGTCGACATATAGGGCGCATCGCAGTCGCCGGCCTCAACGACCAGGGTGACGAAGCGTTTCGCCACGCCCTGCTGCTTCTCGCGCTCCAGCGCCGCCTTGCCTTTGAAATCGGGTTTGCCCCAATCGACGAAACGCTCCAGCCCGCCCTGCAACACGGTGTAATCGGTGGAAAGATCGCCCTTCCAGGCGCGATAACCCTTCTCGATGCGCAAGGAGTCCAGCGCCTCCATACCGAAAGGTTTCAGCCCGTGCTTCTTGCCGGCGGCCCAGACGGCGTCGAACACGGCGGGCGTATCCGCAACCTTGGTGTGGATCTCCCAGCCGAGTTCGCCGGCGAAGGACACGCGCACGAGCTGGCACCAGATGCCGGCGACCTGCGCCGACTGATGCGTCAGCCAGCCCTTACCGAGATCGGCATCGGTGACCTCGGCGAGGATGTCGCGCGATTTCGGGCCGGAGAGGATCTGGCAGGTGAAGGCGTCGCTGACGTCATCCAGCGTGAATTTGGCATCGGCCGGCATATGCTTCATCAACCAGTCGCGATCATGCCACTGCGCCGTCGCCGCCGTGATCAGGAAGAAAAAATCATCGGCGAGCATCATCACCGACATTTCGGTGACGATGCGGCCCTTGTCGTCGGCGAAATAGGCAAGGCCGATGCGGCCCGGCTTCGGCAGTTTTCCTGTCGTCAGCGAAGACAGCCATTCCGTCGCGCCTTCGCCTTTGACGCGGAACCGCGAGAAGCCGGGCAGGTCGAGAATGCCGGCGGCATCGCGCACGGCGAGGCATTCCTCCCGGATGCGCGGGCTCCACGGCCCCTCGCGGTTCCAGGTCTGCGTGGATTCTTCCGACGTGTCGTCGCCGGGCTTGGCATACCACATCGCCCGTTCCCAGCCGTTATAGGGCTTGAACTGGGCGCCGAGGGCGGCGATGCGATCATGGATCGGCGACAGCTTCTTGTCGCGGCCGGCCGGCCAATAGTGTTTGGGGAAATGCATCGCATATTCATGGCCGTAGATTTCCATGCCCTTGGCGACGCAATAATCCGGGTCGGCGGCGAAATCCGTAAAGCGGCGCGGGTCGCAGGACCACATGTCCCATTCCGTCTGCCCCTCGGTGATCCATTCGGCCAGCACCTTGCCGGCGCCGCCGGCCTGGCAGATGCCGAAGGTGAAGACGCAGGCTTCGAAGGCATTGGGCACGCCCGGCATCGGGCCGATCAGCGGATTGCCGTCGGGCGCGTAGGGGATCGGGCCGTTGATGACCCGCGACAGGCCGGCGGTGCCGAGGATCGGCATGCGCTCGACGGCATCGTCGAGATCCCATTCCAGCCGTTCGAGATCGTCGGGGAAGAGCTGGAAGGAGAAATCCTCCGGCATCGGGTCGTCCTCGGTCACCCAGTGCGCCCGGCAGTTCTTCTCGTAGGGGCCGAGATTCATGCCCGATTTTTCCTGGCGCAGGTAATAGGACGAATCGACGTCGCGCAGCAGCGGCAGCTTGTGGCCGACTTCCCTCGTCCAGGCGGCGAGTTCGGGGATCTCCTCGAACAGCATGTATTGATGGCTCATCACCATCATCGGCACGTCGCGGCCGAAGAGTTTTCCGACTTCCCGGGCATAATAGCCGGCGGCGTTGACGACATATTCGCAGCGGATCTCACCCTTCGGCGTCGTCATCACCCATTCGTCGTTTTCCCGCCGTGCAGCGGTGACGGGACAGAAGCGGATGATCTTCGCGCCGAGGTCGCGCGCGCCTTTCGCCAAGGCTTGCGTCAACTGCGCCGGGTCGATGTCGCCGTCGTAAGGGTCGTAGAGTGCGCCGGTCAGGTCGTGGGTTTCGAGGAAGGGATAGCGGCTCCTGATCTCGTCCGGCGAGAGGATGTCGAGATCCATGCCCTGGTAGCGGCCCATGCCGACGACGCGCCGGAACTCCTGCAGCCGTTCCTTCGAATGGCCAAGGCGGATCGAGCCGGTGACATGGTAGTTCATGGGATAATCGACCAGCGTGCCCAGTTCGCGATAGAGCGAGGCGGAATAGCGCTGCATGTTCATGATCGACCAGGAGGCGGAGAAGGTCGGCACATTGCCGGCCGCATGCCAGGTGGAGCCGGCGGTCAGCTCGTTCTTTTCGAGCAGCACGCAATCCGTCCAGCCGGCCTTGGCGAGATGATAAAGCGACGAGGCGCCGACGGCACCGCCGCCGATGATGACGACCCGGGCGGAGGAGGGCAATTCCGACATGCATTCGTTCCCTTGTTTGCGCACAAGTCTTGGCAATGAAATTGATGCGCATCAAGCGGCGGAAACGGCTTTATTGATCGAGGAATTCGATTAGATTGCCGTGATCAAGGCAAAAACGCCTATTGTATTGGGTTTAGAGCCATGCAGATCGAACTCATCGAAACCTTCCTCGACCTGATGGAGACGCGCAGTTTCAACCGCACCGCCGAGCGCCTGAATCTGACGCAATCCACCGTCTCGCATCGCATCAAGGCGCTGGAGGCGGCGTTCAACCGCAAGCTTTTCACCCGCAACAAGGGCGGCACGGCGCCCACCGCCTCGGGCCTGCGCTTCCTCGACCATGCTCGCGCCCTGCAACACCAGTGGCACGAGGCGGCGCGGGCGGTGGAAAGTGCGGGCGCCTATGAGCGCTCGATGCGCATCGGCGTGCAGCATGACGTCGCCGAGCGGCTGGCCGGCCGCTGGCTCGCCGCCATCCGCGCCGACCTGCCGGAAATCTCCCTTTACGTGGAGGTGGATTATTCCGGCCAGATGAACCGCGATCTCGGGGCCGGCGATCTCGATCTCGCCATCCTCTACACGCCGCATTACCTGCCGGACCTGCATTACGAGCGCATTGGCGAAATGCCGTATCTGCTGGTTTCAACTGCCGAAACCACAATTGCCGATATCCGCCCGGAACAGTATATTCAAGCAGTCTATTCGCCGGCCTTCGACCGCGCCCACCGCCTCGCGCTGCCGCATCTGTCGGCGGCGCCCCTGGCGCTCGGCCAGAACATGGCGATCGCCGGCCTGCTGCGCAGCCTCGGCGGAGCCGCTTATGTCACGGCGGCGACCGCCGCCGAATTGCAGGCCGAAGGCACGGCGCAACTGGTGGCCGACGCGCCGCCGATTGCCCAGATCGTCTACGCCGCCACCTCCTTGCGCACCCGCCACGCCCGCCATCGCCATCATGGCCGATCTTCTGGCGGGGTGAGTTTCGGGCCGGCCGGGCGGCGCGCGACCGGGTGCAGGGCAGGCATCGCACCGGCATTGCCGGGCCGCATCAGCCGGCGACGCCGGCAAGGACGAGCATGGCACCGAAGAAGCCGGCGACGGCAAAGCCGGCGCCATAACCGGCATAGCCGACGAGGATCGAGAGAAACACCAGCGTGCCGACGACGATCTGCATCCGCCGGAAGAACGGGATGCCGGCCGGGGCATTCGATGGAGCGCCGGCGACCGGCAGGCCTGCGGCCTTCCAGTCCTCGATACCGCCGGCGAGATTGTAGATCGGCCTGCCGCCGATCCGCTCCATTGCAAGGGCGCAGGCCCTCGCCGAACGGCCGCCCTTCTGGCATTGGAAGATGATCGGCCGTTCGTCGCCCAGCGTCATCTCCGCCAGCAGGCCGGGCAGGCAGGACAACGGCGCGGAGACCGCCAGCGGGATACGCTCGGCGCGGAATTCGTCGGGCTCGCGCACGTCGATCAGCAGGGCGGCATTGGCGGCAGCCATGGGCGTCATGGTTTTCACATCGGGCATCAGTCTTGATCCTTTCCGCAGAAATGGCTGTAGAGCACGGTCATGATTTCCAGCACCGCCGGATGATCGATGAAATAATGAAGGGTGCGGTGGTCGCGGCGGCAGTCGACCAGCCCCTCGCTTCTGAGCTTGGCGAGATGCTGCGACATCGAGGTTTGGGCAAGGCCGGTCGCCTCGATCAACGCGCCGACGCTGCATTCGCCCTGCGACAGGTGGCAGAGGATCATCAAGCGGTGGCCGTTGGCGAGCCCCTTGAGGAAGGCCGAGACCGTATCCGCCTTGTCCGCCATCCCGGTCATGTCGGTGGGAAAGCTCATGGCTGCTCCTTTACAATTCATAAGAAGGTAATATCATAAAAATATGAATTGTGAAGGAAAGCGACATGACCAAGGATTACGCCGCCATCACCCGCGATATCTCCGCCTATACCGCCGAGATGCGCCAACTCGTGCCGCAGACGATGCAGGCCTTTTCCGGCCTGTCGAAATCGGCGGGCGCCGATGGCGCGGTCGATGCCAAGACCAAGGAGATGATCGCGCTGGCCATCGGCGTCACGCAGCATTGCGATGGCTGCATCGGCTTTCATGCCAAGGCGCTGCACCGGATGGGCGCGACGCGGGAGGAGGTGGCAGAGGTTCTCGGCATGTGCGTCTACATGGGCGGCGGCCCGGCGCTGATGTATGCGGCGGATGCGCTGCGCGCCTTCGATCAGTTTGCCGGCGCGGCGGCGGCATGACGCCGGCCGCTTGTCTGAGAGACGCTTGCGTGTTCTAACGCGCCCATGGCTTTCACCCTGCGCCAGCTTCAATATTTCGTGGCGGTTGCCGAGCAGGGCTCGGTGACGCGGGCGGCGCATAACCTGTCGATCTCGCAATCCTCGATCACCGAGGCGCTGAAGGAACTGGAAAGCGATCTCGGCGTGTCGCTGTTCGAGCGCCATCCGCGCGGGCTGTCGATCACCCATAACGGCCACCAGTTCCTGCGTCATGCGACGCGCATTCTCGCCACTGTCTCGGATGCGCGCAACAGCTTTACCGGCGAGCGGGCGGTGGCCGGCGGCAAGCTGAATATCGGCGTCACCTCGCTGGTCGCCGGCTATGTGCTGTCGGATCTGCTGGCGCGCTATCGCCGCGCCTGTCCCGAGGTGGATGTCACCGCCATCGAGGACAATGGCGGTTATCTCGAACATCTGCTGATCGGCGGCGAGCTGGATGTCGCCGTCATGGTGATCTCCAACCTGCGCGACCGCATGGCCTTGCAGGCGGAAATCCTTGAAACCTCGCCCTATCGGCTGTGGTTGCCGATCGGCCATCCGCTGGTTTCGGCCGATATCGTCACCGTCGCCGATGTGGCGCGCGAGCCGCTGATCATGCTGACCGTCGACGAAATCGAGGAAAACACCGGCAAGCTTCTGACGGCGCTCGGCGCGAGGCCGCAGGTCGCTTTCCGCACCCGCTCGGTGGAGGCGGTGCGCAGTCTCGTCGCCACCGGCGCCGGCATCGCGTTGCTGCCCGATCTCGTCTATCGCCCTTGGTCGCTGGAAGGCGACCGCATCGAAAGCCGCGATGTTTCCGCCTCGCTGCCGGTGGTGCAGGTCGGCATGGTCTGGCGCAAGGGCTCCAGCCTGCCGCAATCGGCCCGCGATTTCATCGGCATCGCCGAGGCGATGCGTTCGGCGCGGCCGCGCTGACGCATTTCCCGCCTCGATATCGGAAATTCCGATATCGATTTTCTGATAAATGAATTTGCGAATAGGTTGAAATCGGGCCAGTCTCTTCCTGGGAACAATCGCCGCAAAAGGCGGCCAACAGGGAGACTTCCGATGACGACACTGATGCGATCCTGTACCGCGCTCGTCGCGAGCCTCAGCTTTGCAACGCAGGTGCTGGCCGCCGAGCCGCTGAAGGAACTGGGCAAGGGCGAGGGCGCCGTCAGCATCGTCGCCTGGGCCGGCTATATCGAACGCGGTGAAACCGACAAGAATTACGACTGGGTCACCAGCTTCGAGAAGGAAACCGGCTGCAAGGTCTCGGTCAAGACCGCCGCGACCTCGGATGAAATGGTGGCGCTGATGAACGAGGGCGGCTTCGACCTCGTCACCGCCTCCGGCGACGCCTCCCTGCGCCTGGTCGCGGGAAAACGCGTGCAGCCGATCAACACGGCGCTCATCCCGAGCTGGAAGACCATCGACGAGCGCCTGCAGAACGCGCCCTGGCATACCGTCGACGGCGTGCATTACGGCACCCCCTATCTCTGGGGCCCGAACGTCTTGATGTACAATACCGACACGTTCAAGGACAAGGCGCCGACCAGTTGGAAGGTGGTGTTCGAGGAGCAGACGCTGCCCGACGGCAAGTCGAACAAGGGCCGCGTGCAGGCCTATGACGGCCCGATCTACATCGCCGACGCCGCCCTTTACCTGATGGCCCACAAGCCGGAACTCGGCATCAAGGATCCTTACGAGCTCAACGAAGACCAGTACAAGGCAGCCCTCGAACTGCTGCGCGAGCAACGCAAGTTGGTCGGTCGTTACTGGCACGACGCGATGATCCAGATCGACGACTTCAAGAACGAAGGCGTCGTCGCCTCCGGCTCCTGGCCGTTCCAGGTGA